>ENA-UOUL01002260-UOUL01002260.1-bioreactor-metagenome-genome-assembly--contig:-NODE-2260-length-23038-cov-4.118505_pt1 | contig 23038 bp, 23 predicted proteins | sample MGYA00249838_ERZ747220 | MGnify/ENA primary metagenome ERZ747220 (study PRJEB28778, sample SAMN05720191) | bioreactor metagenome | isolation source: Anaerobic biogas reactor | place: USA:Washington...
ACCAGGACTTCTTCGTCGCCGTCCAGGATGTCGTCACGGGGCACGTGGTGACGATCCTGACCGCAGCGATGTTCGAGGCCAGGTATCCCGGGCTGCTCGATGCAAAGCAGTACGGCAAGGTCATCAACAAGGCGGTGCTGGCGGGACTGGCGCAGCCCTCCAGCTGGCGGTCGAACGTCAGGATGACCAGTTATGTCTCGGCACGGCTGGTCTTCGATGAAGGTCCTATCGAACTCACGCTGGGACGATGGAAGACGACCCTGCCGGCGCCAGATGCCACCGTGGTCGGCGCGATGGAGAAGTTCTGGAGATGGGTGGGCGGGCGCATCCGTGCGCTCGGCCTGCCGCCTGGTTCGGTCGCGACCGTCCACCTGCGCCTTCCATTTGGCGACGGCGTGCCCGTGCCCTGTCCGCGTTGAACCGATCATCGGTCTGCACGGGTGCGGCACGGCAGCCCACAGTACGCCTGGTGAACCTGGCATCCCGACCGGATACCCTGCCGCCATGACATTCGGCTTCCAGCAATCCGGCGGGGTCCCGGTGGATCCGGTGACCGCGCTGTACCGGCTCGGCGGCGGCGGGCCGAGCCTGACCGCGGTGCTGGCCACGGCCCAGGCCAGCCGGCGCAACGTGGCCCTGCTGCACGTCGACATCGACATGCTGCAGCTGGTCAACGTGAACATGGGCGAGGAGGTCGGGGACCAGGTGCTGGCCGCCGTGGCCCAGCGGCTGCGCGCCACGATGCCGGAGGACGCGATCCTGTGGCGGCTCGGCAGCGACGAGTTCGTGGCCTGCATCGCCTACCGCGAGGGCGAGCCCAACGGCGAGGCCCTGGCCGAGCTGTTCCGCGACGCGCTCGAAGGCCCGTTGTCGATTCCGCCCTACACCCTGCCGGTGACGGTCTCGATCGGCATCGCGGTGTTCCCCGAGCACGGCACCGACGCGGCCGCGCTGCTGGCCAGCGCCGAGCGCGCGCTGCGCGAGAGCAAGCGCGGCGGACACAACAACGTCGGCCTGTACTCCGGGGTGCCGGCGCGCACCACCAGCGAGGCCGGCTTCGCCGACCGCTTCGTGGGCGCGCTCGATCGCGGCGAGATGAAGATGTACTTCCAGCCGCAGGTGTCGGCGCAGGACGGCAGCCTGGTGGGCATGAGCGGCCTGCTGCGCTGGGATTCGCCCGAACACGGGCTGCTGCGGCCGAACCGGTTCCTGGCCCGGGTGGAACGCGCCGGGCTGTCCGGCCAGCTCGGGCTGTGGGTGCTGGACGCGGCGATGCAGCAGCTCGCCGCCTGGCGCGAACGCGGCCTGGACTACCTGACCCTGTCGGTGCACATCGACGGCGTGCTGCTCTCGCGCGCCGACTGCCTGGACGCGATCGGCGAGCGCCTGCACCGCTACCAGCTCAACGCCTCCTCGTTCGAGTTCGAGCTGCCCGAGAGCGCGCTGGCGCTGGACGTGCACCGGATCCACGACACCCTCACCGGGCTGCGCTCGCTGGGCGCGACGCTCACGGTGCAGGACTTCGGCCGCGGCGGGCTGAGCTTCGCCGCGCTGGCCCAGTACCCGCTCGACCGGCTGCAGATCGGGCGCAGCTTCATCCGCAACGTGGCCAGCGACCCGCGCAGCGCGGCGATCGTGCGCGGCATCATCGCCATGGGCCACCGCCTCAACATGAAGCTCACCGCCAAGGGCGTGGAGACCGAAGCCGAGCTGGGCTTCCTGCGCCGCAACCACTGCGACTTCTTCCTCGGCCACCTGTTCAGCCCGCCGCTGCCGGCCGAGCTGCTCGACCCGCTGGTGCAGAAGCGCTTCCTGCTGCCGTCGGCGTTCGCCGCCACCCGGCCCGAGCGCACCCTGCTGCTGCTCGACGACGAGGACAACGTGCTGCGCGCGCTGGTGCGCCTGTTCCGCCGCGACGGCTACAAGGTGCTCACCGCCAGCACCGTGCGCGAGGCCTTCGACCTGCTGGCCAGCAACCCGGTGCAGGTGATCGTCTCCGACCAGCGCATGCCCGACATGAGCGGCACCGAGTTCCTGGCCAAGGTGCGCGAGCTGTACCCGGACACGGTGCGCATGGTGCTGTCGGGCTACACCGACCTGGCCACGATCACCGAGGCGATCAACCGCGGCTCGATCTACCGCTTCCTGACCAAGCCCTGGAACGACGACGAACTGCGCGGCCACATCGAGGCCGCGTTCCGCGCCCACGAACGCCAGGGCGACGCCGAGTTCGCGGCCTACTGAGCCTCGTCGCCGCGGGAGCCGTCGTCGCCGTCCCCGCCCTGGCGCGGTTGCACGACGGGCAGGACCACGCGGAAGGTGGTGCCCACGCCCTGCTCGCTCTGCACCTCGATCCGGCCGTGGTGCTTGGACACGATGCTGTAGGCGATCGCCAGGCCCAGCCCGGTGCCGCGGCCGATCGGCTTGCTGGTGTAGAACGGGTCGAAGATCCGCGGCAGCACGTCGGGAGCGATGCCGCAGCCGTTGTCGGCGATGCTGATCCAGGCCTCGCCGTCCTCGGCGCCGGTGGCGATGGTGATGGTGCCGCGGTTCTCGATCGCCTGGCCGGCGTTGATCAGCAGGTTGACCAGCACCTGGTTGATCTCCGACAGGTGGCACTCGACCGGCGGCAGTTCGCCGTAGTGCTTCTCCACCCGGCACTTGTACTTGAGGTCGTTCCAGACGATGTTGAGGGTCGATTCCAGGCCCTTGTGCAGGTCCGACGGCCGCATCGCGTCGCCGCGGCCGACGTAGGAGAACTCCTTGAGGTCCTGCACGATCTTGGTGACCCGCTCGATGCCCTCGCGCGACTCGTCCAGCAGCTTGGGCAGGTCGCCGAGGATGAAGTCGATGTCGAGCCGCTCGCGCTGCAGCCGGATCGCCTCGCGCACGCCCGGGTCGGCGCCCTGGAGCGCGGCGTCCTGCTGCTCGATCAGGCTGAACAGCGCGGCGACGTACTCCTGCAGCGTGCCCAGGTTGGAGTGCACGTAGCCGATGGGGTTGTTGATCTCGTGCGCCACGCCGGCGGCGAGCAGGCCGATCGAGGCCATCTTCTCCGACTGCAGCAGCTGCTCCTGGGCGCCGGCCAGGCGCCGGTGCGCGGCCTCGAGCTCGTCATGGCGCTGCTGCAGTTCGCGCTGGCGCGCCTTGCGCGCGGTGACGTCGTCGAAGATGAGCAGGAACAGGCCGTCCTCGCCTTCGTCCCGGCCGTGGCGGACCACGATCTCCAGCACCACCCCCGAGGACATGGTGACCTCGCCGGCCCAGCGGCCCTGGGCGCGGGCCTGCTCCCAGGCCTCGCCCGGCAGCAGGTCGAGCAGGGTCGACGGCGCCTGGCCGGGCAGCGCCCGGGTGGCCAGGGCCTCCGCCGAGGGGTTGGCATGGGCCTGGCCGCGCGCGCGGTCGACCAGGACCACGGCGTTCTCGGTGGTGCGGAAGGCCCAGTGGATCCGGCGGCTGCACGGGTCCGGATCGTGTCGCGATGGCGGTTGCTGCGTCTGGCTGCTGTTCATCCCACTCCCAGACAGCGCGCCTGGGGGCGGGCGCCGGACTGTCCGCGGGCATCGTACACGCCGGTGGACTCCACGCGCCCGAGATGGCGCAGGGCCCAGCCGACCTCGCGCCGCCGGCGCGACAGCAGCACGCCGTTGGCGTGGTTCTTCTCGCGCAGCGCCTGGAGCCGGTCGGCGGCGATGGTGCCGGGGCGCGCGGCCTCGGCCCGGCGCAGCGCCGCCAGCTTGTCGGCGGTGGACGCGAGCAGGGCGTCGACGTCGTTCTCGAGCAGCGCCCGGCGCTCGGCCTCGAGCGCGCGATCGAGCGCTTCGAGCGGGTGCTCGGCGACGGCCGCGCTCATGTCAGCCCCCGAGCAGCCGATCGAGTTCGAGCATGCGCGAGGCCACGGCCTGGGCGTCGACCTGGTAGCTGCCGTCGGCGATCGCCTCGCGCAGCGCGTTCACCCGGGCCATGTCGATCCCGGCCGGGCCCTGGGCCAGTTCGCGCGCCATCGCCTGCAGGCCCTCGGCCTCGCCGGTGAGGCGGATGCTTTCCGCGGGCGCCACGGGTTCGCCGCGCGCGGCGCTGGCGCTGGACGTCGGCACGGTCCGCGCGGCGGCCTCCTGCGGACGCAGGACAGGCCCGCTGCCGTCGATCTTGTGGGTCATGGGTGGCTCCTGGGGGTGGCTGGTCGGGCACTGTAACGGCCCTGCCCCCCGGAACTTGAGCGCCGTCACCAAATCCGGCCTGGCGGGCGTTCATGGCAGCAGCTCGACCACGCCTTCCCCGACCAGACGGCCGCGCAGGACCCGCCCCGAGGACACGTTCTGCACCCCGATCCGGCCGCCGGCCTGGGCCGGGCCCATGGCCCGGCCGGGCACCCGGACCTCCACCCCGCCGACCCGCGAGACCAGCACCACCGGGTCGCCCCGGCGCAGCGGCGCGCCCAGCGACAGATCCTGCTCGGTGGGCACCGCGCCCGGCGCGAGGGCGCGCAGCGGCACGCGGCCGACCAGGGCCTGGGGGTCGCGGAAGGCGGGGCCGGCGGCGGCGCCGATGTCGCGGGTCTGGACCACCAGCTGGTCGGCGGTGATCGGCCTGCCGGCGGGCGCCGGGCTGCGCAGCACCACCACCTCGGCCTCGCGCCGCACCCGCACCGGAACGTAGAGATGCCAGCCGGGGTCGTCGGCGCAGCGCACCTGGGCGGTGCGGGGGCCGGTGGCCACCGCCTGCAGCGGCTGGCGGCAGCGCGCCAGCCGCAGCGACGGCGCCAGCACGGCCTCGGCCGCCTGCGCGTCCTCCGCGCCCACCGCGGACACCGCAGCGGCGGCGATCTCCTCCAGCGGCTGCGGGCCGGCGGCCAGCGCCGGGGCCGTGGCCAGGGCGGCCGACAGCGCCAGCACGGCCGCGACGCTCCCGCGCCGCGTGCGGCGCAATGGTCGGTGCCTGGCGTCGGTCATGGTCCCTCCCGTGGTTCGAAGGCCTGCCCGGCCCGTGCAATCCGCGTGCCGGGGCCCGCGCCCCGACCCGGACCGTCCCCTTGTAGGAGCGGCTTCAGCCGCGACCGGGAGAACCACCCATGCTCCGGGTCGCGGCTGAAGCCGCTCCTACAGGCTCGATGCGGGCCTGCCCGATCCATCCGGCGTGCCGGGGCCGCGAGTTGGACAGGCACGTCCGAGGACCGGGGCGGCGGACCCTCCCCGGCCCGGGGCGCTGCGGCCCTTCCGAAGCGATGCCCGGGCGCGCGGCGCCTGGACGCGGCCGGCCGCCAGGTCGCGGCTGAAGCCGCTCCTGCAAGGGAACGGGGCCGACGGAATGCCGGGCTCAAGATCGGGGCGCGGCGGCCGTCACCGGGCACATGAGCCAGGACCTGCTCGACCGCATCGACCAGCGCACCCGCCTGGCCGGCCACAACCGGCTGGCCCTGCTGCTGTTCCGCCTCGGCGGCCGTCAGCTTTTTGGCGTCAACGTGTTCAAGGTCAAGGAAGTGCTGCAGCGTCCGCCGCTGTTCACCCTGCCGCAGCTGCCCAGGGCCTTCGCCGGGGCGGCCGACGTGCGCGGACGCAGCGTGCCGGTGCTCGACCTGGCGCGCGCCATCGGCTATGCCGAGGGCGAGGCCGACGAACCGCGCTACCTCGTGGTCACCGAGTTCAACCGCAGCGTCCAGGGCTTCCTGGTCGCCGGCGTGGACCGGATCGTGAACATCGCCGTCGAACAGATCCAGCCCCCGCCCGACGCCGGCGGCGACGGCCACTATCTCACCGGCGTGGCCCGCCACCAGGGCGAACTGATCCAGCTGATCGACGTGGAGAGCGTGCTGGCCGAATCCGCCCCGCGCGGCAGCGACCTGGGTACCCTGACCGCCCTCCCGCCCGGGCGCGGCCCGCGCGAGGTGCTGGTGGTGGACGACTCGCGCGTGGCCCGCAACCAGATCCGCGCAGTGCTCGAACAGCTGGGGCTGGAATCGCTGCTGCTGTCCGACGGTCGCCAGGCCCTCGACCACCTCCAGGCCCTGGTGCGCAACGGCGAATCCCCGGCCGAGCGCTACGCCATGGTCATCTCCGACATCGAGATGCCGGCCATGGACGGCTACACCCTGACGACGGAAATCCGTCGCGACCCGGCCTTGCGCAACCTGTTCGTGCTCCTGCACACCTCGCTCTCGGGCGTGTTCAACCAGGCCATGGTCGAGCGCGTGGGCGCCGACGACTTCGTGCCCAAGTACTCCGAACGCGAGCTGGCACAACGGGTTGCGGCCCGGATCACGTCCCTGGGCTGACTTCCCGGCGCCCGCGCGCGGCGCGTCTGGCACGCCGCTTGCCTCTCCAAGGGCGAACCCGCCCGACGGAGGGGCCCATGTCCGATTTCCTTGGCATCCACGGCACCGCGCTGGCCCTGCGCGAGCAGCGCCTGCAGCTGCTGGCCGCCAACATCGCCAACGCCGACACCCCCGGCTACCAGGCCCAGGACCTGGACTTCACCCACGCCCTGGGCGCGGCCCTGCGCCCGTCGGCCGAGGCCGGTGACCCCATCGCCGCCGCCGCCGAGGCGGCCCGCTACACCCGCCCGTCCTCGCAGCCGAGCCTGGACGGCAACACCGTCGCCGGCGCCCTCGAGAACGCGGTCTTCGCCCAGGCGGTCCTCGAATACCGCGCCTCGATGTCGTTCGTCGAATCGAAGGTGCGCGGAATGCTGACCGCGATCACCGGCCAGTAACCGCCGCGACAGGAGCCCCGAGATGAGCAACCTCCCGATCTTCGACGTCGCCGGTTCGGCGATGAACGCCCAGTCGGTGCGGCTGAGCACGATCGCTTCCAACCTGGCCAACGCCAATTCCGTCGCCGGCAACCCGGACGAGGTGTTCCGCGCCCGGCAGCCGGTGTTCTCGGCCACCGCCATCGAGGGCAACCCGGCGCTGGCCGGGGTGCGCGTGGACGAGGTGCGCCAGAGCGAGGCTGCGCCGCTGCGCCGCTACGAGCCCGGCCACCCGCTCGCCGACGCCCAGGGCTACGTGTACGCGCCCGACATCGACCCGGTGGCGCAGATGGTCGACCTGATCTCCGCCTCACGCAGCTACCAGGCCAACGTCGAGGTCTTCAACGCCGCGAAGGAGCTCGCGGTGGCCACCCTGAACATGGGCCGCTGAGGCGGCCGCGAGGAACCACGATGACCACGATCGCCAGCACCGACTACGCCGCGCTGGGCCTGGCCCAGCAGCAGCCGGCGCGCAGCACCACGCTCGGGCAGGCCGACTTCCTGCTGCTGATGACCGAGCAGCTCAAGAACCAGGACCCGCTCAAGCCGCTGGACAACAACCAGTTCCTCGGCCAGCTCGCGCAGTTCTCCACGGTGCAGGGCATCGACGGCATGCAGGCGGCGATGGGCGCCATGGCCAGCATCATGGAATCGGACCAGACCCTGCGCGCGGCGTCGCTGGTCGGCCACGACGCGCTGGTGTCGGTGGAGGAGGTGCCGCTGGCGGCCGGCGCGGGCCTCCGGGCCGAGGTCATGGCGGTCGCGGCCGGGCCGGTGACGATGGACGTCGTCGACGCCAACGGCGTGCGCGTGCGGCGCATGACCATCGAGGCCACCGGCGCCGGCGCCACCGCGTTCGAATGGGACGGCCGCACCGACGCCGGCGTGGCCGCCCCGGCAGGCACCTACAGCTTCCGCGCCGTGACCGGCGCCAGCGATCCCTCGGCCCAGGGCGCCGAGCTGCTGCCCATCCGCGCCAGCGCGCGGGTGGAGAGCGTCTCGATCGAGCCCGACGGGCTGTTCCTCAACCTCGCCGGCATGGGCAGCGTGCCGCTGTCGGCGATCCACCGCATCGGCTGACCGCGCCACGGCGGTTATTCCTTTCCAAAGGAGCACACCATGAGTTTCCTGATTTCGCTGAGCGGCATGAACGCGGCGTCGGCCGACCTCAACATCACCTCCAACAACGTGGCCAACGCCAGCAGCACGGGCTTCAAGGCCTCGCGCGGCGAGTTCGGCGACGTGTTCGCGGCCTCGGCCCACGGTCTGTCGGCCAACACCGTCGGCGCCGGCGTGCGCCTGCAGCGCGTGGCCCAGCAGTTCGCCCAGGGCAACGTCGACTACACCGGCCGTTCGCTCGACATGGCGCTCACCGGCGAGGGCTTCTTCACCCTGTCGGGCAGCGCCGGCATCACCTACACCCGCGCCGGCAACTTCGGCGCCGACCGCGAGGGCTACGTGGTCAGCCCGACCGGCCAGCGCCTGCAGGTGTTCCTGCCCAACGCCAGCGGCCAGGGCTTCGACACCGGCCGCATGAGCGACCTGCGCCTGGCCACCGGCGACGCCCCGCCGCGCGCCACCAGCTCGGTCTCGCTGGGGCTGAACCTGCCCGGCAACGCCACCCCGCCGGAAATGGCGCCGTTCAGCGCCGACGACCCGACCACCTACAACCACACCACCTCGGTGACGATCTACGACTCGCTCGGCGCGCCGCACTCGCAGTCGATGTACTTCGTGCGCACCGCCAACCCGAACGAGTGGCAGGTCTACACCCGCATCGACGGCGTCGACGTCGGCGGCCCGCAGACCCTGCAGTACTCCGACGCCGGCGTGCTGCTGGCGCCGGCCGGCGGCAACATCCCGCTGCCGCCGCACACCCCGCCGGGCGGCGCCGCGCCGATGGAGATCACCCTCGACCTGGAGCGCTCGACCCAGTACGGCGACCGCTTCGGCGTCTCGGCGCTGGTCCAGGACGGCCACGCCACCGGCCGCCTGAGCACGATCGAGGTCTCGGCCGAGGGCGTGGTCAGCGCCCGCTACACCAACGGCGTGTCCACGCCGCTGGGCCAGGTGGCGCTGACCAACTTCGCCAACCCGCAGGGCCTGCAGCCGGTCGGCGACAACGCCTGGGCCGAGACCCACGGCTCGGGCCTGGCCCGCCGCGGCGCCGCCGGCACCGCCGAGTTCGGGATGATCCAGGGCGGCGCGCTGGAGGCCTCCAACGTCAACCTCACCGAGCAGCTGGTGAACATGATCACCGCGCAGCGCAACTTCCAGGCCAACGCGCAGATGATCCAGGCCCAGGACGCGCTCACCCAGACTGTCATCAACATCCGCTGACCCATGGCGCGCCGGCGGCTGTGGCCGCCGGCAGCGCGCGCGGCGCCGCCGCGGCACGGAGGTTGCAGCGGCACCGGGCAGGCGCCGATGGCGCCGGCCCCGCCGCCACACCGAGGCCCGCATGGACAAGTCCCTCTACATCGCGATGACCGGCGCCAGCGCCACCCTGCGTGGCCAGGCCGCGGTCGCCCACAACCTGGCCAACGCCGACACCACCGGCTTCCAGGCCACCCTCAGCGGCACCGTGGCCGCCCCGGTGCAGGGCCCCGGCCACGCCTCCCGGGTTGCCGCCGTGCAGCGCACCCTGGGCGTCAGCGAGGCGCCCGGCGCGCGCACCGTGACCGGCAACCCGCTCGACATCGCGCTCGAACCCGGCCACTGGCTCGCGGTCCAGGCCGCCGATGGCGGCGTGGCCTACACCCGCGCCGGCGACCTGCGCCTGACCGCCAACGGCCTGCTGACCACCGCCAGCGGACTGCCGGTGCTCGACCGCAACGGCGCGCCGATGGCGCTGCCGCCCAGCGACGCGATCGAGATCGGCGGCGACGGCACCGTCTCGGTGGTGCCGCAGGGCGAGCCGATGTCGGCGATGGCCGTGCTCGGCCAGCTGCAGGTCGCGGCGGCGCCCGCGCGCGACCTGGTGCGCGGCGAGGACGGGCTGATGCGGCTGCCGCCCGGCGCCGGGCCGCTCCCGCCGGCCGACGGCAAGGTCCTGGCCTCGGGCGTGCGCGAAGGCAGCAACGTCGACGCGGCCGGGATGCTGGTCTCGATGATCGAACTGGCGCGCCAGTTCGAGATGCAGGTACGGGTCTTGCAGAGCGGTGACGACACCGCCCGCGCGGCCAACACCCTGCTGTCCACGCGCTGAGCGCGCCCACCCTGACTGACGGAAACCCGCCATGACCCAGGCTCTATGGATCGCCAAGACCGGCCTCGACGCGCAGCAGACGCGCATGGCGGTCATCTCCAACAACCTCGCCAACACCAACACCACCGGCTTCAAGCGCGACCGCGCCAGCTTCGAGGACCTGCTGTACCAGACCACCCGCCAGCCGGGCGGCGCCACCTCCGAACAGACCAGCCTGCCCACCGGCCTGCAGGTCGGCACCGGCGTGCGCGTGGCCGCGACCTCCAAGGAGTTCGCCCAGGGCAGCCTGGCCCAGACCGGCGGCGCGCTGGACGTGGCGATCAACGGCCGCGGCTTCTTCGAGATCCTGCTGCCCGACGGCAGCACCGCCTACACCCGCGACGGCAGCTTCAAGATCAACGCCCAGGGCGAACTGGTGACCAACGCCGGCTTCCCGGTGCAGCCCGGGCTGCAGCTGCCCGAAGGCGCGCAGTCGATCACCATCGGCGCCGACGGCACGGTCAGCGTGCAGCTGGCCGGGCAGGCCGAGCCGGTGCAGGTGGGCGCGCTGACCATCGCCGACTTCGTCAACCCCGCCGGTCTCCAGGCCAAGGGCGAGAACCTCTACATCGAGACCGGCGCCAGCGGCCCGGCGCAGACCGGCGCGCCCGGCGAGAACGGCACCGGCCTGCTGGTGCAAGGCTCGCTGGAAGGCTCCAACGTCAACGTGGTCGAGGAACTGGTGTCGATGATCGAGACCCAGCGCGCCTACGAGACCAACGCCAAGGCGATCTCGACCATCGACTCGATGCTCGCCTACCTCAACAACAAGCTGTGAGCGCGACGATGAACACCCGGTCCGCCCTCGCCCCTGCCCTGGCCATCGCGCTGGCCCTGTCCGGCTGCGCCGCCACCCTGGGCGACGTGCGCCCGTTCCCGGCGCCCGACGCCGCCAGCCGCGGCTACGCCGCCGCGCCCGCCGTGCAGCCCGCCTACGCGGCGCCGGGCGCGCGCGACGGCGGCGGCTCGATCTACGCCTCGGCCGGCGGCGGCCACCGCGGCATGCACCTGTTCCAGGACAACAAGGCGCGCCAGGTGGGCGACCTGCTGACCATCGTCCTGGTCGAGAACACCCGCGCCCGCACCAACGCCACCACCTCGGTGAGCAAGGACAGCGGCGTCGACATGGCCGCCCCGACGATCTTCGGCCGCGGCGTCACCGTCAACGGCCGCCCGGTGCTGCAGGCGGGGATCGAGGGCTCGCGCGACTTCTCCGGCGCCGGCGACAGCGCCCAGAGCAACCAGCTGGCCGGCAACATCACCGTGACCGTGGTCGAGGACCTGGGCAACGGCAACCTGCGGGTGGCCGGCGAGAAGCGCCTGCGCCTGAACCAGGGCGACGAGCTGGTCCAGATTCAAGGCCTGGTGCGGGTGGCCGATATCGGGGCCGACAACCGCATCACCTCCGATCGCGTGGCGGAGGCGGCGATCGTCTACGGCGGCCGCGGCACCCTGGCGCGTTCCAACGCGATGGGGTGGCTGGGGCGGTTCTTCAATTCCGCCGCGTATCCGTACTGAGGGCCGCGACATGGCAACCAACATCGCGAGCCGCACCCTCGCCGCCGTCGCCGGCCTGCTGGCCATCGCGATCGCGGCGCTGCCGGCGCCCGCGCGCGCCGAGCGGATCAAGGACCTGGCCCAGGTGGCCGGCGTGCGCGGCAACCCGCTGGTGGGCTACGGCCTGGTGGTGGGACTGGACGGCAGCGGCGACCGCACCAGCCAGACGCCGTTCACCGTGCAGAGCCTGAAGACCATGCTCGACCAGCTCGGCGTGAGCCTGCCGCCGGGCATCAACCCGCAGCTCAAGAACGTGGCCGCGGTGGCGATCCACGCCGAGCTGCCGCCGTTCGCCAAGCCCGGCCAGACCATCGACGTCACCGTGTCCTCGATCGGCAACGCCGGCTCGCTGCGCGGCGGCAGCCTGCTGATGGCCCCGCTCAAGGGCGCCGACGGCCAGGTCTACGCGATCGCCCAGGGCACCCTGGTGGTGAGCGGTTTCGGCGCTTCGGGCCGCGACGGCTCGCGCATCTCCACCAACGCGCCCAACGGCGGCACGATCCCCAACGGCGCGATCGTCGAACGCGCCGCGCCGGGCGGTTCGCCGTCGGACGTGGTCACGCTCAACCTGCGCCAGTCCGACTTCACCACCGCCTCGCGCATCGTCTCGGCGATCGACGCCGCCTTCGGTCCGGGCCGCGCGCGCGCGCTCGACGGGGTCACGATCGAGGTGATGCCGCCGCCGGGCGACCGCATCGGTTTCCTGGCCCGGCTCGAATCGCTCGAGGTCACGCCCGGCGCCGCGGCGGCCAAGGTGATCGTCAACGCCCGCACCGGCACCGTGGTGATGGGCGGCGAGGTCACGGTGATGCCGGCCGCGGTCTCGCACGGCTCGCTCACCGTCTCGGTCACCGAGAACGCACTGGTCAGCCAGCCCGGCGCGTTCGGCCGCGGCGACACCGTGGTCGCGCCGCAGTCCTCGCTCCAGGTCAGCCAGGAGGGCGGACGCATGTTCCTGTTCGAAGGCGGCTCGTCGCTGGAATCGATCGTGCGCGCGGTCAACGCGGTCGGCGCGGCCCCCGGCGACATCGTCGCCATCCTCGAGGCGCTCAAGCGCGCCGGCGCCCTGCGCGCCGAGCTCGAGGTGATCTGAGCACGCACCGGCCATGCACCTGCCCGCCGCCACCCCGATCCCGCTCGCGCCCGCGCAGGCCACCCCGCGCGCGGACATCGAGAAGGCGGCGCGCGAGCTCGAAGCGCAGTTCGCGCACATGCTGATCAAGTCGATGCGCAGCGCCTCGGGCGGCGATCCGCTGGGCGGCGACACCCGCTACCGCGAGATGTACGACCAGCAGCTCGCGCGCGAACTCACCAAGGGCCGCGGGCTGGGCCTGGCGCCGATGATCGTGCGCCAGCTCGAGCGCAGCGCCGGGACCGCCCCGGCCCCGGCCACCGCCGCGCCGGCCGCGATGCCGCTGCGGCGCGGCGGCGACAGCCTGCCGTCGCTGCCGCTGACGCCGGCCGCGGCGATGCCGGCGATGCTGCCGCTGGCGCCGACCCGCTCGGGCGTGTCGCTGCCCGGGCTGGCGCCCGCGCAGCCCGCGCCACCGGCCACGACCCCCGGCCCGGACCCGGCGCGCGCGGACGCGCCGTTCGACGCCAGCACGCCGGAAGCCTTCGTGCGTTCGATCTGGCCGCAGGCGCAGAAGGCGGCCGCGGAGCTGGGCGTGCCGGCCAAGGCCCTGGTGGCCCAGGCCGCGCTGGAGACCGGCTGGGGCCGACGCCTGGCCGGCGGCAAGCACGGCTCCTCGCTGAACCTGTTCGGGATCAAGGCCACCGGCGGCTGGAAGGGGGCGCGCGTGAGCGCCGGCACCCACGAGTTCGTCGGCGGCAAACGGATCCAGGAGCGCGCCGAGTTCCGCGCCTACGGTTCGGTCGCCGAGAGCTTCGCCGACTACACCCGGCTGATCGGCCGCGACCGCTACGCCGCCGCGCGCGGCACCGGCGACGACGTCCACCGCTTCGCCACCGCGCTGCAGAAGGCCGGTTACGCCACCGATCCGTCCTACGCGGCCAAGATCACCGCGATCGCCAACGGCGCCACGCTCAACCGCGCGCTGGCCTCGCTCTCCGCGCCGGCGCGCGCCGACGTGCAGGTCGCGCAGGCGGGCACCGCCCGCGCCACCACCGTCGCGGCGCTGGCCGCGGGCCACAGGGGATAGCCCATGACCGGGATGCTCGGTACCGGAACTTCCGCCCTGCTCGCGTTCCAGCGCGCGCTGGGCACCGTCAGCCACAACGTGGCCAACGCCTCGACCCCCGGCTACAGCCGGCAGCGGGTCGAACTGTCCTCGCGCCCGGCCCTGCCCGAGGGCGGGCACTGGGTGGGCCAGGGCGTCGACGCGGCCACGCTGCAGCGCCTGGCCGACGGGCTGGTGTTCGCGCGCCAGATCGACAGCAGCGGCGAGCTGGGGCGGCTCCGGCAGCTGTCCTCGCTCGCCGGCCGGGTCGACGGCCTGGTCTCGGATCCGGCCACCGGGCTGGCGGAGCACTGGTCGGCGTTCTTCAACGCCGCCGACGCGCTGGCCGCCGAGCCCGGATCGACCATCGCGCGCAGCCAGCTGCTGTCCAGTGCCGAACAGCTGGCCGCGCGCTGGCGCACGCTCGACGGGCAGCTGTCGGCGCTCGACGAGGAGGCCGGGAAGCGGCTGCAGAGCACGGTGGCCGACGCCAACCGGCTGGCCAGCGAGATCGCCGACCTCAACCGCGCGATCCACCAGGGCGGCGACCGGGTCGCGCCCGACCTGCTCGACGCCCGCGAGCTGCGCATCAGCCAGCTCGCCGCACTCACCGGCGCGACCACGGTCGAACAGGACGGCATGCTCAACGTGTTCACCTCCGGCGGCCAGCCGTTGGTGGTCGGCAGCCAGGCGATGCAGCTCGCCACCACGCCCGATCCAATGCAGCCCGGGCGCATGCAGCTCTCGCTCCAGACCCCGGGCGGCGACGTGCGCCTGCCCTCCGCGACCGTGTCCGGCGAACTGGGTGGCATCCTCGAGTTCCGCGAACGCGTGCTCGACCCGGCCCGGGCCGAACTCGGCCGCCTGGCCACCGCCTTCGCCACCGCGTTCAACCAGGCCCACCGCTCGGGCGTGGACTACGCTGGCGCGCCGGGCGGCGACTTCTTCAGCCTCGCGCCGCCGCGCGTGGACCCGCACGCGGGCAACGGCGGCAACGCCGGCATCAGCGCGCGCATCGACGACGTCGCCGCGCTTACCGGCCAGGACCTGGTGCTGCGCTTCGAGGGCACCTGGTCGGCGGTGCGCGCGGACACCGGCGAGGCGGTGCCGATGAGCGGCAGCGGCACCGCGGCCGATCCGTTCCGCGTCGGCGGCGTGGCGTTCGAAGTCACCGGCACGCCGGCGCCGGGCGACCGCTTCGCGTTGCGCCCCACCGCGGGCGCTGCCGCCAGCCTGCGCGTGGCGATCACCGACCCGGCCGCGATCGCGGCCGCCTCGCCGCTGCAGGCGGCCACCGACCCGTCCAACCTGGGCGATGCGCGCGCGGCCACCGCCACGGTCACCGACCCGGCGGCGTTCGCCGGGTTCGCCGGCGCCACGATCGAGTTCATCGATGCCGGCCAGTACACCATCGACGGCAATGGCCCGTTCGCCTGGGTGCCCGGCACCCCGGTCGCCGACGCCGCGGCCGGCTGGAGCCTGTCGCTGCAGGGCACGCCGGCGGCCGGCGACCGCTTCACCCTCTCGCCCACCCCGCCGCGCTCGACCGACAACGGCAACGCGCTGGCGCTGGCCGCGCTCGACCAGCGCGAACTGCTCGAGGGCGGCACCCTGTCGCTGACCGGCGGCCTGACCGGGCTGACCGCGCGCGCCGGCGCCGAGGCCCGCCACGCCAGCCTGAGCCACGAGGCGCAGGCCGCGATCGACACCCAGGTGGCGGCCGAGCGCGAATCGGTGAGCGGCGTGAACCTGGAGGAGGAGGCGGCCGACCTGCTGCGCTACCAGCAGGCCTACCAGGCCGCGGCCCAGATCATCGCCACCGCCGACGCGATGTTCCAGACCCTGCTGTCCGCCGTGCGGCGCTAAAGGAGCGATCATGACCGTCCTGCGCATGTCCACCGCCGGGTTGTACAACCAGGGCCTGCAGGGGCTGCTGCAGCAGCAGCAACGCCTGGCCCGCGTGCAGCAGGAGCTGGTCGGCCAGAACAAGCTGCTGCGCGGCGCCGACAATCCCTCGGGCATGGCCCGTGCCCAGCAGATGGACCACCTGCTGGCCTCGCTGCAGCAGCAGGACCGCAACGCCACCCTGGTCGAACATCGCCTGCGCAGCCAGGAGAACGCGCTGGCCGACGTCGGCACCCAGCTCGACCGCGCGCGCCAGCTCGCGGTACAGGCCAACAGCCCGGCGCTGTCGGACAGCGACCGCGCCTCGATCGCGGCCGAGCTGCGCGCGGTGCGCGACGAGCTGCTGGCGATCGCCAACCGTGACGACGGCAACGGCCGGCGCCTGTTCGCCGGCACCCGCGACGGGGTGATCCCGTTCGCCGACAACGGCGGCGTGGTGAGCTACGCCGGCGACGACGGCCGCAACAGCCTCGAGATCTCGCCCGACCACTGGGTGGTCGACGGCGAACCGGGCAGCGAGGTGTTCCTGCGCGTGCGCACCGGCGACGGCATCGTGCGCGGCAGCGCCGCGGCCGGCAACACCGGCACCGGCGTGCTGCAGTCCAGCGGCGTGGTCGACCATGCGGCATGGACCGGGCAGTCGCTGCGGGTCGAGTTCACCGCCGCCGACGCCTGGCGCGTGCTCGACGGCGACGGCAACGAACTGGCCACCGGCAGCTATACCGAAGGCGCCACCATCACCGCCGGCGGCATGCAGCTCAAGATCAGCGGCGCCCCCGCCGCCGGCGACAGCTTCCGCGTCGAACCGGCGCCGGTGCGCGACGTGTTCGCCACCCTGCAGGGCCTGGCCGACGCGCTCGAGGCGCCGGCCGCCGACCCGGCGGCGCGCGCCTGGCGCGCGAACCAGGTCGGCGCCGCCCTGGGCGACCTGGCCACCGCGCAGGACCACATGCTGTCGCTGCGCGCGGCCACCGGCTCGCGCCTGTCCGCGCTTGACAACGCCGCCGACGCGCGCAGCGCCACCGAGCTTACCCTGCACGAATCGCTGTCGGAGCTGCGCGACGTGGACGTGGCCGACGCGGCCAGCCGCCTGGCGCTGCACCTGGCCGCGATCGAGGCCGCGCAGAAGACCATGCTGCGGGTGCAGGGCCTGTCGCTGTTCGACCGCATGTAGCGATTTTTCGCGATCGGGTGTCCCCGCGCGCTAAAGCTTGACACGACCGCGCCGATACCCATTCCAGCAGCGGCGAGGACCGTCCCGGTCAGCACCCTGCGAAGCACCGGCGCAGCCTCTCGTCGCCGCCGGACCCAACCTCCCAGGAGAACCATGATGTCCACCGTCATCAACACCAACGTGATGTCGCTCAATGCGCAGCGCAATCTGTCCGCGTCCGGCGCCGACCTCGCCACCAGCCTGCAGCGCCTGTCCTCGGGCATGCGCATCAACAGCGCCAAGGACGACGCCGCCGGCCTCGCGATCTCGCAGCGCTTCACCACCCAGATCCGCGGCCTCGACCAGGCGGCCCGCAACGCCAACGACGGCATTTCGCTGGCCCAGACCGCCGAAGGCGCGCTGGCCGAGATCGGCAACAACCTGCAGCGCATCCGCGAGCTGGCGGTGCAGTCGCGCAACGCCACCAACTCCGAGTCCGACCGCAAGGCCCTGGACGCCGAAGTCCAGCAGCTGATGGCGGAAATCCAGCGCGTCGCCGAAACCACCAACTTCAACGACGTCAAGCTGCTCGACGGCTCGTTCCAGAAGCAGAGCTTCCAGGTCGGCGCCAACCAGGGCGAGACCATCGACATCGCGGCGATCGTCAACGCCAACATCGATGCGCTGGGCGTGTGGAAGACGCCGCTGGTCGTCAGCGAGGCCACGGTCACCGGCACCGCCCTGGCCGACCAGGATCCCGGTGACACGTTCGCCGCGATCGGCGAGGGCGACCTGGTCATCAACGGCGTCGACGTCGAGCTCACCGCCTCCGCCGCCGGCGCCACCGGCGCCGAGCAGGCCGCGCGCGTTGCCGCCGCGATCAATGCCGCGGGCATCGCCGGCGTGACCGCCGAGGTCAACGACGATGGCGAGGTGGTGCTGCGCTCGGCCGAGGACATCGAGATCACGGTCGCTGGCGCCGGCGCCGCCTCCTCCGGCCTGGCCACCACCACCGCGCAGCCGACCGAAACCGGCGGCGAGGACCGGACCGGCTTTCAGGGCATGGACATCAAGACCGTCGAAGGTGCCGACAACATGATCCTGGCCATGGACGCCGCGCTGACCCAGATCAACACCGCGCGCGCCGACATGGGTGCGGTGCAGAACCGCTTCACCTCGGTGATCGCCAACCTCTCGACCTCGATCGAGAACCTGTCGGCGGCGCGCAGCCGGATCCAGGACGCGGACTTCGCCAAGGAATCGGCGCAGCTCTCGCGCAACCAGATCCTGCAGCAGGCCGGCACCGCGATGCTGGCCCAGGCCAACCAGGCCACCCAGAGCGTGCTCCAGCTGCTGCGCTGATGCCGCTTGACCGCAGGGCGTCGCTCCGGGCGCGCCCTGCGGTCCCTTCCCGCACGACCCGCCACATCCCAGATTCCCGTTCCGCCGGGGACCCCGCCAGCCCGGTCCGGGCCGCCGCAACGCGGCCCCGCCGCGCGGGGACCACGGCACCACGCCAGGGGCAGCACGCGCCATGACCACCATCGGCAACGTGGGCAAGCTCGACGTGATGACCATGGTCGCGCAGTTGGTCGCGGCCGAGCGTGCCCAGCCCGAGGCGCGCATCGCGCGCAGCGAGCGCGAGGTCAGCGCCCAGATTTCCGCCATCGGCACCCTGCGCAGCGCGTTCTCCGCGCTCGGCAAGGCCCTCGAGGGCCTGGATTCGGGCGAGGGCCTCTCCGCCCGCAAGGCGCACGTGCCCGAGGACGCGGGCTTCTCCGCCAGCGCCCGCGGCGGCGCGGCCAGCGGCCGCTACCAGGTCGAGGTGCTGGCGCTCGCCAGCGCGCACAAGCTCGGCTCGGCCGCCTACGCCAGCGACGCCACGATCGGCACCGGCACCCTCACCATCACCGCCGGCGACGCCACCATCGAGGTGGTGGTCGGCGAGGACAACAACACCCTGGCCGGCATCCGCGACGCGATCAACGCCGCGGCCGGCGGCAAGGGCGTGAGCGCCAGCATCGTCACCGGCGACGGCGGCGCGCACCTGGTCCTCAACGCCCTGGACACCGGCAGCGCCGGCGCGCTGCGGGTCGCCGCCAGCGGCGGCGACGGCGGCCTGTCCGCGCTCGCCTTCGACCCCGACGGCCCGTCCGGCCTGGCCGAACTGGCCGCGGCCTCGGATGCCCGGGTCAGGGTCGACGGCATCGAGCGCAGCAGCCCGTCCAACACCATCGACGACCTGGTCGACAAGGTCTCGATCACGCTCACGAAGGCCGAGCCGGGCACGGTGCGCGAACTGCGCATCGAGGCCGACGCGAGCGCGCAGCGCGGCGCGGCCAAGGCCTTCGTCAGCGCCTATAACGCCGCGCTCGGCGCACTGGGCCAGGTCTCGTCCTACAACACCTCGACCAAGAGCGCGGCCGCGCTCAACGGCGACGCGATGGTCCGCGGCACCACCCGCGACCTGCGCAACATCCTCAGCGAGAGCGTGATCGACCTCAAGGCGCTCGGCATCACGATCGCCAAGGACGGCACGCTCACCCTCGACGAGGCCGCCTTCGACAAGGGCCTGGCCGACGATCCCGGCGCCGCCGCGCGCCTGTTCTCCGCCGACGGCATGGCCGGCCGGCTGCAGGGAGTGGTCGACCGCCTGGTCGATCCCGACGACGGGCTGCTGGCCGGCCGCTCCGCCAACCTCGACGCGCGCAACAAGGCCCTGGCCAGCCAGCGCAGCGCCCTGGACTTCCGCATGAGCCAGGCCGAAGCGCGCTACCGGGCCCAGTTCACCGCGCTCGACGTGCTGCTGACCTCGCTCCAGACCAGCAGCGACTTCCTCAGCCAGCAGATCGCCGCCCTCAACAACAAGACGACCTGACCATGAACGCGCGCGCCCTTGCCAACCAGTACCGCCAGACCGGGGTGACCAGCGCCGCGCTGGACGCCAGCCCGCACCAGCTGATCGCGCTGATGCTCGCCGGCGCGCGCGAACGCGCGCGCCTGGCCGCCGCCTGCCTCGAACGCGGCGACCTGCCGCGCAAGGCGCAGGCGATCAGCGACGCCAGCGCGATCATCGGCGGCCTCAACGGCGCCCTGAACATGGAAGCCGGCGGCGAGATCGCCGACGGCCTCCACGCGCTGTACGACTACGCCCAGCGCCGCCTGCTCACCGCCAACGCGCACAACGATCCGGCGCCGCTGCACGAGGTCGACGACCTGCTCGGCGAGATCGAGTCGGCGTGGCTGGCGATCGGCCCGGAGGCGGCGTGATCCCCGCCCTGCCCGCCGACCAGGTGCGCGCCGCGATCGCGGCCGACGACTGGGCGCTGGCCGGCCGCCTGCTGCGCGAGCACGACGCCGCGGTGGCCGCGGCCTGCGCCTCGCCCGGGTTCGCCGCGCTCCCGCGCGAGCAGCTGCAGGCGCTGCTCGACGCCCAGCGCGCGCTGGCCGGCGAGATCCGCGCGGCGCGCGACGAGGCCGCGCGCGCGCTGGAGAAGATCGGCCAGGACCAGCGCGGCGCGCGCGCCTGGCAACGGGCGCTGGCATGAGCCCGGCCGAGGCCGACGCCCTGCTGTTCGGCGACAGCCTGGCCTGCGAGGTGCTGCGCCCGGCCGCGCTGCTGCCGCGCCCGCGCGATCCCGACCCGGCCCTGGCCGCCAGCGGCGAGGCGCTGCTGCGCGCGCTGGCGGTGCTGGAGGACGGCGCCCGGCCGGAAGAGCCCGAGGGCGACGACCACGCCCTGGCGCGGGTCGAGGCCAAGCTCGACCTGCTCACCGTCCTGGTCGCCGGCCTGGTGCGCCAGGAAGATGCCGACCCGGTGCGCCGGCTGGCCTGGTCGGCGCGCGGCGCCCGTCTGGAACTGCCCGAAGCGCCGGCCGAGGCCACCGGCCTGTTCCGGGTGCGCCCGGCCGACTGGCTGCCCTCGACCCTGGTGCTTCCGGCCAGCGAGATCGCGCGCGATACCCGCGCCGACGGCGTGCGCTGCTGGCTGCGCTTCGATCCCATGCCACCGGCGCTGGAAGCGGCGCTGGAACGCCACCTGTTCCGCATCCATCGCCGCGCGGTGGCGGAAAGCCGGCGCCAGAAGCAGGAAACCTGAGACCGCGATCACGTATTCTTGCGTTGCCATGCGCGCGTCCTCCGGGGCCGCTATCGTGGTGGACAGGAAACGCCAGGGGGTCGAGTTGCTGCGAGTCCTCATCTGCGACGACCACACGCTGGTCAGGGCCGGCCTGCGCCGGCTGCTGGAGTCGTTCGCGGACATCGAAGTGGTGGCCGAGGCCGCCAGTGCCGACGAGGCGGTCATCCGCGCCCGCGAGGCGCTGCCCCACGTGGTCCTGCTGGACCTGTCGATGCCCGGCCGCAGCGGGTTCGACGCCCTGGCCGAGCTGCGCCGCACCTGCCCCGAATGCGCCGTGGTCATCATGTCCATGCACGACGATGCGCTGCACGTGCGCGAGGCCCTGGCGCGCGGCGCGATGGGCTTCGTGGTCAAGGAAGCGGCGCCGGCGGAACTGGAGATCGCGCTGCGCGCCGCCGCCGCCGGCCGTCCCTACCTGAGCCCGCACGTCTCGGCACCGCAATTGCAGGCGCTGCGCAACGCCACCCCGGGGGAAGCCAACATCGACGCCCTGCCGCGCCGCCAGCGCGAGATCTTCGAGGCGCTGGGTGCGGGCCGGACCACCAAGCAGATCGCCGCCGACCTGGGCATCAGCGTCAAGACCGTGGAAACCCACCGTGCGCGGATGATGGAAACGCTCGGCTGCCGCAACGCCGGCGAGCTGCTGCGCATCGCGCTGCGGCTGCACGACCGCCCCTGAGCGGCTGACGCAAAGCGTCACTTCGCGTCACCTTCTGCGCCCGCGCGTCGGAAACACGACGAGATGTCGGGGCAACCCCTACACCGGGCCGGGTTTCCCCTGATCCGGAGCCGGGTTTGCCCTGATTCGGGTTCCGTCACGCCCTCGTCACGATGGGTTCCGTCGCCGGCGCGGGAGCCGGCACGGAGGCGAGGAAGATGAAGGCCAACCTGCGCATCGGCATCACCCAGGGCGTCAACCTCACCCCGCAGCTGCTGCAGTCGATCCGGCTGCTGCAGCTCACCGCCCCGCAGCTGGAACAGGAGCTGCGCCAGGCGCTGGAGCGCAACCCCCTGCTCGAGCAGGAAGAGATCGAGGACGAAGACGCCGAGGAGGCCGTGCCCGAGGCGGCGGCGGTGGAAGTCGCGGCCTGGGACGAACTGCCGGAACCGGCGTTCCTGTCCGGCGGCGCCACCGGCGGCGGCGACGAGGACGCGACCCTGCGCATCGCCGACGGCGAATCGAGCGACCCGCGCCTGCGCCTGCTGCGCGAGCTGGCGCTGCACTGGGACCCCGCCGACCTTGAAGTCGCGGCCTGGTGGCTGGACCACTGCGACGACCGCGGCTACCTCGAACGGCCGCTCGACGAACTGCTCGCCGCCGCGCGCGCCGCCTTCCCGCACCGCGCCGGCGACGTCGGCCTGCTGCGCATCCGCCTGCTGCACGGCGACTGGCCGGGCATGGCCGCGGCCGATGCCCGCGAATGCCTCGCGGCGCAGCTGCGCGCCTTGCCCGCCGATGCGTCCACCGGGCTGGCGGCGCGCATCCTCGACCAGCAGATGGAGCTGCTCGCCGCGCACGACGTGGATGCGCTGGCCGCGGCCACCGGCGCCGATCCCGGCGCGGTGCAGGCGGCGGTCGCGACCATCCTGTCGCTGCGGCCGCATCCGGTGCAGGCCCCGGTGGCGGCGGAGGACGGCCACATCGTCCCCGACGTCATCGCCTGGCGCGCCGGCGGCGGCTGGCGGGTGGCCCTGTCCAGCCGCGGGGCGCCGCGGCTGCGCATCGCCCCGCACTGTGAGCGCGCGCTGGCCGGCAGCGACCACCAGGTGCTGCGCGGCCTGCTCGACGAGGCGCGCTGGCTGGTGCGTGGCGTCAACATGCGCAACGAGACACTGCTGCGCACCGCCCAGGTGCTGGTCGAGCGCCAGGCCGGCTTTCTCGACCACGGCCCGGAGGCGATCCTGCCGCTGACCCTGCGCGAGGTGGCCGATGCGATCGGCATGCACGAGTCCACCGTCTCGCGCATCGTCAGCGGCAAGTACATCCAGACCCCGCGCGGCACCTTCGAGCTCAAGCGCCTGTTCGCGGTGCGGCTGGAGGGCGCGCAGATCAGCGGCGCCGCGGTCAAGGCCATGGTCAAGCGCCTGATCGACGACGAACCCGTGGC
>ENA-UOUL01002264-UOUL01002264.1-bioreactor-metagenome-genome-assembly--contig:-NODE-2264-length-23001-cov-5.076906_pt1 | contig 23001 bp, 16 predicted proteins | sample MGYA00249838_ERZ747220 | MGnify/ENA primary metagenome ERZ747220 (study PRJEB28778, sample SAMN05720191) | bioreactor metagenome | isolation source: Anaerobic biogas reactor | place: USA:Washington...
TCATGGTTGTGACACCAGATCGACTCCCAACTCCTTCCACTTGGTCAGAATGTCGCCCTTGGAGAGAAAGCCTTCGTGCCGAGACATCTCCTTGCCCAACGCGTCGTAGAAGATCTGCGTGGGGATGACTCGGATTCCATACAGGGTGATCAGATCGGGATTCTTGTGGACATCGAGGTAGTGGACGTCCATGACCCCGGCATACTCAGCCTTGAGGTCCGCGACGATCGGGGCCATCATCTTGCAGGGGATGCACGTGCCGGCCCCGAGGTCGATCAGCACCGGCCGGCCCTTCCCCGTCAATTCCTCCGGGTGGACAGCTACCGGCTGTTCGACGGGCCCAGCCTCTGCGGACGGCCTCGAATTGCTTTGCCTGGCCGCGATCACGGCAACCACCGCGACGGCCAACACGGCGACAATGGCAATCTTCTTCGTTCTGTTCATTGCACCTGCACCTGCCTTTCTGAAGACCAATCTCAACCCGTGGATCAGCAGCCACGTGCCGACGAGCACCGCCAGCAACAGCAGCGGGTTGCTCCTGCCTCCGCTGCAGGGGCATTCGATCTGGGCGAGAAGTCTGTCCATCATCTACGGCTGCTCGAAGTCATGGCCGAGCCTCTTCCATTGTTCGAGGATGTCCTGCCTGGAGAAGAAGCCCTCGTGGCGGAACAGTTCGTTGCCCATCGCGTCATAGAAGACTTGCGTGGGATACATCCGGATATTGTTCTCTTCGGCGACGGTCGGCCTCTTCCACAGATCGATGGTCTCGATCCGCAGACGCCCGTCACATTCCCTGGCAAGCTCCTCAAGGATCGGTTCCATCAACTTGCATGGCCCGCAATCCCCGGCGGAGAATTCCACGAGGCAGGGCAGCGGCTTGTAGGCCTGCGTCGAACCCTCCGCGACGCCGGCACCGGCCGGGCCGTCTTCCGTCGCCGGCGTCGCGCGCCGCAAGACGATGACGGCGACGGCCGTACCTACCAGAACCACAGCGAGCAACGCCTTCCACCAGGAACGCATCGGCTCCTCCTCGTCTATGCCAGCAACCGTTGAATCTCTTCGGGCGAGGGCACCTTGCCGACGACCTTCACCTGGCCGTCGACGGCCAGGGCCGGTGTGACCATCACGCCGAACGTCATGATCTCGCCGATGTCCGTGACCTTCTCGATGTCGAATTCGAGCCCCAGCGCCTTCGCGGCGGACTCGGCGTTCTCCGCCAGCTTCGCACACTTGGGACAGCCGGTTCCGAGAATCTGGATCTTCTTCATAGTGCGACCTCTGATTGCCTCAGTGGAATAGTGGAATACTGGAAGGATGGAATAGTGGACGCATCGATAGCACGTCCAATGTCTCTCGTTACCGCCTTGTATAGTGACATTTCAGAACTCATCTTGCCAGGTTCCTTCTCGTTGCTTCTTCTGAAGACTTGCGATGAGACGTTTGAGACCGTTCTCGATCTTGTAGACTTCGGCATCCATCGCCTCGAATTCGTGCTCTGTCAGTTGACCGCTTGCACGGTACGCATGGAGCCCCGATACCGATTCGGCGGCAGAGCTTGGAGCGAAGTTCAGAAACTGGAGGTACTCCTTTAACGACTTGCGCCCCGTATCCCTCGGCAATGTTTCGATGGATCGAATCCACCCCTGCAATCTGCTGGGCGGCTACGCGCCTCATTTCGTATGGCCAGTTCCGGAAGACAGCGACAGTGTGAACGTAGAAGGCGATCGCATCCTGCCAGACCGTCAACTTCATGTAGCCACGATTGATGTTGCGTCGCTCCATTTCTCTCTCCCCACAGCTCCACCATTCCAATATTCCAGTATTCCAAGATCCCCATTGTTCTTCACATGGCTCCAAATAGGATGCCGGAGATCGTGGCCATGACGATTACCAGAGCCACGAACACGATGGTCTTCTGCGTGCCCATGACGCTGCGGATGACGAGCATGTTGGGCAGGCTCAGGGCCGGGCCCGCCAGCAGCAGGGCCAGCGCCGGACCTTTGGCCATACCCGCCCCCATCAGGCCCTGGAGGATCGGGACCTCCGTCAGCGTGGCGAAGTACATGAACGCTCCGGCCACCGCCGCGAAGAGATTGGCCCAGACCGAGTTGCTCCCGACGGCGGTGTTGACCCATTCGGTCGGAATGATGCCCTCATGGCCGGGCCGGCCCAGCAGGAAACCTGCGACCAGGACGCCCAACAGCAACAGAGGAAGGATTTGCTTGGCGAAGCCCCACGTGGCCTCGATCCACTCGTTGACCTCGCTTCGGGCGAACCACTGGCCGACCATGAGCAGAAACGCCACCAGCAACCCGGCCACCAGCACCCAGCGGAGGCGATGGATCGTCTCGTAGAGGTTGTTCTTGCGGACCTCTTCGACGCCCCGGAGCATCTCGGCCGACACCTCGTGCGTCTTGCCTGCGGTATCGACGATGGTCACCGTCTCGTCGGTCTGGTCCACAAGCGTTCCCTCGACCTGATAGGTTGTCAGTCCGCCGGGACAGCAGAGGAACACCGCCCGGACGTCGCCGCTGCGGGCCCAGTTGGCGAAGACCAGGATGCCCACCATCGAGGCGAAATAGACGGCGTTCTTCCAGAGCGGGCGTCTGACATCGGGATCGGGCATGGCCATCTGCACGTTGGCCTTGGCAGTCTCTTCCTTGCGGTAGATCATGTGCATCAGCAGGCCGATGACGACGCTGAACACGATCGCGCCGACGGCGCGGGCAATGCCGAGTTCCAGACCCAGGACGCGGGCGGTCAGGATGATGGCCAGGACATTGATCGCCGGGCCGGAATAGAGAAAGGCTGTCGCCGGCCCGAGCCCGGCACCCATCTTATAGATGCCCGCGAATAGCGGCAGGACCGTACACGAGCAGACGGCCAGAATGGAGCCTGAGACCGAGGCGACGCCGTACGCGAGGACCTTGTTGGCCTTGGCGCCGAGGTACTTCATGACCGACGCCTGACTGACGAAGACGGAAATCGCCCCCGCGATGAAAAAGGCCGGGACCAGGCACAGCAGCACGTGCTCGCGGGCATACCACCGGACCAGGTGCAGCGACTCCATGAGTGCACCGTCGAAGCGGCTGGTCCCAATAGGCAGATAGAAGCAGGCCAGGAAGACACCTGCAATGAGAACGAACCTCTTCCATTCGCGTTTGAAGTCCATTGGATCGATTCCCCCCGAGCTACAGAGCGGACAGGATTCGTTCGTGCTCTTTGGCCTGGCACTTGAGTACGTGGGTTGCGCAGCCGAGGAACTCGACGACGCATGGCGTCCGCAGCCAGTAGAAGACCTTCAGTCCCTCTTTGCGACAGCTCAGCACGCCGGCGCCCACCATCACGGCCAGGTGCCGCGAGACGTTGGACCGCTCGGAGCCAATGTGCTCGGCGATGTCGCAGACGCACCTTTCCCCGTCCTTGAGGAAGTCGATCACCGCGATGCGCAGCGGGTGGGCGATGGCCTTGGCAATCTCGGCCTGTTTCTCGTACAACAAGTTCTTACTGGTGCCCATAGTCATATCGCTCCGGCCTGTTCCCCGGTCCGCCCCACGACGACCCGACTGAGTAACTATATGGCAATATACTCACATAGTCCCCCTGTGTTCAAGCTCGATGTCAGATTTTTTGCTTTTCGAGGGCTACGCGGCCTTGAGGGGGGCCAGATCGGCTCGTTTGAGCGGGGGCAAACCAAGCCCGCGGAGGACGCGGTTGAAGACCGCCAACGTCAGCTTGGCCGGCGCGAGGATTTCGATTCCGATCGGTCTTCCGTCCCGCGTGAAGTCGATCACGAGTCCTGGCTCGATCCGTTCGGTCCGCCTGCTTCTGTCTGTAGAGGTTCTCGGAAGATAGTAGTAGGCGGCAATCGCCTGGCCATGTCGGAATGTCACTTCAAGATACGACTCGTTCATGTCAGGATCCCCAACACGGATATGCAGTGATAACCACCAGCCGTCTGGCGCGGAGATCGGGCTCCACAACGACTTCCCATCTTTGCCGGCGATAAGTCGTTCCGATGACCCATCGCCCATCGACGGTATCAGGTCTGCGATCCTTCGGATGTTCAAGCATTGTCCGCAAATCCAGCTCGGAGAAACTGCGATCAATCATGCGCTTGACCAAGTGCGGACTGATTTCCAGTTCCCATTCCCACCATTGTGGCTGGTCTTGCACTACTGTGTTCCTGCATTGTACAGCCAAATCACGGATGCTAAAAGACCCACGAACCGTATTCTGCTCGAAATAGGAGGCCGCGGCAAGGGCCCTCTGGAAGAAGGCACGCGAGAGATCGGGCGGGAAGTTCGGGATTGATGTTTGGCCCAGGGGGTGGTAAGACGTAACGACTTGCGATTATGGCCGATGCGAAGAAGACAACCCGGTTGTTCATCAGTGCCAACGATCCCAGTGCCGACGTGCACTGCGCCGGGTTGATCGGTGCGTTGAGGGCCGGCGGACGGGACATCGAGTTCGTCGGCATCGGCGGGCCCAAGATGGCCGACGCCGGCTGCAAACTGATCGAAAATACGGTCGGTGGGGCGGTAATGACCTACAAGGCGGTGGCCCACGCGGGGTACTACTATAAGCTCCTGCGGCGAATCAAGGGCTGTCTGCGCGAGCGCCCGTTCGATCTCGCCATCGTCTGCGATTCTCCCTCGTTCAACTTCCACGTCGCCAAGGCGGCGAAAGGGGCGGGCATTCCGACGCTCTTCTATGTGGCCCCCCAGCTTTGGGCGTGGGGCGGGTGGCGCATCGGCAAGCTGCGGCGTTGTTGCGACAAGCTCTGCTGCCTGCTGCCGTTCGAGGAGGCATGGTTCACCCAGCGGGGCGTCGATGCCACCTTTGTCGGCAATCCTCTGCTCGACAAGCTGCCGGCCGACTTGACCGGCTTCCGCAAGGACTACTCGGATTTCGATCCCCGGCGCGCTCGAATCGCGCTGATGCCCGGTTCAAGGCTGGCGGAGATCGAATCGCTGTGGCGGCCCATGCAGGAAGCGGCGGTCCGTCTGAAGGAGCAATTCCCCTCGGCCCAGTTCGTCGCCGTCGCGCCCAACGAAGAGCGGCGCGCCCTGCTCGCGCAGATGCAGATCCCCGGCTTCTCGTGCGAGTATTCAGTCGATTCGGTGACCGCCACGTCGAGCGACGTGGACTTCGCTCTGGTTGCCAGCGGCAGCGCGACGCTGGAGGTCGCCTCGGCGGGCTGCCCGATGGTGGTGATGTACCAGACCAATCGCATCCTGTGGCATCTCGTGGGCCGTTGGCTGGTGCATCCGAAGTTCTTCACGCTGGTCAATCTGCTGGCGGATCGCGCCTTGGTGCCCGAATTCATGCCGTACTTTGCGTCGATCGACCCGATCGTCGAGAAGGTAGCCACGCTCTTGAAGAACCCCGAGGTGCTGAATCGCCTCAGCAACGATCTGATCGACATGGTTGAGCCGTTGACGCAGAAGAAGGCCGGCCCGGAGGTGGCTCGCATTGTCCTCGACATGCTCGATTGAATCCGCCTGCTGGTCTTCAGAGCGCTGCCTGGTCGCAGGATCGGAGCGGTCCCATTGAGAGCACCCACAGCCACAGGCAGCCGAATCGATGTAGCCGCTACCTTGGCGTCTCTGGGGGCCCTGTGCTGCTGGTCGATCGGGCCGATCTTCATCAAGCAACTGACCGGCTACGTCGATTCCTGGACGCAGAACGCCCTTCGCTACACCGTCGCCTGTCTGTTCTGGCTGCCTGTCCTGCTGTATCTGATGCGCGCCGGGAAGTTCGACCGGCGCACGTGGCGTCTGGCTCTTCTGCCCTTCGCGGTCAACATCGGGATGCAGAGTCTATGGGCGATGACCTTCTATTACATCAGCCCGGCCTTCGCCACCCTGCTGACGAAGACGTCGGTTCTGTGGGTCACCGCGTTCAGCCTCATGTTTTTCGTGGATGAAAGGCCGCTGGCGAGGAGTCGCCTTTTCTGGGTCGGATTGGCCCTTTCGATGATGGGGCTCTGCGGTGTGCTGTGTTTCAAGCCGGATTTCACCGCAGTGCACAGCTTTCGGGGCATTGCGATTGCGTTGGTGTATGCCATCGTGTGGGGCGCCTACGCCGTCTGCGTGAAGGTCCGGCTCAAGGATGTGGATTCCCGCTGCGCCTTCGCCGTGATCAGCCTCTATACAACTGTGATGCTCTGGATGGCGGCGATCCTGTTCGGGCGTCCCGCTCAGGCCGCATCCCTGGACGTTTCGGCCTGGACGGCCGTGGTCGTCTCGGCAATCACCGCTATCGCACTGGGGCATGTCCTCTTTTACACCGCCATCAAACGCATCGGCGCGACGATTCCGTCCCTGGTCATCTTGGCGCAACCGTTCGTGGTCTTCAGCATTTCCCGCGTAGTATTCGACGAGCGATTGACGCTGCCTCAATTGGTTTTCGGTGTCCTGCTCCTGGTCGGCGCCGGTTTGTCGGTTCGAGCCCAGGGGGATCTCAAGCCCGCCTCAAAAGGGTTGCCTGCCTGAAACGGCCGATTCCGTGGTTGACCGTCACGGGCCGATAAGAGTATAATCGCCTTGTCTGGTGACGTGGTAATTCCTGTACGGATGCCCAGAGCGATCGTGTCGGGAAGGGTCCGGAGAGTGTGATATGAAGAGAAGCTGCCCCGTCGGGCGCACCTGCCTTTTGATTTCCCTGCGCTTGCCACCGGTCTTGGGCGAGCGATTCCAAAAGCCGGGACAGACCCGGTAACCGTCTACCGTATTGGGTCGCAGCGCGACCGCAAGAGTAAGGAGGACATGTCATGAGATTGCGAGCTGTTTGGTTGATAGCGGTATGTCTGATCGGTCTTCTGGGGCCGGGCGCCGGCCAGGCCCAGGAGATCGAGAATCTACTGGCGAACGCCGGCTTTGAGGACGGCACGGAAACAGGCTGGGGCGGATATGGCGATCATACGCGCACCATCGTGACCGAACTCGTGGGCGCCAATATCCCGGAGGATGTGGTGGAGGGGAGTTCCTGTATGCACGTGGTCGTCCCCACGGCGGGCGCCAATTTCTGGGACGCGGGCATTCAGACCTTCTACAGCGGCGTGTTCGAATCGGGCAAGCAGTATACCTTCTCCGTCTGGTTCAAGAGCAAAGAGGGCGAACTGGAACTCAATCTCAAGCCCGAGCTGGCGCAGGATCCGTGGACCGGCTATGGCGCCGAGATCGTCACCATTACCGAGGAATGGGCCGAGTATCATGTGACCACACCGGTCCTGACCGCGGCGATCAGCCCGGCACAGATTTCCATTCACATCCAGGCCCAGCCCGGCGAGTTCTGGATGGATTATGCCCAGTTGTATGTGGGCGAGTACGTCCCGACGGTCTTCAAACCCAGGACCGCCGCCGCAGACCCCAACCCCACCAGCGGCGCCACGGATGTTCCGAACGACGTGGTTCTCGCCTGGTCGCCGGGTGTATATGCGGTTACCCACGATGTATACTTCGGCGCCAGCTTCGACGACGTCAACAACGCCGGCCGGGCCAATCCGATGGACGTGCTGGTCAGCCAGGGCCAGTCGGCCGCCACGTTCGATCCGCCCGGATTGCTGGACTTCGGGCAGGCCTACTACTGGCGTGTCGATGAAGTCAACGCGGCTCCCGACAGTACAATCTTCAAAGGCAACGTTTGGATGTTCACGGTCGAGCCGTACGTCTATCCGGTCGAGAACATCATTGCCACTGCCTCCAGCACCGAAGCCGGGTCGGGCCCGGAGAATACGATCAACGGCTCCGGACTCAACGCCTCCGATCAGCATTCGATTGCGGCCACGGCCATGTGGCTCAGCGCGCTCGATGGAGAGCAGCCAAGCTGGATTCAGTACGAATTCCCCCAGATCTGCAAACTCCATGAAATGTGGGTCTGGAATTACAACGAGCAGTTCGAACTGGTTCTTGGTTTCGGCGTCAAGGAGGCCACGGTGGAATACTCCGTGGATGGCGTGGAATGGACCGCCTTGGGCGATTTCGAGTTTGCCCGGGCCACTGCCAGGAACACCTACGAGCACAACACGGTCATCGATCTGGATGGAGTCGTGGCGCAGTATGTTCGTCTGACGGTCCACAGCAACTGGGGCGACGTCATGCCTCAGTTCGGTCTCAGCGAGGTCCGATTCTACCACAAGCCGGTCGTTGCCAGAGAACCGACGCCGGCGGCCGGCCACACGGACCTGGCGCTGGAGGTCGCCCTCGACTGGCGCGGCGGTCGTGAAGCGGCGGTTCACGAAGTCTACCTCAGCGACGATGAGCAGGCCGTCATCGACGGCACGGCCCCGGTCACGATCGTCACGGAGAGCCGCTACGAAGTCGGTGACCTGAACCTTGGCACGACCTATTACTGGAAGGTCAACGAGGTCAACGAAGCCGCCGTGCCGAGCGCCTGGGAAGGTCCCGTCTGGAGCTTCTCGACGCTGGAATACGTCATGGTGGAGGATTTCGAGAGCTACAACGACGATATCGATGCCGGCACGACGATCTTCCAGACCTGGATCGACGGCTGGGAGAACAACACCGGCTCGACGGTCGGCTACCTGCAGGCGCCGTTTGCCGAGCGGATCCTCGTTCACGGGGGGCGGCAGTCCATGCCCCTGGAATACGACAACACCACCGTGGCGACATCCGAGGCCGTGCGGACGTTTGACGTGCCGCAGGACTGGACGGCCAACGGCGTCAGGACCCTTGCGCTGTACTTCCGCGGCGTGTCCGGCAATACCGGGCAACTGTATCTGAAGATCGACGGGACCAAGGTTCTGTATGATGGGGCGGCATCGGATATCGCGCAGCCGGTCTGGCAGCCGTGGAACGTTGATCTGTCGGCCGTCGGCGGCAACCTGCGAAGCGTCGACAGTCTGACCATCGGCATTGAAGGCGCCGGCGCAACAGGCATGTTGTATCTCGACGACATCCGGCTGTCCCCCAAAGCGGTCGAGTATGTGACGCCCGTTGAGCCCGATACCGCGAATCTCGTGGCCCACTATGCGTTTGACGGCAACCTCAGCGATGGTTCCGGAAAGGGGTTCAACGGTACGGCGGTCGGTCAGGTGGCCTATGGGGCCGGCGTCGAAGGACAGGCCCTCCAGCTCAACGGCACCGACGCCTATGTGACGGTCGCCGGCGTCGGGGTGGCCGGAGCGGCGCCACGGACGATTGCCGGTTGGGCCAAGGCCGATACGACGTCGATCACCGAGTGGACCAATGTCTTCGGTTTCACCGGTGCGAGTGTGGACGGTCAGCATTTCGACATCCAGGCGGTAGGCGACACCACGACGACGACGCTGGGCTATTACGGCCTGCACCGGCATGGCTGGGAGCAGGACATTCTCCCGATCGATCTGGAGTGGCACCATCTGGCCGCGACCTTCGACGGTGCGACCGTGAGCTGGTACGGCGACGGTCGGCCCATCGGCAGCGATCCGGTCAGCAATGTCGATACGCCCGGCGAGATTCGCATGGGCAAGCGTCAGGACAACGACAACTTCTTCCCCGGGTCTGTGGATGAAGTCCGGGTGTACGATCGCGCGCTGTCCGATGGTGAGATCGCCTGGCTGGCCGGCAAGAGAGTGCCGACACACAAGCCGCTGTAGTCCCGCCGGGACCGGATGCGTGTGTTGTGTCGTTGGTGTCACGGTCTATTTTCTGGAAGGAGAAATACGATGAATAAGATCCGAGGTTTCACTGTGCTTGTCTGTCTGTTTCTGGCGGCCAACGTTTGGGGGGCGCCCTTCAAGGACGACTTCAACCGGCCCGACGGCCTCGTGGGCAACGGCTGGGCGACCCAGACGGATGGGACGATCGAGAGCCTGATTGTGGATCAAGAGGTTCTCATCGCCGGGACACAAGCCACCGACTGGGTGCGATGCGGGATCTCGCGACCCGTTTCGGGCGAGAACAAATTGTCCTTCGACTTCCTGGCGAACGACAGCTTCAACATGCACGTCAATATCGCCAGCGCCGAAAGCAACGCTTATCTTGAGATCTACTGCTGGCCCGGCGGCCCACTGACGCATGCCAATTCCGTCGACGGTAGCTGGCCCGGCTGGGTCGAGATCACCGGTGCCGCCACTGTGGCCGGGGAGTACAACAACGTGATACTGGAGCAGAACGGCACCGAGATCACCGTCACGCTGAACGGCACGGTGGTTGGTACGCTCACCAACGCCAACTTCGTCAGCATTGAGAGTGTTCTGATCTCCAGTGATGCCGCCGCCGGCACCACGGGAAGTCTTCACATCGACAACGTGCAGATCGGCGATGTCGTGGTTGGGATCGCGGGCGATCCGACTCCGGCCAACGGTGCCACCGACGTGCCGCGCGACGTTCTGCTGGGCTGGGCCGCGGGGGAAAGCGCCGCCACGCACGATGTGTATTTCGGAACGGTCCTGGCGGACGTCGAAGAAGCGACGCGGGCCAATCCGATGGGCGTGCTGGCCAGCCAGGGGCAGACCGGGACCACATTCGATCCGGCCGGCCTTCTGGACTACGAGCAGACCTACTACTGGCGCATCGATGAAGTCAACGGCGCTCCCGATTTCACCGTCTTCACCGGGATCGTCTGGAGCTTCACGGTCGAGCCATACGTGTACCCGATCCGGAACGTCCTCGCCACCGCCTCCAGCGCCGAAGCAGGGGCCGGGCCAGAGAACACGATCAACGGTTCCGGCCTGGACGCCGCCGATCAGCACTCGATCGAATCGGAAGGCATGTGGCTGAGCGACACGAACGGCCCGGAGCCGGCCTGGATTCAGTACGAGTTCCCCGAAGTCTACAAGCTCCAAGAGATGTGGGTCTGGAACTACAACGTGCAGTTTGAGCCCATTCTGGGTTTCGGTTTCAAAGACGTCACCATCGAGTACTCGCTCGACGGCGCCGAATGGGCGGTCCTGGGCGACTATGAATTCGCCCGCGCGACGGCAACCTCCGGCTATGCGCACAACACCACCATTGGCTTCGACGGTGTGGCGGCCAGGTACATCCGTCTGACGGCCCTGAACAACTGGGGCGCGCGGATGCCGCAATTCGGTCTCAGCGAGGTTCGGTTCCTCTACAAGCCCGTGGTGGCGCGCCAGCCCGCGCCGACCAACGGTCAGAGCGGGGTGGATTTGGACGTGATTCTTGACTGGCGCGACGGGCGGGAGGCCGCCTCGCACGATGTGTACTTCAGCGCCGACCGGGCGGCTGTGGAATCGGGCGCGGCCCTCGTCGCAACGGCGAGCGAAAGCCGGCATGCCGTCGGTGGCCTGGAACTCGGGCAGATCTACTACTGGAAGGTCGACGAGGTCAACGAGGCAGCCGACCCCAGCCTCTGGGCCGGACCGATCTGGAGCTTCTCGACCAAAGAGCATGTCACCATTGAGGACTTCGAGGGCTACGACGACGACATGGACGCCGGTACCGCTATCTTCCAGACCTGGATCGACGGCTGGGAGAACAACACCGGCTCGACCGTCGGCTATCTGGAGACACCGTTTGCCGAGAGGAGGATCGTCTTCGCCGGCTCGCAGGCCATGCCGCTGGAATACGACAACACGATCGCTCCGTACTATGCCGAAACCTCACGGGACTTTGGCGGAGCCGACTGGACGGTCCATGGGGCCGACACGCTGGTGGTGCATTTCCGAGGCAACGCCGCGACCACAGACGAGACGCCGGGCAACGATCCGGCGCCGCTGTACGTGGCCGTGGAGGATCGCGCCGGTCGGACGGCGGTGGTGACCCATCCCGATCCGGAAGCGACGGTCCTTATGGAGTGGCAGACGTGGGAGATTCCGTTCAGCACGCTCGATGGTGTGGCGATGAACAACGTCGCGGTGATGTACATCGGCGTGGGGAATCGGAGCAATCCGGTGGCCGGCGGCTCCGGGCGGATCTATGTTGATGAGATCGGCGTGGGACGTCCCGGCGTCGTCGATCCGGGCACCAGTGGGCTGGTGGCATACTACCCACTGGAGGACAATGTCGAGGACAGCTCCGGCAACGGACACCACGGCACCGCCGTCGGGGACCCCGTTTATGTGCCCGGACAGGTTGGCTCGGGTCTGCACTTCGATGGAACCGGTGCTCAGTACGTCGATTTGGGCACGCTGAATCCCTCAGCCGCGACCGGTCAGCTTTCGGTTTCGCTGTGGGCCAACTGGGACGGTCTCAGCGGGCAATACCAGGGCCTGATCGGCAAGAGAGACACCTGGGCGGCGGCCGATATGATGTGGCAGATCGAGGCCAACATCGATACGGGCATCGTCCGCCTTCAGAGGGAAGGCATTGCCGACATTCCGACGGCGGCGTTGCCGGTCGGCGAATGGTACCATGTGGCGATGACGTTCGACGGGGCCATCGGGAAGGTCTACATGGCCGGGCAGTTGGGCGCCGAGGCCGCCTTCTCATTCGGATCGGATCCGACGGCGGGCATGGTGTTCGGGGCCTCCGTTCGCGACGGGGGCAATCCGTTCAACGGTGCGCTCGACGAGATTCGCATCTACGACCGCCTGCTGTCGCCGTTCGAGATCCGGTATCTGGCCGGTCAGTAGCCCAATCGCCATCGACGACAACGAAGAAGGCCTTATGCGTGGGCCCGCAGCCATGTGGCGTGGGCCCACGCCTTTTTGCGCCTCGAAGATGGAGCGCACGAAAAAGCCCGGCACATGGCCGGGCTCGTGATGCGTAACAGATGGGGTGTCCCTCTACTTCCTGGCGGCCTTCTGCAGGGCCTCGACCATATCGGTCTTCTCCCAGGTGAACTCAGGCAGTTCCCGGCCGAAATGCCCGCCGTGCGCGGTGGCCGCGAAGATCGGACGCGTCAGCTTCAGGTGGTTGACCATCCCCTTGGGTGTAAGCGGGAAGAGGTCCTTGACGATCCGGCTGATCTTCGTCTCGCTGATCTTGGCCGTGCCTTCGGTGTTGATCAGAACTGAGATCGGGTCGGCCACGCCGATGGCGTAAGACAACTGGACTTCGCACGCGTCGGCCAGACCGGCCGCGACGATGTTCTTGGCGACGTACCGGGCCATGTAACTGGCGGTACGGTCCACCTTGGTCGGGTCCTTGCCGCTGAAGGCGCCGCCCCCGTGGCGACCCCAGCCGCCGTAGGTGTCCACGATGATCTTGCGCCCGGTCAGCCCGCAGTCGGCCTTTGGGCCGCCGACGACGAACTTGCCCGTGGGATTGACGTGGAACTTGGTCTTCTTGTCGATCAGCCGTGCGGGCAACACGGGTGTGATCACCTTGTCGACGATCTCGTTCCGCAGTTCGCGGTGGCTGATGTCGGCGGTGTGCTGCGTCGAGACGACCACCGTGTGGATTCGCTTGGGCTTGCCGTCTTCGTATTCGATCGTGACCTGGCTCTTGCCGTCCGGACGCAGCCAGGGCAGCTTGCGAGTGCGGCGCATCTTTTCGAGCTGGATCGTCAGCTTGTGGGCCAGTTGAATCGGCATCGGCATCAAGGCGGGCGTCTCCCGGCGGGCATAGCCGAACATCAGGCCCTGATCGCCGGCGCCCTGCTCCTTGTGCAGGCCCGTTCCCTCCGTGACGCCCTGGGAGATGTCGGGGCTCTGCTGTCCGACGGCCACCATGACGGCGCAGTTTTCGTAGTGGAAGCCCACCTCGGGATCGTCGTAGCCGATCATCTTGATCGTATCGCGGACAACCTGCGCGATGTCCACGGTGGCCTTCGAGGTGATCTCCCCGGCCACCACAACCAGATCCGCCTTCACCAGCGTCTCGCAGGCGACGCGACTCTGCGGATCCTGGGCCAGCATGGCGTCGAGGATCGCGTCGGAGATGCAGTCGGCGACCTTGTCCGGGTGGCCCATCGTCACCGATTCGCTGGTGAACAGATAGTTCTGCATGTCGCAGTTCGGATTACTCACATTCAATCGTTTTGCCATATCCTTAGCACCTCATCATCCGCTGCTTGTTGAAAGAACTGACACCGAAGAGGTCACCCTCTATTGCCCACAATCAGCCGGGGGCATACATCGCCCGGTGAACCACATCTCAAACGGAAATGCGTCCCCATGATAGACCGGTCGGTCCTCTCGTCAACGAAAAAGTGCATCGAAAGGGGCTCCTGCTCCCGACGCCTTCGGGGGGGTCAGTAGCCTCGCGATGTATCGTTGAGCCGCCAGTCGAAGCCGGTGTACTCGATGGAGTAGTTCTCCACCTCCAGAAAGTGGACCTCGTCCGGGGCAATGTACCGGATCAGGAAGTTCAGGACCGCTCGCGTCTGGGCCGGGCGATCCTTGAACTTCCTGTCCGTGCCGTATCGGGCGACGAACTCCTGGCCTCGCCATGTCGGCTTGAACAGGGCCGAGAGATGGACGACGGCCTTCTCGTGGTCGATTCGGAACCCACCGCCATCGGTGAGAAACGTCTTGATCTGTTCGTCCAGTTGTCGATCGAGGTCCTCGCCCCGGTATGGCTGGCGCCGCAGCCGTGGGCTGGACCGGCTCGCATAGGTGATGGCCAGAAAGGCCCTGGGGTCGGCCAGACTCTTATGGAAGAAACGCCGCTCCACCTCGCCCAGCGTGAACTCCTCGTCCATCACGATGAGCTTGTAGTTGCTCCAGATCCCATCGATGTGCCGGATGTCGCTCGGCGGCCAGGTCAGCCGAAGCCACCATGAGGACTGGATCGGGTGATTCCGTGCGATCACGTCGAGCATCTTCAGGTTGTACGTGTTGATCCAGAAGGCGAGCTTTTCATCCTCGGTCCAGTTGCAGTACTCGTTCGGGTCGAGTTGATGTGGGATCCAAAGCAAGTCCTTTAATAATAGACGTTTACGTCGCAGGCTTCCGTAATCCACACGCCCGTCCTCACGCACATACTGTTCCAGCAGCTCACCGTACTGGTGGCAGAAGCAAACGAGAGCGCCTTCGGGTTCTTCCTGTTCCTGAGGTTTCTGCAATTCCATCTCGGCAGGGGTCGCCTCGTTCGGCTCGGCGACAGGCGGCTTTGTTGCAGGCAGACGGACCGCAACGATCTCCTCCTCCGGATTGACGGGGATCGGTTCGGCGATCCCAGATTCCGCCGGTTCGACCGGAGTCTCTTCAGGCAGGGGTTCCGGCGGCTCGGCGACGGGCTTCTCGGGCGGGGTCGCTGGCTCGGTTGCCGGCAGCGATCCCGGCGCGACCTGGGGGGCAGGCGCCACAACCTCTGGTTGGGGAGGGCGATCCGTCACGGGCGTCCCGGCACAGCCATAGAGCAGCAGTGGCGCGATTGCGAACAGAGACATTGCCAATCGCATTGCCGCGGTGCGAGAGCTGGGGAAGAACCTCTGAGAATCATCCATCATAGGCCCCTAACATAGAGGATAGGACAACAAAGGCAAGGCTTTGTTCGACTATCACTCGGCGGACGGCGGTTCCGGCCTGCGTCGGTGACACATCCGTCCGATAAAGGACGACTGGCGTCGGCTCCGAACTGCGATGGGGCATCCGGGTCCCCCCTGCGGCGGGGAAAGGCGATTTCCCTTGACAAGGACCCTGTCGGGCGTTAAGCTGGATAAGATATCGATGGTCTACTGAAAGGAATTCCAACGAGATGAAGTTGAAAAGCGCGGTCTTTGTCTTGCTCGTCTGCGGCCTGGTCCTGGCCGTCCTGGGGGTTTCCAAGGCGGTCATGGAAGTTCGCCGCATTGAGGAGGTCATGAAGAAGGACATCCTCAGTCAGCAGGACCTTCAGGTCATCGACGAGTTCATCAACGACGCGGTAGCGACCCTGGTCCGAACCATTGACTTCACAGAGGTTTCCAAGATCCGCGCCATCATCGTAAGCCATCAAAGTCCGAAAACCCAGTACGCCCAACAGTATTCCGAATCGGCCTATCGACGGATCGCCGAGGGCATGGAGCATGTCCGCAGCGACATTCGAGACGAAACGACCCTGTTCAAAGTCATCACGAACCTTCTGATCCTGGTCGACAGCCTCAAGGACCCGCGTCTGATCGATCTGGCGATCCAGGAGATTCCGCACGACAACAGCGCGGTTCGCTACTGGGCGGTTCGCGCATCGACCGATGCGGCGCTGTGGACGAAGATCGGCCAGAGCCAGAGTACGGCGACCCAGTTGGCGACGCGGATCATGACCGCGTGCGATCAGGTCGTCGATGACAGCAGCCCGGAAGTGCTGCTGCAAATGGCCCAATTTGCCGGGCGATTCGACACGGCTCAGGCCGCCGAGCTGCTCATGCACATCGCCGAGGCCCGCATTCGCAGTTATGCCGACTGGTCCGTCGGCTACGAGTTGATGGACAGCGCCGTGTTGCGGCTGTTGACAGAGAAGATCCTGGCCGGCGGCAACGGCGGCAGCGACCAGTTGGCCCGGCAGTTCGCCCGGCTGTGCTCCTTCACCATCCAGCGTTTCACGAAGGGCCAGAGTCTGGGGCGGCTCAGCGATTCGTCCCGCAACTACCTGATCAGCGTGCTGATCGACACGGAAGACAAGTGTCTCGGGCGTCTGTTGGGCGCGCCGCAGACGACGATTCGACGGGCCATCGAAGCAGGGGACCTGGCCGCACTACAGGCCGAGCATGCCAGGCTCCTGGGCGCCGAGGGCAGCGTCGGCGCCATTGCAACGAGGTTCAATTTCAGCTACGGCGCGCCGGGCGAGAACCGCACGGCCCCGCCGGTCCTGCCCGATCCGCCGCAACGTGTCGTGCCGGCCGCTGAAGACCAACCCTGAGCCCGACGGTCCCAAGTCGCCACCTCCTGCTTCGCCAGCCTGAATCGCCGTTCATGTCTGAGAGAAAAAGCCCGCGGTGCTGGCCATGATGCGCCGGCCGAAATCGTCCGCCTGGCGGCCATCCCGTTCCTCCTTGAGGTCCCGGAAACTGGCGCGGCAGAAGCGACAGCCGACGGTGGTCAGGTGGAAATCGACGTAGTCGAACCATTCCGGCGCCAGCGTTTCGAGCAGAAACGCGCCGAGCGTGCTGCGTTTGGGGCAACTGAGCCGATGCGATTCCCACGTCTCGGTCAGGAGGTCCTGCGAGCAGCAGAAGGACCGGTCGCCTGGCGGGCAGAGCTTCAGACAGTAATCGCGGATTCGCTTGAGGCAGCGGTGTTTGATCACCCTGACGAGGCCGTCGTCGAGGGCGAGCAGATTGGCGACGTCCTGGTTGGGCACTTTGCAGTAGAACAGCAACTCGGCGATCTTCAGGTCGCGGAGGTTGCCCGTCGCCTTGGAATCCGTCACGAACTGTCGCAGGGCCTGCTCGAGGACTTCTCGCTGCAACTGCTCCTGTTCGCTGTGGCGAAGGCACCAACTGACGCCTGGGTCGGCGGCGGCCACCTGTTCGAGCGGGTTGCCCGCATCGGGCTCGGCGCGTGTGCTGTAAACATCCTGAATCAGGCAGATCGTTCCGGCCGCCTGGCTGCGAAAGCGATTGACGATCTCATTGCGCAGGATGCCGAAGAGGTAGGTCTCGATACTGACCTTCAACTGGAGCTTGTCGATGACGCGGACGAAGGAGGTGAAGGTATCCTGGACGACGTCCTCGGCATCGGCCTGCTGCGAGACACGCGTCAGAGCAAAGCGAAGCAGACGGCCCTGGTACTCGTCGACAAGCCGGGCCCATGCCTGACCGTCACCGCGTCGGATGGCTTCCAGCATGCTCTGGTCTGTCTGATTGGGATCGCTCATATCACTGCGCCGGGCCCAAGGATCTGTCGAGCCACTCGACGATCTCTCGATGGTACTGTCTTCGATACTCCTGCGGGACGCTGTGCCCGCCGGGGAAGAGCACATGCCTCTTGTTCGCCGCCGGTGTGCCCAGCAGACCGAACAGAGGTCTCTGGGCCGTTTCGTAGGGGAAGATCGAGTCGTCGCGGGTATTGAGCATGAGCATGGGCACCGTCACACGCGGCGCGAAGTTGACCGGATCGCAGGCCGGATGCTTCCTGCCCGGGCCGATTCCACCGAGCAGCAGGACACCGGTCTTGATGCGCGGCTCGGTGGCGATCATCACCGGGCCGACCTGTGCCCCCCAGCCCAGGCCGACGTAGGCGATTCGATCCTTGTCGATGTCTTCGCGCGTCTCGAGATAGTCGATGGTCCTCCTGAGATCCTGGGCCCTCTGAACATAGAGAGTTCTGCTCTGGATTCCATCCGGAGGATAGGCGTCCCTTTCGAGACGTCGTTCGTACGTCCCCTTGTAGAAGGGCACCACCACGGCCCGGCCGCTCTGGAGAAGGCAGGTCAGTTCATGGGTGTAGGCGGTTTCGTCCCACGAGCCGAATCGGGCCGCGTCCCCCGGATACCATACGACCACCTGGCAGGGGGCTTTCGCTGTCCTGGGGAAATGCAGATAAGCGGTCACGCGCTCGTTCGGATACGCTGCGTCGAATGTGATCTTCTCACGTCGGCTATATCGCTCGCGAAGCCCCTCGGGATCGTTGGCTGATTCCACCCTGGCGTGCAGTTCGATTCGGTCGTAGTCGTACCACATTGCGATGTACGATTGAAAGACCTCGTCGGAAACCGGCGCAAGCCGTGACGGATCGCGATACTTGCGCTCCACCGGGGCAAGGGCCGGCTCGGGCACCGTGTCCCTGCCGCCGAGGTACTTGACGCACCGGAACCCATTGGCCAGGTCCCGATCCCATGCCGCTCGCGCTGTCCCCCTGAAGAATATGTAGTCGTACTCGCCCATCGCGCCGCCGAGGTTACAGCGAAGCTCTTCATTCTCTGCGATGGCGTTGGAGCACCATTCCCGCACGTTGCCGGCCGCGTCATAGAGCCCGAAACGCCCCATCCCCTTGTAGCGTCCGACGGGGGCGGGGACATCGCTGAAGTTGCTCAGGCGCGTGATCCGCGCGGGATTGTCGTCGGCGTGCGCCGCCAGAGTCCAGTGGAAGACCGTCGGCAGATCCTTGTCGCAGAATCGCGCATAGGCGGCCGCCTCGTACCAGCTCACGCCGCCGACGGGGAGGTCAGCTTCTCTCGGTGGATACGTTCCGTTGCGCCACGTGGCCGGACCGGGCCGGCCGGTTTGATCGCGAAACTGCTCGATGCCCTGCGACCAGGCGACGATCTGGCCGTCCTTGATGAACGGGTGCTCCCACAGTTTGGGATCTTCGTATCCGCCTCGATCGACGAACTGGCGGAACTGGCGGTTGGTGACCTCGTACGTGTCGATCAGGTACGGTGAAAGCGCAGAGTCCTTTCTCTGGCCGGGGTAGAGCGGTCTGATCTCGATGTCGCCGGGACTGATCAAGACCATGTTGGCCGGGTACTGACGCACCTCCTGCAGAATGAAACTCACATGGATTGGCTCGAGGTCTGTCGGCTCGGTATGGAGTGCGGGACGATCGTTGGACTGCACGCTCTCGACCGGTACGAACCCGCTCTTCTCGATCTTCCAGCGGTTTGTACCGAACGGGATGCGGGCATACTTCAGCGGTGTGGTCCCGATGTACCGCCAACTGCTACGCCCGGCGAGGTAGTCCTTGAGATAGACCTTCGCGCCGGCCGGCTGCGTGGAGACTGAATGCTCGCGAGACATCAAGGGCCAGCGATTGGCCAGGAGCGGATCGTCGGGGATATAGCGCGCCGCCTTTTCGGCGATGACAAAGGCACTGAAGAAGGCGTCCTCCTGAATCAGGCGGTCGATCTGGGCCATGGCGTCCTGCTGGGCCCAGCGGGTGCTGTAATGCTTCCATGCGATCGTTATGGCGAAGGCGCTGGCCGCGAGCAGGCACACGGCCAGGACGGCGGCGATCTTTCGCCGTCGCACGAGCTTGACGAGCCGATCGGTCGTTCCCGGCGGCCGGGCCCGGATGACGTGGCCGTGCAGATACCGACGCAGGTCGTCGGCCATCTCGGCGGCGGTTTCGTATCGCCTCCTGGGCTCCTTCTCGATCGCTTTGCCGCAGATGGTCTCCAGATCGACGGGGACTTGCCGGTCGATCTGTCTGGGCCGGACCGGCTCGGCGCTGAGGATCTGCGCGATCACCTCCTCGCGGTTCTGCCCGTCGAACAGCGGCCGCAACGTCAGCAGTTCGTAGAGGGTCGCGCCCAGAGCGTAGATGTCGGACCGCTGGTCGGGACCGGGCGTGTCGCTGCGGATCTGCTCGGGGCTCATGTAGCGAGGTGTCCCCACGAACGCCCCGGCCGCCGTCATCTCCTGCTCCTGGCAGATGCGGGCGATCCCGAAATCCAGGAGCACGAGCCGTCCATCGGGAGCCAGGATCAGATTGGAGGGCTTGACGTCGCGATGGATGATGCCCGCCAGGTGGGCATAGGCCAGGGCGTCGGCGACCTCGGCGATCAGCCGGGCCACGTTGTGGAAGTACTCCCGCGATGTGTGACAGTCGCGCAGTATGCACGGTGCCGTGCGAACGGGCGCGAGGGCCTCTTCACCTGGACGGCGGTCGGTCTGCCTGGCGCTGCGCAGCTCGCCGATGATCTCGTCGAGGCTCGGGCCGTCGATCATCTCCATGGCGAAGTAACAGACGCCCTGTTCGATTCCCTCGGCATGAATCGTGACGATGTTGGGATGCCGCAGCTTGGCGGCCGCCCGCGCCTCGCGATGGAACCGCTCGACCGCTGCGGTGTTGCCGACCAGGGCCGAAGGAAGCACCTTCAGTGCGATGCGTCGATTCAGCGAGACCTGAAGCGCCTGGTAGACCACGCCCATGCCTCCGCAGCCGAGGCGGCGCTCGATGTGGAAATCGCCCAGCCGGAGATTCGGCTCCAGGCCGATCGCGATTCCCGTCGGCCCGACCGAATCGACGGCGCGATCGCGACGTTCATCGGAATCGGAGTGGTCCGGGGACATCGGCGTCGGCGATATCGCGGCCCGCCGACGGGCCACGGTCACGGCGCACGAATCGCACAGTCGAAGATGACGTCGCCAGCACGTCAACTGCTCGGGCGACGCCGATCCTTCGAGAAACATCGCCATATCGCGCTCTGACAGGCACTCGGTCACGTTTCTCACACCTCTCGATACCCGCTGCAATCACCTCCCTGCGATTATACCGTTTGGCGGGCCCGTTCACAAGCCGCTCCCGGCGCCGGGCCGCGCCGACCGCAGCCGCGCCGAAGTTTCCATCATTATGTTCGTCGCGCTTCTGGCATCCGGGACGTCCTCACGGTAGAATCGTGGCCTGTAGTACGCCACTTGGTTATCGAACGGTCTTTTGGGAGGTTTCGACATGAGCGATCTGAACCGCAGGGATTTCATCAGAACGGCCGGGGCAGCGGGAATCGGGGCCTCCCTCGCAACACTGGTTTCTTCGTGCGCCAGCACGGGCCTTTCTCGGGGCGGCCGGGCCAGCCTGGTCGAGTTCAAGGTCCCGCCCATTGAAAACGTCCGGGTTGCCTACGTTGGTGTCGGCGGCATGGGCTCTGCCCACGTGCGCAACCTGCTGAAGATCGAAGGCTGTCAGATTACCGCCGTCTGCGACATCGTGCCGGAGAGGGTCGAGCGGGTCCAGAAGTGGGTCGAGGACGCCGGGTTCCCCAGGCCGACCGGCTACACGCGGGGCGACTGGGACTTCAAGCGGCTCTGCGAGACCGAAGACCTCGATCTGGTCTACACCGCTACGCCGTGGGAGTGGCATACGCCGGTTTTGCTGGAGGCAATGAAGAACGGCAAGCACGGTGCGACGGAAGTCAATGCGGCATTCAACGTCGAAGATTGCTGGAAACTGGTCGAGACTGCCGAGAAGACGCAAAGGCACTGTGTCCTGATGGAAAACTGCTGCTACGACCGCACGGAGATGCAGATCCTCAACATGGTCAAGCAGGGCCTGTTCGGCGAACTGCTGCATGGCGAGTGCGGCTACCTCCACGATCTGCGCGGGGTCAAGTTCGCCGACGGGGGCGAAGGCCTCTGGCGCCGCAACTGGGCCATGACCCACGACTGCAACCTGTATCCGACGCACGGTCTGGGCCCGATCGCCCAGTGCATGGACATCAACCGTGGCGACGCCTTCGACTATCTCGTTTCGGTCAGCAGCAACTCGCGCGGCTTGTACGAATACGCCGAACGCTTGCCCGCCGACGACCCCAGACGCAAGGAGACCTACAAGCTCGGCGACGTCAACACCAGCGTCATTCGCACTAAGCTCGGCAAGACCATCATCGTCAAGCACGACACCAACGTGCCCCGGCCCTACAGTCGCGACATCCTCGTTCAGGGCACCAAGGGAATCGTCCGCAAGTACCCCGAAGAGAAAGTGCACATCGAGGGCAAGACCCAGGGCCACGACTGGGAAGACCTCAGCAAGTACCGCAGCGCGGAGATGGACTACGACCATCCGCTGTGGAAGGCCATGCAGGAGAGGGCCAAGGGCGCCGGTCACGGCGGCATGGACTTCATCGAGGACTTCCGTCTGATCGAGGCGCTTCGGATGGGCCGTCCGACGGACATCGACGTCTACGACGCGGTGGCATGGTCCGCGGTGGTGGGGCTCTCGCAACAGTCCGTCGCCAAGAACGGCAGGCCGGTGGACTTCCCCGATTTCACGCGGGGACAGTGGAAGAACCCTCGCCAGCTTCACGTCATGGAGTTCAAGGGATAACGAGCGATTTCGAACCATGACGGATGGACGAAAGGTGTGCCGATGAAGATCAGTGCAAGCTATTGGATGTTCGAGGGGGGCTTGGAGGCGACGCTGCCTGTGGCCGATGCGATGGCGCAGGCCAAGGACCTGGGCTTCGACGCGATTGAGCTGGGCATTGCCAGCCAGGGCGTGCTGACGCACCAGACCACTGCGGCCCAATGCGAACAGATCGTAACCAAAGCCAAGGAGCTGGGGATCGAGATCGCCGGCGTCGCCAGTGGCGAGAGCTGGGGCAGTTCGCCGTCGGACGACGATCCGGCAGTCCGCGCCAGGATCATCGACTTCACGAAGAAGGCGCTGCAGGTGACCAAGTGGCTCGGGACCGACGCCTATCTGTTCGTGCCGGGGGCGGTCGACGTCTTCTTCCTCGAAAACAGCCCGGTCGTGCCGTACGACGTGTGCTACGAACGGGCCAAAGACGCGGT
>ENA-UOUL01002266-UOUL01002266.1-bioreactor-metagenome-genome-assembly--contig:-NODE-2266-length-22995-cov-5.532551_pt1 | contig 22995 bp, 21 predicted proteins | sample MGYA00249838_ERZ747220 | MGnify/ENA primary metagenome ERZ747220 (study PRJEB28778, sample SAMN05720191) | bioreactor metagenome | isolation source: Anaerobic biogas reactor | place: USA:Washington...
GCGGAGACGCCGCTCTGACGCGCTGGAGCGATTCGGCAGAGGCGTGGTGATGGCCGTCCGCCCCCGTCTCGCCGCGGTCATCAACCCGCACTCCGGAGGCGGGGGGCATCGGCGCGACATTCCGCTCATCCTCGCGGCCCTCCGCGGCCTCGGATACGACGTCGAGAAGCTGGAGACGGAGGCCGCGGGCGACGCCAGCGGCCTCGCCCGGAGGGCGGTCGAGGCGGGCTTCGACATCGTCGCCGTCCTCGGCGGCGACGGGACCGTCAACGAGGCCATCAACGGTCTGGCCGGAAGCGACGTCCCGCTGGCGATCATCCCCACCGGCACCGTCAACGTACTGGCCATGGAACTCGGCATCCCTCTCGACCCGCCGGACGCCGTCAAGCTGCTCGACACTACCGCCGACCACGTCTCCTGGATCGACCTCGGCCTGGCGGGCGACCGCTACTTCGGCCTCATGGCCGGCGTCGGCATGGACGCCGCAGTGGTCGCGGCCCTGCACCCGGCGATGAAGAAGGCGCTCAAGGAGGCGGCCTTCGCCGTCCAGGGGCTGGCCACGTATCTCACTCATGAAGAGGCCCTGATCCGCGTCGTAAGCGAGGAGCGCACCGTGGAGGGTTACTTCGCCGTGTTCGGCAACTCGTCGAACTACGGCGGGGCCTTCGGCATCACGCCGCTCGCGGACATGCGTGACGGCCTCCTCGACGTCTGCGTACTCAAGGACAAGTCGTTCGTGAGCACCGTCTGGTACTGGGCGGCGGCCCTGATCAACGCCCACATCAGGCACCCCAAGGTGGAGTACTTCCGCACCGAGCGAGCCGACGTCAGCGCGGTGGAGCAGGGCAAGGAGGTGCTCGTGCAGACCGACGGCGAGCTGGCCGGGCGCCTGCCGATGGAGTGCAGGGTCGTGCCGCACGCGCTGCGCGTGGTGGTGCCCTGACGGGCGCCGGCGGTTCGCGCCGGCAGACGGGGCCCGCCGGCGGGACGACCTCAGAGACCCATGATCTGCGCGAGCTTGCGCAGGCGCTCCGTGTACTCCTTGCGGGTCTTCGCATCACGCGCCCGCAGCTCGTCCGGCGTCGCCACCGGCACGACCTTGAACGCCGGGTTGTCGAACAGGCGCAGCTCGAGCGAGTCGTCCTGTGCGTACGGGCGGTCCTTGAAGAGCCGGCCCAGCAGGTAGCGTGTCGCGTCCTCTCCGACAGTCAACACGTAATGCGGGGTCGTGATAGTCAGCTCCCGGGAGAGGTACGGGTAGCAGTTGCCGAGCTCGTCGGAGTGTGGGGCGCGCAGGGCGCAGTCGCTGCGCGGCACGCACTTGACGAGCGTCGTGACGTACACCTGGTCGCGGTGCTCGGCGAGGGCGGGCATGAACTCGGCGAGCTCGGCGACCAGGGCCTCGCCGGCCAGACCGTCGCCCGCCTCGTCGGCGGGGTCGGGATGGAGCGTCACGACCATGACCGCACAGTGCGGATGGCCGCCGCCCGGGACGGCGCGGAGCCGGTTCGCGACGAGTTCGTCGCAGCGCACACACGCACCGATGCTCCGCGCCAGATTGTCGAGTTGTTCGACCGCGTCATCCATGAGGATCTCCTTGGTAGGTCCGGCGGCTGCAGCGGTCAGGCGTCGGGCTTGATGAGTCGGTATTCGCAGGAGAGGACGCTGGGCGACCCCGCCAGCACAAGCATGAGTTCCCGACCGAACGGGGCCAGCAGCAGGTTGAGATCGTCGAAGTCGACGGAGATGTACCTGGCGGCCGGCCGACCGACCTCGGCGGCGAGCCGGGCGCCGATGTCGATGACGCCGGCCACCTGCGCGGCCACGGCCTCGGACTTGAAGTCCGGCTCCGCGTCGGCCGCGACCACGAACCCGTCGCGGGAGATGAGGAGAGCGGCCGCGATGCCCGGCGTCTCCCGGTAGGGGGCGAGCTGAGCGGCGAGGGTGTCGGCGGGGTCCGTCATGACGCCTCCAGGGCGGTGTCGAGTTGGGCGCGCACGACGGCGGCGAACGCCTCCGCGTCGGCGCTGTGCGCGAACGAACGGGTGAGGCCGTCACGGCGGCCGCTGAGCTCGCTGAGGAAGATGCTGCTGCGGGGAAGGGGCGACCCGTCGTCGGGGAGGGCTCCGTCCAGTGGAAGCTGGATGAGCACGTCACCGCTCACGAACAACCGGCCGGCCTCACGCCCCGAGAGCCGTACCCGGACCTGGACGGCGACGCCCTCCGGCACCCTCCGGCTGGTGATGTCGATCTCCACACCTGAAGACTAGCGAGATGTGCGAGGAGTGGCAAGAAAACGAAGAGCGCAAGACGGGGCGCGGAGGGATCGGCTGCGTCATCGTGCCGTCGCGGATTCGGAATGGTCCGGCATCGAGCCGAACGGTATCGAGGAAGACGCGCCATAGCGCATTGAAGCGTGTCTCGACGGAGTGGATGAAGCACAGGCGATCGTCTGTCGAATCGATGGAAGCGCTGGAAACGCTTGCGGGGGTGGTTGATCTCGTTGGTCTCACGTGGGGATCTCGGCCCACTGGGGTTCCGCCACGCGACGAAGTGCTCGAGCCTTCAGCGATGCGCCAGAGGAAAGGCGCCCGCGGTCAGTCGCTGCACGTCGCCGCCGTTCTCCCTCCGGCCTTCATCGTAAGCGAGCGCATCAAGGCGGGCCCCTTTTCGTTGTCGGTGAGACGCCGCCGCTTCGCCGGATTGAACGAGAAGCGACGTTTCCGAGACTCCGCCTGCTTCTCCGCGGAGAGCGCCGCCAGCGCCAGGTCTTCGCGTCGTAGCCGCCGTGCTTTGTCTCGCGACGTGCTATAGACACGTGCTCGTGCTCGATGAAGCAGGCATCGCTGTCCTCGCTTGGTCGGGTGCTGTGCAAGAAGGCGGTCTTCTCGTCGCTCGTCCAGGTCGCCGGATGGGCGTCGATGCACTGCCCGCCGCCATCGCAACCCATGCTCGGTGGCAAGGAGGGCAGGTGTGCTTGCAGGGCCTTGAGCGCCGCCAATGGCGAACGACGAGTGCGTTCAGCACACTCAGACAGACCGCGGCTCGGTCCGGCGGCCAGCAATGTCGGTCAAGCAGGGCGGGAGGGCGGACTCACCGCGTGAACCGCCGCTCTCGCGGGCGACGAGGTAGATCTCGAAGGAGGCGGGCCTGCCTTGGCCTCACTGGCAGACGGGGTGCATTGGGAGGCGGCGGCGCAACAGTGTGCGCGGCTTGATGATGGCGCGCGTCTGGGGGCGCAAGCGGCGATGCTTGGCGGGAATCGATCGTTCGAAAACCGACGCTGCGACATGGTCAGCATCTGTGCGCTGATCGGCTTTCAGGAAGAGCTCCCTCTGGCGCTCTGGTGTCTGCGTCGTGACCGTCGCCACACGCCTGCCGCGGATGTGTGTCGGCGTGGCTCAGACCTCATGAGCTGCGGGAGAGCTCGGGGCCGCACAGCGGCCTGCGACCACGTCGTTCTTCTCTGCAGTGCACCCTCGGAGCACGCGTTGTGACACGCAGCGCCCATGTCGTGTAGCGGCGGTTGTAGCCAGTGGCGACCGGAGCTCGTCCAAACATCAACTTGTGCTGCTGCTTTGTCGGGGCTCGCCAGCAGCGCCTCGTTGTTCCTCTGGTGGTCGCGCGTTCCTCCATCACCGCATCACTGCGAGAGCCGCCACCGCCGCTCTCCTCGTCGCTTTCTTGGTCGACGTTCCAGACCAGCGCCTGCGAGCATTTCCGTAGCTACGCAACAGTCTTTTTCGAGTACTCTCTCCTCAGGGCAGTGCGCGCTGTTGACAACAAGCGGGGGGGGGTATGCTTCATCAAGAGGCCGAGTGCGCAACTAGGCTTGATTCACGAAGAGCAACGCTCGATCAATTCCCGCCATGGGGGTGGATGATGGAATGTTGCTTGAGCGCAATCCCGTCCTCTATGCTCAGACCCTTCAAGATCCTTACCCGCACCGCCCGGCAGAAACGTGCTGGGCGCCAGCGTCGCTCCGGTCCGTGGTTCCTCGTTTTGGCAATAATGGTGACTATTCCCGGCATCGCTGTGCTTAGTTCACCGTGTTCGAGTAGCTACGCCTTTCACCATCAAAATGCGCGTGATTGGGTGCGGGCCCACTACACTACAACGCCCGTATGTACGGTAATGATTTCTGGAATGACAAATGCACCTGCATGGTTTCGTTAGCCTACAGAAAAGGTGCCGGTGTGCCGTTCCGTCGCGTTGGGTACTATGCTGCTGATGCGTTTTGGGTCGATCCTGATAGTTGGGGCGCGTCAGTTCCAGGCCCCAACTTCTACTCACCAAGTTGGGTCAACGTGAAGGCCTTCAGGGACTTCTTCAATTCCTATGCACCTCAAGGCAATGTGTGGAGGCGAGTCACGAACCACCGTTGCTCCGCTGCTCCGACTGAGGATGATCGCTGGTCTGGTGGCTACGTAGTTTTCTACCACCACTCGGTGGACAATCGTCCGGATGGAGCTTGCGCGTTCGATTACTATCACACAGGGATGATCTATGGACGACATGTGCGCAGTTGGTATGGAAGCATGCCGTATGGCACGTGTAAAGTTGAGCGTACCTCCGGCGAGGTGTATCGAGATCCCAATCTGATCAATCTCAAAGACAAATTCCCCAATGTAGGGGGACAGCCTCATCCGACCCGCAAGAAGAATTTCGTTCAGGTCAACACGCTTGTGTATGATCCGTGAAGATCGGGTGGTGATCCGGGAGCGGAGACGATGTCCATGGTCGGTACGTGGATATGTGAGTGGAGGAGGTGGTCCTCGTGACGAGACGTCCCTGGCTTAGAGGGCGGTCGGCTGTGACGGTATTGGCAGTGGTCGCGGTGGCGGTGGTGGCTGCAGCCGCCCTCGCGTTCGCGTCACAGAGCTCGGCCGATCGCGACGAAAAGGAGATCAAGTCGCTCATTCGCGCTTATGAGGCTACCGAGGCGGAGATGTCGCAGCTCCCGCAGAGTGCCGTCCGCCAAGTTGAGGAACGCTTGGCTGCCTTGCCGGCTGTGTCAAGCCGTACCGGGCGAGGTCAAGACGTTTCTCCGGTGGCGATCCTGCCGGAGGCGGTGCGTCAGGAGATCGACCGGCGGGTGGAGGCCTGCGACGCCGAGTTCTGTTCGTCGAGTTGGCGGGCGAGACACGTGAACGATGTACCGATGTCGGACGTGATCGAATCGGGGTTGTACAACAACGCAGAGCCGGATTCGCTGCTCGACGGGCGCTACATCACCGAGGTCCTCTCCGTGAACGTGATGCGCAACGACGGTCAGGCGGCCTTGGCGTGGGCGTATTCGTGGACGGGGCCGGACAGCGCCGGCGTTCCGGGCGGCCAGTCGTGGGTGATTCAGGAGTATCGGCTTGTCCGCGAAGACGGTGCTTGGAAACTGGACGCGCGGACTCCCTTGGTGACAGCGGCGGCCGAGACGGATGACGAGGGAGCGCCGTTGTCGTGGGGTCCGGATGCTCCCCATGACTCCCTTGCCGACGCCGAGCAGGAAAGCGCCTCGGCGCTCTACAGTGACCAAGTCATACCCAAGGAGCGGCTCCAAGCTCTCGTGGATGCAGCCGAGGAACGGTTGCAACCGTAGTCCGACATCGACGGGGATGCCCTCAGTCGCCAGCGTCGCCGCAGCGGCGCTGGCGATTTCGTCTCCTTGGTGGCATGAGTGCGGCCACCGGCTCGGCCGGAGCCTCGGGAGTATGGCTGTCGCGACTCCGCTCCTTAGCGGGTCGCCGCCAGCGGCAGAGTCCCGCCGACGACGACCGGCGGCGGCGCGTCGGGCAGGGCCTCGGCGCGCGCCGCGGTGAGGACGTCCTCGATGTCGCGCAGGGTGGGGAACGAGGCCGCGCCGGTGGCCAGGGTCTGGCGGCGTCCGGCGATGAGGGTGCCGCTCACCTCGCGGGAGAGGCTCGCGGCGACCTCACGGGCTTCGGCGAGCGAGAGGCCCGGGAGGACCAGCACGATCCCGTCCGGACACACGCGGAAGGCCCGTCCGTCGCGGCCGGCGTGGCGCTCGGCACGCCGGGCGACGCCGCGGGCCAGCGCCTCGCTGTCCTGGACGCCGAGGAAGTCGCGGCTGTCTCCGAAGTGCTCCAGCCGCAGGTAGACCACGCTGCACGGCTGGTGCTGCTCCAGGGCGCTCGCCGCGGCCTGCTCGAGGAAGCCGGGAAGACGCACCGCGGTCCACAGTCCGGTGCCGGGGTCGACCTTGGCGACATGAGCCTCCCGTCGGCGACGCTGCGCCGGACGTCGGCGCACGCGGGTCGCCGCCACGCAGCCGCCGGCGACGAGCAGCGCGATCCGGACGAGTGCGCCGCCCCGGCTGCCGCCGAGCGTGGGGTCGGCGATCGCCAGGATCACGGGCAGCAGCAGCGAGGGACCCACGAGGAACGGCCAGTGCTCGCGGGGCGCCCCCGCCACCTGGCCGAACGCGAGGAACGGTACCGCCGCCAGCAGCCAGCCGCCGGCGCCGCCCGTCACCGCCAGGGCGATGCCGAGACAGGCCCAGTCGAGGACCACGAAGGTGTGCGCGAGCTCATCAGGGCGTGTGCTCGCGACGCGGATCGAGTACACGCTGAGCAGGACGCCGGCCATGGCCGGCGCCACCGCGGCGCGGTCGCCCAGCGCCGCCGCCAGCAGGGTGAAGCAGAGGAAGAAGAGGGTCCGGTAGCGCGCTCGCAGAAGGGCCGGGTCGGGGCGTCTGCGCGCGGGACGGCTCACTCAGTGGCCGTCCGGCTCGTGTGAAGCGGGTGCACTACGCGCATGCGCGGGTATTCTCGCGGCGCCGCACGAATCCTTCCGGTCCGGGTCGGGGCGCCGGCGACACCCGATGCACAGGTTGGCGACCGCCGCGCCGCCTCGGCTAGAATCGGCCTCCCCCATGGAACGTCAGCTCTTCTTCTCCGGGAATGAGGCGATCGCTCACGGCGCCGTGCGCGCCGGTGCGGGCTTCGCCTGTGGGTATCCGGGGACGCCCTCCAGCGAGATCGTCGAGACGACCGCGAGGCTGAAGGGCATCCGCAGCCAGTGGTGCGTGAACGAGAAGGTGGCGCTGGAGACCGCCGTCGGAGCCTCGCTCGCCGGCGTGCGCAGCATGGTCACCATGAAGCACGTCGGGCTCAACGTCGCTGCCGACCCCTTCATGACGCTCTCGCTCACCGGCGTCAACGCCGGCCTCGTGGTGGTCAGCGCCGACGACCCCGGCATGCACTCGTCGCAGAACGAGCAGGACAACCGGGCCTTCGCCAAGTTCGCCAAGGTCCCCATGCTCGAGCCGGCGGACAGCCAGGAGGCTTACGACTTCATGGCCGAGGCGTTCTCCCTCTCCGAGGAGTTCGACACCCCGGTGCTGCTGCGCACGACCACCCGCGTCTCCCACGGCCGCGGGCAGGTGCTGCCGCGCGTGCCGGTCGACGTGCCGCGGCGCGAGTACGCGCGGGACATCAGCAAGTACGTGATGGTCCCGCAGTTCGCGCGGCTGCGGAACCGGCTCGTGCTCGAGCGCCTGGAGAAGCTGCGGCGGCGCGCGGAGCAGAGCCCGCTCAACGTGCTGGAGGCGGGCACGTCGGACTTCGGCATCATCGCCTCGGGGGTCGCCTACACGTACGCCCGCGAGGCGTTCCCCAAGGCCTGGTTCCTGAAGCTCGGCATGTCGCACCCGTTGCCGTGCGCCAAGGTCGTCCGCCTGTACGAGCAGGTCTCGCGTGTCGCTGTGGTCGAGGAGTTGGACCCCTTCTTCGAAGAGCAGGTCCGCGCCCTCGGCCTCCCGGTCGTCGGCAAGGCGGCGATCCCCTGGGACGGCGAACTCGACCAGGAGGTCGTGTTCCGCGCTCTGGAGCCCTACCTGCTGCGCAAGCCGCCGCGGCGGCGCAGACCGGTCCTTCCGCCGGCGCCCAGATCGACGGATCCCCCCAAGCCGGCGCCCGGGCTGCCTGTGCGCCCGCCGGTGCTCTGCCCGGGCTGTTCGCACCGCTCGGTGTTCTCGGCGCTGCGCCGGCGCAGGTTGGCGCCCATGGGCGACATCGGCTGCTATACGCTCGGGGCGCTGCCGCCGCTGCTCGCCATGGACAGCTGCCTGTGCATGGGCGCCAGCATCGGCATGATGGCGGGCTTCAACGTGGCGCTCGGCGAGAAGGCGGCCGTCGGGGTGATCGGCGACTCCACCTTCTTCCACTCCGGTGTGACGCCGCTGATCGACGCCGTCTACAACGGCGTCGAGGGCATGGTCGTGATCCTCGACAACCGCACCACCGCGATGACCGGCCACCAGGGTCATCCCGGCAGCGGACTGCGCCCCGACCGGGAACAGGGCCCCTCCGTCGACATCCAGCGGTTGTGCGAAGGGATCGGCGTGCGCTGCGTCACCGTCGACGCCACCGACCACGCGGCGCTCGACGCCGCGGTGGCGGAGGAGGCCGGGGCCCCCGGGCTGGGCGTCATCGTCGCGCTCGCGCCGTGTGTGCTCACGAGCCGCGAGAAGGCGGGGGAGGTCGTGGTCGACGAGGACCGCTGCAACCTCTGCGGCCTGTGTCTCGACCTCGGGTGCCCCTCCATCGCACCCGGCGACGACGCCGTCTCCATCCTCGAGACGTGCACCGGGTGCGGCCTCTGCGTCGAGGTCTGCCGGCGCGGCGCGCTGAGCCTCGTCGAGGCGGGATCATGCCCCTGAACGGCACCACCACCGTCTCGCTGGTCGGGGTCGGCGGCCAGGGCATCCTGCTCGGGGCCGCGATCCTCGCCGAGACCGCCTCGTTCGCCGGCCTCCAGGTCAAGGCGAGCGAGGTGAAGGGCATGGCGCAGCGGGGCGGCAGCGTGCTCAGCACGGTGCGCTTCGGCGCGCGCGTGTGGTCGCCGGTCGGCCCACGCGCCGACGTGGTCATCGCCACCGAGCTCCTCGAGGGCATCCGGGGTCTCGCCCTGCTGCGCCCGCAGGGGACGATGGTCTGTGCGACCAGCACGCGCGTCACGCCGGGCAGCGTGCTGCGTCGCGAGGAGGAGTATCCGGACGACCTCGCCGGCGAGGCGCGCCGGCGTCGTGTCCGGCTCGTGGAGGTGGACGCCGAGGGCCTGGCCCGTGCAGCGGGTACGTCGCGTGCCGTGAACGTCGCCCTGCTCGGCGCAGCCTCGGCCGTCCTGCCCTTCGATCCTCACCACTGGCGCGCCGGTCTGGAGGCCGTGCTGCCGGACAGGATCCTCGAGGTGAATCTGCGCGCGTTCGAGCTCGGGCGCGCTGTGGTCCCGACCCGGGAGGTCGAGTCGTGAAGGTCAAACAGCTCACCGTGTTCCTCGAGAACCGGAGCGGGCGACTGGCCGAGGTGGCGGACATCCTCGGGCGGGCGGGCATCAACATCCGCGGGTTCTCCACCACCGAGGCCGCCGAGTACGGCATCCTGCGGCTCATCCTCACCGACCCGGAGCGGGCGCGGGCGCTGCTGCACGACGCCGGCTTCACCACGCACTTCTCCGAGGTGCTGTGCGTGAAGGTCGAGGACGTCCCCGGAGGTCTCGCCGGCGTGCTCGCTCAGCTGGCGGGTGCGGGCGTCTCCATCGACTACCTCTACAGCATCTCGTTCTGGAACATCTGCTTCGCGGTGCGCGACATCGACCGTGCCGTCGATCTGCTCAAGGACGAGGTGACGCTGCTCACCGACGAGGAGGTGCGGGGGCTGTGACCGGCGCGAGAAGCGAGGCCGGCGCGCGGGGTCACGCCGGCGCATCGTCCCATTCGCAGGGGCGCCTCACCGCGGACGCCGCCGGCGGGCTGTACTGGGAGCCGGCCGCCGAGACGCTGCCCAGAGAGCGGCTGGAGGAGTTGCAGCTGGAACGTCTGCGGGCCACGCTGGCGAACGCTTGCGAGAACATCCCCTTCTACCGCAAGACGATGGACGGGCTTGGGATCGAGCCGGGCGACGTGAGGGAGCGGAGCGACGTCGCCAGGCTGCCGCTCACCACCAAGATCGACCTGCGCGACCACTACCCCTTCGGCATGTTCGCGCGTCCGCGCGAGCAGGTGGTCCGGGTGCACGCCAGCTCCGGCACCACCGGCAACCCGACCACGGTCGGGTACACCGCCGGCGACATCGACCTCTGGGCCGACCTGATCGCGCGGACCCTCGCGGCGGGCGGCGTGACGCCGGGCGACCTGCTGCAGAACGCGTTCGGCTACGGGCTGTTCACCGGCGGGCTGGGCCTGCATCTCGGCGCCGAGCGGCTGGGGTGCACCGTGGTGCCCATCTCCGGCGGCAACACCGAGCGGCAGCTCAAGATCATGCGCGACTTCGGCGCCAGCGTGTTGAGCTGTACACCCTCGTACGCCATGTACCTGGCCGACGCGGCCCGGGACCGCGGGCTGCGCCCTGAGGACATCCCGCTGCGCGTCGGCTTCCACGGCGCGGAGCCCTGGACGAACGAGCTGCGCGCCCAGATCGAGGCGGGCCTGGGTGCGCACGCGCTCGACATCTACGGCCTCAGTGAGATGGGCGGCCCCGGCGTGGCCTACGAGTGCCTCTGCAAGGCCGGCATGCACATCAACGAGGACCACTACCTCGCCGAGGTCATCGATCCGCACTCGCTGCGGCCGTTGCCCCACGGCGAGGTCGGCGAGCTTGTCTTCACCACGCTCAGTCGCGAGGCACAGCCGCTGATCCGCTACCGGACCCGCGACCTCTGCGCGCTGATCGCCGAGCCCTGCGCCTGCGGGCGGACCTCGCTGCGTATGACCAAGCCCATCGGACGCAGCGACGACATGCTCATCATCCGCGGCGTCAACGTCTTCCCGAGCCAGATCGAAGAGGTGCTGATGAGCATCCCGGCGATCGAGCCGCATTACCAGATCGTCGTCGACCGCAAGGGTTACCTCGACGTGATCGAGGTGTGGGTCGAGGTGGGCGAGGACATCTTCGCCGAGACCATGGGCGATCTCGAGCGGTTCCAGAAGGGCGTCCAGGCGCAGATCTACAACGTGCTCAACATCCAGGCGGCGGTCAAGCTCAAGGAGCCGCGCACGATCCAGCGCTCCGAGGGCAAGGCGGTCCGCGTGATCGACAAGCGCACGGCGCTGTGAAGCACGGGTGAAGCCGGCGCCGGGGCAGCGCTCCTCCGGCGTGTCTATACTCAGGGAGTGACACCGCCCGCCTCAGTCCTGCAGCCGCTGCGCGGCCTGCGTCTCGACCTCTCCCGGCGTACCTGCGTGGAGGAGGAGTCACCCGTGGAGGTCGCCCGCCTCTGGCTCGGCGGCAGGGGGCTGGGCACGTACCTCGCCCTGCGTGAGCGGCTGTTCGAGGTGGATCCGCTCTCTCCCGAGAACCTCCTCGTGGTGGCGCCGGGTCCCCTTACCGGCACCGGCGCCCCCGCCAGCGCCCGGTACAGCATGACGAGCCGTTCGCCGCTCACCGGCACGCTCTTCGACGGTAACTCCGGCGGCAGCTTCGGCGATGCGCTCCGGCGCCTCGGCTGGGACTACCTCATCGTCTCCGGGGCGCTGGACGAGCCCGGGTATGTGACGCTCGGCATGGTCGGCGCCGACGACGCATCGCCGGCCGGTCCGGCGGCCGGCTTCCACAGCGCCGGCGACCTCTGGGGGCGCGACGTGCCCTCCACGCTCGCCCGTCTGCGTGAGCTGTACCCGCGCTCCGAGGCGGCCGTGATCGGCCCGGCCGGCGAGCGCGGCGTGCTGTTCGCGAGCATCGTCAACAACCGCGGCCGGTCGATCGGGCGCGGCGGCCTCGGGGCCGTGATGGGCGCCAAGCGCCTCAAGGCGCTCGTCCTGGGTCACGGCGACCGACGGCCGCCGGTGGCCGACCCCGAGCGGCTCGAGTTCATCGTCTACGAGGCCGAGAAGCTCCTCAAGGCCAACCCCATCACCTCCACGGCGCTGCCGGAGTTCGGCACGGCGGTGCTGGTCAACGTGCTCGACCGCGCCGGCGCGCTGCCGACGCGCAACCATCGCGAGACGCGGTTCGAGGGCGCCGCGGCGATCTCCGGCGAGGCGCTCAAGCGGGACCACCTGCGGCGCCGGTCGGCGTGTCGCGGCTGCATGATCGGCTGCGCCCGGCGCACCGCCGTCGGAGACGAGACCGGAGAGGGCCCCGAGTACGAGACGATCTGGGCGTTCGGGGCCCAGTGCGGCGTCTCTGACCTGGCGGCGGTCGTGCGGGCCAACTACGCCTGCAACCGCGCCGGCCTGGACACCATCACGATGGGCTCCACGATCGCCTGCGCCATGGAGCTCACGGAGCTCGGGCTGCTGCCCGACGGTCCCCGGTTCGGCGACGCGCGCGCGATCGTCGAGCTCGTCGCGGCCACCGCCGCCGGAGAGGGCCTCGGCGCCGAGCTCGGACTGGGCTCGGCCCGGTTGGCCGCCCTGCACGGCCGGCCGGACCTCTCGATGAGCGTCAAGCGCCTCGAGATGCCGGCGTACGACCCGCGCGGCATGAAGGCGCAGGGCTTGGCCTACGCGACCAGCAACCGCGGCGGCTGCCACCTGCGCGCCAACATGCTCGGTCCCGAGATCCTCGGCGTGCCCAAGATGGTCGACCGGTTCGCCACGCTGGGCAAGGCGGGCCTGCTCATCAACCTGCAGAACCTGAACGCCGTGCTGGACTCGCTCAGTGTCTGCAAGTTCACCGCCTTCGCGATGAAGGAGGACTACTACGCACGACAGCTCGGCGCGGTCTGGGGCGAGACCGTGGAGCCGCAGGAGCTGCTGTCGCTCGGGGAGCGCATCTGGAACGCGGAGAGGCTCTTCAACCTCGCCGCCGGGTTCACGCGGGACGACGACACGCTGCCGCCCCGGCTGCTCCACGAGCCGGTCGCGGACGGGCCCTCCGCCGGCCAGGTAGTAGACTTGCCGCCGATGTTGGACGAGTACTACATCTCGCGCGGCTGGGACGAGGCCGGCGTGCCCACGGCCGTCAAGCTCGAGCGGCTCGGGCTGCTCACGGTGGCCGCCGCCGCCGGTGTCCCGCCCGGCCGCCGGCAGGCCCGCGGCGCGGACGCGGACGCGCCGTGAGCTCGGCCGTCCTCGAGCAGTTCCGCCGGATCGGCCGGGACCTCTTCGTCGCCGGCGTCGTCAGCTCCCACGGCGGCAACCTCAGCGTGCGCATGGGCGACCGCATCGCGATCACCCGGCGCGGGTCGATGCTGGCGCGCCTGGAGGAGCGCGACGTCATCGAGACCGGCCTGAGCGAGAACGACGCCAACGTCGTGCTCGCCAGTACCGAGATCAACGTGCATCGCGCCATCTACGAGGCCACGGCGGCGCAGGCGATCGTCCATGCGCACCCGCCCTACGCGATCGCCCGCTCCCTGATGTGCGACGAGATCGTCCCCATCGACAGCGAGGGCTCGTACCTCCTCCACAAGGTGCCTGTGGTGCACACCGAGCTCACGGCGGGGTCGAAGCAGGTCGCGGAACTGCTGCCGAAGTGGCTCAAGGAGTACGACATCGTCATGCTCCGCGGGCACGGACCGTTCGCGATCGGCCATCTGCTCGAGGAGGCCTACCAGCTCACCAGCGTGCTCGAGATGAGCTGCCGCATCATGACTCTCGCCGACGGCATGGGCGAGCAGATCCGCGAGTACCGCAAGGGGTCGGAGCGCTACGAGACCTGGTGAGGCGCGTCGCGGGCCGACGCTGACCTCAGGCTCCGAGCAGGCCGGCGATCCAGTCGATCAGGGCCCCGACCGCGCCGCCGTCGCCCTCCCCCGTCGTGGCGGCCGCGACCCTGTCGCCGCCCGGCGCCGCCGTGAACGGCCGCGCCGCGCCGCTGGGGGTGTCCGTGGGCGTCGGTGGCGGCTTGGGGGTCTTGGTCTTGGTCGGCGTGGGTCGTGGCGTGGGCGGCGGGGTCGTCTTCGTCGGGCTGGGCTTGGGCGTCAGCGTCCTGGTCGGGCTCGGGCTGGGCTTGCCGCTGCCGCTCTGCGACGGCGACGGGGAGCCGGACGGGGAGTTGGAGGTCTGCATCTTGCCCTCCCAGCGGCTGAACGACCACGGGAAGCTCTTGAAGCTCGAGTGTCCGGAGTCCTTCAGCGCGGCGGCGAAGAACTTCGCCCACATGGGGGCGCAGTAGGTGCCCCCGTAGGCGCCGCTCATCGGGGAGTTCTTCTTCATGTCGCCCATCCAGACGGCCGCCGCCAGCTCGGGCGTGTACCCGCAGTACCAGACGTCCCATCCGTTCTCCGTGGTGCCCGTCTTGCCGGCGCGCGCGTAGGGGAAGTACGCGCCGGTCGCCGAGCCCGTGCCCCCGGAGGCCACGCGCTCGAGACACCTGGTGACCACGCTGGCCACGCCCGCCGGGATGGCGCGCTTGCCCTTGGTCTTCGGCTTCCAGTCCAGCTTGCCGTTGGCGCGGTACACGCGCACGATCGCCTGGGGTCTGTGATGGACGCCGTAGGCGGCGAAGGTGGCGTAGGCGTCGGCCATCTCGAGCGGCGAGACGCCCGAGGTGCCCAGGGTGATCGAGGGGACCGCATCCAGCGGGCTGGTGATGCCCACGCGGTGCGCGAGGTCGACGGTCCGCTGTGGGCCCACGTCGACGCTGAGCTGTGCGAACACGACGTTGTCCGAGATGGTGGTCGCGGCCGAGACGCTCTCGGGGCCGCCGGGCCCGTCGCCGTTGACGATCCAGGGCTCGGCGTAGGCGCCCATCGGGATGACGATGGGGCTCTTGGAGTTGTAGTAGGTGGAGTCCGGGTCCATGCCCTGCTCCACGGCGGCGGCGAGCACGAAGGGCTTCATGGACGAGCCGGGCTGGCGCTTGGCCTGCCAGGCCAGGTTGAACTTCTGCTTCTTGTAATCCAGGCCGCCGACCATGGTGCGGATGTAGCCCGTGCGCGGGTCGATGGCGACGAGGGCCGCCGACGGCTTGAAGCCGAAGTTGAGCGGCCCGGTGGTGGACTTGATGATCTCGATCGCCTTCTGCTGCCACCCGAGGTCGATGCTGGTGACCACCTTGAGTCCGCCCTCGAACACCATCCGTGACCCGTAGCGCCGGGTGAGCACCTTGGTCACGTAGTCGACGAAGTAGTCGGCCATGCTCTTGTTGTAGTTGGGCGGACGCTGATAGACCTTCAGCTTGCTCGCCATGGCCTTGTCGGCGCGCTCCTGGGTGATGTAGCCCTGGTTGGCCATGAGCTGGAGGACCTTGTCGCGCTGCTGCTTGGCCGTGTCCTTGTCGGTGGTCGGCGAGTAGGCGGACGGGAACTTGGGCAGCGCCGCGAGCAGCGCCGATTCCTTCAGGTTGAGGTCGGACGCATGCTTGTGGAAGTACGTGCGCGCCGCCGCCTCGACGCCGTAGGCGCCGGCGCCGTAGTACACCGTGTTGAGGTACTCGGTGAGGATCTTGTCCTTGCTCCAGCGGTCTTCGAGCTGCCAAGCGAGCACGGCCTCGCGGAGCTTGCGTTTGTAGGTGCGTTCGTCGTCGATGTAGGCGTTCTTGACGAACTGCTGGGTGATCGTGGACCCGCCCTGCACGATCGTGCCCGCCTCCACGTTCTGGAGCAGGGCGCGCATGATGCCCTTGTAGTCGACTCCGTGATGCCCGTAGAAGCGCTCGTCCTCCACGGCGACGGTGGCGTCCTTCATGAAGTCGGGGATCTCCTCGCTCTTCACGAGCACACGGTTCTCGGCCCCGTGCAGCACGGCGATGACGTGCTTGCCGGTGCGGTCGTAGAGCACCGTGTTCACGGCGCGCGGGTTACGGCGCAGGTCCTCGAGCGAGGGCAGGTCGCGGGACAGCGCATAGATGGCCCCGGCGGTCACGGCCAGGCCGGCGACGGTCGCGAGCAGCACGAGGACGACGAAGAGCTTGACGACCAGCCAGGCGCGGCTGCGCGACTTCGCCTTCTTCTTGCGGCGCTCGCGTCGGCGGCGCGGGATGTCCTCAGGCTCTGCGGTGTAGCGGGTGTACTCAGCCATGACACATCATTCTACCGCTCCGGGAGACGCGCCGCCCGTCGCGCGCGTTCACGCCGGCGCCCGGCTGGCGGAGTCGCCGCCGCGGGAGTCGTCGACGACGGCGTCGCCCTCCTTCTTCGGTTGCACGAAACGGGCGATGACCACGGAGATCTCGTACAGAACGTACAGCGGCACGAACATCGCCAGCATGCTGAAGGCGTCCTGGCTGGGCGTGATGACGGCGGCCGCGAACGCCATGGCGAGCACCGCCCAGCGCCGGTGCCTGCGCAGGAACCGGTCGTCGATCACCCCGACCTTGGCCAGCAGCACGAGGATCACGGGCAGCTCGAAGACGACCCCGAAGGCGAGGATGAAGAGCGCCATGAAGGTGAAGTACTCCTGCGCCCGCAACTGGACGTGGAAGAAGCCCGCGCTGAAGCCGAGCAGGAATCCCAGCCCCTTCGGGAGGACGACGAAGTAGGCGAGCGCGACGCCGCAGAAGAACAGCGCCGTGGTGACGAACACGACGGGGTAGAAGTACCGCTTCTCGCTGGCCGTGAACGCCGGCGCGACGAAGGCCCAGAGCTCGTAGATCAGCACCGGGGAGGCGAGGATGAGTCCGCCGACGACCCACACCTTGAGGCTGACCATGAAAGGCTCGGCGGGGCTGAAGGTGGTGATCTCGGTGGCCGACGCGGGCAGCCCGGGCATGGACCGCAGCGGATGCAGCAGCAGGCCGAACATGAAGCGGTTGAAGATCGCCGCGACGACCACTCCGACCACGGCCGCGACGATGCAGACGAACAGGCGTCGGCGAAGCTCGTCGAGGTGCTCGAACAGCGTGAGGCGGTCGTCGGCGCCGATCGCCATGGGTCAGGCCCCCACGCTCGAGGCTCCCGGGCCGCCGCCGGCCTCGTCGGGCGGCGCGGACGTGGACGGCGCGTCGGGGGTGTGGCCGGCCGGCGCCGGCGTCTCCGTCGGCCCGGGCTGAGCCTGTGGGGCGTCCGTCCCGGCGGCCGCGCCCGTCCCGGATGCCGCTCCGCCCTGGAGCGGCGCCTCGACCGCCGCCTTGACGTCGACCGCCTGCTTGAGGTCGCCGAACGTGCTCGTGACCTCCTTGACCGGCGCCGTGACCGTCGACTTGACCTCGTTGACCTGGTCTGCCACTTCATCCAGCCCGAGTTCGTGCTTGGCGGTCTCGGCCGCCTTGCGGAACTCGCGCACGCCCCTGCCCAGCGAGCGGCCCATCTGCGGAAGCCGGCTGGGGCCGAACACGAGCAGCGCGATGATGAGGACGACGATGATCTCGGCGGGACCGATGCTCACGTGGGGTTTCCTGGCTCGTCGGGTGTGCGAGTCTCCTCATCGTACGGGGAGCGCGACGGAAATTCAACGCGGCCCGATGAAGGGTCCGTGGCCGCGCCGCGTCCGTGTCCCGCTCCGCCCTGCGACAGCAGAAAATCCCTGCATATCACGGTCGCCGCCGGATACCCCCCACGGGTTCACGGCGCGGTTGCGCCGTACAAACGGGCTTTGGTACAGTACGCAGGTCGTCCGGCGCATCTCCAGGGGGGGACGCGGGCGGCTTTTCATCAGGTATGGCGAGCGCACATCTCACTGACTGGTTGTACGTCTGGCTGTTCATCGTCGCCGGCGCGGCGCTGGTCATCCTCATCCTGCTGTTCTCCAAGCTCATCAACCCGAGCCACCCCACGCCCGCCAAGCTGCAGACGTACGAGTGCGGCATCCTGCCGGTGGGCAACCCGTGGCAGCCCTTCGCGGTGCGCTACTTCGTCTTCGGTCTGCTGTTCCTCGTCTTCGACGTGGAGTCGGCCTTCCTCTTCCCGTGGGCGCTCGTCTTCCGGGGTCTCGGGACGGCGGGGTTCGTCGAGATGCTGCTGTTCATCGCCGTGCTCTCGTTCGGGCTCCTGTACGCCTGGCGCAAGGGGGCCCTCGAGTGGGCATGAGCGACCGGATCAAAGCGCTCAAGTACCCCAAGCTCGAGCACTTCGGCCAGCCCAACGTCATCACCACCACCGCCGACTTCCTGTTCAGCTGGGCGCGCTCGCACTCGGTCTTCCCGTTCACGTACGGCCTCGCCTGCTGCGCGATCGAGATGCTCTCGTCGGGCTTCGCCCGGTACGACATCTCGCGCTACGGCATGGAGGTGTTCCGCCCCACGCCGCGCCAGTGCGACCTGATGATCGTGGCCGGCACCGTGAACGAGAAGATGGCGCCGGTACTGCGGCGTCTGTACGAGCAGATGTCGGAGCCCAAGTGGGTCGTCAGCATGGGCGCCTGCGCCACCAGCGGCGGGCCGTTCTACGACGGCTACAACGTGGTCAACGGCGTCGACAAGGTCGTGCCGGTCGACGTGTACATCCCCGGCTGCCCGCCGCGGCCCGAGGCGCTGTTCCAGGGGCTGCTGGAATTGCAGGGCAAGATCCAGCAGCACAAGTTCGTGCCCGAGACGCCGTTCGTCCTCGACGACGAGGTCGAGGCCGGCTCGCCGGCCACGGCGGAAGAGGCCTGAGCGCATGCCGGTCACCGTGGGCAGCAACCCCAGGGGCATGGACGCGCTGGCCGCGCTGCTCGCCGAGCGCTTCGCCGGAGAGCTGACCGACGTGCGCGTCCAGGAGCCCGACACGGTGGTGGTCCGCTGCGCGCCCGAGAAGCTCAAGGACGCCGCGGCGCGCCTCAAGGCCGACCCCGAGGTGGGGTACGAGACGCTCAACTGGATCGCCGGCGTCGACCAGCGCACCGGCATCGAGGCCGTCTACCACGTGTACTCGTGGAAGACCAACACCTGGCTGCAGATCCACGTCGATTTGTCCCGCGAGCAGCCCGAGGTCGACACGGTCAGCGACGTCTGGCCGGCGGCCGACTGGCACGAGCGGGAGGCCTGGGACATGGTCGGCATCAGGTTCCTCGGGCACCCCGACCTGCGCCGCATCCTGCTCAGGGACGACTTCGTCGGGCACCCGCTGCGCAAAGACTACGTCGACCTCGCGGAGAACCACCCGCATGTATGACCACTTCGAGACGCCCGAGCCCGACGAGGCCGTGAAGCTCGCCCTGCGCCGTATCGAGGAGTCCACGGCGCGCGGCGAGGGATCCGACGTCGCCGGCCTCGAGTTCAACGAGGTCGTGGTCAACATGGGGCCGCAGCACCCCAGCACACACGGCGTGCTGCGGCTGGTCGTCACGCTCGACGGCGAGCTCGTCAAAGACGTGATCCCCGTGATCGGCTACCTGCACCGCTGCAAGGAGAAGATCGCCGAGCGGCGCACCTACTTCCAGTACATCCCGATCCTCGACCGCACCGAGTACGTCGCCGGCATCAACTGCGAGTGGGCCTACGTCCTCGCGGTGGAGAAGCTCGCCGGCATCCGGCCGACGCGGCGGGCGGAGTTCATCCGCGTCATCACGGCCGAGCTCATGCGCATCGCCAGCCACCTGGTGGCGGTCGGCACGTTCACCGCCGACCTCTCGCCGCTGGGCACGGCCATGGTCTTCTACATGTTCCGCGACCGGGAGGACGTCCTCGACCTCATGGAGGAGCTCACCGGCGCGCGCATGATGTTCAACTACTTCCGCTTCGGCGGCGTGCGCTACGACCTGCCGGACGGCTGGGTGGAGAAGTGCCGCGACTTCGTCCGGACGTTCCCGGCGAAGATCCGTGAGTACGAGGCCCTGGTCGACGACAACGCCATCTTCCTGCAGCGGACCCAGGGCAAGGGCGTCATCACGCAGCAGGACGTCGTCGACTACGGCATCACCGGGCCGAACGCGCGCGCCTCCGGGATCCCGCTCGACCTGCGCCGCACGCGGCCGTACTCGGTGTACCCGGAGCTCGACTTCGACGTCTGTGTGGAGCACCACGGCGACGTGTTCGACCGTTACCGCGTGCGTATCCGCGAGATGCGCGAGAGCCTCAAGATCATCGAGCAGTGCCTGGACATGCTGCCCAGGGGCCCCGTCCAGGTGGGATCGCTGCGGGCCCCCTACGTCATCACGCCGCCCCCCGGGTCGTGCTACGTCGGCCAGGAGAACCCGCGCGGCGAGTTCGGCACCTACATCGAGAGCGACGGGTCGCGCTACCCGTACCGGCTCAAGTACCGTGACCCGTGCTTCTGCAACCTGCAGCTGTTCCCGAAGCTCCTCAGCGGCAACAAGATCGCCGACGCGGTGGCCATCTCGGGGAGCATCGACCTCGTCCTCGGAGGCATCGACCGTTGATCGACATCCTCCTCGGCATCCTCAGGGCCGTCCTCTTCGTGGTCATCGCCTACGTGGTGGTCTTCGTCGCGGCGCTGGTCAACATCTATTTCGAGCGCCGCGCGATGGCGTTCATCGGCGACCGTCTCGGCCCCAACCGTACCGGCCCCCAGGGTGTGCTGCAGAGCGTGGCCGACGCCTTCAAGATGATGGGCAAGGAGGACTTCCGTCCGCTCGCGGCCGACCCGGTGCTGTTCACGCTCGCCCCGGTGACCGTGATGATCGGCGCCGTCGCCATCCAGCTCGTGCTGCCGTACACCGACGGGCTGCTGGCGACCGACCTCAACGTCGGCATCATCTTCCTCGTGGCGATCAGCAGCTTCACCACGCTGGCGATCCTCATGGGCGGCTGGGCGTCGCGCAACAAGTACTCGCTGGTCGGCGCCCTGCGCGCCGCGGCGCAGATGATCAGCTACGAGATCCCGATGCTGCTGGCGCTGCTCATCGTGGCCATGATCGTCGGCTCGCTGCGCCTCGACCACGTGGTCGCCTTCCAGGCGCACTACGAGTGGATCGGTTTCTACGCGCCGTTCACCTTCCTCATGTTCTACATCGCCTCGATCGCCGAGCTGAACCGCGGACCCTTCGACCTCCCCGAGTCGGAGACGGAGCTGGTGGCCGGCTACTCCACCGAGTACTCCGGCATGCGCTTCGGCATGTTCTTCCTCAACGAGTACGCCGGTCTCACCATCATGTCCATGGTCGCCGTCACGCTGTTCTTCGGCGGCTGGATGGGGCCGTGGAACGGCGCCGTCAGCCTGTGGGGCGTCGACCTGGTCGGCGTGTTCTGGTTCGTGCTCAAGTCCTACGTGCTCGTGTTCCTGCTGGTCTGGGTCCGCTTCAGCATCCCGCGCCTGCAGGCCGACCAGCTCATGGGCTTCGCCTGGAAGATCCTCATCCCGCTGGGTCTCGCCAACACCCTGGCCACAGCGGCGATCATCCTGTGGGTGCCGAGCTGGAAGTGGGGCCTGCTGGTCTTCGGCTGGGTCTCCTTCTTCGCCTTCGTGGGGCTGTTCGACCCGCTCCTCAAGCGTCGCCTGCGCCGTGAGCGCGAGCGCCAGCCGGTGGTGAGCGCCTGATGCTCGGCATGTTCAAAGCCATGCGGCAGACGCTGCGCCACCTGCCGATGAAGAAGGTCACGGTGCAGTATCCGGAGGAGCGCATCACCCTGCCGGCGCGCAGCCGCGGCCTCTTCCGCGTGGTCATCGACCCCTCGAACGGCGAGCCGCGCTGCCGGTCCTGCACCCTCTGCGAGAGCAACTGCCCGGTGCAGGTCATCCGCGTGAACCACACCAGCAAGTACCGCCTGCCGGTGCCCAACGCGGCGCGCATCAGTGAGGCCCGCCTCGCCGCCCAGCAGGGCGTCGACCTCAAGGACCTGCAGCCGGTGCTCGACGAGTTCTACGAGCACGGCACCGGTCTCATCGCCATGCTGCAGGACGCCCAGGACGTGTACGGCTACCTGCCGCGCGTCGCGCTGCAGGAGATCAGCCTCCAGACCGGCGTCCCGCTGAGCCAGATCTACGGCGTCTCCACCTTCTACAACCAGTTCCGCCTCTCGCCGGTGGGCGAACACATCATCGACGTCTGCCACGGCACCGCCTGCCACGTCGCGGGGGCGGTACAGATCACCGAGGCCCTGGAGGAGGAGCTGGGCGTGGCCGACGGCAAGACGACCAGCGACATGAAGTTCACCCTGTCGTCCGTGGCCTGCATGGGCGCCTGTTCGCAGGCCCCCGTCATGCGCATCGGCGACCAGACCTACGGCGGCCTCACCCCTGACAGCACACGCCGGATCATCCGCGACCTCATGGAGCAGGTCGGCGCCACGAAGGGGTGAGCAGAGAGACCATGACCGACGAGACCACGACACCGCGCCCGCACGACGACGCCCGCAACGTCAGCGTCGGCGAACGTCCCGGCGGCGGCTGGACCGTCAAGGTCTGCGCCGGCACCGCCTGCGTGTTCGCCGGCTCGATGGCCGTCTACGACGCGTTCGTGCAGGAGGTCCGGGAGGCCGGCCTGGCGGACCAGGTGGACGTCAGCATCATCGGCTGTCACGGCCTGTGCTCCATGAGCCCGGTCGCCGTGCTCAGCGACGACACGCTGTACGGCCATCTCAAGCCGCGGGACGTGGCCAAGGTGGTCGACGAGCACCTCAGGAACGGCCGTCCGGTGGAGCGCTTCCTCTACAAGGACGCGCAGACCGGCGAGCGCATCCGCGACTGGCACGACATCGGGTTCTACAAGGCCCAGACGCGCATCGCCCTGCGTGACGTGGGCGTGATCGACCCGGAGAGCCTCGACGAGTACCTCGCCCGCGGCGGCTACGAGGCCGCCCGCACCGCGCTCACGACGATGACCCAAGAGCAGGTCATCCAGGAGGTCACCGACTCGGGCATCCGCGGCCGCGGCGGCGCCGGGTTCCCCACCGGCGTCAAGTGGAAGTTCGCCCACCAGAGCCAGAGCGACGTGAAGTACCTCATCTGCAACGCCGACGAGGGCGACCCCGGCGCGTTCATGGACTGCTCGATCCTCGAGGGCGACCCGCACGCGGTCATCGAGGGCATGCTGATCGGCAGCTGGGCGATCGGCGCCCACGAGGGCTACGTCTACGTGCGCGCCGAGTACCCGCTGGCCGTCAAGCGTCTCACCAAGGCGGTCGCCGACGCTGAGGCGCGCGGGTTCCTGGGAGGCGACGTCTTCGGTACGGGCTGGGAGTTCAACCTGCACCTCAAGCTCGGCGCCGGCGCCTTCGTCTGCGGCGAGGAGACCGCGCTGATCGCCTCGATCGAGGGCAAGCGCGGCATGCCGCGCGC
>ENA-UOUL01002267-UOUL01002267.1-bioreactor-metagenome-genome-assembly--contig:-NODE-2267-length-22986-cov-3.679733_pt1 | contig 22986 bp, 19 predicted proteins | sample MGYA00249838_ERZ747220 | MGnify/ENA primary metagenome ERZ747220 (study PRJEB28778, sample SAMN05720191) | bioreactor metagenome | isolation source: Anaerobic biogas reactor | place: USA:Washington...
CAGGTCAGGGCGCTCGAGAGCGAGAAGAGGAACCAGAAGACCAGGAAGCCCACGGTGTAGGCCGCCTGGCGGCTTTCGGCGAGGGTGACGCCGACGAGCGTCAGCGCCTCCGGGTCGACCATGGAGAAGAACACGCCCTCCGCGACGATCGCCACGAGGAAGGAAGGCCAGAGGACCTGCATCAGGAAACGCCCCGCGCAGCCCTCCGCCCGCGGTTTCATTGCACCCCTCCCGGGCGCGCCTCGATCCGCCATGTGGACGCGCCGGCGTCGACCGGCGATGCCAGCCGCCAGTCGCCCGCGGCCGCCGCGAGCTGGACGGTCCATCGGCCGGCCTGCGGCAGCGACTCGCCGCCGGCCACGTAGTGGCCGCCGCCGATCGAGCGCAGGACGAGCAGGCGGTCCTGCTCGGCACGCGTCGCATGCACGATCCGCAGCTCGAGGCTGGCGGGCCATTCGACGGCCTGCCCGGCCCGCATCGCGAGGCGCACGCCCTCCGGCGCGCGGTCGATCGTCGCGACGAGGCCGAGTTCGGTCGCCCGCGCGTCCCGGGCGATGGTCCGGTTGATCGCCCGGCCCTCGCGATAGTAGTCGTCGACCACCAGGGAGTCGGCCGAGTCCATGGCCAGCCACAGCGTGACCAGGCTGGCGAGGACGGCGCACGCCGGCAGCGAGATCAGGAACCAGGGCCAGAACTGGCGCCACCAGGGGGTCTGTTCCGACAATGTCGACTGCATTTCGGCCGCACTCCTTGGACCGGCCTACCTCGGCCGGGGAACGTAGAACGTGGTCTTCTCGCTGACCGACACGTCCGGGTTGTCGCGATCCGTGACGCCGAAATATATCGTGTGCGTGCCCGGTTCGCCGATACCCGGCTGGATGCGGACGCGGACCGGGACCAGGCGGTTGCCGGCGGCGCCCACCTCCACCTCGGTGCCGGAGTCGATGAACACGGTGTCGAGGCCGCTCACCGACAGGACGTAGCTGCGGTCCTCCTCCGAGGAGTTCATGATTTGCAGCCGGTAGACGTTCTCGATCATGCCGTCCTCGACCTCCCGCGCCAGCGTGCCCCGGTCGCGGATCACGTCCAGCTTGACGGGGCTGCGCGTGACCATGTGCCCGACGAGCGCGATCGACACCGCCAGCAGGATGGTGGTGTAGACGAGGACGCGCGGCCGCAGCACGCGACGCCAGAGCTGCCGGCGTCCCCAGCCCTGCTCCATCCCGTTCTCGGTGTCGTAGCGGATGAGGCCCGGCGCGTAGTTCATCTTGGCCATCACCGAGTCACAGGCGTCGATGCACGCGGCGCAGCCGATGCATTCGATCTGCAGCCCGTCGCGGATATCGATCCCGGTCGGGCACGCCTCGACGCACAGCCCGCAGTCGCGGCAGCGCTCCTCGTGCAGGATCTGTTTGAGCTCCGGGCTCTTGGGTTTGTCGCCCTCCATCTCACGCGCATCGTACGGGCAGAGTACCACGCACAGGTCGCACTTGGTGCATTTCAGCGGCTCGAACTCAAATACCAGCCGCGTCGTGTCGTCCTCCGCGTGCAGATTGGACAGCGCCTTGCCGCGCACCGCATCCAGCGACTCGTAGCCGCGCGCATCCAGCCACTGGCTCAGCTTTTCGTGCGTGCGCGCAAACCACTCCAGCCCGCGCAGCAGCGGCGCGGTGCAGACGCCCATTGCGCTCGCGCCGCACATGGTCATCTCGACCGCATCTTCCGCCTGGACGACGCCGCCCGTTCCCACGATGGGGACGCCGGGATACCGGCGGGCCAACTCAGCGACGATGGCCTGCGCGACCGGACGTATCGCCGCGCCGGACATCCAGGCCTGGCTGCCCGCGCCGCCGACCGTGGGCTGGCCCGTCTCGACGTCGATCTGCAGCGTGGGGCCGATGGAATCGATCGCCGTGAAACCGCTGGCACCTGCCTTCAGGGCTTCTTCCGCGGCCATGTACAACTCATCGCCCCAGTTGAACGTGAGCTTGGCAAGGATGGGCAGCTTCGTGCGCGCGCGGACCGCGCGGATCAGGTCGACGATCGTGTCGCGCGTGTACGCGACGCATTCGATGGCATCGACCACCCCGGTTTCGGCCACCGGTCCAGCGATCACGCCTTCAGGCGGCGTGTGACCGATGCTGGCGATCAGCATGCCCGGGTGGCCTGCCAGCCGGGGGAGCTCGACCTCAACCCACTGCTCCCAGGTCAGGTCGGCCCACTTCTCCGAGTTGAACAACGTGGCGCGCAGGTTGGACGTGCGCGGGACGACCATGTGGGGCGTGGGATTGACCGCGGCCGCGAGACGCAGCGTCTTGGTCACGACGCCTCCCGCGCCCGCCTCATATGCCTTCCATATCCCCATTGCGTCGTAGGAGAGCGGCCCGGACGCCAGGATGAAGGGGGATGGCATGGCGCCATCGAAAAGTCGTGTGCTCAGGCTTGCCATTATGTATCTCCAATGAAACGACCATGCCCGGCGGCCAGGTTAGACTGGGCGCAGTGCATGGTCATTCTGGTAAAGCATGACCCTTCCCAGTTCAGCTCAGCGGCATGCCGGCCGCGATGACGTCGTTCTTTACCGTGTCGTAGACCTTGCGCCACTCGTCCGTGGGCTGCAGCGTCTCCAGGTTGTAGCACTGCTGGAAGCTCTGCCCCTTGGGCGGGTGGCCCAGCTCGTGCTCGTACTTTGGCAGCAGGCGGTTGGCGATCTCGTTCGCCTGGGCCAGGCTCATCCCGGCCGTCTTCTTGAAGACCTCGCCCGCAAACTTGACCTCGAGCGGCGTGATGTAATTGGTGTACTTGCCGCCGGCCGTCCTGGGCCCGGTGCACGAAGACGTGCCGCAGACGCTCAGGGTCATCATGCCGACCGCCGACTCGTAGAGCAGGCATTCGGTGACCGGGCCTGCGGTCTGGTTGAGCACCGAGTTGGCGCAGATGTGCGTGTTGCGGCTCAGAGCCTGGAACACCACTCCCAAGGACCACAGCGCGTTGCGGCCGCAGTTGCCCATCGTCTTCAGGTCGTACGGGAAGCTGGCGCCGTTGACGCACTGGTAGACATTATACAGCATGATCGTGCACGCGATGCACGACAGCGCTGCGCCCTCGGGCCCGCCTGCGTAGCCGCCGATCATCGACCACGAGCCGCCGTAGGTCTGGCCGCCGCAGTTGTAGGCATGCGCAAGCTTCATCAGGTTTTCGTAGGAGGTCTTGATCTCCACGGGGGAGAGCACCAGCACGATGTCGCGTTCCGGCTTGTAGCCGCCGGGCACGCCGAACCCGCCCAGCACGCCGTAGTGGGTGGGCGATGTGCCGACCGCATACAGGCCGATGCCGTCGCGGCCCGCCTTGGAGATCGCGCTGTAGAAGCGCTCGGCCTGCATCTTGCCCGCCAGCAGCTCGTACGGCGAGCCCGCGCGCAGCGGCGCACCCCAGATGGTCTCGAAGGACGGCCCTTCCAGGCAGTCGACTTCGGGGACGCTCGCGATGCCGATCACCAGCGGCTCGAAGACATCCTCGCTCACGGCAATGCTCAGGGGCGACACCCAGATGGGGGGCACGGGATCGGAGATGCTGCGGTGCCCGAAATGGGCAACTTCCTTGCCCTCGCCGAGCGTGAACGCAGCCGGTGCAGCGTCCAGGCCCGCGAGCAACTCGTCCCGCGAGTAGCGGATCGCGCGCTGCGTGTCCGTGCACAGCATTCCGGTTTCGGTCGCTACTTCGAGTGCAGCCTCAAAGTAGCGGTCCGCCAGCTCCAGGTCCTGGTTGATGGGGTTGGCCGGATCGCAGGTCTTCTGCAGGCCGTATTTCTTCAGCTTAGCGGCGATCGTGCCGGGAATCGTGCGCGTGTCCCAGTCGAACTGCTTGATGATGGGCCCCTTGTGCGCCTTCTCGAGGACATCCATCAGCCGATCACGATTGAGTGTCATCTTTATGCTCCTATTCCTGAAGGAAAATGGACTGGACGGGAGGACGCTCGTTGGATTCCAGCAGGCGGTCGCACACCTTGACTGCGGAGACCGCGCTCAGGCCCCAGCCGTCCGCGCCGATCTGGCGCGCGTATTCGGGTGTGACCGGACCGCCGCCGAGGACGACGTAGAAGCGGTTTCGAACGCCCATTTCGGTCAGGAGCTCCATCACGTCGCGCTGGTACGGCATCGAGGTGGTCATGAGCGCGGAGAGTGCGATGAAGCGCGCGTTCTCTCGCTGCGCCGCGTCGATCACCTCCATCGGTGGGACGTTGACGCCCAGGTCGATGATCTCGTAGCCGTGCACCGAAAGCATGGTGGCCACCAGGTTCTTGCCGATGTCGTGGATGTCGCCGGAGATTGCGCCGATCACGACCTTGCCCTTCTTCTGACTCGCCTGCTCTGCGCTCAGGTGGCGTGACAGGATCCCCATGCTCCGCTTCATCGCCTCGCCCGCGAGCATCAGGCTGGGCAGGTAAAGGTCGCCGCTCTCGAACAAGTCGCCGACCTTCGTGACGGCCGCCGACGCGACCTGGATGGCCTCCATGGCGTCGATGCCGCCATCGATGACTGCCTGGGCTGCCGACGCGGCTTCGTCCGGATCGGTCTCCAGGATGCTGTCGTGAAGGTGCGCCAGCAGTTGCTCCTTATCCATGTTGTACTCCTTTCGAATCCCCGAATAAGACAGGTAGGTGTCTGATCAACCGATCTTCAGCCCGAGCTTGCATGCTCGGCCGTCATCGCCACGGTCCAGCGCGCGGCCCAGCAGCACGCGCTCCAGGCTCACGGGCAGGTCCCGGACGCGACGGCCGGTGGCATGTGCGATGGCGTTGCAGATCGCGGGTGCGGCCGGCACCAGGGCAGGCTCTGCGATGTTCTTTGCGCCGAACGGCCCGTGCGAGTACGGCATCTCCAGCAGGGTGCAGTCGATGTCGGGCACGTCTTTGGCCGTGGGGATCAGGTACGTGTCGAAGTTGGTGGCCTGCAGGTAGCCGTCCACGAAGTGAGCGTCTTCCAGCAGCGCATAGCCCAGGCCCTGTGCGACCCCGCCGACCACCTGGCCCACTGCGCCCTGGGGGAAGATCGTCGTTCCCAGGTCGTGTGCGGCCCAGAAGCCGGTGACATCGGTCTTGCCAGTGCGCATGTCCACCTCCACCTCGGCCACGTGTGCGCCGAAATGGTAGGCCATGTACGCGACCCCGCGTCCGGCCTGGCCGTCCCAATGGATGTGGGGCGCGGTCCAGCGGCCGTGCGCCGAGGGCGTCAGCCCCATCGCGCGGGCATGGTCGACCACGCGCTCCCAGGTGACCGGCTCCTCGCTGGGCCCGACGTAGCCTTCGCCGGCCCGCACGAGCTGGTAGATCTCACACTGCAGCAGATTGGCTGCGGCGAAGTCGAGGGTCTGGCGCAGGTTCTGGCTGGCGAGCCGCGCGGCGTTGCCGCCCAACATGGTCGAGCGGCTCGCGACTGTGGGCCCCGATTCGATGGCCGTATCGGTGTCCGGCCGGAGCATCTTGATCCGGTCCGGGTTGACGCCGAGCTCTTCCGCCGCGATGAGGGTGAAGACGGTGCGCGAACCGGTGCCGAAGTCGGTCAGGCCCGAGGTCAGGGCGATGGAGTAGTCGCCTTCGACGTTGATGGTGCTTCCCGCATAGTCCGCTCCCTCCGCGCCGAGCGAGGTGCCGTGGAAGAGCGACGCCACGCCGATGCCCCGCCGGATGGGACCTGCGCCCTGCTGCGCGTAGGCTGCCCGCTTGCGGTCCCAGTCGCTGGCCTTGCGCACGGTCTCCAGGCATTCGGGCAGGCCGACCGACTCATCCAGCCGCTGGCCGAACGCGGTCTCGTCGCCCAGGCGCAGGCAGTTGCGCAGGCGAAAGTCCATGGGGTCCTGCCCCAGCCGGTAGGCCATCTCGTCCACGGCCTGCTCGATGGCGTAGCCCACCTCGGTGTTCCCGAAGCCGCGGAATGCGCCGGCATAGCCGTTGTTGGTGTAGACGCAGTTGATGTCGACGTGGCAGTCCTCGTAGCGGTAGGCGCCCATCGCGTGGACGGCCGCGCGCCAGGAGGTGAAGACGCTCTGGGACGCGTACGCGCCCGAATCCAGCAGGCCGTCGAACTTGCAGGCCTTGAGGGTGCCGTCCGCGGTGGCGCCGAGCCGGACGTGCATGCGCATGGCATCGCGCTTGTAGCTCGCGATCATGCTCTCTTCGCGGCTGAAGGTCATCCGCACCGGGCGGCCGGTCTTGAGGGCCAGCGCCGCGCACTGCGCGGAGGCCTGGTAGTTGAGGTCATCCTTGCCACCGAAGGAGCCGCCCACCGGAGGCTGGATCACGCGCACGCGATCCTTGGCGAGCCCCAGGACATTGGCCAGGTTGTCGCGATTGATGAAGGGGCTCTGGTTGGAGACGTACACCGCGACCCCACCCTCGGGCGTCGGGATTGCGAGCGCGCCTTCGGTCTCGATGTAGGCATGTTCCTGGGGCACGACCGAGTAGGTCTCATCCAGCGTGACCTCGCAGCCGGCCAGCGCGCTGAAGGGATCGCCCTGGCGCACGATCTCGGAGTGGAGGAAGTTGGGATGCCGGCCGTCCGCCCGCGTGGGGCCGACCTGCGGCGCGTCAGGCGCGAGCGCGGCCTCGCTGTCGAACAGCGCGGGCAGCGGCTCCAGCTCGCAGAGAATCGCGGCCACGCCCGCCGCGGCCGCTTCCGGCGTGTCGGCTGCAACGGCCGCGATCGCCTCACCCACGTGGCGCACCCGCTCGCGGGCCAGCATGAACTGGTCGCTCACCGGGAAGCCGAAGCGGCCTTCGTTGGCGAAATCCGCATTTGTGATCGCCGCGCGGACGCCCGGTATCTGCAGTGCAGGCGTGACGTCGAGGCTGGCAATGCCCGCGTGGGGCAGCTCGCTGCGCAGACAGCGCGCATAGAGCATGCCGGGGAGATGGTAATCCGCGACGTAGCGGGCGCGGCCGGTGACCTTGTCTGCCGCATCCACGCGTCGAGCAGGCTTGCCGATGTACTGGCGCTCGGTCATGCTTTCACCTCCTTGGACGGGGCGGGGGCCGCCGTGCCCGTGCGCTCGCGCGCGGTGATCTCGATCGCGTCGACGATCTGCTGGTACCCCGTGCAGCGGCACAGGTTGCCGGACAGGGCGGTGCGGATCTCGTCGCGCGAGGGCAGCGGTTTGGCCGCGAGCAGCGCCTCGCCGGCCAGCACCATACCGGGCGTGCAAAAGCCGCACTGCACCGCGCCCTGGTCGACGAAGTTGCGCTGGAGATCGCTCAGCGATCCGTCCGCCGGGCTCACGCCTTCGATGGTCACGACCGCGCGGCCGGCAGCCTTCGGCGCCAGCATCAGGCAACTGTTGACGATCTCGCCATCGACGATGACGGAACACGCGCCGCACTCTCCGACCTCGCAGCCCTCTTTGGTGCCCGTCAGGTGAAGATAGTCGCGAAGCAGGGCCAACAGCGAGGTGTGCGCCGGGGCCTCAACGGCGACCGGCTTTCCGTTAAGTGTGAATTGAATCAGCATGCAATAGGCTCCCTTTGGATGGACGGATCAGGAGGGATCGGCGCCGAAGACCGCGGCCAATGCCTGTTCGACCAGGCCCTGGATGGCGATCTCCTTGTACTCGGTCGACCAGCGCCGGCCGGTGATGTCGATCATGAGCCTCGCGGCCAGCTCGCCGGCCGCCCTGAAGAGGTTGGGGGTGGGCGTGTTCCCGTGGAGCATAGCCTCCACCTGGAGCATCCTGTCGGTGTGTGGCAGCGCTGCACCCGGCGCCAGCCGGACGAAGTCCACCGCGCCCGCCCCGTCGATGCGGCCGGCCGCGGCGACGCTGAGCCGGGAGATGGACTGGGCGTTGCGCCGGCCCAACTTGATGAAGGTGGAGCGCGTGCCCCGCGGCATCCTGGCAAAGGTGAAGTGGGTGAGCAGCTCGCCAGCGCGGAGCGTGGCGTGGTGGGGCGAGACGGCCAGTTGCGAGACCGGAAGGGTTCGTTGTCCCTCGGGGCCGGCCAGATGGGCCGTGGCGTCCAGCGCTACGAGCGGCGGCAGGCTGTCTGCGCAGGGCGCTGCGTTGATCACGTTCCCGCCGAGGGTGCCCGCGTTGCGGATCTGGGGGCTGCCCACGGACAGGCACGCCTCGACGAGCAGCGGCGCGGCCGCGCGGAGCAGGGGGCTGGCAGCCGCGCGTGCAAATGTCACGGCCGCGCCGATGCGGATTTCCGCCGGTGTCTCCTCGATCTCGCACAACTCTGGGATTGCGGCAACGTCCACCAGGCGGTCAAACCAGGGGCCGCGCTGGCGCATTGCGACCACCAGGTCGGTTCCTCCGGCGATGGGACGGCACCGCAGCGTGGGGACATTCAGGAGCGCCACTGCATCTGCGATTGACGCGGCATGCACGTAGTCCAAACTAGTCATAGGTCGGCACCTCGTGAGCTGGGAGGATGTGAGAAACTGCGATCGGATACTTATTATAACAACATGACGCATGTATAGCATACAAACCACGGCGTGTCAATACCGGAACCGCTCAGGAGGCCGATTTAGGCCCCAAAATACCCTATTGACAGCCTTCTGCACGTGTGATATATTGTGACCAGCCGTAAGTTGTTATAATGACATAAAGATTTGCCTGTAGATTGAGATGTGAAGAGATGGGAATCGCCGCTGTCCTGGATCCTGCCGCGGTCGACCGCGAGTCGCCCCTGCCGCTGTATCACCAGCTGCGCCAGGCGCTGCTGGGCACGCTCGAGCAGGGCCACTGGCAAAAGGGTGACCTGATTCCGACGGAACGCGAGATCTGTGACACTTATGGTGTCAGCCGGATCACTGTCCGCCGCGCGATCAATGACCTCGTCCGCGAGGGCTACCTGGTGTCGCAGCAGGGGAAGGGAACCTTTGTCGCCCGTCCGAAGATCCAGCGGCAGCTCTCTCAGCTCCGCAGTTTTTCCGAGGAGATGGAGGCGCTCGGCCTGCGTTCCGGGTCACGCCTGCTCTCCCTGCGGCAGGAGCCGGCGATCGGCGACGTCGCGGCCGCGCTGCAGGTGAGGGAAGGGGAGTGGATCTGGATCGTCGAGCGGCTGCGCCTGGCCGACGATGAGCCGACGATCGTGTCGACCTCCCATCTCATGCTCCCGGCCCATGTCGTGCTAACACCCGCACAACTGCACGGCCAGGCCTCCCTATGGCGTGTGCTGCGATCCCAGGGCGTGACCTTTGCCCGGTCCGAAGCGACCATCCAGGCCGTCGAGGGCAGTGTGCGGGAGAGCGAGCTGCTCGAAGTGCAGCCAGGGTCGCCCCTGCTGTTGGTGGAGAGCATTGTCTACTCTGATGACGATGTGCCGGTCGAATATATCCGCATGGTCAGCCGCGGGGACCGGTACAAATATACAGTGCGGACTTCGCTTCCCTAACGGTGACACCACCGGGAGGGCGCGGACCCACTCAGCTTCGATAGCGAACAGGAGCGTTCCATTGAGCACCCCAACGATGCGGTCCATGTGGCTGGTAGCGCCCGGCCAGTTCGAACAACGAGAGATTCCCCGCCCCGTTCCGGGACCTGATGAGGTCCTGGTGCAGATCGCTTATGTCGGCATCTGCCCCTGGGATGTGCGGGTTTATGCGGGCAAGAAGAGCGTCCCGCTGCCCCGGGTGATGGGCCACGAGGCAAGCGGCCGCATCGTGGAAGTCGGCAGCGAGGTCAAGCACCTCAGGCCCGGGCAGCGGGTCATGGCGGACTTCATCGTCAAATGCGGCGCCTGTGACCCGTGCCGCACCGGCCGCGCGAACCGCTGCCAGCATCCCCGCTTCCCGAACGGCGCATACGAGGAGTATGCGGTCCTCCCCCAGCGCAACATCTTCCTGATGCGTGAAGAAAAGACTCCCTACCGCGCGGCTGCGTTCACCGAACCGCTGGCCTGCGTCGTGCGCGGCCAGAGGATGCTGCACCTTGCGCCGCTCGACACGGAGCTGGTGATCGGCGCGGGCCCCATCGGCGTGATGCACATGCAGGTGGCGAAACAATACGGCGCGCGGGTGATCGTCGCGGACCTGATCGATGATCGTCTCGCCCTTGCCACCAAGATGGGTGCGGACGTGGTCATCAACAGCGGCTCAAGCAACCTGCGCGATGCCGTCATGGCTGCAACCGGCGGTGCAGGGGTGAACGCGGCAGTGGTTGCCGTGGGCTCCGCGCCGCTCGTGCTCGAGGCAGCCGAATGCCTGGCCCCGGGCGGCCGGCTCAACATCTTCGCGGGCACCTATCCCGTCGCGCCGCTGAACATCGACCCCAACCTGATCCACTACAAGGAGCTGATTCTGACCGGATCGGCCGATTCGACGCCTGAAGATATGCACGAGGCGCTTCGCTTCATCGAAACGGGCCAGGTGCTGGTGGAACCGCTGATTTCGCACCTGCTGCCGCTCGAGCGCCTGCGTGAGGGTTTTGAGCTTGTCCTCAATCGGGAGGGCATGAAAGTGATGGTTGAGGTCGGCGGCGAGGCGGTCTGATGGTCCTTCACCCTGCCGTGCTGGCCGCGGATGCCGGCACTTCCTCCCTCAAGGCCGTGCTGTACGACCGGGAAGGCCGGATCCTGCGAGTGGCAGTGCGCCGCTACGCGTATTCCACGCCGGAGCCGGGCTGGGCCGAGGGCGACCCTGAGGCATGGTGGACCGCATTCCGCGACGCGGTGCATGAGCTGCAGGCGGACGGCCTGGGCCTAGACCAGGTTGAGGCCGTCGCGTTCACCGGGCAGATGCATTCCGCTGTGCTGCTCGATGCCGCGCACCGCGTGGTGCCGCCGACCATCCTGTGGTTGGATCGCCGCGCGGCCGCGGAGACAGAAGAGTTGCAGGCGAAGCTGCGGCTGCCGTCCTACCAGCTCAACAGCACGTATACGCTTCCCAAGCTGCTTTGGCTGAGCCGGCGCCGGCCGGATATCATGGAGCAGGTGCGTACGATCCTGTGGCCCAAGGACTACCTGCGATTCCGGCTGTCCGGGTCGATCAACACCGATCTGACCGAGTGCGGCGGGGCTGCTCTGCTGGACTGGCGCACGCGGACCTGGTCGCAGGAATACCTGGCGCTGACCGGGCTCCATCCCAGCGTGCTGCCGCCCATCCTGCCGGCCGGGGAAGTGGTGGGCCGGCCCCTGCCCGGCGTTGCTGCCGAGCTCGGCATCAACCCGAAGGCCCGCATCATCAACGGTGTCGGCGATGTCGCAGCCCTGATCGGCGGCGCGCCCCCGCGGCCGGGCCGCGTGGTCGGCTCGCTGGGCAGCTCGTCCATGATCTTCATGGCCCTTGCGCCCGGCCAGGAAGCGAACGACCCGGCAAGCCGCCTGTATGTCTATCCCTTCCTGCCGCCCTACCGTTTGGCCGGCGGCGTATCTTCGACCACGGGCGCATCGTTGGTCTGGATGCACCAGCAGGTTCTCCGGGCCCAATCGGCCGAGCTCAACGGCGAAGCGGGTTCCTGGACCTTCGAACAGGCGATGCAGCAGGCACTCAAGACGCCCCCCGGCTCGGACGGCCTGGTGTTCCTTCCTTATCTGGCCGGTGAACGCAGCCCCTACTGGTCCGACAACATACGTGCGGGTTTTTACGGCCTGCGCCTGGCTCACGACCGCAGGCACATGCTGCGCGCCGCGATGGAGGGTATCGCCTACAGCCTGAGGCACCTGCTCGATATCTACGAGGAGATGGGGCTGCCCGTCGAGGAGTTGGCCCTGGCCGGGGGAGGAACCAAGACCCCGGGCCTGGTGCAGATCATTGCCGATGTCTGCGGCCAGGATGCCGCGGTCTATACAGAGGAAGAGACGGTGACGCGCGTCCTGTTCGCCCTGTGCCGGCAGGCACTGGACGGAGCCGACATGGCCTCCGTGCTGGAGAGCACCTTCGAGCCACCGGCATGGATCACGCGGCGTCCCCACCTGGCGGCGGCATACGATGCCGGCTATGCGACCTATCGCCATTTCAGCGAGTTTGCGGCGCGAGAAGCCGCGCCGCACTCAGCCAGCAGCACCGCCGATGGTGCCGCCGGTTGAAAACCGGCGGCTGATATAAAACAAGCGTGCCTTGGCACGCTGGACGCAACCCGAGCCAATAAGCTCAACCTGCGCAAGCAGGTTTGGCATACCAGGCGGCGGTTTCGAACCGCCGCCGCCATCTGCGCAAGCAGTAACTTGATTCCTACACCCCATAACATGCTTCGAGGAGGAAGGCACATGACCGGAAAAGAACGACGGATGAGGAGACTCCTTGCGGGTCCGGACGGGCGATGCCTCATGGTTCCCCTGGATCACGGTCCGTGGTTGGGACCCGTTGCCGGCATCGATCGCCCACGCCGGATCGTCGCGAGTGCCATCGCCGGAGGCGCCACCGCTTTTTTGCTCACCCCGGGTTTTCTTGGCCAGGTTTCGGACCTGATTCCCCTAGATGTCGGGATCGTTCTGCGGGTCAGCGTCAGCGCAGGACTGAGCGCCGAGGCCAGGCAGGAGATCCCTGCCGTAACCGCCACCACCGCGCTCCGGATGGATGCAGACGCAGTGGCCGTATCGATCTTCTTCGGCCGCGGCGGAGAACCCTATCTCATGCAATGGCTGGGCGAACTGATCGAACAGTGCGGCGGGCTGGGCCTGCCCGTGTTGGCCGAGATGATGCCCCCGCCCGACCACTTCTACGCGCCTGAGCAGGTGGCGCACGCCGCGCGGATCGGCATGGAGCTCGGTGCGGACATCGTCAAGACGAACTACTGCGGCAACGGGGTCGCGTTCGAGCAGGTGGTCGCGTCGACCAGTGTGCCGATCATCGTAGCCGGAGGCCCGAGCGCGGGCGGCGTCGACAACACCTTTGAGGTCGCGCGCGAGGCAATCGCCGCAGGTGCAGCCGGTGTGGCCTTCGGCCGCCGCGTCTGGCAGGCCAGCGATCCCGAAAGCGTCGTGCGTGGGCTGCGCGAAGTCGTCTTTTCCACCAAGCGAGGAGATTAAACGAATGGATTACGGGGCAATCCTCAAACGCCTGGCCGACGTCGTCGGCCCACAATACGTTTCTGACAAGCCGTTTGTGCTCAAAGCATACGCCCGGGACTTCGGCACCATGCCGCCCAGCCAGCCGAACCTGGTCGTGCGTCCGAAGACCACCGAGGAAGTGTCGGAGATCGTCAAGATCGCCAACGAGTTCAAGGTCCCGATCGTGCCGCGCGGCGGCGGCTCTGCCCAGGAGGCCGGCTCTACGCCTCCCGCGGGCGGTGGGATCACGATCGAAATGCTCCGCATGAACGAGATCCTCGAGATCGACGAGACCAATGCTACGGTGACCTGCCAGTCGGGCATCACGTACGTCAACCTGATGAACACGCTGGAGCTCCGCGGCTGGAAGATCGGCATTGCGCCTTCGGGCGCGATGGCCGGCACGCCGGGGGCCCACATCTCCCGGCCCGGCGTGGGCTGGGGCAACATCAAGTACATCAGCTCGGGCGACCAGGTGCTGGGGCTCAAGATGGTGCTGCCCAACGGCGACGTCGTCTGCACGGGTTCATCGGCAAATCCGAATTCCGATGTGTTCTTCCGTTACGGGTTGGGCGCAGACCTGACAGGTCTTTTCGTCGGTGCGGAAGGCGCGTTCGGCATCATGACCGAGTGCACCCTGCGCATGTTCCCCTTCCCTGAGAAGTTCTTCCTCGAGGTCTTCAAGACCGCGGATCTGGCCTCTGCTGTCTCGCTCTTCCGTGATCTGGCCATTAACAATCTCGTCTGCTACATCTCAGTGCCTGTCATCAAGCCGGGCGAGCTGGTGATCTTCCACTATAACGTGGAAGGGGATGCGGACGACGTGGAGATGCGCGTCAACAAGATCCGCGGCCTGGTCGCCAAGCATTCGGATATGGAGTGCCTGGGCACGGAGGGCGTGCAGCAGTTCTGGAACGGGCGCTGGTTCCTGACCGGCGAGGAGTTCAAGGAAGGCATCGCGGGTGCGGTGAACTACTTCCTGCCGTTCGACAAGCTGGTCGATGCGACCTGGGAGATGAAGCGGATCATGGACCGCCACGAGATTAAGACCTATGTCCAGCAGATGTTCCCGGAGCCGCATGGATCCGAGCATGTCAGCCTGCTGTTCCACCGCAACGATGACATGGCCGAGCGGGCCAAGGTCTGGGCCGCGGTGCAGGAGATGATGGATCGGGCCCTGGAGCTGGGCGGAGCGCCCTATTCCAAGGGCCGGCAGTGGGGGCCCTACCTGGAGAAGCACATGCAGAACACCGGTTACTGGCGACTGCAGAAGGCGATCAAGGCCATGCTCGATCCCAACTATATCATGAACCCGGGCGTCATCGGGTTATAGCGCTGACTGCCGCAGCTACATCGTCGAGATTGATTTAAGGAGAAAACAATGGCGACAAGCAGAATTCCTGCGTCCCGCCTTCAGGCACTGCGTAAGGAAGTATATGATTGCAGCCGCTGCGGTTTCTGCCGCGTGTGGAATTGGAAAGGCGTCGACTGGGTTTGCCCGACCTATCCCTACACCGAGGCGTTTGACACCCAGTACGCCCGCGGGCGTGTGAATATGGCACAGCAGTTGCTCGAAGGGGAAGTGGATATCGATGAGACCTTCCTGGAGCACCTGGCCCAGTGCACCCTGTGTGGAAGCTGTGGGGAGCATTGCCCCGTGGGCATCCCGCTCTTCGAGATCTGGACCGCCCTGCGCGCGGACCTGGTGGACGCGGGCGTCATGACGGAGCACCAGGCCGCAGTGGCGGACAATACCGTGCAGCATCACAGCATCTTCGGCCCCGCGCGGCGCGCACCGTCACAGGCGGCGGTCACCCCGCACAAGGTCGACGTGCTCTATTTCCCGGGCTGCCAGACCGTGCGCAAGATCAAGAGCATCGGCAAGTCAACCGAAGAACTCCTCGGCAAGCTGGGCGTGAACTATGCGGTCCTGGAAGAGGATGCATGCTGCGGTTACCCGCTCTTCGACATCGGCCAGCTCGATGCCATGAAGCAGGCAGCCGAATACACCCTGGAGCGCATCAAGGCCTACCAGCCGGACGTCGTGCTGACGACCTGCGCGGGCTGCTACCGGGCCTTCACGGGGGTTTATCCCGAGGTGTTGGGCATTCATTCGGGGCTGAACTTCCAGCACACCCATGAATTCTTCCCGAGCCTGGCCGCGGGCAAGCTCCACGAGATCAACCGCAAGGTGACCTATCACGATCCGTGCATCATGGGCCGCCACATGGGCATCTACGATGAGCCGCGCGAGCTGATCAGCTCGGTGCCGGGCGTGGAGCTGGTGGAGATGTACTCGACCCGCGAGCATGCCCTGTGCTGCGGCGCAGGCGGTGGGGTGCTCAGCGCGTTCACCGATCTAGCGGGCGATGTGGGGGTCGAGCGCCTGCAACAGGCAGCCGCGGCCGGCGCGGAGCAGGTGGTCTCGTCGTGCCCCACCTGCGTGGTCAACCTGAAGCGATCGGTGGCCAAGGCCGGTCTCAACCTGACCGTGACCGACATCGTCGACCTGCTGAACGAGGCGCTCTAAATGACCGAGATCGATCTGCTGGTCCGCGGCCGGTTGGTCGTGACCCTGGACGAAGCGCAGCCGCTGATCGAAAACGGCGCAGTGGCAGTCGATCGGGGGCGCATCGTGGCCATCGGTCCCAGCGCCGAGATCGAGCAGCAGTACCAGGCGCGCAAGGTGGTGGACGGCGCAGGCCGCGCGGTCATGCCGGGCCTGATCGACACCCACCACCACTTCCTGCAGAACTTCCACAAGGGCACGCGCGACGACCTGGCCCTGCTCGACTGGATCGACCAGGTGTCTGTGCCGAGGATCAAGGTCGCGGTGCAGGATTACCTGCGGGGGACCCACGGTGCCCAGCTCCATTCATCGCGGCTCGGATGCGTCGATGCCATCCGGGCGGGGATCACCACCATCCTGAACATGGAATGGGCGACCGATCCCTGCGTGGTGGACGTGCACGAACAGGCCGGCATCCGCGTGGTGCACACGCTCACGATGACGGACCAGTGGATCTCGCCCGACGTCCTCCTGCCGCATGCGACACTCTACAAGCTGGCCGACGCGCTGATCGAGCGCTGCAAAGGCTCGGACGGGGGCAGGGTGACGTTCCGCTATGGGCTTGCCTGCCCGAACTCGTGCAGCGTCGATCTGATTCGCGAGGTGCGACGCCGCGCAGACCGGCAGGACGTCAAACTCCACATCCACATCGCGGAGACGGAGTACGAGTGGCACAACATCCAGTCGTTGTTCGGCGCCACCCCCACCCAACACCTGCAGAATCTCGGCCTGCTGGGCCCCGACGTGCTCGGTGCGCATTGCATCTGGCTCTCCGACGAGGACATCGAGCTCTTCGCGAAGACCGGCACGAAAGTGGCGCATAACCCCGAGTGCAACATGAAGATCGCGGATGGGGCTGCGCCGATCTGTAAGTTCCTCGATGCGGGGATCGTGGTTTCGCTGGGCACCGATAGCTGCGCGGTCAACGACAACATGGACATCTTTGAGGCCATGCGCACCGCGGCATTCCTGCAGAAAGTCACCACCATGGATCCGCGCGTGCTGCCCGCGGCCGTCACTTTGCGGATGGGCACCCTGGGCGGCGCCGAGGCCCTGAACATGGACCAGGAAATCGGCTCGCTGGTTACCGGGAAGAAGGCCGACCTCATCCAGGTCGATCTGACCGGGACGCACATGCGGCCCATCAACCGCATCGAGAACAGCCTGGTCTACTGCGCTTCGAGCAGCGATGTCATGACGGTGGTCTGCGACGGGCGCGTCGTCATGGAAGACCGCCAGATCAAGACAGTGGACGAAGAATCGTGGGTCGGCGGTGCGGTCGCCTACGCCCAGTCCCGCTTCGCGGAGGCAGGGATCGAGCTGCCTTCCTATTTCAATGCATTGTAAGGAGTTGCTATGAGAGTCGCACGACTTCACGGACCACTGGTCATGCAGGTCGATGAAATGCCGATGCCCCAGATCGGTCCGCGCGAGGTTCTCGTAAAGGTCGCCCATTGCGGCGTGTGCGGCACGGACGTCGATGCCTATGTCGGCAAGCAACCCCGCGGCTGGACGATCACCTATCCGTTCCGCATGGGACACGAGCTTTCCGGCGTCGTGGTCGAGGCCGGCGCGGAGGTGCCCACGGTCAAGGCAGGGGATGCTGTGGTGGCCGATGGCCGGCTCCCGTGCGGCTACTGCTACTACTGCCGCCGCGGCCTGTGGAGCGCGTGCCAGAATGCGGGCTACTTCTCGGGCGGCCTGGCCCAGTATGCGGCCTATCCCTTCGCCAACCTGGTGAAGGTGCCCGCGGGCATCACCCTGGAGGAAGCCGCGTTTGCCGAGCCTCTCGCCTGTGTCGTGAACGGCCAGGCCAAGGTCGACGTTGCGCCCGGTGCGGTGGCGGTGGTCATCGGCGACGGGCCGATCGGCCTGATGCATGCGCAGATGCTGCGCCACCGCGGGGCATACACCGTCATGGTCGGCCTGCTGGATCACCGTCTGGCAATGGCGGAACAGTTGGGCGTCAACCTGGCGCTCAATCCCAAGAAGCAGGACGTCCTGGCCGCAGTGCGCGAGGTTTCGGACGGCCGCGGCGCGGATGTGGTGGTCAATGCTGCGGGCAGCGTCAATGTGCTCAAGCAGTCCATTGACCTCGCCGCGCGGCGCGGCCATGTGCTCTACTTTGCCGCCACCCTGGCGCCCGAGGTGACCCTCGATCTTGACCTGATCCACTACAAGGAGCTGCGGCTTGTTGGCAGTTACGACTCGACGATCGCCCAGTTCGAGGATGCGCTGGCCCTGATTCGCGCGGGCGTGGTGCAGGTCAAGCCGCTGATCTCGCACCGGTTCGGACTGGACCAGGTTCAGGAGGGCTTCGAGATCGCGCGGCGGCAGGAAGGCCTGAAGGTCCAGGTCGCGCACGAGGCATAGACATAACGGCGTCATACTGAACATTAAGAATCGATTCGTGTAACGGCGACCATTTCGCTGCCGAACCACCGCCCGGCGATTATGAACATTAAGAATTTGTTCGTGTAACGGCAGCCGACTCGCCACCGCACCACCGCCTGGGCGTCAACGCCCAGGCTACGAAGCAACGCCCCCTGAAGGGGGCTAACGATGCGTTGACCGGCCCGTTTAGCCCACCGAAGTGGGTCGCCCGCATTGAGCGGGCGCCGCTTGGTAGCCCGGCGATTGATCGCCGGGCGGTCTCGCTGGACGGGTTGACCTGCGCGTTGCTCGGATAATTTCTAAACGTTCATCACATCCGGGCGGTGATTCGGGTACGCAGAGACCGCTGTTACACGGTCAATTTGCTGACGTCAAGTAACTGCGTGCGCAGTCGCACTACGCACGGGTTCATATCGCGTATCACTTTCAAGGAGACATAAATGAACAATCCTGTTGAGGTCTACGACACCTTCGCCGAAGCCTGGACGCTCGAAGTGTCCCGCGTCCTGATCACCGCGATGACGAGTGAATTGGCCATGGGTGCGGCCAACCAGTTTGCCGGCGCGGGCGGGTCGAGCATGATCGGCTCCAAGTTCAACTCGGGCATCGAGCGTGTCGCATTTCCTCACGAGACGCCGGATCATCGTCCCGGCGTATTCGTCTCGATGGCCCATGTTCCCGACAGCCGCGAGGACTTGTTGAAGGAGACCGAGCTGCGCGTGGCCCTGGCTTCGCTGGTGCCGACCGTGACGATTTTTGACGCGGCGATCCCCGGCGTGCAGACCGACACGGTCAACCTGCACGACAAGTTCGACATGTCGAAGGTGCGGTGGTCGGAGAAGGACACGGAGCGGACCGTTGCCGGCCATGTCATGTGCGTCGTGCCGACGACGACCGGCGAATTCGCCTACGAGAAGAACATCAAGGTCAGCGTCGAGGGCACCGACGGCCACTTCGTCTGCTTCGCGGTGAACGAAGCATCGGCCGTGGCCGCGATCCTGGCTGCCAAGGACGCGATCGCAGTGGTGGACGGCGTCGCGCCGATGGGCTACGGGTTGGAGCAGGTGTTCCGCGAATTCGACTACATCCCGTCGATGCGCGACCAGATCGAAGACAGCAAGATCCCCGAGGGTGTGGGATCCGTGTTGAACCTGCTCATGTTCGGCGCAAGCGCCCCGGCCATGGCGAAGGCGATGGGCCTTTCGCTGACTGCCGCGGCACAGGCACCCGGCGTGCTTGCCCTGACCGCGATGAACTTCGGCGGCCAGTTCGGCAAGCACAAGTACTTCCTGCGGGAACTGATGAAGTAGACGGCGGGTAGTCCGACTCCAGTACGGGGAGCTGCAATGTGGCGGCGATGACGGAATCAAAATCCGAAGTCGACCTACTGATTCAGCATGGTGTGACGATCCCGATTGACGGGATGCAGTCCATCATCCATGACGGCGCGGTGGCGATCGACGGTGGGCGCATCGTTGCTGTGGGCACGACGCAGGAGATCTGCGACGGGTACACAGGCAGACGAACGATCGATGCGCGCCACCGCGCCGTGCTCCCCGGGCTGATCGATACGCACCATCACTGCCTTCAGAACTTCCTCAAGGGTTCGCGCGACGACTTGCCTTTCCCGGCGTGGATTCAGCAGGTATCTGCTCCCCTCATCAAGCTGGCCATCGACGAATACCGGGAAGGCCACAGCGAACTGCAGCGGCACGCCGCGCGCCTGGGGTGCATCGAAGCCCTGAAGTCCGGCATCACGACCATTCTCAACATGGAATGGGCGACTCACCCCGATGTCATCGATGTCTACGAGGAAACCGGCATTCGTGCGGTGCACACGCTCACGCTGACCGATGTCGATCACTGGCAGCGGACAGGGATGCTGCTCCCAATGGCCGGCGCCTGGGACCTCACCGACCGGCTCCTGCAGCGCTGTCGCAGCTCGGCCGGCGGGCGGGTCACGTTTCGTTATGGTCCGGCGTGCGAGAACTCGGCCAGCGCGGCGCTTCTGGCCGAGGTGCGAGAGCGGGCGGACGCAACGGGAGCCGGGATTCACATTCACATTGCCGAGAGCAAGTCGGGCTGGGACAACATCCACCGTCTCCATGGCACGACACCGGTCGCGTACCTCAATGAGCTCAGCTTTTTGGGCCCCGACGTGTTGGGCGCCCACTGCATCTGGCTGTCCGAAGACGACCGCCGGATACTGGCCCATAGCGGTGTCTCCGTTTCCTACACCCCTGAGTGCCACATGAAGCTTGCGCTGGGGGTTGCGCCGGTCGTCAGGTTCCTGGCAGAGGGAGTCGCTGTGTCTCTGGGAACGGACACCTGCGCTGTCAACGACAACATGGACATGTTCGAGGAGATGCGCTCGGGGCTGTTCCTGCAACGTATCGCCAACATGGACGCATTTGCTCTGTCCGCCTATCAGGCACTCGAGATGGCAACGCTGGGCGGCGCCCGGGCGCTGGGGATGGCCCGTGAGATCGGGTCCCTCGAGCCGGGCAAGAAGGCGGATCTGATCCTGGTGAATCTCGAAGGCGTTCACCTGCGACCCATCAACAGCATCGTTAACAATCTGGTCTACGCCGCTCATGCGTCAGACGTCGAGACCGTCCTGGTCGACGGGCAGATCGTTGTTGAGAACGGACGCGTGTGTGGGCTGGACGAGGGGGAGGCGATCGACGCGGCGGAGGCGTATGCGCTGCAGCGTCGACAGCCCCCCGCGGTCGGTGTGCCGTACGCCAAGGAGTAGGACTCTTGTCCTGGCGCGGCCAGTTGGAGACGCAGACACTATGAAACTTGACGGGAAGGTCAGCATTGTCACCGGAGGCGCATCCGGCATGGGACGGGCGGTCGCGCTGCTCTTCGCGGCCGAAGGCTCGCGCGTCGTGATCGCGGATCTCGACGCGACGGGCGCGGCGGAGACGATCGCTCAGGCCGGCGAGCGCCAGGTGCGCTTCGTGCAGACCGACGTCAACGACGAACGCCAGGTGGAGGCCCTGGTCGGGAGCACGGTCGCGGACCTGGGGAGCATCGACGTCCTCGTCAACTGCGCCGGTGTTGCCGCGCCGCTGGGCGTCGAACGATGCGACCTTCTCACCCGTGAGGGGTGGCAGCGCACCATCGACACCAACCTCACGGGGACCTGGCTCTGCATCAAGCACGTCGCGCCGGTGATGATGGCGCACGGCGGCGGGGCGATCGTTAACTTCGGCTCCATCGCGGGCGTCCGGGTCTTTCCGGGCATCTCACCGTACTGCGCCGCGAAAGCAGGCATCACGGCTCTCTCTCACTGCGCGGCGCTGGAATACGTCTCGTATGGCATCCGGGTGAATACCGTTTGCCCCGGCACTATCGACACGCCGATGGTCGACCGGCTGATCGCCAATCTCCAGGCGCAGGGCGTGCCCGACGCGCACGCGGCGATCCATGCCGGCAGCAGCCCGATGAAGCGGCTGGGCACGCCGGAGGAAGTAGCCAAAGCGGTGCTCTTCCTGGCAAGCGAAGACGCCTCCTATGTGACGGGCACCGAGGTCTACGTCGACGGCGGCGCGTTGGCCTGACCGGGGTAGGAAAAGATGCGGCAGTTCAGGATGGTTCGGCGATGACAGGTGAGCGACCCCTCGAAGGCAGGGTGGCCCTGGTGACAGGCGCAGGGCGGCGCCGCGGGATCGGTTACGGCATCGCCCGCCATCTTGCAGGGCTGGGCGCGTCGGTCGCCATCGTGGGCGCGGGCAGTCGAAGCATGGCCGGTCTGGATTACGAGGCCCAAGCGTTGGGCGAACTGCACGCGATAGGGGACGAGTTGGCGGCCCTGGGCCACGGCCGTCACCTTGCAGCCCAGGCGGATATCGCCAACCCGGAGCAGGTCGGGCGGCTGCTCGACCGCATCGGGAACGAGCTGGGCGTCGTGGAGATCCTGGTGAACAACGCGGGCGTCTGTCCCGTCAAGCCGCTGTTGGAGACGACCTTCTCCGAATGGGAGAAGACGATGGGCGTCAACGCGACCGGCGCCTTCGTGTGCAGCACGGAGACCGCGCGGCGGATGATTGCCCACGGGGTCAGCGGCAACATCGTGAGCATCGCCTCGCTGAGCGCGAAGGAGGGCTGGCCCGATTTTGGCGCATATACCGCGTCGAAGTTCGCCCTGCTCGGCTTCACGGAGGTGTTCGCCCGCGAAATGGCGCCGCACGGGATTCGCGTCAATGCCATCTGCCCCGGCTACATTGCCGCCGGGGTCAGCGAAGAGATCACGAACACCTTTGCGGCGAAGCTAGGCGTGTCGCCTGCGGAACTGGATCGCAATACGGTCGCCCGGGTGCCGCTGGGACGGTATGGCACGGCTGAAGACGTTGCGCAGGCCGTGGCGTTCCTTGTGTCGCCGGCCGCCTCATACATCACGGGGCAGGCCATGAACGTGTGCGGCGGAGTGATGGTCAGCCACTGAGGATGTGACCATCCTCGGATGCAACCATCTTGAGGCTGGGGCACCCAGCCCGATAAAGGATGAGCATGACAGCAGAGGAGATCCTGCAAGGCTTGGGTCAAGCGGTCACCGACTGCGACCCTGAGGCCGCGGCAGACTGGGCCAGGCAAGCAGTGGATGCGCAGCTCGACCCCCTGGTCGCGCTCGCCGCGCTGACCGATTCGATTCGCGCGGTGGGCGACGGCTTCGCCCGCGGCGACCTGTGGCTACCTGATCTGATCGCAGCCGCAGAGGCGATGTCCGCGGGCACGGCCATCCTCGAGGCGGTGATTGCCAGCCGCGGGGTGCGCCACGAGGGTCTCGGCGTGGTGGTCATCGGCACCGTTTTCGGTGACATCCACGACATCGGCAAGAACATGGTGGCAACGCTCCTGCGCGCAGCCGGTTTCGCGGTCCACGACCTGGGCATCAACATCAAGGCCGAGGATTTCGTGGCCGCGGTGCGCCGCTACGATGCCCAACTGCTGGCATTGTCGGCCCTGCTTTCCACCACCGCGACCGAACAGAAGAAGGTGATCGACCTGTTGCAGGAGGCCGGCCTGCGCGATC
>ENA-UOUL01002270-UOUL01002270.1-bioreactor-metagenome-genome-assembly--contig:-NODE-2270-length-22958-cov-22.457323_pt1 | contig 22958 bp, 19 predicted proteins | sample MGYA00249838_ERZ747220 | MGnify/ENA primary metagenome ERZ747220 (study PRJEB28778, sample SAMN05720191) | bioreactor metagenome | isolation source: Anaerobic biogas reactor | place: USA:Washington...
GATCAACTCCTGCAGAATAAACTTCTCAAAGTTATGGAGGACAAACGAGTCTATTTTGAGTCTTCCTATTATGATCCGCATGATGAGCGCATACCCCGCTACATAAAGAGAATATTTGAGGACGGCGTTCCCGCCGACTTCGTGTTAATAGCTGCCACTACCCGCAGCAAAGAAGAGATCAGTCCCGCTTTTCGTTCCCGCTGTATGGAGATCTTTTTTGAACCGTTGACCGCTGAACATATCCTGACCATTGTGGAGATGTCAGCCAGGAAGCTGCAGATCGATATTGAATCCGGAGTAGCCCAGGCTATCGGCAACTATACCAATGACGGGCGCGGTGCCAACAAAGTCCTAGTAGATGCCTATGCATTGGCCTTAAATGAAGAACCCATCAGTAACCACCATCTGATAGTAACCTGTAACCATGTTTATCAGGCTATTCAAGATAGCCGTCTTACTCCGCCCGTATATGCTCGGGCAGGCCAGAAGCCGGAAATCGGCCGCGTCTTTGGTATGGGGGTCTATGGTTACCAGGGTGGGTTAATTGAACTGGAAGCGGTAGCTTTTCCTGCTGAGAAGGCTGGACAGGGTACTATTCGCTTTAACGATGCGGCCGGGTCAATGGCTCGGGACTCTGTCTTCAACGCTGCCTCGGTGCTGCGCCAGGCGACCGGGAAAAACCTTAAAGATTATGACCTACATATCAATGTGGTGGGAGGCGGAAAAGTAGATGGGCCTTCGGCTGGAGTGGCGATTTATCTGGCGATTTTATCAGTTATTGAACAAAAATTAGTTTGTCAGGATGTGGCTGTTTCGGGGGAATTATCAATTCGTGGACAGGTCAAAGCCGTGGGTGGTTTAAGTGAAAAACTGCATGGGGCGCGGCAGGCCGGTATTCGCAAAGTTCTGATCCCCGCCGAAAACATAGGAGATGTACCCCTGCAGATGGATGGACTGGATATCATCCCCATAAAAAACGTACAAGAAGCCTTTGCTCATGTGTTTGCTGAATAATATGGGCAGTTATAACGGAAGTAGCTTTACAAACTGAGTCATCCGGGCTATAATGGCACCAATATATTTAAAACCGATGAGCAAGAGAAGTAGGAATTTTCGAGGGTATGCAGAGAGCCGCCAGTTGGTGAGAATGCGGCTACATAGATTATTCTGAATGGACTTGTGAGGGCAGCCCGAAATGAAAAGAGTAGGCGCTGACGGGAACCCTGACCGTTATCAGTAGGGTACATATGATGGTATGTAAAATGAGTGGGCGATTAATCGTCAATTAGGGTGGTATCGCAGAAGCAACTAGCAAGCTTTTGTCCCTGTAGGGGGGCAAAGGCTTTTTTATATTTTTGGAGGGTGAGACAATGACCAAAGGACGGTTTGGTGTTCATGGCGGACAATATATCCCAGAAACACTGATGAATGCAGTTATCGAGCTGGAACAAGCCTACTGCCGCTATAAGGATGATCCCCAGTTCACGGGAGAGCTGCAGGAGTTGCTGAGTAATTACGCCGGCAGGCCTTCCCTATTATATTACGCGGAGAAAATGACGCGGGATTTGGGCGGAGCCAAAGTATATCTGAAGCGGGAAGACCTCAATCATACCGGTTCTCACAAAATCAACAATGTGATCGGGCAGGTGCTGCTGGCCAAGTATATGGGCAAAACACGGGTTATAGCAGAAACGGGCGCGGGTCAACACGGTGTAGCTACGGCCACAGCGGCCGCTCTTTTGGATATGGAATGTGAAGTATTCATGGGGAAGGAAGACACAGAGCGCCAGGCTCTCAATGTCTATCGCATGGAATTGCTGGGAACAAAAGTACATGCGGTTACCAGCGGCACTCAAACCTTGAAAGACGCGGTAAATGAAACCATGCGCGAATGGACGGCCCGGGTTGAGGATACCCACTATGTACTGGGATCGGTTATGGGCCCTCACCCTTTCCCCACCATAGTCCGTGACTTCCAAAGTATTATTGGCCGGGAAGTCAAACAGCAGATATTAAGCCAGGAAGGACGCCTCCCCGATGCCCTGGTGGCTTGTGTAGGCGGCGGCAGCAATGCCATGGGTCTATTCTATGATTTCATAAATGATCCGGGAGTTCGACTGATAGGATGTGAAGCCGCCGGGCACGGTGTTGAAACTGACAAAAACGCTGCTACCATAACCACCGGGCGCATGGGTATTTTTCATGGCATGAAATCCTACTTCTGTCAGGATCAATATGGGCAGATAGCCCCGGTATATTCCATTTCCGCCGGGCTTGATTATCCCGGTGTTGGGCCGGAACACGCTTATCTGTATGACATCGGCCGAGCAGAATATGTCCCGGTTACCGATGAAGAAGCGGTGGGTGCATTTGAGTATCTGGCCCGTGCTGAAGGCATTATTCCTGCCATTGAAAGCGCCCATGCCATTGCCCATGTGTGTAAACTGGCTCCAACCATGGGAGCAGAACAAGTTATTGTCGTCAACCTTTCCGGAAGAGGCGACAAAGATGTGGCGGCTATAGCACGTTATCGGAGGCGAGAAATCTATGAGTAGAGTTGAGCAGGTATTTGCGAAAGGAAAGGCCTTGATCCCGTTTATTACGGCGGGAGATCCTGATTTAGAAACCACGGAAAAACTGGTACTGGCGATGGCCAGGGCGGGGGCCGATTTGATTGAATTGGGGATACCATTTTCTGATCCAGTTGCCGAAGGCCCGGTAATCCAACTGGCCAGTGAGCGAGCCTTACAAGCCGGGGCGACCACGGATAAAATCTTGGCTCTAGTTAGCCGCGTGCGTACGGAAAGTGATGTTCCTCTGGCTTTTATGACCTATATCAATCCTGTTTTTGCCTACGGCATTGATAGGTTCATGCAGGACTCACGGGAAGCGGGTGTTGATGCGCTGATAATACCAGATCTACCTTTTGAGGAAAGAGAGGAGATCATCCCCTATTGCAGTCAATACGGGATCGAGCTGATCTCTATGATTGCGCCTACTTCCCGGGAGCGGATAAGGATGATCGCCAGAGAAGCGCGCGGATTTGTTTATTGCGTTTCATCCTTGGGAGTCACTGGGGTACGCGAGCAGATCAGTACCGAGCTAGATAAGATGGTGAAAATGGTTAAGGAAGTCCAGGATATTCCTTGTGCAGTCGGCTTCGGTATCTCTTCTCCGGAGCAGGCCCAGCAGATAAGCCAGACTGCGGATGGGGTTATTGTAGGCAGTGCCATTATGCAAATAGTGGAGCAGTTTGGCGTAGAGAGTGTTTCCCCGGTAGCCGCGTTTGTGCGGGAGATGAAGCAATCCATTATTACAGCCGGAGTAGAGGAGCCAGTACAGTGAAAGTACCTGCACCCAGGGATGGGCAAGAAGTGGCCGATATTGACACTCCAGGGTGCTTCTGCTAAGATAAGTTTGCGGAAAAACGCTTTAGCAGCCTAAAATGGCGCAATATGACCTGGGGGTGGACAAATGTCTGCTGTAGTGCTGGTCGGAGCCCAGTGGGGCGATGAAGGAAAAGGTAAAATTACGGACTTTTTGGCCGAAAGAGCTGACTGTGTGGTTCGCTACCAGGGAGGAAGCAATGCCGGTCATACCGTGGAAGTACACCATGAAAAGTTTATGCTGCATTTGATCCCGTCAGGGATTCTATATCCAAACACTCTCTGTGTGGTTGGCAACGGAGTAGTGGTTGATATGCAAAAGCTGATCGAAGAAATCAAAGGCCTGCAGGAGCGGGGAATCGATACCGGCAATCTGCGTATTAGCCTTAGAGCGCCGCTGGTATTGCCCTATCACAAAAAAATAGATGAGATCGAAGATCGCAAAAGCTGTATCGGCACCACTAAGCGAGGCATTGGCCCGGCTTATGCTGATAAGATCAACCGCACCGGATTCCGCATTGGGGATTTGCTGGTAGAACGTGATTCCTTTGAAGAACGTTTCAAGCAGCAGGTCGAGGATAAAAACCGTTTGATTCAGGATCTCTATGGTGAAGAAGGCTTTGACTATAAAGAATTATTGGATCAAGCGTTTAGCGAAATTGAGTTCCTGAAGCCCTACTTGGCTGATACGTCCTTATTAGTGCATACCGCCATTAAGGAAGGAAAAAAGGTGTTGTTCGAAGGAGCTCAGGGGACACTGCTGGATATTGACCACGGCACTTATCCTTATGTTACTTCTTCACACCCTACCGCCGGAGGTGCCTGCGTGGGATCCGGGGTTGGCCCCACCCACATTAATCGGGTCATTGGCGTAGCCAAGGCCTATACCACCCGGGTGGGAGAAGGCCCATTTCCTAGCGAACTGTGTGATGAATTAGGCGAGACCCTGCGGCAAAAAGGAGCCGAGTTTGGTACTACCACCGGCCGACCGCGTCGTTGTGGTTGGCTGGATGCAGTCATACTGCGCTATGCTGCCCGCATCAATGGGTTGACCGATTTGGCCATAACCAAGCTGGATGTTCTGGATAGCTTTGCAACTGTAAAGATTTGCGTAGCTTACCGCTATCAAGGCAAGCTTCTGCAAGAATTCCCGGAGAATCTAGCTATCCTGGACAAGTGCGAGCCAGAGTATATCGAAATGCCCGGCTGGCAGCAGGATCTGAGCGATGTCACCTCTTATGAGGAACTTCCCGCCAATGCCCAGGCCTATATCGAAAAAATGGAGGAACTGACCGGGGTAAAACAAGCCCTGGTAGCAGTGGGCCCCAAACGCAGCCAGACCATTGTCAGCCGCCAGATGTTCGAATGATTTGCTAGAGACTGTTTTTGAAACGCGAACAATGAAGTGATATAATTTAAAAACTAAAAAGGGCGCGTAACTCAGCGGGAGAGTGCTACCTTCACACGGTAGAAGTCGTGGGTTCGAAACCCTCCGCGCCCACCATAAGAAATAAGTAATAGCGAGGGTACCAGCCCTCGCTTTTTGGCTATCCAAACCCTCGTTATACGCTTCAATGTTTATCCCGAGTGGGTGTTGCCAGTTAATCCGGTGATGGAGGCAGAGTGAGTGCTATTGCGACAAAGGGTGGTAGATCTGGTGGTTTATCTTTAGTTTTATTGGTCTTGCTAGTCTTATCAGGATTTTCAAGTTGGTTGATATGATGGCTGGTATTGTTAAAAATCAGCTTATTTAGCTGTTCTTTAACTTCTTCAATATTTTTTTCAAAAATCTTTTCATTGTTATTATTCTCTGTATTCTTTCTTGGATATATAAGACCTAGTCCATCGGCATTGAACTTGTACCCATAGGCTAATAGTTGATGGGTATGCCTTCTGGCTCTGTCTTTGTCTTTCGAGCCACTTTCAAGATCGGTGTACTTGACATCGAGAATATATCTTTTTTCATCTCTTTTTTCAATCCAGATATCAGGTATCAGGAATGGAGACAATATACCGGACTTTTTGTCATCATCAAATACATTAAAATCTTGATATTTACGGCTATTTATCTCTTTAAACGTATAATATTCCTTTAATGAATAACCTCCTATAGCATTCAAAGCCTCTTTGACCAGTACCCGGCAATAGTACTCGAACAGGAGGGTAATGTTTATGTAATAAGGCGGAACCTCGGTTATTTTATTATTTTCAATATCGCTATCAGCCAGCCCGATTCCTTCTATTATTGGCTTGGCTAGCTCCGTCGCTTTTTTGTAGAGGCGAAAAACTCCGTTGAATCTCAATCCTCTAAAATCCTGGGGTCTTATGTCAGTCAGGGTGACACTCTGCAATATGCGTGAACAGTAAGCGTATTGTTCTGTGAGGTGGGAAAGGGAGGTTATAAGCCCTTTTTGCGCTAAATAACGCATGGACTTTTCCATGGCTGCTTTTAGTATTCGATTTTCCAGGCAATCTATAGACAGCTTCTGAAACTGACAATACATCCTGTCCTGTCTGCCCACGGCCTCATTAACACGCAACTGTTCGTTTATGAGTATCCTTCCCTTTACTTTTCCCAGAAGGTTTTCTTTTACGAATACAGGCTGGTAGCGAATAGTCTTTTGGCATAGCTCATGTAGTCTATTCATAAACAGGACTATCTGGAAAATCAGAAAATCCTTTTGATGTTCAGCATCTACCGGCACTTTGGGATCCTTGTCCATAATCTCAAAAAATTTAAGGGGCTCTTCTTTTTTATTCTCCTTTGCTTCTGCGTCTTCTTTATCTTCTTTATTCTCTTTTGTTTCTGCGTCTTCTTTATCTTCCGCATCTAAGAATTTATAGGCATCTTCATCCTCCAATACTTTGGAAAGCATAAATGCCATAAATTCACTGTTGCCAAAACGGGGTTTTATAATTAATGCAATATTATTTTGTTCATTAGCTTTCGTATCACCCAGATTAAGCCACGACACCCCTACCAGCTTGTCCGACCAAATCTTTCCCTTCCATCTTTTCAGCCTTGTAGAACGGGAAACTTTATCCTTTTGAATTGTTTCATAAAGTTTACATAAGATATCTTGTTCAGAGCAATTTTGTGGGTCTATAGAAACGTTTTCATTACCAGGTTCTTTTGCACATCGTGGTATTGGATTATAATCCTTACATACAAGTGTTATTGGCTTGGTCATAATCTAATCTCCCAATGTATTCCAAAAATTTTTCCATTCATCGAAAATTACTTTAGGAGAATCTTTTAGGTTAAATTTTTTCTCATGATTTTCTATTTTAATTTGTAGATCAATCTCTGATGGTGTTCCCTTTTCAACTAATATTCCATCCTTTACGTATTCCTTCAATATTGGCAGCACCTGATAAGTGAATTTATGGTATAATTCTTCTTTATTTTCAGCCAGAAAATAAGTATGTCCTACCTGAACATCTTCAGCATAGATGTCTGGGCCTAAGTAATTGGTTGCCGCTGGTTGTGTATTAGTACCATCGTCCCCGAAGAGACTTGCTACTGCATTGTATAGGATAAGAGCAGTAGCTTTTAATTCTCCAGAAGATTCCGAGTAATACTTTTCTATAATGTCTTTATCCGGGAGCAGGTTAACAAAGGCAAAGCGGCGGCGGACGGCGTAGTCTATGGTGCCTATAGTGCGATCGGCGGTGTTCATGGTGGCGATTATGTATAGGTTTTCGGGTATGATTAAACTGGCATCACCTTGTATTGCATAAGGAGTTTCTACCGCTTGTCCTCTATATTCAAAGGCATATATTAGTTCACCCAGTACGCTGGCTACCGGTGCACGGTTTATTTCGTCTATTAAGAGAATATATTTGGTGGGTTTACCTTGCTTTTCACCTTGCTTTTTAGCTTGTTTCGCCATCTCACCTAATATCTTGTTTGCGGTTTCATATTTTATGTTGTTATCCTTATTCTCCTTGTCAGTAACAGTGCTTACCTGTATCCCTCTAACAAAATCTTCGTAGTTATAAGAAGGGTGAAACTGCACCAAAGCCCAGTAGCCTTTTTTATTTTGAGTTTCTATCTTTCCTTCACCATTTTGAGTTGATTTAGGCCGAAAACGATAGTTATTCAAGTCTATTTCTTCCATATCATCATCTCTTAATAGTTTCGCTATTACTTTCTGCGCAGTATAGGTTTTGCTGGTACCCGGAGGTCCAGACAGTACTACCTGCCTACTCCAGCCATTATTCATCATGTCGCAAATTTCTTTAACCTTGCCATCAATTGAGTTACTATTATTTTCATTTTTGCTCATCCCTAATCCACCTTTCCATCTCATCTGTAAAACTCTTTATATCTTTATTTTTATTAATCTCCTCCCTCAACTTCTTCAAAAAACTCTCTACCTTAGAACTTCGGATTAATAATCCATCCCGATAATACTCCATCAATAAAGGCAATACCTTGAATTTCATGTTAAACCAGAGTTTTTCCCAGAGTTTTTCATCGTCTTCAGCGCCTTTATCGATTTCACAAATAAAATAGCTGTGACCGATTCTTATGTCCTCTGGATCGACCAGGGGAGAAACAAAGCCATATCCTCCATTGCGTTTATCGCTGAATATTTTATTTATTAAGTTGAACAATTCTCTACCTTTTGATTGAGCATCTATAACGGTTTCTAAAGCAGGGCATTGGAAGAAAGTAAACCTGCGCCTCACAGCGTAGTCTATGCTGCCGATGGAGCGATCTGCAGTATTCATTGTACCGATAATATATAAGTTTTCCGGTATGAGGAAATCATAAGTGCCATCTTTTAGAGCGTGGGGCAAACGGATCGCTTCTCCGCGGTATTCGAGGCCATAGATTAGTTCTCCCAGAATGGAAGCTAAAGAGGCGCGGTTAATTTCATCTATTATTAGGACAAATTTTTTTGAATCTTCGGCGACCTTTTCTTTATTTTGTATTTGATGGTATAGGGGGATAAGTTCTTTTAGTGGCTTATCGTGCAGCTCTTTTTGGTTATTATCGTTGCCAGTATACTTTGCAATCATCTCCACCATAGCTGCTTCGGCCATGCGGGCTAAAATGCGATCTTTAACTTCATAAACAGGCGTACCCTCAGGAGTTTCTACGCTGATACCCCGCACAAAATCCTCATGGTTGTATGAAGGGTGAAACTGCACCAAAGCCCATTGACCTGTGTCAATGCCTTTTTCTTTCCGAAATCTATATTTATCCAGGGTTGTAGATAAACCTTTTTCAGATACTCTCTGGAAATATATACTGTTATCATCTTTTTTATCATCCTCAAAGGTGATGTCTTTGTCTTTGTCATTCTCGTTTACTTTCAAACCCATTATACGCGCAGCAAGCCGCCGGGCGATGAAGGTCTTTCCCGTTCCCGGCGGTCCGTAAAGTACTATGCATTTATGGTGGTGGTATAGGTCATCTAAAGCGGAATAGGCAAATTCTTTGGGAGGATTGAGAAAGTATCTTATGGCAGCTACCACTTCGTCGATAAATCTGTTATACTTATCGTCTTGAAGTATTTTTTCGCCATCGAAGTCAACATAACATTGTGGGTACTCTGATACATTTCCGAAAGCTGTTAAAATACTAGGCTCAAGTTGTTTTCTAATTCTATCTCTCTTATATAATCCTATTATCAGAAAATATTTATTTCTTTTGTCTAGCTCCATGTTTATATTAAATAAACGATTTCGGGAATTGATGGCATATTCTTCTTTTATAGTTACTCCTATATTTGTAGGACCCGTTTTAATTATTATTTTCTTTTTTTCTTCTTCTCCAAGCTTACCTTCTATACTATCTTTAACTTGGCCCCACCATGCCGGTTCTGCCATCTACAACAACCCTCTTTCCCCAGCATCTATAATCTAACGTAATAATTAAGCGCGTAGCACGGTCTAATTCATTACCACTCCTGCCATAATTCGCCACAATTGCCTATATTACCTTTAAGAAGTGGATGAAACTCCTAAATCCTACATAACCATTGCCGTAATCAACACGGTTATTGCCAGATAGACCACGTTCAGCGAATAATATTTCCGGTAATAATTACCCAGCAGGATTCTGGCGTTATAAAGGTAAAAACAGACAGGGATTATAAGGAATAACGCAAAGAAGGACACGAGAAAAATGAAAAGACCTGCATAGAGGATGATGGAATGATGAGCACCAATAGAAATCAGATTTAGCCCGATTACAAAGCAGTTGATGAAAAGAAACAGCAATATCGAAGCGAAGTTCAGGTTGCGTAAGTTTTCCCGGTATCCCATTTCCCACCCGGGTAGGCTATTTACCTGATTGCCGTCACCTATGACCATATTCACACCCCCAGACTTCTTCTCTTAAGCTTCCTGCCTTCTTGACCATTTGCGCAGGGTTTCATCCAATTGATTTTCCAGATCCACTTCCAACTGATTGGCCAAGCAGATTAGGGTAAAGAGAACATCTCCCATTTCTTCATTGACATAAGCTACTTCTTCCCCACGTTTTTTCTTGTCACTATAGCGGTGATTGATTTCTCGGGAAAGTTCCCCTATCTCTTCAACCAACGCCGCAAAGGTAACCATAGGGGGGTAGTAATCGCTTATCCCGGTGATCTGATCATGAATATGGTTTTGCCATGCGGAAAGCGTTTTCATCTCCGTTCCTCCTTAAGAGTGTTTTTCTAATTACAGTCAGTAAGTAATCATAATGGCCGGGTTGATTCACAATGTACCGTTAGATTTTTACATAGAGTAAACCATCAAGGGCAGGTGTAAGATAATGTGCTAAATGCCAATACAAAATGTCTCATACCAAAAACATGTGGAGGTGTATTATGAGCGATCTCAATCATGATCCGGATACAAATTTGGATGATGCTATAACACTTATGGTTAAATTCCACAGCCCTGTGATGCTGCCTGTTTTGGAAGAACACACTACAGGCATTCTTGAGTACATGAAGGCGGAGGAATTGATCCTGGGCTACCATCTGCTTTGTTTCGAAAAAGAGTGGGGTTACGGGCGCCTTTATTCCCTGGGCATAGCTCTAATCTGTACCAATCGCTTGGTTCATTATACCTTGCTGGGTGAATTTGAGATGTGTAGGCTGGAGTACAACCAAAAATCAACAGCTTTTCACCTGTTCCGGGACGACTACTACGACCACTGGAGACGTCTACATAGTGAGTCAATCTTTTTACAACTAAGTAGATGCCGAAGTGAATGAGTATGCCAGAAGGCTGCTCAAGTTTTGCCTCTGACCGGATTTAGTTGTCCCTTTACAACAACATAAATTCACCATTGCTATGAAAATGCTTCTCACCTAAGCAGTAGCAGGGCGATGTGGGCATCGAGCAGGCACCAGAGCCGTCGATCCCTACTATATGGCATATCGTGTAAGGTAGGGGCAAACGACCCTGTTGGCCCGTTTTCGGCACGGGGCGACAGAGTCGTCGCCCCCTATGAAAGCCTCGCTTACACCCAAGGAAATCTCAAATCCTTCGGCTTGCCTCAGGATGACACCTATGAAATTTCTCGGCTAACTAGTTAATTCAAAATGCTCAATAAGGTATCGTTACATCTTGATAATAAATCCCCCCAGTAAATCTGCTGTTTCCGGGCTGCAGGTAGTAAAGATAACCTGATGCTTCTCAGCAAATTTTTTGATTAAATCGGCGGCAGCTTGCTTCCTGCCCGGATCCAGGTCAACCAAGCAGTCATCCAGAATTATGAAGCCCTTATTTTCTCCAAATATATATTCTGCAATTGCCATCCTTAAAGCCAAGGCTACGGCATCATAGGTTCCGGTAGAAAGCAATTGAACAGGTAGAGTTGTTTTCCCGCCTTTTTCCAGTATCAGTTCGAAACTATTGTCTATATCTCCCGCAGTAAAATTACCATTGGTTAATGTGACAACATACCTGGAAAAAGCATCAGCAACTGGTTTAAATGAATTATCATCGATTTGGGCTCGGGTAGCTTCGAAAGCGGCTTTGATCTTCAACAATTTTTTCCCTTGCTCCAGATTATGAATAAAAGTTTCCTCGGCCTGCTGGTAAGCTTCCTGCAGGTCTTCATAAGATAATTCAGGAAGACTATTCTCAATATCGAAGTATTCTCTATTCAAACCTGCTAAGGCCTCGCGGTGTTCTTCATATGATTCGCGCAGAGCTACTAATTTGGTTCTGAACATATCGGCATTGGCGAATTCAGCTGGAAGGGGGGCCAGTTTCGCGATCTGGGCCTCCACTTCTTTCTTCGCCATTTTTATTTCAATTATTTGTTCCAGTAATCCGTTGGTATTTTGATATTTAAGTTGCCAGTCATTAACGGTTGTTTGTAAAGACGGTTGTCTCGCTTTCAGTTCAATCCTTTTTTCATTAAGGTCTTTTATAGCCGATTCTATGACCGGCAGACCTCTGACACTACTAAGATCACCATAATCATTGACTTTTGCAACCAAGTCTTCATACTGGATCCCATCCAATAAACCCGTGATTTGTTGTTCCAGGTTCGATATGTCATTGTGAATGTCATCCAATTTCTCTTTCTTTAACTTAGCCGTTTCAATGCTGTTTACGCCTAGTTGTTGCAGCAATGCTTCCAGGTTCTTTTTATTAGTCTCGTACTGACTTCTTATCTCGGCAAAATCCATATCACCGCTTTTGATTTCCAGGGATAAAAGGCTATTCTCCAACCTAATAAAGCCATTAGCCTTAAAGGTATCGCCAGCTTTGATGATGACAGGCTCTTCCAGATCCCTAGTAATGGTCAAGTCGGTTTCCCCTTCATACCGTATCAGGTCTCCGATCATGACTCCAGCCTGCATTTTAGCTTCAGCAGTCCGCATATCCTGCCAGTATTTATCGAGATCCATTACATTTTCTTTGGTTACATTGGTGATACTCTTGGCTTCTTCAATTTTCTGCTGTGTGAGCTGACGCAACTCCTTGATTTTATCCAGGTTTTTTTGCAGAGCTTCTTTCTCCAGGACTTTGGCAGCCTGTGCTTTTTCTTCCTCTAGCTTCTTGGCTTCCTCCTCCAATTTGGTCAGCTCTTTTTCCAAATTATCCAGCTCGAATTCATGCTTGGGCCACTTCTGGTTGATCTCCGTGATCGTTGCCAGTTCCTTTTCATATTCGGTTATTTTAGGCTCCAACTGAGATCTCTTGATTACGTCTTCTTCGATCTGTTCCATTTGTTCCTTTTGCTGCTGAATAACAGATGTCTTTTCATCCAAATCCTTTAATTGACTGCAAATGTTATCAAACTGCATCTGCTTAGTCTTGGCTTCCTCCATATCCTGGAGAAGTCTTTCCTTCATATAATAAGAGGTAAGTACCTCCCCAAGCCCCGACTTATAAGGATTGTTTATCCCTTTGTTGTTTTCAGGATAGTCTTTTTCAACATCCCATTTTTTAAGCAATCTATCGATCTCTGTATCGATTCGATCTCCCAATTCATCAATGGAAACCCCGTCTAGTTCCATGATCGCTTTTCGCAGCAGAGTACTGACTTCACTGGTAGTTTCTTTACTGCCGATTATGCTCTCTAGCGCTTGCCGGAATTGAGTTTGTTTGGAAAAAAAGATATTACTATAGGTTCCTTCTCCGAACATCAATACTTCTTCCAGGATCTCTTTCACTATTTCTTCGGCGACAAACTTTTCCGCCTCGGGGGTGAGGAGTTCTACTGAGGGATTGGCACCCCATTCTCTTGAAATGGTATACTCACCATTCGGACAGACTAAAATTAACTGACTGTCGATGCTGTCACCGCCGGGCAAAGGCATAAATCTGAAATAAAATGTCTTATCCGCTGCTGATCTTTTGTCCTGCTTAGTTTCCTTGAACATAGCTGCATGAATACCATCGATCAACGTGCTCTTCCCCGACTCATTATTACCCAGCACAACATTGAGCCCGTCCCTGAACTCCAAAGATTTATCCTTTACACCTGCAAATCTTCGACAGCGGTATTCTTTGATGATCACTTTTTCACCCCCATGATCAGCTCATAGGCCATTTGCATGGCATCCTCGTCATCAGCTAATGCTTTTAGTAACTGTTGTGGAAAAGAGCCCTCGGTAAATTCTTGACTGATCTTTTCCGGGGTAATTCTTATACCTAGGTTGAAATCATCAATGATCAGGTGTGCCAGGGCTTGCTCCAAAGTTTTGAATATTTCTTTTCGATAACTGTAGGTATCATCGGATACTCTTCCGGCCAGACGGATCCTGGCTATGGTGGTCTCTGGTGCCTCCTTGAGCAGGGAGTCCTGCAAGCGATCCAAGTCATCAGAATCTTTGATAGGGTAGCTTTTGTCCAAAAAACGGTACATTCCGGTAGAAACCAGATTAGCAGTTATTCTCTTCCGTTCATCCACATTGATAAGCCAGGCGTGTCCATGGTGCTGGCAATCCAATCCATCTGGTTCCGGGGTGCCCGGGTTAAACACCCTCCAATCTGTCAAGGATTCATAAGCAGGATAAACTACATGTGTATGCCCCAGCAGCCATAGATCTATGGGCAGGTTCTCCAGTTCCTCTGAAGACATCAAAAAGTACTTGGAGTCTGGATCAGGCGAAACACCTTGCAGAGAACCATGAGCAATACCAATACTAATATGTTCAGGGTCGACTTCGTGTTCCGCGATCCAGTCGATATTGTTGGTGTAGCTCTGTTTGGAATGGCAGGGTGCTGGATAAATTGTGGCATCCAGCCCGTAGTCCGTTAAGGAAACAGGAACTTCTTGGTTTAAGAATATTGTTTTATCATTGGCCTTCTCCCGGAAAGTTTTCCATAGATCTATCATATCGTTTTCGTAGTCATGATTACCGGGTAGAACTAAAACACATTCTCCCTGAAACTCCTCCAAGTATTCGGCGGTCTGGACAATAGTCTTTTTATGAATGCCCTTGATGTGGGTGAACAAATCACCGGCCACAACGAACAGGTTGCAGTTTTCCTCATTAGCTTTTAGCACCATTTTCTGCAATACCTCTAACCTGGCCTGCTGCAGCTTTTCTTTGATAGAATCCGGATAGCCATTGAATTTCATACCTATATGTAAATCGGCAGTATGAAATATTTTGATCGGCATATTCACACTCCTTCCCACTCTAACACCTATTAAAGGCTTTCTTACTAATCCCCGAGTAAGTCCTTCCAGCCTTCATAGATCATGACCATAGCCAAAGTGTCCAACTCACAGTACTTCAGCAGGGCTTGTCTTAATTCTGAGCGCTCATAGTCTGACATATCTTCAAATTGCATACGAGCGTAAGCCGCTGAGGCCGCTCCGCCTTCTCTCAACTGGTCATCATCACTAAGAAGTTCGAAGTTTATATCAGCTACATCCTCAAACATGCGGGGTAGCAGCAGATAAGGATCCTTTACCATGCCGTTTTCGAACTCGATCCATTTCCAATCCATATAATTTAGACTGACAATGCCTCCCTGGGCTCCATAAATCGGCTGGGAGTACTTATCCTGCAGATACTTGGAACTGTTCAGTATGGCCGGCAATACTGCTTTAATAGAATTAGAGCCCTTCATGAATGGATCGTAGTAGTATGCCTTCACTAACTCACACATATCGATCATGTTTCGTGGGCCTTCCCCTTCATCTCGATCCTGCGTAATCGACCGAATAAAACTGCAGAGTTCGTCTCGGTCTGGCACATGGTTGGGATCCTCCATCAATTGTCGGTAAATGATGTTGAGATAGGTGTTCTCATGATGAGAATAGCGGAAAATACTTCCCTGATCCTTTTCCAATTCCCGTTTAAGGTTCCTTACAAAATCGTAATTAGGGAAAATGCCAGGTTCAGCATTAAGGTATTGGCCGCAGTGTACGATGGTTCCATCCTCGTGAACAATATGGTGGGAATACTGAAAAGCAATACCTTCATAAGGCCGTCGACCTCTGTTGAAAGGAATAGCTGCCGTGGAGGTCTCAAAGTCAATAAAATGCAGAGGATAAGCCCAAGAGCTCATCTCCTGCTTCAGATTCTCTTTGTCTATCCAAGGGGTCATATCATTGTCTTGGGCTCTCTGAACCTGGAGCCATTGCCTTTGGCTGCCTGAAAGACCAGGTCTGTCACCACTTTTGGGCGCAATGTCTTCTTCTCTAATATCCGATAATTTAATTCGTCCTTGTTTAATACACTGGTCTTTTTTTCGATAGTTCCATATATCAAGAACAGTGGCTTCCTCAAAATCCTCATCTGTCCAGCCTAAGCTTTCTTTCCAGCATTCGTGAAAACCGCTTTTTAGTCCTTTGGCTAGTTCCTGATCAGTCGCCCTAAATTCACATTTGCCACAGGCCGAGGATGGCTGGGGAGGTACTTTATAGTCGTTGATACAGCAATCGGCCATCATTGCTACAAAATCATAGAATCCCGCAGTTTTGATGTCACTACTGTATATCAAATCACAACACTCATCTACATTAACTTTGCACAATATGGGACTAAGCAGATCTTCCTGGCACAAAGATGGCGATACTGTTACGGACTTTCTTCCATTTTCATCCTTTTTGATTCTAAACTTCTGATTCAGACCATCGGTTGGGCACGAAGCGGTTTTATCGGCCATCATTAGATAGGCCTGAACAGCATATTGCGGGAAAGCCGATTCAACCACATATTTCTGAAAAGCCACATCATATAGATACTGCTGCCAGGTCGACGCTATCGCCCTTCCTTTGGTTACAAAACTGTCTGACTGGGGATTGTATGATTTGGCTTTGACCTCAATTAACTCCAAACTGCTACCATCTTTTATCAGAATATCAGCACGGATAAAAAGGGTTTCAAAGCGCACTGCTGCCTCGTAAATCGTTACTCTGTCAAGTTTCAGCAGATCATTAGTCTGTCTCAGGGCTTCTTCGTAATCAAGGGTCTTTACATCATGTCCACCTGGAAAATAGTGTTTTGCTAACTCTCCCACTTGGAATCCACCCTTAGCCAGATCCATCAGAAAAGTGTCTTCTAACTTCTGGTTGGCGTACTCTGTTTTTTTGTCATAATATGTCTTAGTTGGGCATTCTAAAGCCAGTATAAAGCGAGACTTGGTCAAATATCTAGGAGTCATTCTCCCTCTCCTCTCTCTCCCATCTTATCCATACCGCAAATGGTTCTGGCTGTTGGCTAGTGGCCCGTTAGGAGCCTTAATTCTGCAAATAATGTTACAGTTCAAGGCGCCTAGTCCCCAATTACTATAATTCGCATACATGGGGGATATCCCCTCCACCTAGAACAATCCTTTGCCTTTTTCGAAGTTCAGCTTAGCAATCCCGAGTGGAAAAGAGCGCTGGGTTTTGGATCCCGGCGCTCGAGTCGCGGATGACTAGTTTTAACATCTTTTTAAGGGTTTCACTCCCTCAAGCTTGAGAAAGGCTGGCGGGTTGCTGGTCAGTTCCTGGATAAATAGGGTGGTATCAGCGCCGGTTAGCATATTCTTTAAGCTAATTGATCCAGTTTCCACCTCCTGACTTCCCAAGACTATGACATAAGGGATCAAATTTTTATTGGCATAATCCAAAGATCTCTTTAGCTTGCGCTCTTTCATCTCAACCAAGACTCGAACTTGTTTCTCCCGCAATGCCTGAGCCAGTTTCAAGGCTTCCACTCCGGTATCCAAAGGGATAATGAACACGTCTATATTTGTCTGCCCTGCTGCTCCCTGTTCCAGCAAAGCCTGAAAAATAACATCCAACCCAAAGGACATACCCACTGCCGGATAATCTGTCTCATCACCCAGGAAATTACCTATGATGCGGTCATAGCGCCCGCCGCTGGCAATGCTGGAGGTTATGCTGCTGTTTTTCAGGAAAACTTCGAAAACCGTCCCGGTGTAGATATCCAGTCCCCGGGCTAAAGCCGGGTTAAATTGAGTGTTCTCCTCAATGCCCAGGTTTTTCAGGTAGCTTTGCAGTTCCTGCAGCTCTTCGCTTCCCGTTATATCTTCCCTGCTATCCAGGGTAGCCTGATTGAGTCGAGCAAAAACGTTTTCTATCACTGGGTAAGTAAAACCCTTTTGGTTTAGTTCTTCTGCCACTGCTGTTTGTCCGATTTTGTCCAGTTTATCCAAACTCAGAATAACCTCGGAATAGCAGTCTGCTTGAATGCCGGCTTCTTTCAAGATGTTCTCCAGAAGCTGGCGGTGGTTGTAGTTGATAACCACTTCCAAATCAAGACGCTGAAAGAGATCAACTGCCATAGCCATCAATTCAGCCTCTGCCAAAATGGATTTAACCCCCACCATATCCACATCACATTGGGTGAATTCTCGAAGGCGGCCTGCCTTGACTGGGCCATCACGAAATACTTTGCCTATTTCATAGCGGCGATAAAAAGGTGATAATTGCGGGTTGGCTCCTACCAGGCGGGCAAAGGGAATGGTAAGGTCATAGCGTAAAGCCAGCTGCCTCTCGCCCTGATCGCTTAGCCGGTACACTTCTTTCAGGATCTCTGCCCCACCAGCATACTTCTGGGCCAGAGTTTCATAATAGTTTAATACCGGGGTTTCCGCTTCTTCGTAACCATATTGTTCGAATACTGTTTCCAGGGTTTGGCGGACAAATTTGCGTAGTTGCTGCTCCTGACCATAATAATCCCTGGTTCCGCGGGGATTCCTCAATTGTTCTGCCATTAAAAACACCTCCAGAAAAATAGAAGGGCTACCAGGAAAATACCTCGCAGCCCTATATAAACCAATACAGGGCACAAGCTATACCTGTGCCCCGTCTAAAACCAGCCCAAGCATAGCTCTAAATATGATGATGCAGATGTATAAAAGTTTTGGTAGTCATAGTGTTAAGCCTTTCGGTGGTTTTTAATAATTTAACATATGTGCTGGGAAAAGTTAAGCTATCTTAGCCCATAGAGGATTTGGCCCCACTAACTATGGGCTTTGATATTGGTTGTAAACAAGAAGAGAGTTTATAAGACAGTTAGGTTTGAATCCTGTTGCGCCCACCATAGAAAGAAATAGCGAGGTTACAAGCCCTCGCTATTTGCTATTAAATACTTTATTATATAGTTCTCACTTTTCAAATGTCAAAAAGAGAAATGGTCCTTACTAAATTCGCTGTTTTTAGAAGCCTGATGCTTATAGAAACACTGCCTATTTAAATTCTTCCAATGCCTATTCATCCATAAAATGCCAACTCCCCCATGCTCACTTTTTCGCAAAATTGCTGCTTTGACGGATGATAATCTGGTGTCTACAATTTTAGGAGTAAATCGGTTCTTGGGTATGAGCGGGGAAAACTTGATTGTAAGTCTTAGTATTTGAGGAATTTCCGGGCGGCAGTGGATGATTAAGAAACATGAAGACTAATGACGTGTTTTGTAAGCATTGAATTACCATAAATATAACATTCAAATAGATGGGGGAGTAGAAGACCTATAGTTTTGATATCGAAATGACCAGGGAAGCATTACAAAAGGCCAATAAGATGGCAGAAATACTATACTCTCGTTATGGGGCAAAGAGCGTCTATCTATACGGTTCTCTGGCCTGGGGGTGGTTCGGTGCTGGCTCGGACATAGATCTTATGGTAGTGGAGTTAGATGGAGACTACTTTGAAGCATATGGAGAACTGGAGGAAATCGCCCGACCTACTGACTTTGACCTGGTTCGCGAGAAGGATGCATGGCCTTCACTGAGAGATAAAGTACTTAGACGTGGCATAGTGCTTCCTGTAGATCCCAGTGAAATGCTCGCAAGTATATTACCCCCAACTATTGAAAATCGCTACCGTTACTTGGCGGAGAGATTCGGTGAAATAATCAATGGGCTGGCAGCGGAGGAGAGAGAAATGAAAGCAATAGGCTTAATATCAGATTGCCCAAATGTGTACGGCGAACCCCTGAGTGATATTACTGCATATGGAGCCAGGGATTACCTTCACAAAATTTATATTAAGATAGAGCACATATTTAGCCTTACAGCTAGGTTAATCGATGGCATGCCAGTGCCCTTTTATGAAGCTGATGATATAGCCGATCGAAAACTCCTGGAGCAGATGGGGAGAGAAGTAAAAGGAGTCCGACCTCCTATGCTGAGCCAGGAAACCCTGGCAATGGTTGAGAAACTGAGGACATTCCGGTTTTTGTTTGAAAATACCTTGAGCTTCAAGATAAGCAGCGATCAGTATATTCCCTTGTTAGTTGCTTTGCCGCAAATCAGGGAACGGTTTGAACTGGAAGTAAAAGCATTTCTCCGAAAAATCAAAGAGACTAATAATATAAACGACTGATTTACAATCTGACAACATGAAACAAGTTGTCGGAAGGGAGGGGGTATCGGATGGCTATTTGCATGCTGGGTGATGTTGAAAATGATTGGAATACTCTAGAGAATATACTTAACGAGGAAAAACCGGATATGGTGCTGCAGGTAGGAGATTTTGGGTTTTGGCCAAATCGGCCTGAATGCAAATACACCAAGAAATTACTTAAAAATCGAATCCCCATATATTTCTGCGATGGCAATCATGAGGATCATAATACTCTGCGCCAGCTTTGCCGTAAACATGGTATCAAAAAGCCCATAGAAGTTGGCCCTAATATCTATTATATGCCGCGGGGAAGCACACTGACTTTATCGGATGGCCGTCGGGTTCTATTCGTAGGTGGAGCAGAATCTGTGGATAAGGGGCAACGAACTCCGGGCTATGACTGGTTTGCAGAAGAGGTCATAACTGAAGATGATATAGCTAATTTGCCGGATGGGGATGAAAAAATCGATGTAATTGTCTCGCACACCTGTCCGCTGGAATTTCAGATCGTGCCTCACGAATATGCCAGCATATTTGCCAGTGACCCCTGCCGGGCAATGCTGTCCCAGGTACTAAAGCGTTTTCAGCCGAAACTCTGGTACTTCGGGCATTTCCACCATAATAACCATGGGGTGTACATGGATTGTGAATGGTTTTGTTTGCCACGGATAGGAGACGGGCCAACCTCCTATTTGCTCCGGCCAAGGTCAAAATTACACTAACGACTTGGTAAGGTCAGAATTATGGCAGCGCACGAGAGGCCCGGCCTCCAACCTAAATCTGACTATCCAGAGCTTCCCAGAGCGGACTTTCCTTATCGATTAGCGGTTCGATTTCACTATAAGGAATAATAACACTGATAGTATTACCGCCGGGTGCTGGTCCCATATAGGGCATATAATATATCTGCAGTCCATCTTTACGAATTTTCCAGTCACCGATCCATTTTACTAGATCGCTTTCGGCGTCATGATAGTTTTCCCATTGGTCGTCATAGATGTTCTGATTCTTAAACTGCTGGACCATGATTGCTCCTAGAGCATTCTCATAATCAATTTCAGGTGGGAACAGGTCGGTTACATCAAGGGTGTTGCCGGTAGCTAAATCGAAGTGACAGGTCTTTTGCCACTGGGAACCGTGAGCGGCTCCACATATGTATGATTCTCCGGTAAAGGTAATAGCCAGGATATTGGCTACCGACTCACAATCAAATCCAACTGTAACCTGGCAACCCCCATCGTTGAAACGGCGCAGGTCGTCCCATTCAACTCCAAGAAACTTCGCTATTTGCTCGTTTATTATCGATTCTGCCTGCTTATTAAAACACGAAACTAGCGGATAATTAATCTGGATATGGTATCCGTGATATTCTAGATTACTTGGCAATAGGGGGCTGTTAGGCTGCAGGAATACATGGCAACCGTTGCTCTGCCGAATCTGTTTGGATGTAACCATTACTCCGTTCCCGTATTCAACTGTTTCGCCGGTGCTGTAGACTGGTGTTTGGTTATTTAAAACCAGAAAAGCCACTATCGCAACCAAAGATATTAAACCTATAGCTATATAATAGTATTGTTTTTTCATTTGGAAATTCCAATGAGCCATAAGCATCCACAGTTAATTAAAATAATCTTCGTAGCGTCATCGCCTCCTTCGGGTATTCCTGTTTACTCCCGAGCGGGAGGGAGGCAATGACAGGAGCAATTAGTTAATATTAGCATAAAACTTATCAAACCAAGACATCAATCCAAACAATCAACATATTTGTTACTTAAAACAAGCGGAGAAAAAGGGGAGTGTCTATCAATATGTTAAATATCACCGGTGATACTCATGGTGCGTTAGATATCAGAAAACTAAATACTTCTAGATTCCCGGAACAACGTAGCATGACTAAGCAAGATTATGTAGCAATAATGGGCGATTTTGGGCTGGTTTGGGATAATGGCAAAGAGGATTTGTACTGGAGAAAGTGGCCCCGTTCTTACCAAAACAGTGTGCTGGTGTTTGGTCATATTCATAACAGGGCTACGGGGGATGCATTTGATTATTACTTAAAACTCGAAAACATGTTGAATGCAGGGGTAGACATCAACCATTATTGCCCGGTAACCTTCCACCAGCTGGTAGAAAACAACAAATATTTTCGGGAGAGCAATAAACAGTAGTCACATGGGGATGGAGAATAAGGCTTTTCGCAGCAGCTGATTTTAAGCAAAGGCGAAGCGAGAAGGGATAATGGGAGGTCAGAATGTGAAATTATTTGCTACATCAGATATTCATGGCAGTAAGATTATCATGCAAAAGATTGAAAAGGTTTTGCAGCAGCATCAACCGGATATATTGATCATCTGCGGTGATGTTTTGGAAAACCCGTATGTATCAAGGTTCGATGAGTATGTTCAATACCAACAACGTAATTACCAGGAGTTCAAAGAGTACGTCAACAGCTTAAACATTCAGGTTTTCTATATTCTCGGCAATGATGATTTTGTAGATGGAGATGAGACTGATAAATGCTATTTAACCTCTCCACAGGGGGTCTTTGTACCCTTCGATTTTGTATCGATCACTCCTTTTTCAACTAACCGCGAGGTAAATGTTGAGAAGCAAAGGCTTGAGCTAAGTAAAATCCAGGTGCAGTCGGATACTATTGTAGTTGCCCATGATGTTCCCTATGGATGTCTGGACAAGATATATAGTGGGCGACGGGTAGGCAGTCCTGCCATACGCGAATTTCTAAGAGATAAACAGCCCTCCATATGGCTCTGCGGCCACATCCACGAATCTTTCGGAGCCAAAAGAATGTATGATACCAGTGTGTTCAACTGTGCCTGCGATCCACGAATCAGCAAGTTAAGGGGTTGGATTATAGATACGAATACGAATTACCGCCATACAGCCATCCGGATTGAGGCTTGATGGGGAGAACAACTCTCAGAGGTCTATTAGTGAATATAGATAAAGACGAATTCTAGTTTAATACAAGGAGCAATAGCTGTGAACAAGTGTGATGGAAATGAAAAAGATTGCAAAGGGGAGGGTATTTTGGTTAGATTGAATAGTTTTTATGTTACGTATAACATGGAAAAACGCGGATTATCGACTCTTTTCAAACACAAAATTTTCACAGTAGATGCAGAAGAAAGGAAAGATTGGGATTATATAAGTTTACAATAATACTTAGGTGATCTGAGGCGGGCGCTTTATTAGGCACCCGCCTATGGCAATCTTATTACCTGAATTAACTATGCATTTATAGCTACGGTTTAGGATAAGTGACTTTCACT
>ENA-UOUL01002272-UOUL01002272.1-bioreactor-metagenome-genome-assembly--contig:-NODE-2272-length-22945-cov-4.707714_pt1 | contig 22945 bp, 20 predicted proteins | sample MGYA00249838_ERZ747220 | MGnify/ENA primary metagenome ERZ747220 (study PRJEB28778, sample SAMN05720191) | bioreactor metagenome | isolation source: Anaerobic biogas reactor | place: USA:Washington...
CCTCGTCCTACCAACTGTGCTAATGCCCCGTGGTGATTTTTGCCCGCTTGGGCAGGTGGTTTGGGGCTTGGTTGGGGGCGAAAGTACGCTTACCTCGTCCTACCAACTGTGCTAATGCCCCGGGTGCGCTGTTTCAAGCGCCTGCACAGTATAGCATCCCACCCTTTGGATTTCAAGCCCGTTTTCCGGGTGGACACTGCCAGAATCAAACCGCCATGAAATCTGTGTATACAGGCCTTCCTGCTGTTGACCCATGGCCGCCCCGTGCTATAATGGGGCTGACAAGTGAATCGACGCGTGTGTTTGCGCAAAAGCGCTGCATCCTCTGGATGCAAGGGAAGTCGGATGAAAATTCCGCGCTAACCCAGTAACCGTGAAGCGGACAAGCGGACAGAAGGCCACTGCGAAAGCGGGAAGGCGTCCGTGCGGATGATGCCAAGCCGGGAGACCGAGACACAGGCTTGTGCCCCTGGGGTGGGAAGCCTTTTGAGTGAGGGCGGTTCCTGCGTTGGGGCTGCCCGTTTTCATTTGATCAACTGGAGGAGGTTCCCCTATGAGATTATCCCGGTTCCTTTCGTTGCTGCTGGCCCTTATGATGGCCCTGTCCCTGGCCCCGGCCATGCAGGCGGAGACCCTTGAGTTCACCGACATGGCAGACCGCGCCGTCAAGCTGGACAAAGCCGTTCAGCGCATCGTGGCCCTGCAGCCTGCGGACTGTGAGGTGCTCTTTGCCATCGGCGCAGGCGACCTGCTGGTGGGCCGCGGCGAATACTGCGACTATCCTGCTGAAGTGCTGGAGGTGCCCTCGGTGCAGTCCGGCTTTGAAACCAATTACGAGCAGATCATTGCCCTCGCGCCCGATGTGGTTATCCTCACCAAGATGGCCCAGAGCGTGGAGGACATCAAGAAGCTGGAAGAAGCCGGCATCACCGTGATCGTCAGTGATGCCCAAAGCATCCAGGGCGTGTACAGCGCCATTTCCATGCTGGGTCAGATCACAGGCAAGGCCGATGAGGCGGCGGAATTGGTTGCATCCATGACCCTGTCTTTTGCAGAGCTTGCAGAAAAAGCCAAGGACAAGGAAGGCGGCAGCGTGTATTTTGAGGTCTCTCCCCTGGCCTTTGGTCTGTGGGTGGCCGGCGCCGGCACCTTCATGGACGAGATCGCCACCATCCTGAACCTGAAAAACGCCTTTGATGACATCGAAGGCTGGCAGGCCATTTCCGAGGAGCAGGTCTTGACCCGCGACCCGGACATCATCGTCACCACCACCATGTATTTCGGCGAAGGCCCCACCCCGGTGGAGGAGCTCACCGGCCGCACCAGCTGGGACAGCCTGAAGGCCGTGAAAAATGGCCGGGTGTTCAATGCTGACGCCGATGCCATCACCCGCCCCGGCCCCCGGCTGGTGGAAGCTGCCCAGGCTTTCTACGACTTCCTGTACGGTGAGTAAACCCCAATCAACCGCAGGCAACAAAAAAACCCGCTTCCCTTCAAGCACCGGGTTTTCCGGCAGTGCGCTCCCTTGGCGCATTGCCGGTTTTTCCGTGCTGATTTTGGTCTCCATCCTGCTGTGCATCGCCCTGGGCAGCGTGCCCATCGCCCTTGATAAAACCGCCCGGGTGCTGCTGGACGCGCTCCGGGGCATCCGGGCGGCGGGGGACATGGAAACCACCATCATCCTCACCATCCGCCTGCCCCGGGTGCTGGGGGTCTTCCTGGTGGGGGCTTCCCTGTCCATCTGCGGGGCCGCCATGCAGGGCCTGCTGCGCAACCCCCTGGCGGACGGCGCCACCCTGGGGGTCTCCGCCGGCGCCTCCCTGGGGGCCATGCTGGCCATCCTCTTTGGCATCAGCCTGCCCCTCATGCCCCTGGCAGGCACCGCCCTGGTGGCCGTGCTGTTTGCCTTTTTGTCCCTGATGCTGGTGCTGTCCCTGGCCTATGCCCTGGACCGCTCCCTGGCCACCAGCACCATCATCTTAATTGGCGTCATCTACACCATGTTTATGGGCTCCCTGATGAGCCTGCTCATCTCTTTTTCCGGCTCCAAGCTGCGCTCCATCACCTTCTGGACCATGGGCAGCCTCAGCGGCACCGGCTATGGGGAGGTCATCTTTTTAAGCGTCGCCCTCCTGGTATGCGGCAGTGTACTGCTGCTGTCCTCCCGGGAGCTGGATGCCTTTGCCATGGGGGAGGACAATGCCCACAACATCGGCGTGTCGGTGAAACAGGTCAAGCTGCGGGTGATGATTTTCGTGTCCATCCTAATCGGCGTCAGCGTGTCCATCGGCGGCACCATCGGCTTTGTAGGCCTGGTGATTCCCCACATTTCCCGCCTCATCATCGGCCCTTCCCACAGACGGCTGCTGCCCGCCAGCATCGTCTTGGGCGGTGTGTTCCTGCTGTTTTGTGACCTGCTGGCCAGGACGCTCCTCAGCCCCATTGAACTGCCTTTGGGGGTGGTCACCAGCCTGATCGGCGCTGTGTTCTTCCTGGTGATTTTAATCCGCAGCCGCAGGAGGATGGCCTGATGCTTTCCGTCCGCAAGCTGTCGGTGTCCTACCTGGATTTTGATGCGGTCTCTGATGTCAGCCTTGAGCTGGAATCAGGCCAGTGGCTGATGCTGGCCGGGCCCAACGGGGCGGGCAAGTCCACCATCATCAAGGCCATTTCAAACAGCCTCAAGTTTGACGGCCAGGTGCTGGTGGCCGGCCAGGACGTGACCCGGCTGTCCTCCCGGCAGCTGGCCCTGCACATGGCGGTGCTGCAGCAGTCCCATGCAGTGGGCTTTGCCTTTACGGTGGAGGAGCTGGTCCGGTTCGGCCGCTATGCCCACCAGCGCCGCTTCAGCCACAGCGATCCCCGGGGCAGGGAACTGGTGAACGAGGCCATTGCGGTCTGCGGGCTGTCGGCCATCCGGACACAAAACGTCCTCACCCTCTCCGGCGGCGAGTTGCAGCGGGCCTTCCTGGCCCAGGCCTTTGCCCAGGATGCGCCCCTGCTGCTGCTGGATGAGCCGGCCAGCCACCTGGACATGACCTACCAGCAAACCCTGTTTGAACTGATTGCCACATGGCTGAAGACAAAGGGCCGCGGGGTGATTTCTGTGGTGCATGATCTGCAGCTGGCCAGGCGCTACGGCAGCCATGCCCTGCTGCTAAACCAGGGCCGCCTGGTGGCTTCCGGCAGCATGGACGCCGTCTTCACCCGGGACAACCTGCAGTCTGTCTACGGCATGGATGTCAACGCCTGGCTCAACTGGCTCCATGCGCCCTGGCTGGATGGACAAAATGGTGATGATTCTGTATACTCATCTGGAATCAGAAAGGAATGAAGACAGATGAAATGTCAGTTTTGCCATTCAGAGGACAGCCGGGTGGTGGATTCCAGGCCCACAGACGACGGCGCCAGCATCAGGCGGCGCCGGGAATGCATCGCCTGCGGCAAGCGCTTCACCACCTATGAGAAGGTGGAAACCATCCAGCTGCTGGTGATCAAAAAGGACCAGACCCGGGAGGTGTTTGATTCCGACAAGATCCGGGACGGCATCATCCACGCCTGCCACAAGCGCCCGGTGACAGCCAAGGACATCGACTCCGTGGTGGCCCAGATTGAGCAGGTGTGCTACAACAGCCTGCAGCGGGAGATTCCCACCCACAAAATCGGTGAGATGGTAATGGAAGCCCTCCGCAAGCTGGACGAGGTGGCCTATGTGCGCTTCGCCTCCGTCTACCGCCAGTTCACCGACATCCCCACCTTCATGCACGAGTTGAGCCGGCTCATGAAGGAAAACCGGGAGAAGGACCAGGCAGCGCAGGCCTGACACACGCAGAACCAAATAAATAAAAGGGGTGTGATGCCCCTTTTTTATATGCCGATTCCGGGAAAATCAGACGAAGCCCCCGTCCACCCCCAGCACCTGGCCGGTGATGTAGGCGGCCCCGTCACCCAGCAAAAAAGCGGCAGCCCGGGCCACCTCCTCAGGCCGGCCGATGCGGCCCAGCAGGCTGCGTCGGGCCAGGTCCGCCCGCTCCTCTTCCGTATATTCCGCCAGCATGTCCGTATCAATCACCCCCGGGGCGATGGCGTTCACCCGGATGCCGGAGGGGCCCAGCTCCTGGGCCAAGGACTGGGCCAGGCCGATGAGGCCGGCCTTGCTGGCGGCATAGGCCGCCTCGCAGGAGGCGCCCCGCAGCCCCCACATGGAGCTGATGAACAGCAGGCTGCCCGCCTGCCGCTGCACCAGCCGGGGGATTAAGGGCTTTAACAGTACAAAGGCGCTGCGCAGGTTCACCGCCTGCAGGCTGTCCCAGTCCTGGGCGCTCAGGTCGCACAGCAGCCCGGTGTTGCTGATGCCGGCGTTGATGATTACCGCGTCAATGTGCCGGAGGTGGTGAAGCGCCGCCTCTGCCAGGTGCAGGGTGTCTTCGTCCCGGCGGAAATCCGCCCTGACGGGGATGGCGCCGCAGCTTGCAGCCAGCGCCCTGGCGGCTTCTTCTGCCTGGTGATAGGAGAAGACCACCTGCCACCCTGACTTGCACAGGGTGCGCACCATTTCCCGGCCGATGCCCCGGGAACCGCCGGTGACCAGCGCTGTTTTCATCGCCACCATCCTTTCTGCGAAAATTGTAGGCCCGGGCCTGGCCGCTGTCAACCGGTTTGCTTTACACCAGGCGGCATTGGGGCTATAATACATCCCATGTAAACAAAGGAGGAAGGCCATGCTGAAACGCGCTTTTTGGTTAAGCCTGTTTTGCCTCGCCTTCTTCCTGCTGTTGGGCCTGATGGTCCGGGGCGGAGCGGATTTGCAGCAGCAGCCTCCCCGGGTTCAGGCCTTTTTTGCCCTGATGCCCGCTGCCCAGGCGGCAGCCGGGGAGGAGCAGGCGCCAGCCCAGCAAGCTGACCTTAAAGCAGATCAGCCTTCCTATGGCGGGGCTTTGCAGCGGAGGGCAGCCGGCCCCCGCCTGCCCAAGGTCCCCTACCACCGGCAGGCCTATCATGCCTTTCATTATCCGGACAAAGCCGGGTGACTGCATCCTTCCGGTTAGCCCCATTATTGAAAAAGGATGAGGAAAGATGACAAAGAAACCACAGAAACAAAAAATCACCGTCAACCGCAAACTGGTGTCGGCCCTGACCATCATCGTGGTCCTGGCCCTCAGCATTGCCTTTGTAACCCTGGGCGTCACCGGCAGAAAGATGGATGCCCAGGGCCTGTACAACCTGTTGCCCTGGCTGCCCACCCCCGGTGAAAGCACCAACTGGCGGCAGGCCCTGGTGCCCGGCGCCGGGCTGGATGACAGCGTGGTCGTCCTCCTGTCTCCTGCCGGCGGCGAAGCCGGGGAGGAGGAGCTGAAGGCCGCAACCCGGGTGCTGGTGAAGCGCCTTGGGGACTTTGGCTGGGCGGACACCGCCGTCCAGGTGAAGGAAGGCAAGCTGGAGGTCACCCTGCCCAAGAGCGCAGACGTGGACTACCTGAAAACCCTGCTCACCGCCAAGGGCGAATACACCTTTGAAACCCCGGAAGGGGAGGTCTTCATGACCGGGGAAAACGTCACCACGGCGGGCTTTGGCTATGCGGACCAGAGCGGCCAGAACATCGCGCTGTCCATGGTGTTTGACAGTTTTGGCAAGGACGCCTTCGGCACCAAGACCGGCGAGCTCTCCGGCCAGAACATCACCCTGAAGCGGGACGGCGAGGTGGTGGTCAGCCCCAGCATCGGGGAAGCCATCACCCAGGGCATGGTATCCATCCCCGGCTTCACCCTGGACAGCGCACGGGAGAATGCTGTGCTGCTGCGCTCCGGCGCCCTGCCCTTCGCCCTCGCCCAGGAGGGGGACAGCCTGCCCGGCCAGGCCCTGCTTCTTGGCGAAAGCAAGGACCTGATCATCTACGCCTTTGTGGCGGTGCTGGCCATCCTGGCCCTGTACCTGATTGCGCGCTTCCGCCTGGGCGGCCTGATCGCCGCCTGGATGCTGCTGATGCAGCTGGCCCTGTCCTATTTCTTCGCCGCCCTCATCGGCGCCGGCTACACGGTGCTCACCCTGAGCGCCATCTACGCAGCCCTCCTGGTGTCCTTCTTTGCCGTGAACAACCTCTTCCTCGCCATCCAGGAGGACGCCCGCCAGGGCCGCTCCATCCGCCAGGCCATCAAGGAAGGCTATGCCGGCAAGGGCCACGCCTCCCTGGACGTGTTTGCAGGGCTGCTGCTGCTGTTCATCGTCTTCATCATGATGGACCAGGGCATCATCAAGATGTTCTCCGAGGTCATCGCCATCGGGCTGCTGTTGGGCCTCATCATTGTCCATCTGGTGCTGAGGCTGCTGCTGAACGAGTCCATCCACCTGTTCGGCGGCAAGAACAGCCTGTTCACTTCCAACAACTCCGTGAAAAAGGAGGGCTGAGGCATGCGCATCAACAAGTCCGCATTAAATACACTGATTGGTTCTGCGCTGATCATGATCGGCGCCCTGATTCTGTCCCTGATGGGGCTCGCCATGCAGTTCAACTTTGGGGCTGAGGCCACCATGCAGTACCTGCCCCTGATCCTGGCCATCCTGGCTGCTGTGGCTGTCTCCTTCCTCTTTGGCTGGGTGCGCTACAGCGTGGCCGGCGGCATCACCCTGGGGGTGGCCGTCCTCCACGACCAGCTGCTGTCCCTGGCCCTGTGCGCCGTCATCAGCATGGCCTTCGGCCTGTCTTCCTATGCTCCTGCGCTGCTGATTGCAGGGGTGGTGGTCAGCTACGCCTTCACTGTTCCCCAAATCCGGGATGCGCGGCACCTGGTGCGGGGAGCAGCCGGAAAAACCATCACCCGTGAGGATGCCGCCATCCAGGCTCGCGACACCAACCGGCCGCTGAAGATGGCCGTGGCTATCGCCGCCATCCTGATCCTGCTGGCCTTCTTCATCAGCGGCAACGGCCACATGATCGGCGCGGTGCTGCCCCTGTTGACCGGCCTTCTCAGCGCCCTGGTCTCCTCCTGCCTGGTCACTCCCTTTGTCTGGGCCGCGGCCCCCTCCCGCAGCCGCAGCAGAAGATAACCACAAAGGGCACCTTCCTTTGGGGGGTGCTCTTTTCTTTTCCCTGAAAGGACATCATGCGAAGACTTACACAACTTGCCACCCCGTACCGCCTGGAAGGCTACCCGGATTATCTGGCTTCCCTGCTGCATGCCCGGGGCATCACCACCCAGGAAGAAGCGGCGGCCTACCTAAACCCCGGTCCGGACCAGCTTCATGACCCCTTCCTGCTAAACGGCATGGCGGAAGCCTGCCGCCTCATCAAGGAGGCGGACGCAGCCGGACAGGTGGTGGCGGTCTACGGCGATTATGATGCAGACGGCGTCTGCGCCAGTGCCATCCTGCTGGAGGCTTTGCAGGCCCTTCACATCAAGGCTTTTTCCTACATCCCCACCCGGCAGGGGGAGGGCTATGGCCTCAACCGGGAGGCGGTCAGCCAATTGGCGCAGCAGGCGTCCCTGCTGCTGAGCGTGGACTGCGGCATCACCGCTCATGAGGAGGTGGCCCTGGCCAAAAGCCTGGGCATGCAGGTCATCATCACCGACCACCACACCCTGCCGGAGCATTTGCCAAAGGCGGACGCCATCATCCATCCCCAGCTGGCCCAATACCCCAATCCCGAGCTGTGCGGCGCCGGGGTGGCCTTCAAACTGGCCTGCGCCCTCTTGGGCACGGAAGCGGCCTGGTCCAGCCTGGACCTGGCTGCCCTGGCCACCGTGGCCGACATGGTGCCCCTCCTGGGAGAAAACAGGGCCCTGGTGAGCCTGGGCCTGGCCGCCATGAAAGGAAGCTGCCGCCCGGGCCTGGCCGCCCTCATGAAGGTGGCCGGCATCCGGGCCGGGCTTGCCCCCACCAGCGAGCACATTGCCTACCAGCTGGCGCCCCGCCTCAACGCCACCGGGCGGCTGGCAGATGCCCAGGATGCCCTGAGCCTGCTGCTGTGCCAGGACATAAACGAGGCAGAGCGCCTGGCCGGGCAAATGGATCAGTTGAACCAGCAGCGGCGGGCCATTGAGCAGGCCACCCTGAAGGCCGCCTCCGCCCAGGTTGCCGGGATGGATTTGAGCCGGCAGCGCAGCATTGTGGTGGCTTCCCAGGACTGGAACCCCGGGGTGGTGGGCCTCACCGCCGGCAAGCTGGTGGAGCGCTGGAACTACCCGGCCATCGCCCTGTGCCGGCAGGGGGAGGAATGGACCGGCTCCGGCCGCAGCGCCGGCCAGGTCGACCTGTACGCTGCCCTGGCAGCCTGCGCCCCCCACCTGTCCCGCTTTGGCGGCCACACCATGGCAGCCGGCCTGGCCCTCCCGGAGGAGAACCTGCCGGCGTTCACCGCAGCCTTTGACCAGGCGGTCAGGGACCAGCTGGGGGAGGGTGACCTGGTCCCGGAAACCGTGTATGACACCGCACTGTCCCTTGCTGAAGTCAGCCTGGCCACCATCGACCGGCTGGATCAGCTGGCCCCCTTTGGCGTGGGCAACCCGCCGCCCCTGTTTTTGATGGAAAACCTGCGGGTCATCACCGCCCGGGCGGTGGGCAGCGACGGGGCCCATTTGAAATTGACCGTGGGGGATCAGGGGGCTGTGCGGGAGGGCATCGCCTTCTCCTTCGGGCAAAAAGCCCGCTCCCTGGGCCGGTCGGTCAGCCTGGTGGGCAGCGTGGAGCGCAACGAATTCAACGGGAAAACCAGCGCCCAGCTGATGGTCCGGGCCCTGATTCCGGGTGAAAACGCCTTTTACCAGGACAGCCTGCTGGAGGCAAAGGCCCTCAGCAGCCTGCTGGCCGGGCCGACAGGCGATGCACCCCAGGCCGAGGTCCGGCAGATTGCGGCGTTGCCGGAGGTTGCCGGCAATCGGGGCACCCTGGTCCTGGCCCATTCCCATCACACTGCTAACGCCCTCAGGGAACGCTTCCCGGACTGGCAGATTGGCTTTGGCCGGGCGGCAGACCCCCGCTCCTTCAATGCTCTGGTGTACGCCCCGGATTTTAGCCAGCATTTCGCCGGCTACACGCGCCTGGTGTTCGCAGACGGCTTGCCGGATCAGGCCGATGTCAGCCAGGCCGTCAGGGCAACGGGCGCGCAGGAGGTGCTGGTGTTGCCCCAAAGCGCAGCCCTTCATGACCTGCTTGCCCGCTTTGCCCCTGATATAGACGGCCTGCGGGCGGTCTACCAGCAGTTGAAACAGGGCCAGACCGCAGGTTTTACAGCGGACAGCGGAAAAGATTTTATCGCCCTTGTGATATTTCAGCAGCTGGGTCTGGTACAATTAGACCAGGAGGGAAGTTTCCTGAAGCTGCTGCCCATGAAGCGGATCGACCCCACGGAAAGCCCCCTGTACAACAACCTGACCGGATAAGGAGCACCATGGCCCACACCGCATTTGAACGCCTGAACCTGGAGGAGATGATTGCCCGGCTGAGCAAATACAGCACGGCGGAGTCACTTGCCCTGGTGAAAAAGGCCTATGATTTCGCCATCACTGCCCATGAGGGGCAGACACGGCGCAGCGGCGAAGCCTATGTGTCCCACCCCATCCATGTGGCCAGCATCCTGGTGGAGTTGCAGATGGATGCCGCCTCCGTGGCGGCAGGCCTCCTCCACGACACGGTGGAGGACGTGGAAGGGGTCACCTTTGACATCATCGAAAAAGAATTTGGCACGGAAATCAAAAACCTGGTGGACGGCGTCACCAAGCTGACCCAGCTGGACTTTATGGACCGGGAGGAGCAGCAGGCGGAGTCCTGGCGCAAGATGATCCTGGCCATGAGCAAGGACATCCGGGTGATCCTCATCAAGCTGGCGGACCGCCTCCACAACATGCGCACCCTCACCCACCAGACCCACGAGCGCCAGGTGGCCATCGCCCAGGAAACCCTGGACATCTACGCCCCCCTGGCCCACCGCCTGGGCATGTACTCCATCAAGGCGGAGATTGAGGACCTGGCCCTTCGCTACCTGGACCCGGACGGCTACAAGGACGTGGCCATCAAGGTGGGGCAGAAGCGCATCGAGCGGGAGCAGCAGATCAAGACCATCATCAACACCCTCAGTGAAAAAATCCGGGAAATGGGCATGCACAATTTCGAGATTGACGGCCGGCCCAAGCACCTGTACAGCATCTACCGGAAGATGGTGATCCAGAACCGCTCCTTTGACCAGATTTACGACCTGATTGCCGTCCGGGTGGTGGTGGACACCATCCCGGAGTGCTACACCGTGCTGGGCATCGCCCACACCCTGTGGACCCAGATGCCGGGCCGCTTCAAGGATTTCATCTCCACCCCCAAGTCCAACATGTACCAGTCCCTCCACACCACCTTGATTGGCGGCCGCACCATCCCCTCCCCCTTTGAGGTGCAGATCAGGACCCGGGAGATGCACAAGATCGCCGAATACGGCATCGCCGCCCACTGGAACTACAAGGAGGGCACGGCGGGGGGCGGCCTGGACAAGAAGCTGTACTGGCTGCGGCAGATTCTGGACTGGCAGTCGGAAACCCGGGACAGCAAGGAGTTCATCGACGGTCTGAAGACGGACCTCTTCAGCGAGGATATCTTCGTGTTCACCCCCAAGGGGGACATTATCAATCTCCAGCGGGGCGCCACCCCCCTGGATTTTGCCTACCGCATCCACTCCCATGTGGGCAACGCCTGTGTGGGCGCCAAAATCAACGGCAAGATCGTGCCCCTCACCACGGAATTGCAAACCGGGGACCGGGTGGAGGTGATGACCTCCTCCAACTCCAAGGGCCCCAGCCTGGACTGGCTCAGCGTGGTGAAAACCCAGCAGGCCAAGACCAAGATCCGCCAGTTCTTCAAAAAAGAGCTGCGGGGGGAAAACGTCCAGAAGGGCCGGGACATGCTGGAGCACGAGGCCAAGCGCCGGGGGGTGAAGCTGGGAGAGCTCACGAAGCCCGAGTACTACGAAGGCATCCTGAAGCGCTATTCCTTCCCGGATTTAGAGGCCCTCTACGGCGCTGTGGGCTTTGGCGGCATTCCCTCGGTATACGTCATCTCCCGGATGATGGACGAGCAGAAGCGCCAGACCGACCAGATTCAGGAGAAAAAGGCTCCCTCCATCACCGACCCCAAGCAGATCCAGCACCAGGGCAAACCCACCCACGGCATCTATGTGGAGGGGGGCAGCGGCATGCTGGTGCGCTTTGGCCAGTGCTGCAACCCGGTGCCCGGGGACGAGATCACCGGTTTCATCACCAGGGGCCGGGGGGTGACGGTGCATAAGGCGGACTGCATCAACGCCATCAATGCTGAGCCCGAGCGCATCATCAACGTCAGCTGGGCGGACGAGGACACCGGCAATTTCAACGCCAGCCTGCGCCTGATTGTGTATGACAGCCCCAACATCCTGGGGGAGATGATGATGTACATCGCCAATGCCGGCACCCCGGTGGCAGCCGGCTCCCAGGAGGAGGTTAAAAAAGGCATGCGCAGGCTGCACCTGGTAATCCAGGTCACCAGCAAGGAGCAGGTGCGGGCGGTGATCGCCCGGCTGCAGAAGCGCTCCGATGTGCTGGAGGCTTACCGCAGCGCCAGATAAAAGAACGAGGTTGACATGAGAGCAGTGGTGCAGCGGGTGTCAGAAGCCCGCGTTTCAGTTGAAAACGAGATCAAAGGCTGGATTCAGCAGGGCCTGCTGGTGCTGCTGGGGGTGGAGGTAGGCGACAGCGAGCAGGACGCCCGCTACCTGGGGGACAAGGTTGCCAAGCTGCGCATTTTTGCAGACGCCGCGGGCAAAATGAACCTCAGCGTCAAGGACGTGGGGGGCCAGGTGCTCCTCATCAGCCAGTTCACCCTTCTGGGGGATGCCCGGGGGCAAAACCGGCCCGGCTTCACCCAGGCGGAGCAGCCGGAGCCGGCCAATGCCCTGTATGAGCTGTGCTGCCTTCAGGTGGAAAGCCACGGCATCCCGGTGGCCCGGGGCGTCTTCGGCGCCCACATGGCGGTCAGCCTTGTCAACGATGGTCCGGTGACCCTGCTGCTGGATTCCAAAAAACAGTTTTAGGAGGCGCCATGCGCATCATCACCCTCCCCGTGGGGGATTTGCTCACCAATTGCTATGTCATTTGCCAGGAGGACCGGCAGGACGCCCTCATCATCGACCCGGCGGCCGATGAAGCCCGGATCCGGGAAGCCGTGGGGGACAGGCAGCCCGTGGCCGTGCTGCTGACCCACGGCCATTTTGATCATACCGGGGCCCTGTCGGCCTTTTCTGACCTGCCCATCTATATCCACGAGATGGACAGCCCCATGCTGCAGGACAGCCACCACAGCATCGGCCTGTATGCCGGCGACACTGCAAAAAGGCCCCAGGCCACAGATTTTGTCCAAGAGGGGCAGGTCTTGAACCTGGCAGGCATCGAGCTGCAGGTGCTCCACACCCCGGGGCACACCCGGGGCAGCGTGTGCTACCTGGCAGGCCAGGACATCTTCACCGGGGACACCATGTTCAAGGGAGACTACGGCAGGACGGACCTGCCCGGGGGCAGCCTGGAGCAGATGCGGGCCTCCATCCGCCGCCTGAACACCTATAAAGGCCACCGCATCCACCCGGGCCACGGCCCCGGCGACACCATCCGATGAAAGTGGCCCTGGTTTCCCCGGTGCCGGGGTTTCAAAACGAACTGTTTGATATCATCAACCTGTTTTTCGGCCTTACATCCCGGGCGGAGGCCGGAGACGCACAGCTGCAGGTGATCATCAAGGAACAGGTAAGCAAGAGCCAGCGGTACTGCAAGGTGTTGGTTACCGGCCAATTTGAGGGGGAGCACGCCAGTGTGTTTCCCATATCCCCTGAACCCCTGGAAGAAAAACGCCTGCACAAGCGCCAGCAGAAACTGGGTTTATACCATGCCCTGACAGCGGCCACAGGCATCAGGCCCCCCTGGGGTGCCCTCACCGGTGTGCGGCCCACCCGGCTGGTGTATGACGCCATGACAGCAGGCCGCAGCCTGCCGGAGGCGGTGGCCCAGGTGCAGGACACCTTTTTTCTGTCAGATGAGAAAGCCAGCCTCCTTGCACAGATTGTGGCGGTGCAGCAGGGCCTGCCCCGGGCTGCCGGGAACGAGGTGGCCTGCTACATCGGCATCCCCTTTTGCCCGACCCGGTGCAGCTATTGCAGCTTCCTCAGCTGCACGGCGGGGGACGGCAGCCAGCTGCCCGTGTATACCCAAGCCCTGGTCCGGGAAATTGCAGGCACCATCCGCCTGATGGCGCAGCGGGGGCTTACGGCCCGCTCCCTGTATGTGGGGGGCGGCACCCCCACGGTGCTGCCGCCAGATTTGCTCAAAAAGGTGCTTCAAGCAGCCCAGCCCCTGATTCAACAGGCGCAGGAGGTCACCGTGGAAGCCGGGCGGCCGGATTCCATCACCATGGAGAAGCTGCACATCATCAGGGATGCCGGGGCTGCGCGGATATCCGTCAACCCCCAGACCATGCACGATGCCACCCTGGATGCAATCGGCCGCCGGCACAGCACAGCGCAAAGCCTCACGGCGTATCAGATGGCCCGGGAAGCAGGATTCACCCACATCAACATGGACCTGATTGCCGGGCTCCCCGGAGAGGACCTGGCCATGTTCCAGTCATCTTTGAGCCAGGTGCTTGGCCTTTACCCCGAGGCTGTCACGGTGCACACCCTCAGCCTCAAGCGGGCCAGCACCCTCTACCGGGAGGGGGTCCGCGAGGCGGAGGAAGCCCGGGTGGGGGAGATGGTGGAAACGGCCCGGCAGGCGCTGTCCCGCCAGGGTTATGAGCCCTATTACCTCTACCGGCAGAAGCACATGGCCGGCAACCAGGAAAACGTGGGCTATGCCAAGCCGGGCTACGCCTGCCTGTACAATATCGACATGATGGAGGACCACACCACCGTCCTGGCCATGGGGGCCGGTGCGGTGTCCAAATGGGTGTCCCCTGGCCGGGAGCAGGTGCTGCGCAGCCCCAACGTGAAGGACATCCGCCACTATATGAGCCGGGTGGATGAGATGATCGCAAATAAAAACGCCCTCTTTGAGGGCATTGGCAAAGGCGTCCGGCCGCCGGAATCAGATTGAATTATACTAAACACACGAGTTAATGCACTCATGGATCGAGGTTTTTTGATGGCTCTGCTAAGTCGAAGGAACGAGGCGTAGCCGTAGCCTACGCTGAGTGAATGAGACGACGCAGAGACGCAAAAAGACCGGTTCATGGAAGCATTAAAGAGTGCGTTTAGTATTTATGGGCGTTGCAGTTGCGGCGGGTGGGTGCGTGGAGATGTGTAGATAGACAGCAGCGGTGTAGAGCTGCTGGTGACACTGCGAATAACCCTGATAACATCAGGGAAATCAAGGGCAGTGGCACCTGAATCATGAAACGGTGCGTGCCAAAGAATGTTTTCGTTTGCTGCATAGGACGGTTATGTACAGTTACGCTGCCAGACAGAAATTTATCTGTCAATATCGAGGTTGTCCGTTGTATATTCTGAACGGAAACATAATTGCACTGATGGGTTGAGGGTTTTGAAAGCCTGCCGGTTTGGCTGGCCCTTAGGCTGAATCAAAAGCGATGCGAATGATGTGGTGAGGTTGAGTTTGAACCGTCAGGGTTTTGTAAGTAAATCCGCCCCGGGCTCCTCAATAAAACGGCAGACCAGGGCGGATTCCTTTGCATTTTGGCTGCAGGCGCATATAATGTCCAGGAACACGGCAATTTGTGGAGGGCAGCATGACACAGACAGGCAGCAAGCGGGCACAGGCATTTTTCCAGCGGTATTTCATCGACGCCATGAGCTCCATGGCCCTGGGGCTGTTTGCCTCCCTGATCATCGGGCTGATCCTCTCCCAGCTGTCCGGCATCCCCGGCCTGTCCTTCCTGAAGGATTTTGCAAACATGGCCAGCGCCTCCTCCCCCGTGGTGGGCGCAGCCATCGGCGTGGCGGTGGCCTATGGGCTGAAGGTAAAGCCCCTGGCCATCTTCTCCTCCGCCATCACCGGCGCCCTGGGCTATCAGCTGGGCGGGCCGGTGGGGGCCTACCTGGCGGCGGTAATCGGCGCAGAAGCCGGGCATTTCATCGCCGGGAAGACGCCGGTGGACATCGTGCTGATTCCCATTGTCACCATCGTATCAGGCGGTCTGGTGGCCCGTTTCACCGGCCCGGCCATCATGGGTGCCATGAACGCCCTGGGCAATTTCATCAACGAAGCCACCCGGCTGCAGCCCCTGCCCATGGGGATCGTGGTCAGCGTGGTGATGGGCATGGCCCTCACGGCCCCCATCAGCTCCGCCGCCATCGCCATCTCCCTGGGGCTGGACGGCCTGGCCGCCGGCGCAGCCTGCGTGGGCTGCTGCGCCAACATGATTGGCTTTGCGGTGCAGTCCTACCCGGACAACGGCCTGGGCGGGCTGCTGAGCCAGGGCCTGGGCACCTCCATGCTGCAGTTTGGCAACATCCTCAGAAAGCCCGTCATCTGGCTGCCCGCCATCCTGGTTTCCGCCATCCTGGGCCCCGTCAGCACCGTGCTGCTTGGGATGCACAACAACCAGCTGGGCGCCGGCATGGGCACCAGCGGCCTGGTGGGCCAGTTTGGCGCCTGGGCCAGCCGGCCGGAGGGGGCAGACAGTCTGCTGCTCCTGGGGCAGATTGTGCTGATGCACTTCCTGCTGCCGGCCCTGCTGACCTTTTTGATCGGCATCGGCTTCAGAAAGGCAGGATGGATCAAGGCCGGGGACATGAAAGTAGGCGGCTAACACCGCAAAAGTAGTTATTTCCCCAGCAGAAAGCCCCTTTGCCGGTTTGCGGCAAAGGGGCTTTATAGTTTTTTAATCAGCCGGCAGCGGTGGCGTTGCTGATGATCAGGGCGTCCGGGTGGGACTGCAGCAGGGTGACGGGGAAATCTGTGGTCTGTTCGCCGTGGAGGGCCCTGCGGAGCACCCCCCGGTGCCAGTCCCTGAACACCCCCAGCACCACCTTCCGGGAGGAGAGGATCTGCTTGATGCCCAGGGTGACGCAGTGGGTGGGCATGTCTTCCAGGGCCCCCTTCAGGTCCCCCATGCAGTTGGCTGCGCGGGTTTCCGGGGCAATGGCCCGCACCCGGGAGCCCAGGGCCGAAAACTCTTCAATGCTCAATTCCGGCTGGGGCTCGTTGAAGGCCAGGTGGCCGTTCAGGCCGATGCCGCCGATGCACAGGTCCGGCCCGCCCAGGGAGGCCATCAGGAGGTCTGCCGCCTCGGGATCCTTGGGGTCGGGGAAGATGCGCTGCTCCTCCGGGGGCAGCAGCTCCGGATGGATGCGGCTGTAGACCTGGCGGTTCATAAAGCCCCGGAAGGACAGGGGGTTGGACTCCGGAATCCACTGGCCGTCCTGGTCCAGGTACTCGTCCATGCTGAAGATCCACACGCGGGTCATGTCCAGCCGGCGCTGGTTCACCAGGCGCACAAAGATGGGGTGCTGGCCCACAGGCCCCACCGGCAAAATCAGTACCGTGGGCTTGCCCTCCCGGTTGTTGTCCTCAATGGCCCGGATCATGGCAAGGGCCAGTTCGTAGAACACCTCGCCGGATTCGTTCAGGCGCATCAGGGGAATCCGGGCGCCCTGGGCCAGCTCCTCAGCCTTCAGGCTGTAATACGTTTTCATCCTTACCTCCCAAGGGCCGCAAACATGCGGCGTTTGTAATCCTCCACCCCTTCCTGGTTGAAGGGGTTTACATCAATCAGCCTGGCAGACACAGCACAGGCCGCCATGAACTGGGCATACAGCCAGCCGATGTTTTCTTCGTCAATTTTCGGCAGCGCAATCTGAAACACCGGCAGCACCTGGCGGTGGGCTGCAATGCTGGCTTCCTCTGCCTTCTGGTTGATGCCGGCAAAGCCCATGCCTTCCAGGTAGTCAAAGCCATCCCGGCTGGCCCTGTCCTCCGGCACCGGCACATCAACGCCGGGGTCTGTGACGGTGATGAAGGTTTCAGCCAGGATTCTGCTGCCCTCCTGGACATACTGGCCGATGGCATGGAGGTCCTCCGAGTAGATGGCATAGCTGGGGAAGATGCCCTTCCCCTCCTTGCCCTCGCTTTCGCCAAAGAGCTGCCGCCACCAGCGGGCCAGGCGCTCCAGCCGGGGCTCAAAGGCGCACAGCATCTCCACCTGAACGCCCTTCAGGCAGCAGCCATAGCGCCAGGCTGCGTAGGGCAGGGCAAAGCCCTGGCCCTCCCCCATCTCCTTCATGGCCCGTAAAAAGCCCTGCAGGTACGCGTCCACATCCAGGCCGGCTGTGGCCAGGGCCAGCAGCGCCACCGGGGTAAAGGCGGAAAACCGCCCGCCCACAGGCCCCGGAAAGGGCAAGAAGCGCATGCCCTGCTCCTTTGCCATCTCATGAAGGCGGCTGGACAAGGTGCCGGTCAGGATGGTCTGCCGGGCGGCGGCCTCCCGGCCAAAGCGCTTTTGCATTTCCTGACGCAGCACCCGCCAGGTGGCCCCCGGCTCCAGGGTTTCAAAGTTCTTGGCGATCACCTGCATATAGTAGCGCTGGCCCTCCAGGGCTTTCAGGAGCTGCCCCAGCGCATGGGGGGACAGGGTGTTGCCGGCCCAGTGGATCTGGATGCCTCGTGCGCCCATGGCCTCGATAACGCCCCGGGCGGCCTGGTTGGAGCCCCCCACGCCAATCACCACCAGGGCATCCGCTTCCTGCCGGATTTCTGCAGCAAACTCCTTGATGTCCCTCAGGCAATCAATGGCGGAGTCCTCCAGGGAAAGCCAGCCCAGGCTGTCCTGGTAGGCGGCCGGCCGGGACATGAGCATTTCCCAGGCTGCCCGGGCCTTGTCCAGGTGCTCCGGGCTGACCTTGGGCGATGAAATCCACTGGGTGTCCATGGCTGTTTCCTTTCAGTTGCCTGCCCGGAGGGCACGGAGCCCTCCGGGCAGGAGATAGGCTTTGGGATTATTCCCCCGCCTTGATCATGTTGTCGAAGTACACATAGTCTTCAACGGGCACGGCTTCTTCCACGGCGCCGGAGGCCAGGAAGGCGTCCTGCTGGGTCTGGTAGTAGGCCTTGAGGGTGCCGTCCTTGGCCATCGTCACCACCTCTTCGGAGGAGGGCCAGTCGGCGTCGCCCCGCTGGGCGAAGATGACATCAAAGTCCTGGGCAACCTGCTCGGCCACCCATTTGCAGGTCTCTTCCACGTTGTCCTGCTGGTAGTCCATGGCCTTGTACAGGGCACGGGTGAACTTGAGCACGGTGTCGGCATTGTCTTCGTAGTACTTGGGCATCACGATCCAGGAGGCGACGGAGGCGGCCTTGTCGGTGAACATCACGTTGTTGCCCAGCATCACCACGTCGTCCTTCAGCTGTTCCTTGATGGTGAAGGTGGAGGGGGACCAGGCAGCCACGGCGTCCAGGGTCCCGGAGGAAGCGGCGGTGACCAGGGCGGAAGCGTCCATTTCAAAGGCCTGGATGTCTTCCCAGGTCAGGTTGGCCCGCTCCAGCACGTACTGGAGGATGGTCTCGCTGGAGGTGCCGGAGGCATAGCCCACCTTCTTGCCCTTCAGGTCCTCGGGCTTTCCCACGCCGTGGGACTTCAGGCCCAGCACTTCGTCAGCATTGCCAATCTGGGAGAAGCTGAAGATCTTGGTGCGGCCCTGGATGGCCAGCCTGTGGGCGCCCGGCCCGATGTAGCCGATATCGATGGAGCCGTTTTCCATGGCGGCGATGATGGTGGGGCCGTCGGCAAACTCCACCAGGTTGATCTTCAGGCCTTCCTCCTCGAAGAAGCCGGCGCGGATGCCGGTGACGACGGACCAAAGGCTGGCATAGTTGGGCATGTAGGCGACGTTGAGGGTTTTGGTGGCTTCGGCACCGGCGGGCACTGCGAAGAGCACCGCAGCCAGGCAAAGCACCAGGGTCAGGGACAGGATACGTTTCATGTGGGTTCCTCCTCTTTTATTACTTCCAGGGCTTTTTGCCCAAGAATGTTCGAATTATTTGCGCACCGCCAGGAATTCCTGGTAAACCTCTGCCCAGATGTGGTTGCGGATTTCAATGAACTCCTGGGTCAGTTTGGTTTCCTGGGTGCGGGGGTGCGGGATGTCGATGTCCACGATCTCCTTGATGCGGCCGGGGCGGGCGCTCATGATGATGACCCGGTTGGCCAGAAGAATGGCCTCGTCCACATCGTGGGTGATGAAGAAGCAGGTGATGCGCTCCCGCTCCCAGGTGTTCAGAAGCTCTGTCTGCAGCTGGGTGCGGGTCTGGGCGTCCAGGGCGCCAAAGGGTTCGTCCATCAGCAGCACCTGGGGCCTGGCCGCATAGGCACGGGCGATGGCCACCCGCTGCTTCATGCCGCCGGACAGCTCCTTGGGGTAGTGGTCGGCAAACTTCTCCAATTGCACCATTTCCAGGTAGCGCATGGCTTCCTTTTTGGCTTCCTCCCCCTTGACGCCGCGCATCTCCAGGGCGAACATCACGTTCTTGCGGACGGTCAGCCAGGGAAAGAGGGCATACTGCTGGAAGACCACGCCCCGGTCCGAGCCTGTGCCCCTCACCACCTCGCCGTTGCACAGCACCTGGCCGCTAGTGGGCTCCAGCAAGCCTGCGATGATGTTGAGCAGGGTGGATTTGCCGCAGCCCGAGGGGCCGACGACGGTGATGAACTCGTTTTCTGCAATGTCCAGGCTGACGCCGTTGAGGGCCACCATCTTGCCGTTGCGGCCGTCAAACTCCTTGTATACGTTGTCAATCTTGACTTTTACAGCTCGCGCTTCTCTTGCCATCCTGTGAGCCTCCTTTCCATCCATTTGATCAGCTTTTCGATGCTGATGCCGATGATGCCGATGATGATGATGTACAGCAGCATCGGCTTGGTTTCAAAACTGCTGTTGAGGCTGCGGATCCGCATTCCCAATCCTTGCATGGCCCCGGTGGACTCCGCAGCGATCAGGGTGGTCAGCGCCACGGAGGCGCCCAGGCGGATGGCGGTGAGGATGAAGGGCAGGGAGGCCGGCGCGATGACCCGCACAAAGATGTCCCTGTCCTTGGCGCCCAGCACCCTGGCAGCCTTGATCAGCGTCTCGTCGATGTTGATGACCCCCTGGTAGATGGTGATGCACATGGTCAGGAAAGTGGCGATGGTGATGACGATGATCTGGGGCTTCCTGCCCACCCCGGCGGCGATGACGATCAGGGGCACATAGGCCAGGGGCGGGATGTTGCGGATGAACTGGATCCAGGGCTCGATGATGTTGCGCACCGGCAGGTACCAGGCCATCAGGATGGCGATGGGCAAGGCCAGGGCAAAGCCGATGCCAAAGCCCGCCAGCACGGAAATGAGGCTGGAGCCGATGTCCTTGAACAGCACGCCCCGGTTGATCATCACGGGGATCTGCTTCAGGGTTTCCACCACGTTGGGAAAGCTGCGGGACGTGGCTGGGATGATGGAGAGGATGTACCACAGCACCATGGCGATCAGAAAGGAGATCACCAGCCAGATCTGGGGCGGCACCCTGCTCTGGTTCAGGTTGCGGCGGTCTCTGTCAATTTTGCTCATTCAGGTCCTCCTTTTCTGTTAACGGCCCGCTTTTGCCATCACGGCATAGCGCTCCGCCATTTCGTCCAGGCTGATTTGCTCCACCAGGGGCGCGCGGCCCAGCATGCCAAACTCCACAATCAGGCTGCCCACCGCTTCCCGTACGCCCCGGGCGATGCAGCCGCTGAGAAGCTCCTGCTCCGGGTTGCCGGCCCTGCCTGTGGTGACCATCTCCATGACGGGGCCCAGGAAGGCCCTTGGATCAAAGGCTTCGGGCTTGGCTGCAAGCAGCTCCCAGACGCCGGAGATGCCCTCTGCATCCCGAAGCGCCGGGGAGAGGGCAAACAGCTCCCGGAAGTTGCGGGTGACTGCCAGACGGATGTCGGTGTCCACATTGATCTTGGCAATGCCGCTTGCAACGGCCGCCTTCAGTTCAGCCAGGGGTATGCCGTGGGCTCCCTGCACATTCCCGCCCAGGGCATTGATCTCCTCCACAATGTAGCCGGGCACAGTGGAGGAGCCGTGGCTGACCAGGGCACAGAACAGGCGCTCGTGCTGCAGGCACTCCCGGATGGCGACGGGGATTTCGCGGCGCAGCTTGACCCCTTTGCCTTTGGATGCCCCGTGCATGGTGCCGTAGGAGATGGCCAGGGCATCCACCCCGGTTGAGCGGACAAACTCCACCGCCTTTAAGGGGTTGGTGTAGGTGGATTCCTCGCTGAAGACGTGGTCCTCCACCCCAGCCAGCACCCCCAGCTCCCCCTCGACGCTGACACCCCGGGGGTGGGCGTACTTGACCACTTCCCGGGTCAGTTCCACGTTTTCATGAAAGGGCAGGCTGGAGCCGTCAATCATCACCGAGGTGTAGCCGCCGGCGATGGCTGCCTTGACGGACTCAAAATCCCGGCCGTGGTCCAGGTGGAGGACGATGGGCAGGGGGCTGTCCTTGGCCAGGGCTTTCACCGCCTCGCCAATCACCTGGGCACCCCTGATCTTGTCCTCGAGGGTGGCGTTCATGAAATCCACCCGGCCGCCCATGAAGCCATTGGCAAGGTCTGCACCCTGCAGCACCACCGGCGCCCGGAACATGCTGTGCACATCGATGACGGCCTCGGCCTGGACGATGGCGTTTACGTTGAATGCCCCCTGGCCGTAGCCGTGCTGGCTGGCGCTTTCCAACAGGGGCCGCATGGGAATCAGTGGCATGGATGCACGTCCTCCTCATGGTTGTTGTGGCCTTCCTCCCCCGCCATGCACAGGTGGACGGAGGTCAGCTTGAAGGTGCGGGGCAGGGCCAGGATGTTGGGATTGGGGCCCACGATGGTCTTCTTGGCGTGCTCCAGGGCTTCCTCGATGGTGGCCCGGGTTTTCAGGCCCATGCCCCTTGCAATGCCCGGCATCTTGGTGCCCACCAGGTAGCAGGCCGACGCATTCATCTCTGCAATATGGGCGCAGGAAATCATGCTGAAGCCGTGGAAGGGGTGGAAGGCGTGCTCCTCCCGGTATTTGCGGATGTACTCCGGGTTCTCCGCAAAACGTTCTCCCAATTCGTTCATGTCCGGCAGGGTGTTCATCTCCCGGCTGGAGAAAATCTCGTACATCTCCTTGGTGTAGGGCCACAGGTCCACGTGGAAGTTGCCGTCTGCAGCCGAGGCGCAGATGAACACGCAGTTGTCGGACAGCACCCGTTTGAAGCGGATCATCTGGGCGGACAGGGCTTGCATCAGCATGATGGGGTTGATGCCCATGCCGTCCCCGTAGTGGAAGAAGGTGGGCATGCCAAAGACCACCACGTCGTATTTCTTTTTGGCATAATGCACATAGGTGCGCTGGTCGGCCACCTGCCAGCTCAGGGGCATCATCTCCTTTGCATAGCCGGAGAAGATGGCAATCTGGCGGGAGCGGGTGTCCAGGACAGCATCACAGCAGAAGAACTTCTTGCCCATCTTCTCCTCCATGTGGATGCTGATCTCATCAAACTTGCTGCGCATCAGGGAGGTGCCGGACACGGGGGTGAAATCCGGCCTGTGCATCACCTTGGGCACGTGGTGGCTGGCGATGGAGCGCCAGTGGGTGATGCCGGTGGCGACGAGGAACCTGGCGATGAAGGAAGCGGTCTCCCGGCCGCTGATCGGGTCCAGGCGGGGCCGGAGGAGGCCGTAGAGCGCGATGACCTTGATGCTCTTGCTGACGCTGAGGGCGAGCGCGATGACGCCCCGACGGAGACTGGCTGCTGGTAGGAGGAAGGCTTTCACGATCAAGGATAGAGTGAGGCCTCGGCGGCCAGGGGCCAAGAGACGTGGTTGCGTCTCTTCCGTGCGGGTTTTGGAACCGGAGCTGGGCCCGTCCACCATTGAGATCGTGGATGAGCGGCCGGAAGAGGCCAGCCGCGATCCGGAGGGAGAGGGCTTAT
>ENA-UOUL01002274-UOUL01002274.1-bioreactor-metagenome-genome-assembly--contig:-NODE-2274-length-22923-cov-3.670402_pt1 | contig 22923 bp, 18 predicted proteins | sample MGYA00249838_ERZ747220 | MGnify/ENA primary metagenome ERZ747220 (study PRJEB28778, sample SAMN05720191) | bioreactor metagenome | isolation source: Anaerobic biogas reactor | place: USA:Washington...
TGATCCCCTGTGTTATCGTCGGCCTGGGAAACCGGTTTACCTCACCCGGGTAGCCAATGAGATAGACGGTGCTGGCGATAGCCCGTGCTTCGCCATCGGCCAGGGCCAGCGGCGGCGCATCAAGACCTTCCAGCGGCCCCAGTACGGCGAGATCAGCCATCAGGTCCCAGCCGACGACGGGAACGTCTTCATGCTCTGTACCGCCGTCAAAGACAATACGCGCCGACTCGTAAGGCCAGACCACGTGGGCATTGGTCACCACGTACCCATCCTCAAGGAGGATGCCGCTGCCGAACCGGTTACCCATATCCACGAAGACGATAGACGGCGAAATCAGGTCGAAGATGGCCGACGGGCTCAACGGGCCGGGTGTCGGCGTGGGGCTGGGCGTCTGAGTCGGCGTGGGCGTAGTCGTTGGCGTTGGGGTTCTTGTAGCCGCTCTCGTCGGTGAGGGGCTTGCAGTTGGTAAAGGATCAACTTCCTGTGTCGGTGACTGGCAACCTTGGCTCAGCAAGGCCAGCAGAAAAAGGCAGGGCAACCATAGGACGATGCGTGCAAAGTGCGAAGCCATTAGCGGGTCCTCCACCGGCCCAATCGGCGGTTATATTTGTCCAAAGTATAAGGGGAAGTCGCACGGAGAGAGTGTGACTTTCGTCTACGTTACCTGTGACGATGATCATTGCGGCAACTGCTGCCAGTAGCGCCGCTCGCCGAGGCTACCGTTGCTCGCCCGCCACGCCCGCAACCCATTCAACGACTGGCTTGCAGCTCGCATCCAACAGCTCGCGCGCTACCCCGGCATACAGGGAGAGATAGTGCGCCAGCGCCTGCTGCGGAACCTGATGGTTCGCCAGCAGCCCCCGCACCCAGTCGATCTCGTGGTCGAGCAGAGCCATATCGCCAAAAGCCAGCGCGGCGCAGATGCCCTGTTGGAGATGTTCGTTGGCTACCTGCAGATAGCCGGAGGTAATCCCCTGATCGATCATACACAGCCAGACCTGTCCTTCCAGAAAACGGCGCTGCCGCTCAAAACAGGCCAGGGCCAGCCGGTAGCTTTTGTCCACAGGATCGCCGGCCCGGAGCGTCGCCGCTGCCTCCAGAATAGCACCCGCGCGCGACGCCGCCTCATCGAGCTGCTCGCCCAGGAAATGGCCGGGCATCTTATCGCGCAGCGCCGGCAGCCGGTTATAGATCAAGCCGCCATAAGCCACAGGCGTCTGCTGCGACTGCAGAAAGCGGGCCATCTCCAGCGCCGCTGCCGCCGTGGGCAAGGTCTGCGCCGCCAGGATGAATAGCGCCGGCCGCTGCGCCGCCAACGTTGCCTCCAGCTCCTCGATCGGAAGGTTGGGACCGAGGAAGGAGGCCGGCCAGCCGCGATAGCGCAGCAGCAAGGTCAGGAGGAGCGGCGGGAAGGCGTGTTCTTCGCGCGGAGGGCTGGCAAGATAGATGGTCTGCCGGCGGGTGGGCGGCGGGGCAGACGCCAGCAGCGCGTTGATCCGGCGTAGAGCGATAGCCGAAGCGAAATGTTCCTGCTGGGCCGTCGCTTTGTTCTCATACCAGAGCCGGCCGATTTCGGACATCCCTTTCTGCAGCAGTTCCAGGCTGACCAGCTCTGGCGCGTGCCGGGCCAGGGCGTGGGCCAGCTGTTGCTCGGCCCCGGCTTCGTCGTAGCTCAGACAGGCGGAGACCCAGGCCTCACGCAGCGCCGACAGGTCGGCAAGCGTTGCGGCAGGCACGGCCCGTTTGCCGGGAGGCGGGCCAACGACCGCAGGCTGATGTAGCGGGTCCTGACCACCAGCTTCCAGGTCGCGCCAGAGCTGCACCGCCTGGCCGATACGCATGCCTTCCCTTTCGCGGGCCATCAGCCATTTAACCGTATCCAGGTCACGCTGGGAATAGAGGCGGTGTCCGCCGGCTGTGCGCTGCGGAACAGGCAGCCCGTAACGCCGCTCCCAGGCACGCAGTGTGTCAGGTTTTATGCCCGTCTTACGGACGATGACTTTCAGATTATAGCTGGGGGTTGTCTCTAGCATTTGTCTGATTCTTATGTGCTTTTTGTCACTGTATTTTGCTGGAAACGGCACATTATACTGCTCTAAAGTATAGAAAGAAGTATAGCAAGGTGCCGATATATTGTCAATGAATTGCACAGTTTATATTGACAACTAGATAGCCCTCTGTTATGCTTTGCACAGAATACAGCTCCCGGAGGGGGATGGAACTCCTTTCCGGGTGTGCAAAATTATAGTCCAGATACCGGCGGGTCTCATGGGAGACCGAAAATGACCGTCCAGTTAGATGCCTGGGAAAGCCCATTATTGCTACAGGCTTACGCCCCCCTGGAGAACCGCCTGCGTCACGACGCACAGCTTCTGGCTGACCGGACGCAATCAGAGCTGGCCTTCCACCACTGCCAGGTCATCACCCGGGAGCATAGCCATACCTTTTTTGTCGCCTCCGCCTTGCTTCCCCGCTCGCAGCGTGAAGCCATCCGCGCCCTCTACGCCTTTTGTCGCGTCAGCGACGATCTGGTTGACCGCGCCGGCAGCGATCAGGCTGCCCGGCTGCAGGAGTGGCGGCAGCGCAGCCTCTCCGGCCAGCCTCCGGCCGACGATCCCGTGGCCCTGGCCTGGGCCGACGCACGCGCCCGCTTCGCCATCCCGCGGCAGTACGCCGAGCAGCTTCTCGACGGGATCGCCACCGACCTGACGCCTACCCGCTACCAGAGCTTTGCCGAGCTGGCCCAATACAGTTACTCGGTGGCCTCTACGGTGGGTCTGATGAGCATGCACATCGTCGGCTACACCGGCACGGAAGCCATCCCCTACGCTGTCAAGCTCGGCGTGGCTCTGTAGCTAACCAACATCCTTCGCGACGTCGGCGAAGATTGGCGAAACGGTCGCCTCTATCTGCCCGAGGACGAGCTGGCTGCCTTCGGTCTGACCGACGCCGACATCGCGCGGGACATCGTAGACGATCGCTGGCGCGCCTTCATGCGTTTCCAGATTGCGCGCACCCGCCGGCTCTACGCCGAAGCGCTGCCCGGCGTGATGCTGCTGCACAGGAAAGGCCGCCTGGCCATTGCCGCCGCTGCCGAGCTATACCGGGCGATCCTCGACGACATCGAAGCGCACGACTACGATGTCTTTACCCACCGGGCGCATACGAGCACGCGACGCAAGCTGGCCCTGCTGCCCGGCATCTGGTTGCGTTCTCGCTTCGGCGGTTACTCGCGGAAAGAACGCGCATAACCATCCCGGCCCTCCCATTCCAAGGAAAAGAAATGAGTGAAAAAGTAATCGTTATTGGCAGCGGCTTTGGCGGATTGGGCGTCGCCGCGCGTCTGGCGGCGCGGGGCTACGATGTGCAGCTTTTCGAAAAGCTGGACAAAGCCGGCGGGCGGGCCTACGTCTTCGAGCAAGGCGGCTTCAAGTTCGACGCCGGCCCGACTGTGATCACGGCCCCCTTCATGTTCGACGACATCTTCACCGCCGCCGGGCGCAGGCGTGAGGATTATGTCGAGTTTTGGCCGCTCGACCCGTTCTACCGCATTTTCGACCACCATGGCCGCTCCTTCGACTACAACGACGATCCGGCGTTCATTGCCGGGCAGATCCGCAACTGGAATCCGGCCGACGCTGCAGGCTACGAGCGCTTTATGCAGACGACCCGCGCCATCTTCGAGAAGGGGTTTGTCGAGCTGGCCGATAAGCCGTTTCTGCACCTGAGCGATATGCTGCGCGTCGCGCCAGATCTGATCCGGCTCAAATCGCACAGGTCGGTCTACAGCTATATCTCCCAGTTCATCGAAAACGACTTCCTGCGCCGCGTCTTCTCCTTCCACCCGCTGCTGATCGGCGGTAATCCCTTCGACGCCTCCTCCATCTACGCCATGATCCATTACCTGGAGCGGCAGTGGGGCGTGCATTACGTGATGGGCGGCACGGGCGCGCTGGTGGCGGCCCTCGTACGCCTGATTGAAGAGCTGGGCGGGCGCATCCACTACAACAGTGAGGTAGTCGAGATCCTTGTGGACAACCGCCGGGCCAGAGGCGTCCGCCTGTCCGATGGGTCGGTCCACCGCGCCGACCACGTGATCAGCAACGCCGACGTTCCCTGGACCTACCTGAACCTCATTCCAGGCCGCCATCGCAGCCTGCGCAATAGCGACCTGCGCTGGAAGAAGCTGACGCGCTACAGTATGTCTCTGGTCGTCATCTACTTCGGCACCGATAAGGTCTATCGCCACGACGGCCGGCTGGCCCACCACAATATCATCCTCAGCGAGCGCTACCAGAGGCTGCTGGCCGACATCTTCAAGCACAAGAAGCTGCCCGACGACTTCTCGCTCTATCTGCACATGCCCACGGTGACCGATCCGGCAGTCGCGCCGGCTGGGCACGAAGCGTTTTACGTGCTCTCCCCGGTGCCAAACCTGGCCGGCAGCACGGACTGGGCGCGCCGGGCTCGCACGTACCGCAATGCCATCATCCAGTTCCTGGAAGACAACTATCTCCCCGACCTGCAGCGGCACATCGTGACGGAGTGCATGATCGACCCCCGCCACTTCCAGACCAGGCTCAATAGCTACCTGGGCGCCGGCTTCTCGGTCGAGCCGATCCTCACGCAGTCTGCCTGGTTCCGGCCTCACAATCGCTCGGAGGATATCGACAACCTCTACTTCGTCGGCGCGGGCACCCACCCCGGCGCCGGCCTGCCCGGCGTGCTATCGTCCTCGATCATCGTCGAAGGGCTGATCGCCGCCACGCGCAGCGCGTCGCAGACCTCGCGGGACGAGGCGCTCGTCGCGAGCCTGAGCCGTTCGTAATGTCTTCCGCAAAACCGCTTCCCGTCGCCGGTCCTGAGACCGGCCTGAAAGTCCTGCGCGGGCTGGCCCGCGAGCGCTCGCTGCTGGCGGCGCTGGAAATCATGCGCGACGAGGTTGGCCCGGCCTTCCAGATCACGCTGCCGGGCTTCCAACCCGCCGTGCTGGTTGGGCCGGAGCATAACCGAGGCATCATGGTCAGCCAGCGCGACAGCTTCCGCTGGCGCAGCCCGTCCGATCCGGTGACCAAGCTGCTGCGCCACGGCGTGCTCGTCGAGGATGGCGAAATGCACGATCGTCTGCGCGGCGCTATGGAGCCGGTGCTGCAGAAGCCGCAGGTCATCCGGCATGTCCCCGCCATGCTGGCGTACACCGACCGCGTTCTGGACAGGTGGGCCGACGGCTCGGTGCAGAACATGCTGGTCGAGATGCGCCGGGTCGCCCTGCTCATCTTCATGGGCACTCTGCTGGACGTGGAGTTCGGCCCCGATTTGGAGCGCATGTGGGAGCCGATCCTGCGCTCTATCAAATATATCTCTCCCGGCCTGTGGATCGTCTGGCCCAACATGCCCCGCCCCGGCTACGAACGGGCGCTGGCCCAGATGGACGACTACCTCTACGACCTCGTTCGCGACCGGCGGCAGTCGCTGGCCCGGCGCGACGCGACAGGCGTGCAGCCTGCAGCCGACCTGTTGACCCACCTGGTACAGATCCCAGAGATGAGCGACGATCTCATCCGCGACCAGATCCTGACCATGCTCATTGCCGGTCACGACACGAGCACGGCTCTGCTCGCCTGGACTCTCTACCTCCTCGGCCAGCATCACGACGTGATGGAGCGGACCCGGCGGGAAGTGGACAACGTGCTCGGAGGCGGCCCGCCGACCGCCGAAGCGGTGAACAACCTCTACTCCCTCGACGCTGTGATCAAGGAGAGCTTGCGCCTCTACCCGCCGATCCACGTCGGCAACCGCCTTGTCGCCGAAGACACCGCCCTTTCCGGCTACGAGCTGCGGGCAGGCACGCGCGTTATGGCCTCGATCTACCTCTCCCACCGCGACGAGCGCTACTGGGAGGAGCCGCAGGCCTTCCGGCCGGAACGCTTTGAGCGTGGCGGCGAACGGCCCCCTGCCTTCACCTACGTACCGTTTGGCGGCGGCCCGCGCGCCTGCATTGGCGCTGCCTTTGCCCAGGTGGAAGCCAAGGTCGTCCTGGCCCGTATCCTGCAGCGGTTTACCCTGGAGGATGTTGGGCGGCCGGTGTGGCCTTACATGGGCGCTACCCTGGAGCCACATCCAGGCGTCTTCCTGCGCGTCAAACGGAGGCCAGCGTGACCTATTTCGGCTTTTTGCTGCGTTTTGTGGTCGTGCCTATCGCCGTCCTGCTTGGCGTGGCGCTCTGGGACCGGCGCCAGGGGCGGCGGCGCGCTGCTTCGCTGCGTAGCTGGCCCGTCTGGGCGGCGATCGGGCTGCACATGGTCGTCGCCCTGCTCTACACCACGCCCTGGGACAACTACCTTGTCGCCACGCGCGTCTGGTGGTACGACCCGGCGCTGGTCAGCGGCATCGTCATCGGCTGGGTGCCCGTCGAGGAATACACCTTCTTCCTGCTGCAGCCCGTGCTCACCGGCCTGTGGATTGTCTTCCTGGCGCGCCGCCTGGCCCTGCCCGCCGGCCCGGTTCCGTCGTCCCAGCGCTTCATGCGCGTCTGGCTTCCCGCAATCCTCGGCATCGTCTGGCTCGCCGCAATTGCCGCCCTACTCGCCGGCCTCGAGCCAGCAACCTACCTGTCCCTGACGCTGCTCTGGGCCATGCCGCCGATTGCCCTGCAGCTCGCCTTTGGGGCCGACATCCTGTGGCATTATCGCCGCCTCGTCCTGCTGGCCCTCGTGCCGGCGACGCTCTACCTGAGCGCGACCGATGCGCTGGCTATCGGCCGGTGGGGAACCTGGACCATCGATCCTGCCCAGTCGCTACACGTCCTGCTCGGCGGCATGTTACCGGTTGAGGAGTTCGTCTTCTTCCTCCTGACCAGCACGCTGCTGACCTTGGGCATCGTCCTGGTCTGGGCCGAGCCCAGCCACAGGCGGCTCGCCGAGACTAAAAGTATTCAGTTAAAGGCCAAGAGCTAACAGCTTATTGCTCCCCTTCCCCCAGCCGGCCAACCTGACCGGCAGTTGGCTCCGCTCAGCAGAACCAGTCTTCAGTCAGGCGCGGCGGGGGTAGGTCAGGCAGCAGGGGGGCCGTCCAGGTGGGCGCCGGTACGCCCGCCAGATCGCTGGCCAGTTGTTCGACGGCGTGGAAGGTGTGGTAGACATCGCCGTCTGCTGCCTGCTCGACCAGCGCGGCGACCTCCTGCTGCAGTATGTCCATTCGCGGGTCAGGATGGACCCAGCGGTAGGTGAAGTTGGCGCTGTCCAGCGGCCCAAGCCACGACGGCAGCGGACCGCCGTCGAGCAGGGCGCTGTGCGGCGGGATGAGCAGGCGGATGGAGAGCTGCACCGCCGACACGTGGGGAATGAGCCCCCGGCTGCGAATCCAGCCCAGCATCTCGCGGTAATCGTCCAGCGTCGTCCACGGCGTAAACGGCACCCACGTCGGCTGCACGGGCAGCGCCGCCTCGTCGAGAATCGCCAGCGCCTCGTCCATATCGGCGACGGTGTGCCCCTTTTGCAGCTCGGCCAGCACCTCGTCGCTCGTCGCCTCAAAGGCGGAGACGACGAAACTGGCGCCCAACGCCCGCAGCCGGGGCAGCAGCGCCCGCCGCTCGAGGATATGCTCCACTTTCGTCGTGAAGTCGAAGGTTACGTGGGGAAACTCCGCGTGCAGCGCTTCGGCCAGCCGCAGAGCATGGCCCGGCCCGTTGAGGAAATCGGGATCGCCAAAGGTGATGTGCCCCGCGCCCGCCGCGACCTGCTGGCGGATGTCGGGCATCACCGTCTCCACAGGCACGGCGAAGAAGCGCCCGCCATAGACCGGCACGACCGGGCAGTGGCGGCAGGTGTGCAGGCAGCCGCGGCTGGCCTCCACGTAGCCGGCCTGTATGGCCTGCCTGTCGTACATATAATGGGCGTAGTCGCTCAGCGGCGGGAGCCCCGTCCGGTCGGGTACGGGCAGCTTCAGCCGCTCCAGCACCGGCGCACCCTGCCGCGTAGCAGTCGTCACGCCGTCCACCGCTTCGGCCGGCCTGCCCTCGGCCAGCGCCGCCACGAGCCGGCTCAACACCCCTTCCGCTTCGCCGGCAATGACCGAATCAGCCACCTGCGCCTCGCCCAGCAGGTAGGTGGCGTTCATCCAGGCGTAAAGGCCATAGAAGCAGATGTGCGCCGCCGGGTTCAGCGCCCGCACGCGCCGCGCGGCGCTCACGCCCAGCCGCAACGCCGTGTGCATGGGCACGGCAATGCCCACAAAGCGCGCCTGGCGGACGAGCGTTTCGTCCAGAGAGGTAACCGACAGGTCCTGTGCCGCGACCTGCCGGCCCTCGCCCCGCAGCACAGCCAGAGGCCAGGCGAGGTTCAGCGGCTGGTGGCCCAGCTCGTAGCAGGCCAGCAGGAGAATATCGCCGTTCGTGGCGGCGGCAGCGGGCGATCGGTCGTCCATGAGGGCCAGTATACCATATGCGCCGGCCGCTCACGACCGTTCTGCTTTATTTTTGGGCGCCTCTCCCATTATAATGAGGGTGATGGACGAGCAGGAGGCCTATTTCAACCGCCAGCGGCAGCAGATGATCGAGCGCCAGATCCGCGCCCGCGGCATCCGCGATAAGGCCATTCTCGCCGCTCTGGCGACGGTGCCGCGCGAGGCTTTCGTGCCGTCTGAGTACCAGTACGCTGCCTATCAGGACAGCCCACTGCCCATTCCCGGCCGGCAGACGATCAGCCAGCCCTACGTCGTCGCCCTGATGATGCGCGCCCTGCGCCTGCAGCCCGACGACTGCGTGCTGGAAGTCGGCTCGGGTTCGGGCTACGCGACGGCACTGCTCAGCCGCATCGTGCGCGAGGTGCATGGCGTGGAGCGGCGCGAGGAGCTGGTGACCTACGCTCGCGAGCGGCTGCAGAAGCTGGGCTACGACAACGTCCACATCCACCACGGCGACGGGACGATGGGCTGGCCCCCCGCGGCCCCTTACGACGCCATCATGGTCTCCGCCAGCGGCCCTGAAGTGCCGCCGGCCCTGCGCGAGCAGCTGGCTATCGGCGGGCGGCTGGCGATGCCCATCGGCCGGGCCAGCGATCTACAATCGTTGCTGCTCGTCCAGCGCACCGGCCCTGACAGCTTCCAGCACAAAGACCTGGGCGGCGTGCGCTTCGTGCCGCTTATTGGCGAACAGGGGTGGTAAAAGAAGCGGCTTGGGGAGACGGCTACAGGCCGGCCGGCATGGTCAGTCGCGTTTTTCCACCGGCAGCCCCGAGGCGCGCCAGGCGTTCATCCCGCCGCTCACGTCCAGCACTTCAAAGCCAGCGCGACTGAGGCGGCGCGACGCCAGCGGGCTGCGGTGCCCCGAGGCGCAGATGCACAGGATCTGCCGGCCACGGGGCACCTCGTTCAGCCGTTTTCCCAATTGCGTGAGGGGAATCAGCAGCGCGCCGGGCGCGACGCCGCTGCCGTACTCGGCGGGCTGGCGCACGTCGAGCAGCACCGTGTGGTCGCTGCCGGTGGTCAGGCGAGCATACGCCTCGTGCGGCGCGATACGCGCGGCGGGCCGCCCCCGCAGCCAGTCCAATAAGCCCACTAACGGACCCCGCTCGCCAGCGCCTGGCGCAGTAACCCCAGTGTACCGGCCGAGAGCAGCTTTTCGTTCTTGTGGGCGATGAACTCGGCGTAGGCGTCTACGAATATCTTGCCCGGCTTGCGGAAGTCGAAGCCCTCCGGCTCGTCGCGGAAATATTCGCGGTGGACCCGCGTCCAGACCAGGCGGCCATCCGTGTCGATGTTCACCTTGGTCACACCCAGGGGCACGGCGCGGGCGAACTCGTCCTCATCTACCCCTTTGGCGCCCTTCAGCGCACCGCCTGCGGCATTGATCCGCTCCACCTCTTCCTGGGGCACCGAGCTGGAACCGTGCATGACCAGCGGGACGCCCGGCAATTGCCGCTGGATTTCGGCCAGCCGGTCAAAGTGGAGCCCCTGGCTGCCGCTGAACTTGTAGGCGCCGTGGCTCGTGCCAATCGCCACCGCCAGGCTGTCGCAGCCCGTCTGCTCGACAAACTGCCGGGCCTCAATCGGGTCCGTCAGCCGGGCATGCTTCTCGTCTACGGCAATGTGCTCCTCGACGCCGCCCAGCATACCCAGCTCCGCCTCCACGCTGATACCCTTCGCGTGGGCATGTTCGACCACCCGGCGTGTAATCGCCACGTTTTGCTCGAACGGCTCGTGCGAGGCGTCGATCATCACCGAGCTGTAGAAGCCGGAGTCGATCGCCTCGTGGGCCGTCGCTTCGTCGCCGTGGTCCAGATGAACGGCGAAGATGGCCTCCGGGTAAATATCGCCGGCAGCGCGGATAATCGCCTCCAGCATCGTCGGGTTGGCATAGCTGCGCGCGCCGCGCGAAATCTGGATGATGAACGGGGCCTGCGAGCGCATGCAGCCCTCGAACAGCCCCAGGGCCTGTTCCATGTTGTTGATGTTATAGGCGCCGACGGCGAATTGGCCGTAGGCTACTTTGAACAGCTCGTCAGTTGTTACGATCATCGCGTTCTCCTCGGCCGCCGGCCATGAGGATGGCCGTTTTGTAGACAACTCTCGTGGCCTTCAGTGTAGCACAGTGTGGCGTCGCGCGTTAGCTGGTGGCACAATGTGACGTGATGGAACGCCTTGCTTTGTTACGCTTGCGCTCCTGGCTCTCGTTGCTCTGGCTAGGCCTGCTTCTTCTTGCCGCACTGCTGCTGCCGGGGCGCATATGGACCACGCTGCTCGTCGGTCTCGGCGGCCTGTTCGTCGTCGCCTTCCTCTGGTCGTGGCAGCTTGCCGGCGGCCTGCACGGCCGGCGCCAGCTCCGCTTTGGCTGGGTCGCCGTCGGCGACCGCCTTTCCGAGAGCTTCACCCTGATCAACGATAGCGTGCTGCCTGCCTTCTGGGTGGAGGTCGAAGACCGGTCCAACGTGCCCGGCTACAGCCCGGCGGTCGTGCGCAGCGTGGGTGGTAGGGGCACCCTGCAGTGGCGCCAGGACGCCATCTGCCAGCAGCGGGGTCGCTTCCACCTTGGCCCCTGGACGTTGCACAGCGGCGATCCGTTCGGCATCTTTACCGTCACCATCAACTACCCGATCTCCGACGAGATCATCATTCACCCGCCGATCCTCACCCAGCTACCCATCCCGCTGCCGGCCGGGCAGGCCAGCGGCCGGGTCCGCGCCCGCCAGCGCAGCTGGCAGGCTACCGTCAACGCGTCCACGGTGCGCGACTACCAGCCCCAGGACCCCTACCGCTGGATTCACTGGCCCACCAGCGCCCGGCGCGACGACCTCTACGTTCGCGAGTTCGATCTGGACGCGGCCGGCGACATCTGGCTGCTGCTGGACATGCAGGCTTCCGTGCAGCTCGGCAGCGGGCCGCAGAGCAGCGAGGAGCAGATGATCCTGCTCGCCGCCGCTCTGACCGCTCGCGCCCTGCACGAAAACCGGGCAATCGGCCTCGCCGCCTACAGCCAGAACCCCCAGCTCATCCCGCCGGGTATCGGCGGCGGGCAGCAGTGGCGCCTGCTGCGGGCCCTGGCCCTGGCCAATGCCGACGGCGAAAACAGCCTCGCTGACTCGCTGGACGATCTGCGGCGCGTGGCCCAGCGCGGCAGCGCCGCCGCGATCCTCACGCCGCGCGCCGACGGAGACTGGCTGCCGGCGCTGCTGCAACTGGCGCACGCTGGCATCCGCTGCCACGTCACGCTGCTCGACCGCGAAAGCTATGGCGATCGCGCCAGCGGCAGCAAAGGGCTGTGCGACGCCGTCCAGCAGCTGGGCGTTCCCTGCCACCTGGTGCGCCAGGGCGACATCGGCCAGCCGCTGGAGGAAGGCCCGCGCCGCGGCTTCTGGCAGTTCCGCACGCTGGCTACCGGCAAGGTCGTCGTCGTGCAGCGGCCCGACGAATGAGGGGCGAGCAGGGCGGTATGCGGCCCGCGATGAAGAACAAGGACGGTAATCATGGCTGATAGCACAGACCGGCGCCGGCTGACCCTGCGGACGCGCAAGAACCTCTATGAATCGGCCCACCTGCTGCGCCGCGACAGCAGTCGCGAGCTGGGCATCTTCCTGGATGGCCTCTGGGCCTACGTCCAGGACCCGCGCGTCGCCGCCTCCGACCCGGAGAGGGGTATCCAACCACTGGAGGTGAAGTGGGAGCCGGGCCTGCGCGACGGGCCGGTGAGCGCCCGCTTCGCCGTGCTCGACTACAACGCCGACAGCGGCGCCCTCGTGCCGCCGGCAAAGTGGGACCGCCGCAACGCCCGCTTCACCGGCCCGGATGGCCAGCCGCTCGACCCCAGCCGGTGCGATACCTTCCAGTTCCACCAGGTCAACGTCTGGGCCGTGGCTCAATCGGTGCTGGACATGTACGAAGCGCCGCAGGCACTCGGCCGGCCAATCCCCTGGGCGTTCGAGGGCAACCGGCTCATCCTCGTGCCCCACGCGGGCTACGACGAAAACGCCTATTACGACCGCCACAGCAAATCGCTGCAGTTCTACTACTGTGGCAGCCCCAGCTCGCCGCTCTACACCTGCCTGTCGCACGACATCATCGCCCACGAGATGGGTCACGCCGTGCTCGACGGCATTCGCCCCCTCTACTACCACTTCACCAGCCTGGAAACCGCCGCTTTTCACGAGGCGATGGCCGACCTCACCGCCATCGTCGCCGCCATCCTCAATACCCCCCTGCGGCGCAGCGTCGGGGCTGCCGGTCACGGCGCCCTGAACAACGATAATGCCATCGCGTTGCTTGCCGAGGAGTTTGGCGAGCAGGTTATGCATACCTCTTCGCTGCGCAGCGCCCGCAACCAGTACACCATGGCCCACTTTGGACCGGACGCGACGCCCCACGCGCTCTCCCAGGTGCTCACCGGGGCGATGTTCGACATCCTCGCCGGCATCGCCGACATCCACCGGCGCGAGGGCGAGAGCAGCCCGCTGCAGGCGCTCTGGTGGGCAGCGGACCGTTTCCGCCGGCTGGCGCTGCAGCCGCTTGATTTCTGCCCACCTGTGGATATCCAGTTCGCCGACTACGGCCGGGCGGTGCTGAAGAATTTCCTGCTCTACGAAGAGCACGAAAGCAGCAACGGCCGGGCATACCTGGATCTGATCCAGGACGTTTTCCACCGCCGCCTCATCTGCAGTCATAAGCGGGCGAGCTGCAGCGCCGATCCCCGCCAGTGCGCCGTGATGCCGGGGCACACACCGCGCATGGAGATCGTACACGATATCAACCGCATCGCCCGCTCCCGCGCCGCGGCCTACTATTTCCTCAACGACAACCGCCCGCAGCTGCACATCCCCCCGGAACAGGATTTTGAGGTCGTCGATCTCTACGACACCATCAAGTATGGCGCTGCCGCCGTCCGGCTGCCGCGCGAAGTCGTCGTCGAATACGTCTGGCGGGAGGAGGTGCCTCTGGAAGGAGAGCGCTTTGGCCGGCTGCAGGGAACCCGCGCCGAGCTGCTTTGCGGCGGCACGCTCGTGCTCGACGGGCAGGGTAACGTGCTCGCCTGGGAAAACAAGCCTGGCGCCGGCGGCGTTTACGACGTGCAGGCCGGCCGGGCGCGACGCGACGCGCTGCTGGCGCACATCGCCCGGCAGGCGCGCTACGCTCTGCAGCACGAAGCGCCGGAGGCGGTTGTCCCCGGCCCCTGGAACCCGCCCGTAGTCGCCAATATCGAGGACGGCGTGCTGCGACTGGAGATCCCGCCGCCGCTGCGCAATCCCCTGCACATTACCGGCGGAGAAAACCACCCCTGGAGCGACCTGCCATGGACGACCAGCTTCTAGTCTACGTCTACAACGTCGGCGTCGGCGACTGTATCTACCTGCGCGTGCCTGATCGCGACGAGAACGGGGAGGTTCGCCAGCGCCACATCGTCGTGGACTGTGGCACGCTCCAGCCCAACGAGGACGAGCGGCTGCTGAAGCTGGCGATGACCCATATCGCCCGGCTGCTGCCGCGCGATCCGGCTACCGGGCGCAAGCGGCTCGACCTGCTCGTCGTCACCCACCCGCACATGGATCACATCGCCGGTTTCGGACTGGAATCGACGGCCAGACAGTGGCAGCGCAAACAGGTTGACCGCCTCTGGCTCAGCGCCCTGCTCGACCCCGACAACGACCGGGCGCGGCGGGCGCGCGAGCAGGTTCGCGCCGGCAACCTGGCCCTGCAGGCGCTGCTCGCCGCCGACCTGCATCCGGCGCTCACGGTTCTGGCGCGGGAGCTGTTCAGCCTCAGTCAGGGGCAGATCGCGGATAATGCCCGGACGCTGCTGGAAGGCGGCCTGATCCCCCCACTTTACGTGGACGACGCCACCCCGCCCGACCGGCTGCAGCTCTTTTCGGAGCCGGGCACAGCGATCCACATCCTCGCGCCCAGCCGCGACATAGACGCCGACTACCTGGGACTCGCGGAGGACGACCCGGCCGAACAGTTTTCGGAGTTCAACCGTGGTATCCGCAGCGCCGCCGGGGAGGCCGTCGATTGGTCGTTTCCAGCCGGAGAGCTGACGATCAGCCAGAGGGACTTCCGCCGTCTGCGCCAGCGTATGGGCAGCCGCGCCGTTCTACTGGCGATGGCCCAGAACGAACTAATCAACAACAGTAGCATTGTCTTTCTGCTTACCTGGCGCGGGCGCCGCCTGCTCTTTACAGGCGACGCGGAGTGCAAGTTCACGCGCAGCGGTCGCTTTGAGGCGGGCAAGCAGAACTTTAGCTGGAATGTGATGTGGGCGCGCCACCGCGCCCTGCTTGAGGAGCCGCTCGATTTCCTCAAGGTCGGGCACCACGGCAGCGATAACGCCACACCGTGGATCGGCGACGAGCCGGAGAACGAAGCGAACCAGATCCTGGACGCGCTGGCGCCTCCCGGTGACAGGCGGCTGTACGCCATCGTCTCTGCGGCGCGCCACGCCAGCTGGCCCGGCAATATCCCCCGCCGGGTCCTGCTGGAGACGTTGGGCGAGCGCGTCGCCAACCCGCGCCTTTACGACGAGGCGATCCACTATCAGGCGCACAGCGGCGGCAACTGGCCCACGGGCGAGGCCGAGCGCGCGGCCCTCTTCGTGCCTGGCGACAAATCCCAGCCGCCGCGCACCGACCTAGAGCGCCAGCGCGGCAAGCCCGTGCGTTATATCAGAGTCAGCTTCGGCCCGCGCGAATAGTATGTTGCGGGTCAAAGTCAACTTACAGGAGGAAACCTGACACCGTCCTACAAACCCGACAACTACAGCAGCGTCTCCCCATACCTGATTGTGGATGGCGCTGAGCGGACTATCGACTTCCTCGTCGCCGCCTTTGGCGCCGAGGAGCTGCGCCGCTTCCCGGCCGACGGCGGCCGGCTGATCCACGCCGAGGTGCGCATCGACGATACGGTCATCATGCTCGCGGATGCTAAGGCGGACTGGCCCCCGGCACGGGCTCACGTACACGTCTACGTGCCCGACGTGGATGCGGTCTACCGACGCGCCCTGGAGGCCGACGCGACCTCCGTGCAGGAACCGCTCAAGGACGACGACGCAGATAAGCGGGGCGGCGTCGAGGACGCCGGCGGCACAACGTGGTGGATTGCCACGAAGATGGCGTGAGGCCGGATGGCAGACCCGGATCAGACGCACCATCCAGACGAGATCAGGCGCCGCCTGATCGACTGGGCGGCAGCGCAGGCAGACGTGCGCGCGATGCTCCTGACCAGTACGCAAGCCCGACCCGGCGCTCCAGCCGATCGCTTCTCCGATTATGACGTCATCCTCGTCGTCGAGGACATTGCGCCGTATGTCGCCGACCGGCGCTGGATAGCGGATTTTGGCGAGGTGCTAGTTACGTACTGGGATCCCGTTTACCCCGCGCCGGGGTATGGCATCGACATCATCGGCAACGTCATCCAGTACGCGGATGGCCTGAAGATCGACTTCACCGTGTGGCCGGTGACGCTGATGCAGCAGATTGCCGCCGCGCCCGAGCTGCTGCCCGAGCTGGATGCCGGGTATACCGTGCTGCTGGACAAAGATGGCTTGACCCGCAACCTGCAGCCGCCTACCTATCGCGCCTACGTGCCGGCGCCGCCAACAGAAGACGAGTTCCAGCGCTGGGTTGAAGAATTCCTGAGCGATGTTCCTTACGTCGCCAAGTTCCTCTGGCGCGACGAGCTGCTGCCCGCGAAATGGTGCCTGGACACCGATATGAAACACAAGTACCTGCGGCGTGTGCTGGAGTGGCGGGCCGCCATCGACTCCGGCTGGTCGCAGCCGGTCAGCGGAGCGCTCGGCAAAGGGCTGAAGAAGTGGCTGTCGCCGGAGTTGTGGTCCCGCCTTGAAACCACTTACGTGGGCGCAGACCTCGCCGAGAACTGGGAGGCGCTGTTCCAGACAGTTGCCCTGTTCAGGGAAGTAGTCGGCGAAGTGGCCGGCCATCTCGGCTATGTTTATCCGCAGGAGCTGGAGGAGCGCGTCGTGCGTTATGCCCGGTCAATTCAGCGTCAGGAGCGCCGATGAACGACCGGCTTCCATCGGGCGCTGCCGAACCGGACCACGGGCAGGGCCCTTTCCGCACCTGGGACGGCCATCCGGTCAGCCAGGAGCCGCCACATGGCGCCATGATCGTCGTCTATCGCTGCCGGGGAGGCGCAGCCGAGTTTCTGCTGCTCCATCGCCGCCATCACGGCCCGGACTACATGGGTGACTGGGCCTGGGGGCCGCCATCCGGCGCGCGCTATCCGGGCGAGGCCATCGAGCGCTGCGCCGCACGCGAGCTGGAAGAGGAAACGCAGTTGCGCCTGACGCCGCGTTCTGTAGCCGGCGGGTCTGCCGAATGGCCCGTCTTCGTCGCCGAAGTCCCGGCGGAGACCGCCATCTCTCTGTCTCCAGAGCACGACCGGTTTGTCTGGCTGTCGTTGCCGGAGGCCGCAGCTCTGGTGGCGCCGGCTACCGTGCGCGAGAGCTTTTTAGCCGTGGCGCAGGGGCTGGCCAGCTGCAAATAGATGGTGCACGCCGGCGCCGCTCCTCACGCATCAGTAGGAAGGCCGCCGTAGCTTATCGTTCTTCGCCGCCGACTGCCGGATCATAGTAGTAGACCCGCATCAGATAGTTCCGCCCATAGAGGTGATTGTCCAGTACGGCGACGAGCTGCGCGTTTCTCTCCACCCAGGCGGTTTGGGCAGGATGTTCCATGGCCATCGTCATATCCTGCACGATCCAGACCGCCTCCTCCCCGGCGGTGATGTCCTCCGGCACTGTAATATGAGCCAGGTGAACGGTCGGCTCGCCCATGTAGTAACTGGCAATCGGCTCGTGGTTGCTGATGACGCGCTCGCCGGGCTCCCGCCTTTCCTGCACGAGGGCGAACGCGGATTTCCAGTCGTCACGGTTGCCGTTGTTAAACGTGAAGTAGAAGGCGTCTTCGCTGAGCGGATCGACCAGCGCCAGCATGACGATCGCCAGCGCGGGCCACATCTTCGTCCGCGTCGTCTGGCGGATGAGGGCGTGCGTGCCGGCGGCTTCCAGAATCAGCCAGCTGGTCAGGCTGACAAAGGCATATCGATTGGCGGTGTAATGGAAGGAGGAAATGATCATCAGCACGAGCAGCGGGACAACGGCGCTGAGGGAGAGCAGGATAGCGGCGTGCCGTTCGCGAGCGAAGAGGGCGACAGCGCCGACGATAGCCAGTACGACGACCGGCAGCCGCAGATAGTACAGCACGCCGGCGCCGAGCCATAGGGGTGTGTTGTTTGCCGCGCCAAAGCCGACCAACCATCCCCTAAGATCGCGGAGATAGGGCAACGCAAAAAGCAGGGCGACGAGCAGCAGCCCGAGTAACAATAGCAGCGAGCGAGCAGAGAAGCGCCGGATGCCTGCGCTGGAGCCCGGCAGGGCGGCAGTGATCACCATATAGCTGCCGATGACCGGAACGAGGAACAGGGCGAGCAGGCGCTCGCGCGTGGCAAGGGCCAGGAAAAGCAAGCCTAACAGCGAAAACGAGATACGCCGCTCGTGCAGGCCAAAATAGAGAAAGAGCAGGGCCAGCGTGTAGAAAAGCAGGAGCAGAATGTAATAACGGGCGTTCTGGGACCAGTACAGGTGCCACGGCGATACGGCCAGCAGCAGCGCAAACAACAGAGCCACCGCCGGCCCAAGCATCCGGCGCACGGGGAAATAGAGAACGGGAACCGACAGGACGCCGACGAGGGCGGGCGCCAGGCGGGCGCTCCATTCGCTGACGCCCAGCTCCCCGATCACCGCCAGGATCGTGGACAGCATCAGGGAACGGCGCAGCAACTCATAGTTGAATCCGTCGGGCACGTCGATGATAGTCAGCATCTCATCGCCCCAGAAGCTCCACGCACCCAGCTTGTAGAAGCGCAAGAAGGCGGCGATGGCGACAATGATGGCCAACGCCACAAACTGCACGCGAGGCCGGTCCAGCGCCGCCGGCAGGGCCAGCGCGCGCGCGCGCAGCCGTTCAATCGGCGCGCTGCCGGCAGCAGATGGCTTCAGGCGCCCGGCGCTGTCTTGCGCGCTCAATCTGCACCTACCGCGCTGTGCCGCAGGTAAGCGTCTATGGTTTCCTGCGCGCTACCGTAGGCGGCTGTCTGACCGTGTTGCAGCCATAGGATACGGTCGCAAAGGCCGCGCAGTACGTCCATATCGTGGGAGACGACCAGTATCGCACCGCCCTGGTCCCTGAAGCTGACAACCTTCTCAAAGCATTTGTGCTGGAAGGCTATGTCGCCCACGGTCAGCACCTCGTCAATCAGCAATACGTCCGGCGCCGTGTGCACGGCGACGGCAAAGCCCAGGCGCATCTGCATGCCGCTGCTGTACGTGCGCAGCGGACTGTCGATGAACTCCTCCAGCTCGGCGAAGGCGACGATTTCGTCAAACCGCCGTCTCACCTGTTGCCGTGTCAGGCCTGAGATAACGCTGCTGATCATCACGTTTTCACGTCCGGTCAGGTCTGGATGAAAACCGATGCCAAGGTCGAGCAGTGACCCGACCCGACCGCGCACCTCTAGATGGCCCTCATCCGGGCTGCCTATCCCGCCGACGAGGCGCAGCAGAGTCGATTTGCCGGCCCCGTTAGGGCCGATCACGCCGATCACACGGCCCGGCAGGACCTCTAAATCGACGTGGCGCAGGGCCCAGAACGCTGCCTGCGAGCTTAAGCCGCGCATTCCCTTGATCACCGATTCCTGCAGGGTGCGCGGCCGGTTCGCATCATACCGCCTGTATAGCTTTCCCAGATCGTGTACTGCTATCGCCGCTTTCATATCTGTTCCACAAAACGGAAACTGGTGCGGCTGAACAGGCGGTAACCGGCGCCCAGCAGGAGGATTGATAGCAGGCCCAACAGCAGGAGCGAGCCAACGTCGGGCAGGATTCCCCGCACGAGAATGTCGCGATACGCTTCGACGAGAATGTACATGGGATTCAGACGGTAAAAGGGATGAAAACGGGCAGGAACCGTACTGAGATCATAAAAAATAGGCGTCAGGAAAAAGCCGAGCATCAAAGCGATACACAGCAGGTATTGTGTGTCCCGGAAGAAGACCTGCAGGGTGGCGACCAGGAAGGCCAGGCTCAAAGAAAGAACAAACTGGATCAAGACGACGACCGGCAACAATGCGGCGACGGCATTGAAAGATATGCCGCTGGCAAGCAGGAAGACGACGACAATAGGCAGCGCCAGCAAATAGTGCACGAGGTGGCTGGTTACGGTCACCACCGGCAGCACAGCCACCGGAAAACCGGGATAGCCGATTAGGGCGCCATTCTCGACGATTGCGCCAGTAGCCTGTTGTAGAGAGCCTTGAAACCAGGACCAGGCGAGGATGCCGATAAAAAGAAACGCCGTATAGTTCGGTATATCCAGCGGCAGTACGAAACGGAATACAAAGCCGAACACGGCTAACTGTGCCAGGGGATTGAGTAACGACCAGGCGATCCCCATTACCGACCGCTTGTAACGCAGCTTCATATCCCGCATCACCATGATCGCCAGCAGGTCGTACAAATAGACCAGGGAAGGGGAGTTATTGGCGATGGGCCGGGCTGCCGGCTGCCGCCTGTCTGGCGACGCCGCTGGTGAGTACGGCCCGGGTGCTTGCCCGTTGCTCGCCTCGGCAACGTCTGCCGGCGCGTGCGCTGTCTCCGTCGCAGGAATCCACACTTCCGCCGCAACAGGACGCAGACGTTCGTGAGCGCGGTTTACAAAACAAAGCTGTCCATAATGGTCGCCGGCCAGGCTGGATCGGTATTCACTTTCTGCGAGCAAAGGCTGCCACGGCAAGGCACTCTCGTACTCCAGGGTGAACCGCGGCTGCAACAGCTCCTTGATCCGCTCGCGCTCCTCGTCAAAATGATATTGCAGGATGATGAGCGAAACCGGCTCCAGATCCATCGCCTCCAGGATAGCTGCTTCGGCGCCCTCGGTGTCAATCTTGACAATGTCTGCCAGTGGCAGATTGGCAGGATGTATCACAGGTACCTCGAACATTCCCTGCTCCGGCAAGGAATTGAAGATACGCTGCAAGACATCCACAACACCTGCTTCCCCATCCCCAGCGAAGCGACTATAGAACGGCAACGTTTCTTGCCGGCTCGGGTAGACGGCAGCACGCACACAGCGTACGTCAGGCAATTGCAGGGTATTTCGCTGCAAGCTGGCAAAAGTCTGCGGGTGCGGCTCATAAGCGAAGAGCCGGCTGCCGGGCCAGCGCATGTTGGCCCACAGCGTGAAGGCGCCTACGTGTGCTCCGATGTCGAGGATCGTTGCGCCGGCGCCCGAATAAGGCGCGTCATAGGAGCCGCCAAGGACTTCGGCAACAGCCTCCACCATTGACAAGGGCAGCTCCAGCGTGACCGGCACGCTTGCCCTGAAAACGGTGGGCGTCATAACCTCATCGGCGTTCGTCACCGCAGCGTTTGTTGCGCGCTCTTGCACGGCGGTCAGGACTATTCCCCCTCCAGCTTCAGAACAAAGTCGGCGAAATCCTCGTCGCCGCGGATTTCGATGCGCGGCAGCGCCAGCAGAGAATCCCACAGGCCGGCGCGCCGCCCCTGGCACGTAAGGCCGAAGGTATAGCCGCAGGCGCCGACCAGGTGATGTACAAGGCCATTGGAGCTGCCGTAAGGATAGGCTAAGGCAGGCGTCGATTCACCAAGCTTCTGTTTGAGGATGATTCGCGAGCGTATTGCCTCCCGAACGACCTGGCTCGGCGATATCGCAGTCAAACGCCGATGTGTGGCGCTATGGGAACCTATCTCTAACCCTTCCGTACGCAGTCGCCGCAAGTCCTCCCAGGACAGGAGCGGCAGCGGTTCATCGAGGAACCGATCCCAACGGTTTCGTCCACCCGTCTCTTCGGCAACCACAAACAATGTCGCCGGAAAACCATGACGTTGCAGAAGAGGCCAGGCATGTTCCATGAAGTCTGTGTAGGCATCGTCAAACGTAATGAGCACGGCCCTTCCCGGCAACGGGCGATGCTCGGCCATAGCCATTTGCCACGTTTGCAGATTGATTCCGTAGAAACCCGCATCGCGCAAATACTGCATCTGCTTATCAAACGCTTCAGGCGTCACCGTATAACGGCGATAGCCGGCGGGCGACTGTGGCGAAATGCGATGGTACATCAGGATTGGTAACCATGCTGTTTCAGCCTGCGGCTGGTCGTGCGTGTGCGCAAACGCGCCGTTCCAACGAATCGTGTCTACCACCGGACCATCGGGCAGCGCGACTACCTCGTCATATTCGATCAGCTGAACGCGCTGGGGCAAAACCCTGCGCAGTCCGCTGCTTCGCCGAAAAAGCTGTACCTTGTATAGCGGTGTACGTACTTCTCGGACGAGCTGCAGATCCTTGAGCGCGGCAAATGTCTCGCCAATCGTCCGGGCGCCAAATGGGAGACCCCAGTCAAATCCGGTTTGATCTGCATCGTCGCTAACCAGATTGGCATGCGCCATCAGAAGATAGCCGCCACGGGCCAGGCCGGCAGCCAGTTTTTCTGCAACCTGCTCTAGTTGCTCGATGCCACCAACGTAGTACAAAAGCTCGCTACAGACGATTAGGTCAAACCGCCCCGGCAGCCCATCCTTGACGATGTCCAGCTGCCCAAACTCAATGTTGTCCAGCCCAGAGCAGCGCGCCGCGGCCCGCTCCAGCGCTAGTTCCGATATATCTGCAGCGAGCAGTGTCCCAACCCGCGGCGCAAGCCTTTCGGTGAAATGCCCCTCAGCACATCCCACTTCTAGAGCACGCCGAATAGGACCGGGAGGCAATAGCTGTAAGGTCTGCTCATACTTGATGCGTTCGTAATCGCTATGCTCATATATCCACGGATCTGAACGGCCGGCAAAGATGCGCTCAAAATGGCTTCGTCCATAAGGCCGTGCCTGTAAGGACGATCCGGATTCGAGAAGTGCGGCGCGGTCGGGGGTCGGGCCGGCCGCATGGGTCACCGGCGAACAAAGATCCGGCGCGTAAAAAATACGTCGTGGCGGCTCATCTGGGGAGCCGCTCGTCGCCACGGGTTGTGCAAACAACTCACTTGCTGCAATCAGCTCCCCATACGCATTGGCCGGCAGCGCGGCGCGGCGCGCCTGCGGCGTATCGATAGCCTGCGGCGACAGACGTCCGAGCCCCAGCGTTGAAAGGCCCGTCCTCCTCTCGGCCTCTGCCACCGGGGAATCTGGCGCCTGTTTGTTCTTGCCCGCAATCTGCGTCAGTCGCTCGCGCAACGAGCCTGCCGCAGCAAGAGGAGATCCCAGGATTGCTTCGCGAACGGCCGCGCGGCACAGCTCGAAGCCCGTTGCCCGGGTGATCGCAGCGCGTAATTTTTGCGGTCCGATGGCGCCGTTTTCCGGTGCGAGCTGCACGAGGCCGATGGGCGCGCCGCCGACCGTGACGACAATCTCGACAT
>ENA-UOUL01002276-UOUL01002276.1-bioreactor-metagenome-genome-assembly--contig:-NODE-2276-length-22896-cov-8.450107_pt1 | contig 22896 bp, 20 predicted proteins | sample MGYA00249838_ERZ747220 | MGnify/ENA primary metagenome ERZ747220 (study PRJEB28778, sample SAMN05720191) | bioreactor metagenome | isolation source: Anaerobic biogas reactor | place: USA:Washington...
GTCGCCGACCAGTTCCCCGGTTGGTCCCACCTGCCGATCCGGCCCGCCCCCTCGGGGACGGACAACCTGACGTACCGACTGGGCACGGACCTGGCGGTGCGCCTGCCACGTACGCCGTCGGCCGCGTTCCGGCTGCGGAAGGAGCTGACGTGGCTGCCGCGGCTGGCCCCCCACCTCCCCCTGTCGGTGCCGGTACCCCTGGGGGAGGGGGAGCCGGCGCCTGGTTACCCTCTGCCCTGGGCCGTCGTCCGCTGGATCCCGGGCGAGAGCGCCGCCAGTCACATCGCAACTGACCAAGAGGCGATGGCACGCGACCTGGCCGCCTTCGTAGCCGCGCTGAGGCGCATCCCCGCGGCCGGCGGGCCGCCCCCGGGCGAGCACAACTCCGGCCGCGGCGTTCCGCTAGCCGAGCGCGACAGAGCCACCCGCGACGCCATCGCCGGTCTCGCCGGCTTGATCGACACCGACGCTGCCACCGATGCCTGGTCCGCCGCCCTCTCGGTTCCTCCCTGGGAGGGAGCGATCACCTGGATCCACGGGGACCTGCACGCGTCCAACTTGGTTCTCCGTGACGGTCGCCTGGCGGCGGTGGTAGACTTCGGTTGCCTGGGGGTCGGCGATCCCGCTTGTGATCTCATGGTGGCCTGGACGTACCTGGGGCCGGGCACTCGTCCGCTTTTCAGGGACTTGGTTGGGGCAGATGATGCCAGCTGGGAGCGGGGGCGAGGGTGGGCGCTGTCGGTGGGGCTCATTGCCCTCCCCTACTACCGTGGCCGCGACGCCGTCATGGAGGCGATGGCGACCAGGGCCATCACCGCAGCCCTGGATGACCACCGGGCAGGCACTGCTGGAGCCGACTGAGGAGCAGCGCGATGCCGCTATTAGTTGAGGACCGCTTGCCGCTGGCCGGCCGAGTGGCCGTGGTCACCGGCGTCAGCCGGCGAAGGGGGATTGGCTTCGCCATAGCCTCGCGCCTGGCCCAGATGGGTGCCTCGCTCTTCCTCCAGCACTGGAGCACCAACGATGCCGCCCAGCAGTGGGGGGCGGACAACGTGGGTGAGGTCATGGCTCTGCTGCGGACGGAACTGGTGGCCGGGGCGCGGTTGGCCGATGTGGGACTCGACCTGAGTGGGGCGGACGCGGCCGACGCCCTCATCGAGGCGGCCCGGGCAGAGATGGGCCACCTCGACATCCTGGTGTGCAACCATGCCCGGAGCGGTGGCGACGGCACCCTGGCCGACATGACGCCCGCGAAGCTGGATGCCCACTGGCAGGTGAACGCGCGCTCGACTATCTTGGCCACGCGGGCCTTCGCCGCCCAGCACGACGCCCGCGCCGGGGGCCGGGTGATCTGGATGACATCGGGCCAGCAACTGGGGCCGATGAGCGACGAGATCGCCTACGCGACTTCCAAGGCCGCCTTGGCCGGGATGACGCTGTCGGTGGCACACTGGCTGATCGGGCGCAACATCGTCCTCAACACCGTCAATCCCGGACCGGTGAACACGGGCTACCTTGACGAGGGCGTCTACCTGCCCGATGACGTGCTGGAGAAGCTGCGGGACCGGTTCCCCGGGGGCGACTTCGGCCAACCGGATGACCCCGCCCGCCTCATCGCGTGGCTGGTGAGCGACGACGGTCGCTGGGTGGTGGGCCAGGTACTTAACTCCGAGGGCGGCTACCGCCGGGAAGGGTAGGGTCCGACCCCGCCGCTCTCAATATCTAGTGGATCGAGGCCAATGAGCTTCAGGCGTATTCGCGGAGACGGCCATAGCAGCGAGGGCGCGGGACTGACAGCCGCCGAGTGGTTGGCGGAGGACCCGCTCATCCTGGACACGGAGACCACCGGCCTGGGACCCACCGACGAAGTGGTCCAGGTGGCGGCGGTGGACGTGTGGGGCGAGACGGTCCTCAACACGCTGGTGCGCCCCTCGCGAACCATCCCTCCCGATGCCACCCGCGTGCACGGCATTCAAGACGTGCATGTGCTGGACGCGCCTACCGGGGCCGAGGTGTTGGCGGAGCTGGAGCCCTTACTGCGGAACCGGTCCCTCTGTGTCTACAACGCCGCCTTCGACCTGCGTCTGCTGCGCCAGACGGCGAGCACCTGGCGAGTACGCTTCCTGCCGCCGCCGGCCCACTGCGTGATGCGGCTCTTCGCCCGCTTTGTGGGGGAGTGGAACGACCGCTACGGCGACTACCGCTGGCATAGCCTCAGCGCCGCCGCTGAGCGGTGCCGCCTGGGCGCCTTCCAGGGCCATGACGCTCTGGCTGACGCACGCATGACCTTGCGCGTCTTGCGCCACATGGCCGGGCAGGACGCCTGAAGCCGGGCGGGCGCGCCTAGCGGAGGTAGTGCCAGAGCAGGTCCAGCCGGCCCTGGAGGATGAGCCGCTTCCCCGAGTAGCGCATGACCTCGCGGATGCGCTCCCGATAGGCGGGGCGGTAGCAGTGGATGGGACAGTTCTTGCACGCCGGCTTAGGATCGTGCGGGCAGCGCCGCAACCGCTCTTCGGCATAGGCGAGCAGGTCGGCGCAGTCCGGGCACAGCGAGCCCCGGGGGGTGCCGTGCTTGCCGCGGCAGTAGATGTGGATGAACTGCTCCAGAATGTAACGGTCCTTCTCTCGGTCCTTCACTAACCTCGGGCCACCTCGCGAACTGCCGCCCTGGACGGGCCGGGACAGCATAGCGCAGGGCGGCGAGCCCCCGCCAACCGGCCCCATTGACCGCCACCGGCCCGGCAGCCTAGACTGGCCTCGCCGGGCCGCCCGGGCGGCTGCGAGCATCCGGTGGTGGGAGTGGTCATGTCGGGTGAGCGTCCTTTCGACCTGCTGGTGGCAGGCGAGATCAACGTCGATCTGATTCTGAGCGGCAAGCGCGTGCGGCCGGAATTCGGGCGGGAGAGGCTACTGGACGATGCCACCCTGACGCTCGGCTCTTCCTCGGTGATCTTCGCCTGCGGCGCCGCCCGGCTCGGGCTGCGGGTGGCCTTCCTGGGCCTAGTGGGGAAAGACGCCTTCGGCGACTTCATGCTAAGGGGCATGGAAGAGCGCGGGATAGACACCAGCCGCGTGGTCCGGGTAGACGAGCCGCGCACCGGCATCACCGTCAGCCTCTCCGAGCCTGCCGATCGGGCCATGCTTACCTACCTGGGCACCATCGCCCTGTTGCGCGGCGACATGGTCGGCGATGCGGACCTGGCGGCGGCCCGACACCTGCACCTGACCACCGTTTTCTTGCAGACCGGCCTGCTACCCGGGGCCGCCGCCCTGATGCGTCGTGCGCGCAGGCAGGGCTGCACCACTTCACTCGACACGGGCTGGGATCCGGACGATCGCTGGAACGGCCAGGTGCGTTCGGCCCTCCTTGAGACGGATGTGCTCCTGCCCAATGAGGAGGAGGCTCCCCGGCTCGCCGGGACCGCTACGCCGGAGGAGGCACTAGAAGGACTCGCGGCGCGCATTCCGGTCGTCGCCGTCAAGCTGGGCGCCCGCGGTGCGCTGGGCGCGGCCGGCTCCACCCGCGCCGCGTGCTCGGGCCACCCGGTGACGGTGGTGGACACCACCGGTGCCGGGGATTCCTTCGACGCCGGGTTCCTCTATGGATACCTGCACGATTGGAGCCTGGAACGTAGCCTTCGTCTCGGTTGCGCCTGTGGGTCCCTCTCCACACGGGCGGCGGGCGGCACCCCGGCCCAGCCGACGCTGGCGGAAGCCCTGGCTCTCATGGGCGAGGGCAAGTGATCATCGAACCACGTACGTCTCGAACCGGAGTATGGGAGGCGCATCATGAGCGAGACCCGTCGGGAGACCAGACTGGAGTACCTTCGGCCGGATGAGATCCTGGCCGAGCAAGCCCATCGCCCGCTTGTGTTCCTGCCGACGGGCAGCATTGAGTGGCACGGGCCGCACCTGCCCCTGGGGGTAGACATGATGCTGGCCCACGAGGCGGCCATGCGGGCGGCGGCCGAGATAGGTGGCGTCGTCCATCCCGCTGTGTTCTGCGGCACGGAGCGGGAGCGGCGGCCCGAGATGCTGCGCGACATCGGTTTCGGCGGGGATGAGTGGATCGTGGGGATGGACTTCCCGGCCAACGCCGTGCCCAGCCTCTACTACCCCGAGGAAGTGTTTTCCACCGCGGTGCGCGAGGCCCTGGCCCGCCTGGTGGAACTCGGCTACCGCGAGATCGTCATCGTGAACGGGCATGGAGCCGAAAACCAGATCGCCACTCTGCAGCGGCTGGCCGCTGCCTTCACCGCCGCCGGTCCCGCGCGCGCCCTGTTGGTGATGCCCTTCCCCGAGGTGACGGACGAGTCGGGAGCCGTGGCTACCCTGGCCGGGCACGCCGACATCTTCGAGACTGCCGCCATGCTCGCCCTGCACCCGGAGCTGGTGGACCTGGAGCGCCTACCGGCGCTCGATCACCCCTTGCGCAACACCGACTGGGCGGTGGTGGACGGCCCTACGTTCTCCGGAAACCCTACCCCCGGGCATACCGTCCGCGCCGAGTTCGACCCACGAAACGCGACGGCTGCGGCCGGAGCGGAGTTCCTTGATAGGACCGCCGCCACTCTTCTGGAACGCGTGCGTGCCGCCTTTTCCGGCTAGGCGAAGTCCCGACTGCCGTATAGTACTAAAGCGCCAGGGGAGCTGTAACCGAATTCATACATACTGGCCCTGGACTTATGACGTGAATATGTGTAACATACTACCCACGTGTGCAGGATGCCGGGGGACAGAAGGCCAGAACCTGGCCGCTGAAGCTCCCGGGGGGGAGTCCACCGGCAAGCCGGTTGCACATGTGCTAGTAGGGGCGGGGAATACCGGGTGTCACTAAAGCACGCCAGGAGTGGAAGTCATGAGCGATTTGAGCAAGCTGGTGTACAAGGCAAGCAAGGGCGATCTCCGCGTAGACGAGTTGACGGCCGATGCCGCCGCTCTCGGACGCTTCGAACTCTCGACGGAAGAGAAGGTGGCTCTTCAGAGCCACGTTCGCGATGGTGAGTGGACTAAGCGCGTAACCACCGCCGCGAGTGGCTGGATCTAGTCGGTACCCGATCGGAATTCACGCACCGACTGAGGATCACGCCTCATCTGTGAGGGAACGCCTCAGTCTGTAGGATCGCATCGACACTCTGGCACCCGGTCTTTGTGGCTGCTCATCTTCGCCGATCAGTTGCCCAGTGCAGGCCAGAAGGCCCCCCGCCCTGAAGTCGCAGGCTGGGTCAGCGTTTCGTGTCCATCGTGTCTATGTGCAGTCTGCTTCGTCATGACAGCCGCGTCCGCCACTCAAGGGACGCGGCTGTCGTTGGATCCGGCCCGGCTCGATGGGCCGGGCGCTGTGGCGCTGGGTGGGGCTGGGTGCCGTCCCGGCTATCTGCCCTGGCGACACGCGGGACAGAGACCGGGGATGGTCAGCTGGCCAATATCGATGTCGAAGCCGTACAGCTCGCGCAGTTGGCCGGACAGTTGCTCCAGCTCGGCCGGCTCCACCCCGAAGAGCATGCCGCAGGAGCGACAGAGCAGGTGCGGGTGGGGGTCTTCGGCGCCGACGAACTGCCACAGGCGCACTTTACCGCCGGAATCGATGCTCTTGACGAACTCGATCTGAGACAGCATCTCCAGCGTGCGGTACACTGTGGCCAGATCGATGCCGGGCTCTAGCTGGCCCACCAACTCGTGGATGCGCTCGGCGGTCACGGTATCGCCCTGCACTTGATGCAGCGCCTCCACGATCGCCTCCCGCTGGGGCGTCAGGCGGAAGCCCCGCTCCTTGAGCAGCTCGTGGAACTTCTCGAAACACGACATAGCATCCTCACCTTTGCACCGCCGAGACGGCAGACAGCGTCACCATACTCAGCGGCGACGGACCTGGCAAGCGAAGCGCCACCGGGCCCGCCGCCCACCGGAAGTGCAACCTCCGGGGCGGCCGCGTGTTCTGCCATAGTGTCAGAACCGCACCTCACACCCTAGCTACGAGTCATTGCTATGCCATTGTCCGCTCACATCGTCGGGTGGGGCTGCTACCTCCCTGAGAAGATACTCACTAACGCCGAACTGGAATCCCGGCTTGATACCAGCGACGAATGGATCCGCTCGCGAACCGGCATACGCGAGCGAAGGATAGCGGCCGAGGACGAGAGTACAGGCAGCATGGCCATCGAGGCGGCACGGCGTGCGCTGGCGGTGGCGGCGGTGGACCCCAGGCGCGTGGACCTGATCGTGGTGGCCACCATCTCGCCCGAGTACCTCTTCCCCGCTTCCGCCAGCCTGGTCCAGGACGCTATCGGCGCCCGGCACGCGGCCGCCTATGACATCAGCGCCGGCTGCACCGGTTTCGTCTACGCCCTGGCCCAGGCCGAGCAGGCCATTCGTGCCGGCAACGCCCGTCTGGCTGTCGTCATCGGCTCCGAGACCATGACACGCTTCCTGGACTGGGAGGACCGCGGCACCTGCGTCCTCTTCGGAGACGGCGCTGGTGCGGTGGTGCTGCAGGCGGCGGAGAACCCGGGCGGCATCCTCGGCACGTACCTGGGATCGGACGGATCGGGCGCCGAACTTCTCTACGTTCCCGCCGGTGGGGCGAGACTCCCCGCCTGCGCCGACACGCTCAGCGCCCGCCAACACTTCCTGCGCATGGAGGGCCGCGAGGTCTACCGCTTTGCCGTCAAGGCCCTGGAACGCTCCGTACGTGAGGTGCTTAGTCGCATCGGCGCCGAGGTGAGCGAGATCTCTCTACTCATACCCCATCAGGCTAACGGGCGAATCACCGAGTCGGCACGGACGGCCTTGGGGTTGGAGCCCACCCAGGTGATGGAGACGCTCGAGTGGTGCGGCAACACCTCCTCGTCGTCCATCCCCATCGCCCTCTGTCGCGCCATCGAGAGTGGCCGCGTGCGCGAGGGAGACTTGCTTGTGTTGGCGGGCTTCGGCGCCGGCCTCACCTGGGGAGCGGCCGCGGTTCGCTGGACGCGGCTGCCGCCGGGTCCCCCCAGCCGAACGCAGATCTTCTCCTACCGGGCCCGCTATCGCCTCGCCGAGGCCCGCTCCTGGACGCGCCGTCTGTGGCGCCGCCTGCGCGCCGTCGTCCTCGGCCGAGTGGGTGAGCGCCTGAATGGCAGGGACTCCGGCTGAGCCAGAACGCTTGACCCCGCGCCAGACGGGCCTATAGAGTCGGCACAGGCGTCCAGCGGACCAGGCCGGCGCTTGGGCACCGCGATGGCTAAGGAGCGGCAATGGGTGCGGCCCAAGCACGTCCCAACTTCATCGTCATCCTCACCGACGACCAGGGCTACGGCGACCTCTCCTGCATGGGCGCGACCGACTTCCGCACCCCGCACTTGGACAGACTCGCCGCTGCCGGCGTGCGCTTCACCAACTGGTACTCCAACTCGCCAGTGTGTTCGCCGTCTCGCGCCGCTCTTCTCACCGGGCGCTACCCGGGGAACGCCGGCGTGCGCGCCATCCTCGCCGGGCACCGCACCGCCAGCGGCCTGCCCCCGCAGGTCCCCACCCTGGCCACCGCCCTGCGCGCCCTGGGCTATCGCACCGCCATGTTCGGCAAGTGGCACCTGGGCCTGGCCCCGGGCAGCCGCCCGCACGACCATGGCTTCGACGAATGGTTCGGCTTCCTCGCCGGCTGCGTGGACTACTACTCGCACATCTTCTACTGGGGGATGGCGGGCGGCACTAACCCGCTTCATGACCTCTGGGATGGCGGCCGCGAAGTCTGGCACGACGGACGCTACCTCACCGAGATGATCACCGAGCGTGCGGTGGAGTACATCCGCCGCGCCGCCCACGATGACCGGCCTTTCTTCCTCTACCTGCCCTACAACGCGCCCCACTACCCCATGCATGCGCCGCCGCAGTACTTGGATCGGTTCGCGCACCTTCCCTGGGACCGGCAAGTGATGGCGGGCATGATCAGCGCCGTGGACGACGGAGTGGGAGCGGTGGTGGCGGAGCTGGAGCGGCAGGGCATCCGCGACGACACCTGCATCTTCTTCACCTCCGACAACGGCCCCTCGCGAGAGAGCCGCAACTGGCTCGACGGCAATCCCGATCCCTACTACGGTGGCAGCGCCGGCAGTCTGAAGGGGCACAAGTTCAGCCTCTTCGAGGGCGGCATACGCGTCCCCGCCCTCATCAGCTGGCCCGCCCGCATCCCCGGCGGCCGCGTCGCGCACGGACCGGCGGCCAGCATGGACCTGTTCCCCACCCTTCTCCGCGCGGCCGGCGGCGATCCGGGCCGGTACGAGGCAGACGGGATGGACCTCGGGGGCACGCTCTGGCGCGGCGAGGACCTGCCCGAGCGCGATCTCTTCTGGGAGATGAACGGGCAGACGGCCATGCGCCGCGGCCGCTACAAGCTGGTGCTCAGCGGACAGCTCCTGGAGGGAGACCCGCCCGCCGACCCGGTCTTCCTCTCCGACCTGGAGGCCGACCCGGGCGAGTGCCACAACCTCGCCGGCGAGCGGCACGATCTGGCGGCCGAGATGCAGGGGCGGGCCGAGGAGTGGCGGTCGGACATCGAGGAGCGCTGGGTGCGGGAGTGGTCGGCGGGCGTCGGCACCACCGGTCTGCCGGGGCCGAACGCCGGAGTCCGGCCTTGACCGGCGTGTCCGCGGGTCGCTAGCGGGGTGTGCCCGAGTAAGCCGGCGCTGCCGTGGTGGGCGCGGCTCTACCTCTGGGCCACCGAGCGCCTCTACCACGAGTTCGCCTGGGCCTACGACGCCGTCAGTTGGCTGGTGAGCCTGGGCCGCTGGCACCGCTGGCGCTCCTTGGCCCTGGACCACGTCTGGGGAGAGCGCGTCCTCGAGTTGGGCTGCGGCACTGGGGCCTTGTTGACGGAGACGGCCCGGCGCGGGTGGCGAACGGTGGGCGTGGAGCCGTCGCCGGAGATGCGTCGGGTGGCACACCGGCGGCTGCGGCGCGCTGGTTCGGCCGCCTCGCTTCTGGCGGCGGACGCCCGCGCACTGCCCTTCGCCACCGGCGCCTTCGACACCGTCGTCGCCACCTTCCCCAGCGACTACATCGCGAGGCCGGAGGTGCTGGCGGAGGCGGCGCGAGTATTGGCACCACCGGCGGCGGGATCAGGGCCGCGCCTGGTGATCGCCGGGCTGCTGGTGGAGACGGACAACCGCTGGCTGGCTCTGCTGCCCTGGTTCGCCCCGGCGGGAAGCACGGTCAGGGCGCAGGAGTTCCTGAGAGAACGCGCGCGAGACGCCGGGCTGGTACTGACCGTGCAGCCCCACCGCGACGGCCCAGTGCAGGTACCGGTGCTGGTGCTGGAGAAGCAACATGCCGAGTGAGCTGCACGCCTACGCGTCCGGCGGCGGTCGGGTCCTTTCGCCGACCGAGCGGCGCTGGGAGCTGTCGGTGCCCGCTGGTCCGGCCACCAGCTACCGGCTGGCGCAGCTGGACGACTATGCCCACCGGCCATCACGGGCCGACTTCCCCCACCATCCCCCCACCCGCCTGCAGGTGCGGGCGCAGGTCTCAGACCCGGCCGCCCCCGGGACCTGGGGCTTCGGCTTCTGGAACGACCCCTTCGGCTCCACCCTGACCGTGCGCGGGTCGGGGCGGCGGTGGCCGTCGCTGCCGCAGGCGGCCTGGTTCTTCTACGCCTCGCCCCCCAATCACCTGGCCTTCCGCGACGATCAGCCCGCCCAGGGACTGCTGGCCGCCACCTTCCGCTCTCTGCCGGTGCCCCTGCCCCTGCTGCTACTGGCGGCGCCGCTGGCTCCCGCCCTGCTCGTGCGCCCGGCGGCGAGGTTGCTGCGTCGCCTCGCGCGCCGGTTCGTCGCCGAGGACGCCCAGCGTCTGGACCTCGACCCGACCGGCTGGCACGGCTACGACCTGGAGTGGGAGCCGGAGCGGGTCGCCTTTGGCGTGGATGGTGAGACCGTATTCGAGACGGATGTCTCGCCGCGAGGCCCGCTGGGCCTGGTGCTGTGGGTGGACAACCAGTACGCCGCCTTTCCGCCCGACGGCCGGGTGCGCTTCGGCAGCCTGGCCGCCGGGGAGCCGGTCCGGCTGGAGCTGGCTCATCTCCGGCTGGAGCCCTAGCTCGAGGTGGTCGCGCGCCTGAACGATGGGACGTGATGGCCACCGCCCTCCTTTGACCCTCCCCTAAGCGCTACCTTATACTCACCCTCGCGCCAGCGTAGAGGCGCCATTGCATGATACTCCGTGTTGGAGGTTACCATGAGACGATTCGCCCTGACGGCTCTTGTGCTAGTACTGCTTCTCTCGGTCGCCGGCTGCGCCGCCATCACCCCGGTGGCACCGGCGGCTGCGCCAGCGGCAGAAGCAGAGACGGTGTTCGAGATCAGCGGGACTGACTCGGTCGTCTCTCTCACCGCGGAGGAGCTGAAAGCGCTTCCCGCCGTAACGGGCATGGCGGGCATCAAGAGCAGCACCGGCGAGATCACTCTGCCGCGCGAGTTCAAGGGCGTGGCCGTCTCCACTTTGCTGGGACTGGTGCCCGGCTTCGACGAGTCCGCCGGTGTGATGGCGGAGGCCAAGGACGGATACACCATCACCTACTCCTACAACCAGGCCATGAACGCCGACTTCATCTTCTACGATCCCATCACCGGAGATGAGAAGCCAAAGCCCGAGGGATCGGTCACCCTGGCGGTGGTCTACGAGGACGAGGGACAGCCCATCAGCGACGACTCCGGCCCCCTGCGCATGATGGTCCTCAGCCCCGAGGGCGATCAGGTGGTGGACGGCCACTGGGCGGTGAAGTGGGTGCGCCGGCTCATCGTCAAGGATATGGCCCAGGACTGGACCCTCAACATGGAGGGCGGCATCAGCGCCGTGATGGACCGCGGCACCTTCGAGTCGGGCGCAGCTCCCGGCTGCCACGGCGCCTCCTGGGTGGATGAGGGCGGCCAGGAGTGGAGCGGCGTCCCGCTTTGGCGCTTGGCCGGCTGGGCCGACGACGAGATCAAGCACGAGGGCCCGGCCTTCAGCGACGAGCTGGCCAAGATCGGCTACGAGATCGAAGTCATCGCCGCCGACGGCTACAGCGTGGTGCTCCACAGCGAACGCGTGACCCGCAACGACGAGCTTCTGGTGGCCTACCTGGTCAACGGCGAGCCGCTGCCGGAGAAGTACTTCCCGCTGCGGCTGGTGGGCGAGGGCCTGGACAAGAGCGAGATGGTGGGCAACATCGCCACCATCCGCCTCCACGTGCCCGAATCCGTCCCGGTGGCAGCCGCCCCGGCGGACCTCAACATCACCGGCCTGGTCAGTGTGGAGTTCGGCCTGAGCAAGGACGCCCTCAGCCGGATGGAAATGGTCACCGTCTCTGCCCAGGCGCCCAAGGCCGACGCGCCCCAGGACTTCACCGGCGTGCGCCTTGTCGACCTGCTGGGCCAAGCGGAACCCGCCGCGGACGCCTCCATCCTGGCGCTGGTCGCCTACGACGGTTACGAGTCGGAAGTGGACCTGGCGCAGGTGCTGGATTGCGGCGACTGTCTCATCGGCTTCGATGAGACGGGCAAGCTGCGCACCATCATGCCCGACTTCGGCGGCGGCGCTTGGGTCAAGGACGTGATCGCCCTCGACGTGCGTGGCGCGGCAGCGGAAGAAGCGACCGAGGAAGAGCCGGCGGCTGAGGCAGTCACCGTGACGCCCACGGTGGGCCTTCAGATCACCGGCCTGGTCGCCAACCAGCTGGACCTCTCCGCCGAGGACCTGGCCGCCATCCCCGGTGTCCTGATCTCGGCGCAGCACCCCAAGGCCGACGCTCCGCAGGACTGGACCGGCTACCGGCTCAGCGACCTGCTCGGTCTGGCCGGGCCGCTCCCGGAGGCGGACACGCTCGTAGTCATCGCCAGCGACGGCTACCAGGCGCAGTTGCCGCTCGCCGGCGTGGCCGCCTGCGCCGACTGCCTGGTGGCGGTCGAGGAAGGCCTGCTGCGTATGGTCATGCCCGGGCAGGAGAGCCCGTCCTGGGTCAAGGACGTGGCGACGCTGGAACTGACCGGACCGGCAGCGGCGGAGCCGCCGGCAGAGGAGCCCGGGGAAGCGGCCGTCACGGCGGCCCCAACCGCGGGCCTGGAGATCAAGGGCCTGGTGGCCAACCCGCTCGCGCTCAGCCCTGAGGACCTGGCTGCCCTTCCGGCGGCGACGGTGTCGGCGCAGCATCCCAAGGCCGACGCCGCGCAGGACTGGACCGGCTACCGCCTCAACGATCTTCTCGCCCTGGTCGAGCCCCAGGCTGACGCCGCCAATCTGGTGATCACCGCGGCCGACGGGTTCCAGGCATCCGTGCCTATGGAGGCGGTCGCCGCCTGCAGCGACTGCCTGGTGGCGGTGGACGAAGGCCTGCTACGCATGGTCATGCCCGACCAGGACAGCAAGGCCTGGGTGAAGGACGTGGCGGCGCTCGAGCTGCAGTAGGGCGGGAGCGCCCTTTCCTGTCGTTGGTCACAATGTGGGCGCCTCTCCCCAACCGGGAAGGGGCGCCTTCGACCTCTGCCGGGCTGCAGAGCAGCGGAGGTCGTCGGATTTCTGGGTTAGTTAGTGAAGGAAGGTTGCCGTGAGAGCGTCTGCCCGCTGCCTGTTGGTCCTCGTCGTGGTGTTGGCCCCGCTGCTCGTAGGCTGCACGCCCACGCCGCCCGGCCGTACTCCGCTGGTGGTCTTCGCCGCCGGCAGCCTCATCATCCCCTTCGGCCAACTGGAGACGGCCTTCGAGGCGGCGCACCCAGAGATTGACGTGCGCCTGGAGTACCACGGCAGCATCCAGGTTATCCGCTACGTCACCGACATCAGGCAAGAGATTGACGTCGTCGCCAGCGCCGATCACGCTCTCATGCCCATGCTGCTCTACTCCACCATCAACCCCGACAGCAACGAGCCCTACGCCGACTGGACCATTCGCTTCGCCGGCAACCGGCTCGCCCTCGCCTACACCGATCGCAGCGCCTTTCACGACGAGATCAACGCCGACAACTGGTACGAGGTCATCGCCCGGGACGGCGTGCGCCTGGGCCTGTCCGACCCGCGCTTCGACCCGTCCGGCTACCGCTCCCTCATGGCCCTCAAGCTGGCGGAGACCGTCTACGGCGTGCGCGGCATCTTCGACTCCGTGCTCCGAGGCCAGTTCGAGACGCCCATCACCTGGTTCTGGGACGATGGAGAAACCCTGATCAGCGTGCCCGAGCTGTTGGCCACCAAGGCCGACTCCCGCATCATGCTGCGCGGCTCCAGCATCCACCTGGCGTCACTGGTCGAGTCCGGCGACGTGGACTATGCTTTCCTCTACGAGTCGGTGATCCGGCAGCAGGGGTTCAAGATGGTGGAGTTGCCCGCGGGCGTGAACCTGGGCGAGGAGGCGCTGGCGGAGGACTACAGCGCCGTGCGTGTGCACCTGGACTTCCAACGCTTCACCTCAGTGAGGCCAGAGTTCACCGGCGAGCCGATCGCCTACGGCGTCACTATCCCCAGCAACGCTCCCCACCCGGAGGCGGCGGTGCAGTTCATCGCGTTTCTGCTCGGCGACGAAGGGCGCGCTATCATGGCCGCCAACTACCACCCGCTGCGCGACCCGCTCGAGGTTGATCGCTACGAGGCCCTGCCCGCCAGCCTGCAGGCGGTGGTAGCGCCCGGCCCATGAAACGGCGCCCCGTCACCGGCCGAGACCTCTACTTCGCGGTGGCGGGCGCGTTACTGATAGCATTCCTGGCGGTGCCGCTGGCCTTCACCGTCGTGGGGACGCCGCCGGAACTCCTCGGGCAGGTGCTTGGCGCGGCAGAGGTGCGCCGTTCCCTCACCCTGACCTTCCTCGCCTCGGCGTTGGCCACCGTCATCGGCCTGTCCGTCGGCGTGCCTCTGGCGCATCTGCTGGCGCGGCGGCGCTTCCGGGGGCGAAGCCTGGTGGAGGGGCTGATCGGGCTGCCGGTGGTGGTGCCGCACACTGCCGCCGGGGTGGCACTGCTGATGGTCTTCGGGCGGCAGGGGCTGCTGGGCGAGCCGCTGTCGCGCGTGGGGCTCCGCTTCACCGACAACGTTGCCGGCATCACCCTGGCCATGCTCTTCGTCGGCGTGCCATTCCTGGTCACCGCCGGCCGCGATGCCTTCGCCCTGGTAGAGAACGAGACGGAACAGGCCGCCCTCACCGACGGGGCCGGCCCCTGGCAGGTGTTCTTCCTGGTCACGTTGCCGGCCGCCTGGCGCGGGGTGGCCTCGGGAGCGCTGATGATGTGGGCGCGCGGCATAAGCGAGTTCGGCGCCGTGGTCATCCTCGCCTACCACCCCAAGGTACTGCCGGTGCTGGTCTATGAGTTCTTCGAGGCTTTCGGCGTGGCGGCGGCGGGGGCGGTATCGGCCCTGCTCATCCTGGTGGCGCTGGTGGTCTTTGCCGTGGCCCGCCTCGCCCTGAGCCGGTCGGCAGATCGCTAGCGCCACCGGTATGCACAGCCGAGCGAGCCTGCTATAATCGCCGCTGGTGGGGAGGGAGGCCAGGCGTCCCAGCCCGTTAGTATCCCCGGCGACACTACCTCGGCAGCGCTGCCTGGACCTGCGTTCGCTGTCCTCCTCGATGGTCCTGCGACCATATCCTCCGCCAACATCATCTACCCTGGAGGCGATGGATGCCGGACCATGGTGTTGACCGCGATCACGTAAGCGCCTACGAGCTGGCCCTCCTGCAGTATGACGAGGCCTGTCGCCACCTTGACCTGGACGAGGGCGTGGTGGAGATGCTGCGCCAGTGCAAGCGGGAGCTGACCGTCCACTTCCCGGTGGAGCTGGACAGCGGCAAGGTCAGGATGTTCACCGGCTACCGCGTGCACCACTCCGCCGTGCGCGGACCGACGAAGGGAGGCATACGCTTCCACCCCGACGTCAACCTCGATGAGATCCGCGCCCTGGCCATGTGGATGACCTGGAAGTGCGCCGTCACCAACATCCCCTACGGTGGTGCCAAGGGCGGTGTCGTGGTGGACCCGCGACAGCTGTCCATGAAGGAACTGGAGCGCCTCACCCGCCGCTACGCCACCGAGATAAGCGTCCTCATCGGCTCCGACTCCGACATCCCCGCGCCCGACGTCAACACCAATCCGCAGATCATGGCCTGGATCATGGACACCATCTCCATGCACCAGGGCTATACGGTGCCGGCGGTGGTGACGGGCAAGCCGGAGCTGGTAGGCGGCTCCGTCGGCCGGGCCAGCGCCACCGGCCGCAGCGTGCATTACTGCACCCTCCGCACCCTGGAGCGCCTGGGCATTCCCGTCCGCGGCGCCCGCGTGGTCGTGCAGGGGTACGGCAACGTGGGCACCTGGGCGGCGCAGCTGCTCCACCAGGACGGCTGCCGCATCGTCGGCATCAGCGATCAGCGCGGCGCTATCCACAACGACGGCGGACTGGACCCACGTGCGCTGCTGGAGCACAAGTGCCGTACCGGGAGTGTGGCCGGGTTCCCGGAGTCTGAGGCGGTGCCGCGCGATGACTTCCTCGCCCTGCCCTGTGAGGTGCTGGTGCCCTCGGCGCTGGAGCTATCCATCCGGAGCGTGGAGGCCCGCCGCATCCAGGCGCGGCTGGTGGTGGAGGGTGCCAACGGACCGACCACTCCGGCGGCCGATCAGGTCTTCGAGGAGCGCGGGATCGTGGTGGTTCCCGACATCCTCGCCAACAGCGGCGGCGTGATTGTCTCCTACTTCGAGTGGGTGCAGGACATCCAGCGTCTGTTCTGGAAGGCGGCGGAGATTGACGCCCGCCTAGTGGACCTCATCTCCGAGGCCTACGACGCGGTGACGGCGGTGGCGGACGAAAAGAAGGTCAGCCTGCGCACGGCCGCCGTCATGTATGCCGTGCAGCGGGTGCACGACGCCACCAGGCTCCGGGGGATCTACCCCTAGAGCGGCGCTGTGGCCCCGAGCGAATCCGGCCGCCCACTGCCGGCCAGCCGAGCGCATTGCCCTGCCCGCGAGGGGCGCCTCTTGACAGGAGCGCCCCCCTTACCGCATTCCCGGCCAGGGGGTACTCCATGCCGGGCATTGCCCGTTTCGTCGTGGAGGGCTGATCATGGGCTGGACGGCAACGCCCAGCTGAAGCAGGGGAGGTCAGCAAGTGTACGTCGTAGACATCAACACCAGCTTTGGGTCACGCTGCGAGTACCACTACGATCTCTCCCTTGAGGAGCTTCTCCGCTCCCTGGACGTCCACTCGGTCTCGGCGGCCGTCACCTACTCCCTCCGCGGCGTGCATTACGATCCTGGCGCCGGCAACAGTGAGACCATGGCAGCGGGCCGGGCCCACCGGCACCTCATCCCCGCCGCGACTCTCGATATGCGCGTCTACCTGGGTTGGGAGCAGGAGCTTGACCGCTGCCTGGCCGCGGGCGTGCGCTTGTTCCGCTTCTTCGCCGGCATCCAGGCCTGGGATACGGACAGCGTTCTCTTTCGGCGCGTTCTGGAGCGGCTGCGGGGCACCGGGGCGGTGCTCATCTTCTCCACCACCGAGGGCGGCTCCTCCTGGGGGCGGGCGCAGGAAGTGGCCGAGGTCACCCAGCCGTACGGCCTGCCGGTGATCCTGACCGATGCCAACTACCACAACCTCGCTGAACTGATCAGCGTAATGCAGGAGTACCCGCACCTCTATGCCGAAGCCAGCCAACTCGCCCTGCCGCACGCTACCGAGACTATGGTGGCCGAGGTGGGCGTCTCGCGCCTGCTCTTCGGCTCCGACACCCCCTGGCGACCGCTGCAGAAGGCCCTCAACGAGGTGCTGGAGACCGACCTGAGCGAGGCCGACAAGGCGGCCATTCTCGGCGGCAATGCCATGCGCCTCTTGTACCTGCCGGAAACCATCCTCTCCGGGCGGCCCCAACTCACGGACTCCGCTCCCAAGCGCTATTCCGGTCCGAGCATAGACGTGCACTCGCACCTGGGCTACTGGCGTTACCCGGTGCCGCCGGAGGGGTACGACCCCAGCCAGATGCTCGCGCGCATGGACAAGTTCGGCATCCAGTACACCGTCCTCTCCTCCTACGACAGCATGCGGTTCGACCTGGCCGGCGGCAACCGAGAGGTGGCCCGCGCCATCGACGGGCACCCCCGCCTGCGCGGCTACGTCGAGGTGAGCCCCCACCGCATCGAGGAGTCGTGCGAAGAGATGGACCGCTACTACAAGCTGCCCAACTTCGCCGGCGCCGAGATCGAGCTCAGCCACACCAACCACCCCACCGCCAGCCTCGAGACCCGGCGGTTAGTGGCGGAAGTGGCCAAGCGGGGTAGGCCTGTGCTGTTCAAGGGGCGCGGTGACGCCTACGCCGAAAGGGACCTGGCCCGAGAGAACCCCGACCTGGCCATCATCCATGCCCACAGCATGGACGCCCACTGGGCCCGCGTCGTCGCCGACATGCCGAACATCTACGTCGAGTTCTGCACCAGCCGGCCCAGCCACCACGACATGCGCGACTGTCTGCAGATACTCGGCCCCGAGCGCCTGTTGTTCGGCACCGACCAGACCCTCCTGAGCGTAGGCGGCCAGGTGGGTCTGTATCTGGATGCCGGGTTCGGCCCTCAGGAGATGCGGCTCGTCATGTACGAGAACGCTCGGCGCATCTTCGGCTTCGGGTGAAGCCTGCGGCGAGAGCCATTTGGCCGGCGGCGACCCCGCGGGCCCCGGGCTGGCGCCGGCACCCCGGGGTTGGCGTTGCCGTAAGTGACCGGTGGCGTTACGCTTAGGTCTCAGTCAAGGCGGCGCGACGCCGGCGCCGGCCGCCCTGGCCGCCCATCGTGCCGGTCACAGGAGGCGAACGTGGAAGTCACGCCCTGGCGCGACCTCGACCTGGAAACGCAGAAGGACGAGTACGAGAAACAGAAGCTGGCGTGGAAGTACCGCGACACCAAGAAGCAGTGGGCTCGCAATTACATCCGGATGGCCCGCGCCCTCGCCGACGAGTTCGGCGAGGATGAGGTCCTCGACATCCTGGAAAAGGCCTGGTGGGACCTGGAGTACGAGGGCGGGAGCACCTGGCGATCCCTCTTCGAGCAGGACCCGGCGGCGGCCCTGGAGGAGGTCTACCACTTCGCTCATGACCTGGACCAGAGCTTGACCATATCGCCGCAGGACGTCTCATACGAGCCCGGGCGCTACGAGCTCATCCACTACCACTGCCACCTCAAGGAGGTGTTCATGGAGGAGGATGAGCGCCGGATCGGCATCTCCTGGTGCATGGGCGACGCCGCCGGCGTACGCGGGCTCCATCCGCGGGCCATGCTCGACTTCCGCAACTCCCAGATCCGCGGCGACTCCTTCTGCTACCACGTCCGCTCCGTCCTGGACGAGGCCCCCGACGACCCCGACGCCGACCACTGGACGCGCGAGAAGTCGGAGCAGATGGGCTGGCGCAGTATCAAGCGCCTGGAGGAGTGAGATGACCCGCCAACACCAGACGGCCACCTTCCACCGGCTGCCGCCGAAGGATAAGATCCTCAAGAGTATCGAGGCCCAGGAGCGGCGGCTGGCCGGGCCCTACTCCTACATGCTCTACATCATGCCGGTGGCCGAGCGCTTCGGTGAGCGCGTCTACGACGTGGTGGCCCGCTCGCTGCGAAGCAACGGCGTGAACGTCACCGCCGAGCAACTCAAGGCGCTGGCAGCCGAACTGGCCACGCCCGAGGGCCGCCAGCGCTACGAGCGCGAGCACTGGGAGCACATCGCCAGCATCACCCCAGTGCGTCTGCCGTGACTGGCCGGGGGGCGCTTCCCCGCACAACCCGCTGGGTCCGGCACCTGACCGGGCCACCAGTACATGGTCGTTAGGACCGGCTCCCTGAGGCTCAAGGTGCACCAGACCTATCAGAGTGCCACACATCGGTCTAGCCCGTGAGGGGAGGAGAGGCGACTCATGACGATCCGTGAACTCTTGGACGATATCGCGAAGCTGGACATTGTGCTACCGGAGTTTCAGCGGGAGTACGTATGGCAACGGGAGCAAGCCAAACAGCTGATGGTCTCCCTGTTCAAGGCTTATCCCACCGGGAGCCTCTTATTCTGGAAGACAGCCAATCCACCGGATATCAAGAATTCTACCATTTCTCCGGACAAGATCGGGACCACTGAGGTCATTCTCGATGGTCAGCAACGTCTGACCACACTCTATTTGCTGATCAAGGGTGAGATTCCGCCTTACTACCGCGAAAGTGACATAGAGAACGACCCTCGCAACCTGTATTTCAATCTTGAGGATGGTGATTTCCAGTACTATCAGTCCACCCGGATGGACAACAACCCAACCTGGCTGCCCGTGACAGACTGCTTCGCCAGTAGAAGCGAGATCAACCCTATCGAGATTGCCCAGTTTAAGAGCGATGACCGGGAGACGTTAGGGGACCGCGCCAACCGCTACTACAGTAACCTCAATAGGCTTCACAGCATTGAGAACAGGCCATACCCGATACAAATGGTGCCCGCTTCGGCAACCATCGATGATGCTATCAACGTCTTCGACAGAGTCAACAGCCTGGGGACCAAGCTCACTGACGCGGACCTTGCCTTGGCCCATATTACCGGCAAGTGGCCTCAGGCGCGCCGAGAGATGAAGCGGAAACTAGACAACCTCGCCGCCAAACGCTTCCAGTTTGATCTCACGTTTCTCGTCCGATCCCTCACGGGCGTAGTGCTCAATCGAGCCCTCTTTGAGGCCATCCACGAGACACCAAAGCACGAACTGGAGGAAGGCTGGAGGAAGCTAGCGAAGATACTCGACTACTTGGTCTCTCTCCTGCCCGGTCGCGCCTGGATACACTCAACCGATGACCTGAATAGCACCAACGTGCTTGTGCCGGTAGTAGTGTATCTAGCGCGCTATGGAATGGAGTTCCATGATGACGTCCAACTCCGTCGGTGCATTCACTGGCTCTACGCTGCCAACATGTGGGCCCGCTACACCGGGCAGACAGACCAGCGCCTGGATCATGACCTCACGGTCATCCAGCGGACCCAGCACCCGTGGGATGAACTGGTTGGGGCGATCATCGACCAGCGCGGGCGGATAGAGGTGAAGGCCAGTGACTTCGAAGGACGCGCCATACAGCACCCGCTATATCGCATGTCCTACGTGATTATCAAGGGCCTGGGCGCAGTGGACTGGTTCAACGGGGCCTCCCTTGCCGATCCTCACGGCCGCAGCTACCAGATTCACAGCCACCACATCTTCCCTACCTCACTGCTTTACTCGCGGGAGGGTGGGTACTCCTCCGAGAACCACCTGCATAAGAAGTTGGTCAATGAGATCGCGAATCGGGCTTTCCTAACCGGCGACACAAACCTCTCCCTCAGCAACTCTGAACCAATCGAGTACCTCGGGCAGGTGCAGGGCCAGTACCCCGGAGCGTTGAAGAATCAACTGGTGCCCTTGGATCCTTCGCTCTGGCATCTGGAGAGGTACGAGGAGTTTCTGGCAGAGCGACGACATCTCCTGGCCGAAGCTATTAACGCACGCATGGCGTATCTCCTGGTGCCCCAGGAAGAGGAGCCGGAAGTCCTCAGCATTCCCGACTTGGTTGAACTGGGTGAGAGCATCACCTTGGAGTTCAAGTCGAGCATACGATGGGATCTCCGCCAGAATCAGGTCAATAAGGCGTTGGAGAAGGTGATCGCTAAGTCGGTAGCCGGCTTTCTGAACGCCGAGGGAGGCACGCTGCTGATAGGAGTGGCTGACGACGGGACCATTCTGGGGCTTGACGACGATGTCCGGAGCCTGGGCCGCTCGGACTTGGACGGGCTCCAGCAGCATCTCGTGCAGATTCTAGACAACGCCTTGGGAACCGAGTTCATGCAGTATCTCCACGTGGTTCTCGAGCGTGTGGATGACAGGCACGTATGCAGAATTGATGTAAAACAAAGCGCTCAGCCTGTGTATGTTAAGGATGGGCACGGGAGCGAGTTCTATGTCCGCGTTGGGAACACTAGCCGGCCCCTGGACATCGAGAAGGCTCACGAGTATATCAGTATGCACTGGCAGGCGTGAGGGCGCTCCCGCTCGCAGAATGCGCCGGCGTGGCTCAGTAAGGGTTGAGACCCGTCACCATCGAGGCTGCCGCGGTTGCCAGCTCTGGACTCTGGCCAGCGACGAATGTCGCTCAGTGAGTAAGCTCCGCCGCTGACGTCCATGGAAAGGAGTCCTAAGTGAGGATCGACGCCCACTCACACGTTTGGCTGGAGAACGGCGGCCTCAACCGAGGCCGCCTGGACGGCCTAATCGACGCCTGCGATCGCCTCGCCATCGACGAGGCCTGGATCTCCTGCCCCATCACCCGGGGCATGGGCGACCCGGACGAGGTGGGGCGCTGCAATGACGCCGTCCTCGAGGCCATCCGCCTCTACCCCACCCGCCTGCGCGGCTATTGCTTCGTCGTCCCCGGCTACTACCGGGAGGCGCTGGCCGAGATCGACCGCTGCCTGGGCGAGGGCATGATCGGCATCAAGCTGTACCACCAGTACTTCATCAACGACCCGGCCGTCTTCCCCGTCATCGAGAAGGCCGTCGCCGAGGACATTCCGGTCCTCAGCCACGCCGGCCACTCGGCGGGCGAGAGGGAGCGTCGCCAGCAGCCCAAGATCTCCGATGGGGTGCACTTCGCCGACCTGGCCCTCCGCTACCCGGAGGCCAAGCTCATCATGGGTCACATCGGTGGCGGCGGGGACTATGAGTGGAGCCTGCAGGCCATCGCCGACGCGCCCTCCGTGTTCGCCGACACCAGCGGCAGCGTGATTGACGAGGGTATGATCGAGTACGCCGCCCAACTGCTCGGCACCGAGCGCCTCGTCTTCGGTTGCGACGAGAGCGAGGAAGCGGGCGTGGGCAAGATGCTGGGAGCCGACCTAACCGAAGAAGAGCGGGATGCCATCTTCTGGCGCAACGCCATGGGCCTGCTCCGTTCCCGATCCTGAACCACATCAGAAACGAGGAGAGAACCTACACATGACCGCCGACTACACAGTCATTGACCTGAGACCCTACCAGCTGATAGAGATCGTGGCGGCGGCGGGCGCCGGCCGCGACGACTTCGGCAGCGACCGCCTCAACGCCGCCGTCGCCGCCATGCGCCGCCAGGCCTACGTCCCCATTCGTCTGCGCGCCAACGTCAGCAGCATCTACGCCTTCCAGAACCCGGGGCACGACGAGGACACTGCGGGCGGCGCCGCTTTCAACACCAAGCGTGACCTGGACGTCCTGCAGCGACTGGGTCTGACGCCGGGCGTGGTCATGCCTGCCATCGACCTTTTCGACCTGTTGATCACCAAGATTCCCTCCGCCGACATCATCACCGGCTACGGCCGGGGCGGCAGCCGGGACTGGCCCACGTCGCCCGAGACGGCGGCCGACTACGACAAGGGCGTGGAGAAGGGACTGGGCGGCGTCTTCCGCCTGCGCGATGAGGAGGAGATGGCGCGGGTGAAGCAGGAGTCGGCCCAGGCCGTCTACGATGCCAAGAAGCTCCGGCTACGGCCGCACCACGTCATGTGCATGACCTGCTTCTACGGCGGGCATGTAGACAACATGGCCCCCATCGAAGAGGACAACCTCTACGAGGCCATCATCGCCATCCAGCGAAACCCCGACATTCCCATCACCCTCATCCAGGGGCCGTGCATGATCTGCCCCCCTTGTCACTTCTACGATCCCGAAGCCAACCTCTGCTACCTGCACGTCGGCATCGGCCTGCGGGACGAGAAGAAGGACCTGGACGTGCTGCAGCTGCTCGGTCTGCAGTACGGCGACACCCTCCCGGCACGCGAGTACCTCAGGCTGCTCTACGAGCGCATACCCTCCACCAAGCTGATCTGCGGCCAGGTTGACGGCATCGAGCGCAGCCCCTCCTGGCGCATCTGCGACGGGCCGGAAGGCAGCGAGCGCTACCGCAT
>ENA-UOUL01002277-UOUL01002277.1-bioreactor-metagenome-genome-assembly--contig:-NODE-2277-length-22886-cov-5.745276_pt1 | contig 22886 bp, 16 predicted proteins | sample MGYA00249838_ERZ747220 | MGnify/ENA primary metagenome ERZ747220 (study PRJEB28778, sample SAMN05720191) | bioreactor metagenome | isolation source: Anaerobic biogas reactor | place: USA:Washington...
GAACGGATCGAGGAGCGAATCCGCAACCTCCAGACGCGGGGCGTGGTCATGGAGAAGGGCCAGACCATCCGCTCGCTCTACGCCGAACGCGAACCCCTCTACCGCCAATGCGCCCGGATCACCATCGATTGCACCAACAAAAACCACGACCAGATCGTCACCGAAATCCTCGACGCCCTCCGTTCGTAGAATTTCTCGCGATCTGTGCCCAAGCCACCACTTTTCGCGCCTATTTTCCGCCCGGCAACCAGACAATGGAGTAGGAACAAGATCGTGCGGGCCCGTTAGGAGTGCAGAAGATCGATTCGCAGGCGAAACTGGTTCGAGCCGCCCAAGCCGGAGACCTTGATAGCTTTGGCACGCTGTGTGAGAGCTATTATGCCCCCCTTGTCGCGGTGGCTTATAGTGTCCTTGGCGACCATCAGCTTGCCGAGGACGCCGCCCAGGAGGCCTTCGCCCGGGGTCTGACCAATCTCAGGAAACTGAAGGACTCCGAGAAGTTCGCGCCCTGGCTGGCGCAGATATGCCGCCACGTGGCAGCGGATATGGCCCGCGTCCGTCGCCGCAGCGCAAGCGTGGAAGAAAGAGCCGAGAGAACGAATGACCGCCAGGACGATGAGCCCATTCGACAGGTTCGCATCGCGATCGATCGCCTGCCCACGTCGATGAAAGAGGTGGTGGTTCTGCGATACTACAACCACTGTTCCTATGAGCAGATGTCCGCCGTGTTGGGTTTGTCGAGAACGACCATCAACGGCCGCCTGACGCGGGCCAAACGAAAACTCGCTAAGATGCTCCGTCAACATGACGGAATGGAGAGATAGACCATGAAGGCCAACGACAACGACAGAAGGCTCGATAATGTGCTCCACCAGGCCGTTGGCCGGGATGATCCGGCATTCAATTTCGAAAGATGGAAGCAGGAGCACCGCGAGGAGATCGACGAGTTCAATGCCCAGATTTCTGGTGAGCCGATTCGAAGCTGCCGAGGGGTTCGCCTTATGGAATTGATGCCAAGACGTCCGGCGGTCAGAGTGGCCGTTGCAGCCGTCCTGGTTCTTGTGCTGTGGGTGGGCATGTCTCGATGGAGCAATCCCAGCGGAGGATTGGCGTTCGGCGAAGTCCTTGAGCAGACGGCCAAGATCCAGACCTTTCACGCCAAGCTTTATCAAAACGGCAAAGAAAGCGAGATTTGGGGCAAACGCCCCAATAGGTTGCGCTGGGTGTACGATGAGGACATCATCGAGATCTCCGACGGGCCCACGCTGTGGCTTGTGAATGTCCCTTTCCACAAGGCAACGCAGAAACCGTCCCACTACTTCCAGGATGCCCAGCGTCGCGGCCTTGATGTCATGGACGACTTCCTTCAGGTTCGCTTTACCGAGGGGCTGTCGGGCTTCTTTTCGGAAGAACCCGTTGGTCGCATCCGGCAGGGGGGCAAGGTCTTTGATGTCTACCGCATGGACTTCACCACTCAGGAAGGCCCAGCCCATTTTGAGGCCCTGGTCGACGCCGAAACCCATTTGCTCCATTCGCTCAGCATCCAGGTGGGGCAGGGCGACGAGCTTTCAGTCGATCTGAGGTTCTTCGTGACGGACTATGACATTCCATTGTCTGACGACTTGTTCATTTTCGAGCCCGGCCCGACGATGAAGGTGACCGTCGAAGAGCCACAGCCGACCGAAGTACAGGCGGCCGAGGAGGGAGGCGTCACGCTCTGCGGGCGGATCGTCTGGGCTCATAACGGAAAACCTGTAAGGGAAGCGTGCTTGGCCGTGGGTGGGGGAGGCCAGGAAAGAACCGAGGAAGGGTTAGCCAAATGGAGGTTCTTCGAACGTACGGAGACGGATCGAGACGGCTACTGGCAGATCTCCGGTGTGCCGCCAGGGGCCGTCTGGATCTCCGTGCGAAGTTGGGAATTTGAGTGGCCGGCGATGCCCACGTTTACGACCAATGTCGGCACGTCCAAAGATCCACGCGTTCTCGTCGATGGCCGGAGCAGCTACACAGGCCTGGATTTCAAGGTCTACAAGCCCGACGACTTCTATGCACATCTCATGGCCCAGGTCAGCAATGAAGACGGACAACCCATTCGAGACGTCAGCGCCTATCTGATGTACGCCGACTCAGGCGACATGCATCAGTCCGTCTATGCGACAAAACGACGCCATCAGTTCACGCGCCGCGATGGCCAGTTCGACGATTCCGAGATCTGGCCCACCTATCGCCCGGTCAGACTGCACGTGGGACACAAAGATCCCAATGGCCCCTATCCCTTGCGGGGCGTGCACAGTGAGCCGTTCATCATCGAGCCGGCGCAGGAATACCACCTGGATATCGTGTTGCCCTATGAACGTGAGCTGATGGTCCAGGTCGTCGATGCGCAAGGCCGTCCGCTCGAAGGCATCTGCGTCAGTCTGCTCGACGGCGAATGGGGCGGTGCCTTCTCGCCCCCTTCTTACCAACTGGAGGACCAGGCTTTCAGCGATTCCGATGGCTTGGTGCACGGTTCCGGCCTGCTGCCGGGTGAGAACATCCTGATCGCGCTGAAACGTTTGGACCCGAACGCACCCGACCTCTGGAATCCGTCGGTAGCGAACCTCACACCGGTTACGGGGCCGACCGATCGGAGCATGCCGCTCGTCCAGGTCACGTTCGACGACCGACCAATCACTGTCGAGGGGAAGGTCGATCCCGGATTTCCGATCGACCGGGCCCGCGTTGCAGCATACGTCACAGGCCAGCCTGGCGACCTGCGGCACATGCCCTTTGCACAAGTCGACGCCGATCGAGAGGGGCGCTTCATCTTGCGTGGCGTTCCCGCCGGCACAATACGTTTGCTCTACAGTGCCACCGGCCCAGATGGGATTTCTCGCCGTGGGGAAGGTGCTCTGGTCGTCGAATCGGGCCAGTTTTGTCGCGTTGAATTCGCCAACGAGGATCTCCAAGTACTCAGCCGCGAACCCATTTTCTGAGTGTTGCCGTCCTGTATAGGAACCCCGTTCCCGCCCCGAGATTCTCGTCGGGCGGGGTCGATTTCCGCGCGCCCACAGAAAACACGCCCGAAGCTAAAGCATGACCGGGCGGTTGGTTGTTATATTGGTGAGACGGGAACGGTCTCGACGAAAGGGCTTTTTCGGTGAAGTGGGAAGAACGGGTGCTGGTTTGGCGGCTGAATCGCGGGGACGCGACGGCTCTGTCGGAGGTGTACGAGCGGTGCCGGGACGATCTGCTCCGTCTGGCCGGGGCCATGCTGCACGATGCGGCGGCGGCCGAGGACATCGTGCAGGACGTCTTCGTCGCCTTCGCCGGCTCGGCCCGCACCTTTCGGCTGACAGGCCGTCTCAAGGGCTATCTGGCTACGTGCGTGGCCAACGCCGCCCGCAACCGGATCAAGGCGGCCGCAAGGCGCAGAACGACGGACCTCGAAGAGGTGGCCAATCTGCCGTCGCCGGACGAGTCCGCCGCAGGCGGAGAACGCTGGATGGTGCTCAGCGAGCAGTTCGAACGCGTCAGTGGTGCGATGGCGGACCTGCCCGCCGAGCAGCGCGAGGTCATCACGCTGCACGTGTATGGCGATATGACGTTTCGCGAGATCGCCGAATGGCAGCAGGCGTCGATCAAGACGGTGCAGAGCCGCTACCGTTACGGCCTGGACAAGCTCCGTTCGGCCCTGAATGAAGATCAAAGTGCAAAGTGCAAAACGCAAAGTGGAAGTCTCAAGTTTGAAGTGTGAAGTCTCGAGTGTGAAGTCTGAAGTGTGAAGGTACTTCAAACGTAAAACTTCAAACTTGAAACTCCGAAGAAAACAAAACGGCGGACTGCTCTTTGCTTTTTGACTGTTGCTGTTTCCTTCGGGATGACGAGGTGGTGCAATGAAACCCAATGAGGATATCGAGAGAGTGTTGAAAGAGGCGTCGATCGAGGTCGATGGTGCGGCGGACCAGTGCGTTCGGGAGCGGATGCGCGAGGCATACGATCGCTCGGCCGCGTCGCGTCGTCCGGACTACTGGGGCCTGGCCTTCGAGAGCCGCCCGGTCCGATGGGCCGCGGCGGCGGTCATTCTCCTGGCGTTGGGCGTTCTCGTCGGCCATTTCGGCGCGATGCTCTCCGGCGGCGGCGTCGCCTGGGCCGAGGTCACACAACGCTTTCAGTCGGTCCCGTTCTTCTATGCGTCCATCTATATGCGGGACGGCGCGCTGGCCGAGCCCCGGCAGTTCGAGTTGTGGATGGGCAAAGGCGGCCACGCTCGGATGCGCGTGGGGCCACAGGTCCTCTTCGGCCGTGAGGGGCAGGTGACCCATGCGTTCGACGTGCGAAGCCGCGAGGAGGTGGAAGCGGACCGGACCGCCGCCGACATCATCGGTATTCTGGCCAGCTCCGAGGAGTTCTCGCTGGAGACGGTGATCCGCAGTCTGTCCGAAGGCAAGCTGCTGGAAGTGACGCCGGCGATGAACGCCGAGGCGGCGCTCGGCGAAGACCTCGTCGTGTTCGATGCCCAGTCGGTGGTCAGTCCGGGGTGGGTGCGGATCTACGCGCTGCGCGAGAGCCGGCTGCCGGTGGGCCTGCGGATCTGGGACCCGGCCGAGGGGTTCTGCGTCGATGCGCTGATCACCTATGCGAAGGAGCCGCCGGAGGTGTTCTTCGATGCCGACGCCTTTGCCGCCCATCTCCACGACTCCGATCGCAGTGAGACGAGTCTGGCCTACATGTATCTCAAGGACCCGGGCGGCCAGATCGTGACGCCCTATCACCAAGAGCCGTAGGGTGGGCCATGCCCACCATCTGTCTTCAGAGGGAATCGATTATGCAGGATGGCAATCTGATGAAGCCAATGGCACGACCGGCGATGCTTGGCGTTTTTGCGCTGATGCTGATTTCGGGAGGATCAACGGTGACGCACGGCCTGGAACGGACGTATGCCGAGCGGCTTGGATGGCCGGCGGGGGCGAAGGTCGTCATCTTCCATGTGGATGATGCGGGCATGTCCCATGATTCCAACGTCGGGGCGCGCAAGGCCGTCGAGGAGGGCGTTGCCACGTCGCTGAGCGTCATGATGCCGTGCTCGTGGGTTCCCGAATGCGCCGCCCGGCTACGAGACAATCCGCAGGTCGATGCGGGCGTGCACCTGACGCTGACGAGCGAGTGGAAGAACTACCGGTGGGGGCCCGTCGCGGGTGCATCGGTCGTGCCGGGACTTGTCGATGAACATGGCTACCTCTGGCGCGGTGTGGCCGACGTCGCAGCCCACGCCGGCGCCGATGAAATCGAAGCCGAGATGCGCGCCCAGGTCGACAAGGCCCTCGCGGTGGGTATTCGCCCGACGCATCTCGACAGTCACATGGGGACATGCTTCCTTCCTCAGTTCGTCGAGCGCTATATGAAGGTTGGCATCGAGAAGAACATCCCGATCCTCATGTTCGGCGGGCACATGCAGCACATCGGCGCCGAGGCCGGCCTGTTCAAGCCCCTGCTGCGGTCTCTCTCTGAGCAACTGTGGAACGCAGGATTGCCCGTGATTGACGACCTCGTGACGCAGCCGACGAAAGGACCCCAGTACGAACAGCGAAAGAGCGAGTTGATCGCTCTGTTGCGCCAGATGCAGCCGGGCGTCACGCAGATCATCGTCCACTGCACCGAGCCGACGGAGGTCTTTTCGCACATCTCGGGTTCGGGTCCGGCGCGTCAGGCGGAATTGCGTCTGATGACCGATCCTGAGATCAAGGCGTTCATCGAATCCGAGGGCATCGTCCTGACGAACTGGCGCGAGCTGAAAGAGCGCCGGCAGCGCGTAGAACAGTAGAATCATCGCTGAATGACAAACACTCACGCAAGAGAGGGCACGGAATGTCTATCTACAGATACACACAACCGCGCACGCAGGGGTTCACGCTTATCGAGCTGCTGGTGGTCATTTCGATCATCGCATTGTTGATGGCCATCATGATGCCGGTGCTGGGCAGGGCGAAGGAGCATGCGCGTCGGGTGGCCTGCCAGAACAACCTGCATCAGGGCCTGCTGGTCGGCCAGATGTACGCCGGTGACTATGATGGGTTTCTGCCGGAGGGCAACGTTATTGACAAGTCCGCTCCCGGCTACAGCGAGGAGTGGGACAACGCCGATCTGCTGACCCTGATCAACTACAAAACGATGATGGCCTTCGGCCGCTACGGGCTGACCGAGAAGCACGCCACCTGCGAGACGGCCCGCAAGCACTTCGAGGGCCAGGAAGGCTGGCTCAGCCCGCTGCCGGCCCCGCGCCCGATGGTCGAGGCGACGCAGGTCGGCTGGATCTACTGGGGCAATCGAGGCGACTGGACCGACAAAGAAACCGGCCGCAAGTACATCACGCCGAAGAAGATCTCCGACCGGGCCACGTCCAATACGCTGGTCACCTGCTTCTGCTACAACCGCTACGACGCCGTCGGCGGCTCGGGCAACTGGCCCGCCTGGTACGGCTCGCACATCCGCGGCACGTTCCAGCATGGGGTCGGCCAGCCGATGCACCCGGCGCCGGACGGCCTGGCCGTCGGCTACCTCGACGGCTCCGTCCGCTTCGTCAAGTGGAACGACCTGACGCCCAGCAACCACGAAGGCGACTACCTCGTCTACTACGACGCCGGCACATAGCGACGGACTCCTTCGCCGGTGGAATCGGGAGACAAACGCACAACAAGCGTGTTGCCACGCTCTGGCTATAGGTTCCAGGCTTTGGCGAAGGCCTTAAAGCTGCGGTCGTAGGTCCGTTCGACGTCGTCGGGGAAGCAGCAGGCCGGCAGTTGCTTCGACGCAAGATGATTGCTCAGGCAGTCACAGCAGATGCCTTTGTTGCCGCAGCCGGGATACGAGCAGTTGCAGTTCTTGAGATTCCTGTCCTTCTTGCATTCCATAACGTTAACATCTCCTATCTGCATGGATGACCTCACGATGCAAGGCCGCATCGAGAGAGAATCAAAGTGCAAAAGTCAAAATGTAGAACTAAGGAAGTCATGCCCGCTTGGCGGGCATTCCGCAATTTTGATCTTTCATTTTTGATTTTTGATCTTCGCGAACGGGTCGCTCATGATCTTGTACACTTCGGCCCCACATTCGAGGCATTGCCACGGTCGGGGCCGTCGGGCGTCGCGGATCCAGACGATCGCCCAGAAGCCGGTCAGCAACGTCAGAATCAGGTGAGGGCCGTGGCGAATCCCCGGCCGCCCGACCGGCACCTGCTTGAGGCACTTGCCGCAATAGCCGCTGGCCTCCTCCAACCGGCTGAAGTGCGATCCCATGATGTCTCTCCCGTCTCAGCGGACCTGGAGTCTGTAGAGTCGGATGCTGTAGGCCGGTGAGATCAGTGTGTTGGATACGCCGGAAACCGATTCCTCTTCGATCGCCACCTTCGGCGCTTGCCCCGGATCGTTGTAGACCATCGGGTCTTCGTGGGCGATCGTCCAGCAGCGACCCTGCCCGGTCAGATCGGCGGCCTCCAGGGCCAGCGTGACATCGTACGGCGCTTCCGTGGGGTTCACGATGGCGATGGTGATCGCCTTCTTGTCGGCGGTCCATGCGGCGGCGACGTCCAGCCCATACGTTTCACCGCTCACAGCGAGGGGGACCTCGCCGAAGTGATTCCGGTACAGCTTCAGGACCAGGCCGGTGGTTTCGAAGGCGGCCGCCGTCTTGGTCGTTTTGATCGCGCCGATGACGTTGACCGTCTGGGCGTAGTTGGCCATGAAGTACAGGTCGCTGTTTCGCGCCATCTCGTGCACGCCGGCCGCGATGCCCAGGGCGTCCTTGAGGAAATAGCGCGTGCCCAACTCGCCGAAGACGTGCGGGCCGTACCAGTAGTTCCACTCGTCGAGCGCGATGCGGATGTTCTTGCCCTCGAGCGAATCGATTCTGTCCCTGTAGCGACGATGCGCATCGGCGATCCGTCGAACGGAATCGGGGATCTGCCGGACGTGGTCGGGCACCGACTCTCGCTCCTGGCAATAGAAGTGCTCGCTGATCAGGTCCATCGTCTCGGCGCAGTGCTCGAACATGCCCTGAGTCCAACTGCCGACGGCGCCGACGCCGATGAGCTTGATCTCCGGGTCCACGGCCCGCATCGCCTTGGCGAACAGGTTGTGCTTGAGCACGTAGTGATTCAGCGCCATATGGCCAAGCTGCCAGTCGCCGTACATCTCGTTGCCTACGCACCACCACGTGACATCGTAGGGTTCCGTGTGCCCGTTTTCGGTGCGCCAGCGGCCCATCAGCGTTTCGGGCGAGCCGTTGACGTACTCGACCTGCTGCGCCGCCGAATAGTCGTCGCCGAAACCGGCGTTGACCGCGATCATCGGCTCGGTCCCGATCTGGTTGCAGAACAGCAGGAACTCATCGAGTCCGAAATCGTTGTGTTCGACGCCGCGCCACGCCGGGTTTCTTCGGGGCGGCCGCTTGTCGCGCGGGCCGACGCCGTCTCGCCAGTTGTAGCCGCTGACGAAGTTTCCACCCGGCCAGCGGTAGATCGGCGAATTCAACTGCCTGAGCAGTTCGAGCGTGTCGGCCCGCATGCCGTGGACGTTGTCGGCCGGCATCAGTGAGATGGTGCCCACGAACGCGGCGCCGCGACTGACGCGGACCTCCAGTGCCGCCTGGTCGGTCGAAATTTCCGGTGTGAACCGAAGCGGACACTGAATGTACTGGTCGCCGTTGACGGTGAAGTAGCTCGACTCGCGCTGCTTCGGACTGTCGCCCCAGACGAGGGAGACCTCGACGTTTACGCTGGCTTGCGACTGCGGCTTGATCCAGAGATAGCCTGTGTACTCCTTGTTTGCGACGACGCCCAGGCGACGCTGCCGCATTCCGGAGGCGGCATGAACGACGGGCGTGTGCTCGCCGACGAACGGCGAGTCGTTGTCCATGACGACGCCGCTGGTCGAGCCGATCGTCTCCCACGCCGAAGGCCGGCTGCCGACGGGATAGAAGAACTTGCGGTCCTCGAGCATCTCGGCCCAGATGCCGCCGTAGACGCAGCGGCCCAGGTGCTCGATGAACTGCCCATAGACGTACTTGGAGATCGGCTCGCCTTGCGCGTCGGCGTCGATCGTCACCGCAGGCTTGATGCTCTCTTTGATCCGGAACACGTGGCCATCCCTCGGCCGCCGCAGAGACGGAATGCCCGCCTCGTCCCAGCCCACCTTCATCTTCGAGAGATACCAGCTCGCCCCGTTGTCATTGTTGCCCTGGAAGAACAGATACGTCTGCCCATCCTCGTCCTGGAAGACGCCCGGATGGCCCGATTCGCTGGCGTTCCACTCGTTGGCGCCGCCGTTGGGCAGCAGAGGATACCGTGACAGTCGCGTCCAGGACACCCCGTCGGTGCTGACGGCGCAGCCGATCTGCTGCGGTGCGTTGTTGTAGGCGCCCGCATAGAACATGTAGAGCTTGCCGTCGCGTTCGATCACGGCGGGGGCCTCGATGCACTGGCCCTCCCACGGCAGTTGCGGTTCGAGGATTGAGTCGTCGCACAGTTGCGTCCACTTGTCACGGCCCCAGTCGGAGTCGATCGGCGCGGCGGCGACCACGAGCTTCTGGATCTTCATCGCCGGGTCGCGCGTGGCGCAGTAGAGCAGCAGGCAGTCCTTCCACTCGATCACATCGGCGTCGATGGCCCGGCCGCAGTTCCAGTCGCCTGTGGGGCGGAAGATCGGATTGCTCGCGTTCCGCACGAAGTGAAGGCCGTCGTCGGAGAAGGCGTGGCAGATCGCGTCGTCGCGTCCGTTGCCGTAGGTCTGGTAGAACAGGTGCACCTTCCCGTCGCGCACCATCGCGCCGGGCGCGGCCAGGCCGTTGCGCTCGTACTCGCCCTCGGGCAGGACTTCGCCGACCTTCTTCCAGTTCGTCAGGTCGGCACTCTCGGCGATGCCGATGGCGATCCCGTCCTTACCCCGGTCGATCGAGTAGTACATCAGGTAGCGATCGTTGAATCGCACCACGTCCGGGTCCTTGGCGAACGGCCGGTCGTAGGAGTCATCGGTGTAGTACATCCGGGGCCGGCCCGGCGAATCGGTCGCCTCGCCCAGCCGCTGAAGCTCGATGTCGTCGAACCAGGCCCGTCCAGTCGATTGGCCCCAGCCGCCGAGGAGGCAGTTGATTCCGATCGTTGAATGCGGGCCCGTATCGAACTCGGTTTCGACCTTCGTCCAGTCGGTGGTGCCCGTCACGGCCTGCGTGCGAACGCCCTGGATATCGTGGACGTTCAGCAGCGCGCCCTGCCCCGACGCTGCGGCCACATTCTCCGTCCGGATCCAGCCGCTGAGGCGATAGCGCGAGAAGGGCCGCACGCGCGTCGTCGCGAGCCATCCCGCGTCGGCGCCGCTGGTCGATTCGATCATCACGCATCGCCCGTCCGTTCGTCCGCGCCGCGCGTGGCGGAGCTGGGCCTGACCTCCGTAGGTGCGCTGTTCCCAGCCGGCCGGGACGTTCCCATTCGATTGCTCGAACGAGGCGTTGCGAAGCATCCCCGGCGGCAGTGTCGGCTCGGCGGCCGATTCCGCTCGGGCCGGCCAGACGGTCATCTCGCCCGGCCCGCGATGGGCCCACGCGTAGTAGGGGATCGCCGTGACATTCCGTTCGCTTCGCAGCAGCGTCTGCCCGTCGCTGGCGTAGCGAAGGCTCGTGGCCTTGCCCCGAATCACCGTGACGCCGCCCAGCAGGTCCTGCTGATGAGTCGTCATCAGCGGCGCGTCATCGTCCAGCATGAGGTTGAAGACCTGTCGATCGTTGTCGGGCCCTTCGAGGCAGTAGACAATCGGGCCTCTTTCGAGGGCCACTCGGCCGACATTGGCCTCTACCTTCTCGTTGGTGATGACCCGCCGGATCGGCATGGGCAGATTCAATTCGACGACGTCCCCGGTGGCCCACTGGCGCTCGATGCGAACGTAGCCCCTGTCAATCTCCACATCCTGTCTCTTGCCGTCCACCGTCAATTCGACGCTGGGCACGCCCGGCAGTGTGTAGCGGTACAGATCGCTCGGCACCGGCCGGCCCTGGGCCCAGCCGGGAATGCGAACGTAGACCGCGAATCGGCCGGCGGGCTCGGGACTGACGGTCAGTTTGATCCTGCCGCTCCAGGGGTAGTCGGTCTCCTGCAACACGTAGACGGTCCGGTCTCCCAGCTTGATTGTCGCCGGGCCCTGGGCGAAGAGGTTCACGTACAGCCCGTCGTCGGTCTGGGCATAGACATAGCCCGGCACCGAGGCGATGAAGCGGGCGACGTTGCCCGGGCAGCAGGCGCAGCCGAACCACGGGCTCCGCTCGTGTTGGCCGTGCGAGGCCAGTGGGTTGGGATAGAAGAACCGGTTGCCTTCGAGCGAGACGCCCGAGATCACACCGTTGTAGAGGGTCCGTTCCATCACGTCGATGTATCTGGCGTCGCCGTGGAACAGGAACATGCGATGGTTCCAGTACACGTTTCCGATCGCCGCACAGGTCTCGCAGTAGGCCGTTTCGTTGGGCAGTTCGTACGGCCCGCCGAAGGCCTCGCCGTGCCCGGTCGCCCCGATGCCCCCCGTCAGGTACAGCTTCTTGAAGACCACGTCGTCCCAGATGCGGTCGATGGCTTCGAGATAGCGTTCATCACCCGTCATCGCCGCGACGTCGGCCATTCCGCTGTACATGTACGCCGCACGCACGGCATGGCCCACCGCCTCGCTCTGGTCGTAAGGCTTTTCATGCGACTGGTTGTAGGGATTGCCTCCCGGCCCTCGCGTATCGAGGAAGAACCTCGCCAGATTCAGATACTTCTCATCGCCGGTGGCGCGATAGAGCTTGACCAGCCCCATCTCGATCACCTGATGGCCCGGCGCGTCTTCGTTTCTGCCGGGGCCGAAGACCGAATCGAGTAGTCCGGCATTCTTCAGGGCGATATCGAGCAGGTTTCGTTTGCCCGTCGCCTGGAAGTGGGCGGCGGCGGCCTCGTAGAGATGGCCCATGTTGTAGAGTTCGTGACTGTCGGCCAGCTTCTCCCACCGCTCGTTGCCGAACCAGTTTCGCAGCCTCTCGCAGTTGTTGGTCCGGCAGGTGTAGAGATAGCCGTCCGGCTCCTGCGCGGCGGCGATCTTGGCGATCAGGTCATCGAGGTACTTGTCCAATTCGGGGTCCGGCTGGACGTTCAGCACGTACGCCGCCCCTTCGAGGATCTTATAGGGGTCGGTGTCGTCGAAGGGGAAGTCGCCCTTGTGCTCGCCCTCGATCTTCCCGGCGGCCAGAAGGAAGTTGTCGATCCGGCCGGTCTCCTCGCACTTTCCGAACGCATAGGGAATCGTTACCGTCCGATTCGTCTCGATGCGCGGCGCCCAGAAGTCGTCGGCGATCTTCACTTCCGTGAACGGCACCGGGCGAATCGGGTAATCCCGACCCACAACGGGACCGGAGACAAGACCGGTCAAGAATGCGCCTGCCAGGACGATTTGTGCAATCCGACGAGAATTCATCACGTCTCCTTTCAACGATTCGTTTCAGAGCGATGGAAACACAGGGCCTCATTCTACGGCAAATGGCTACAAATGCAATCTTTCGCCCCCCGTTCGTAGTGTGCCCGTCAGGGCATATCTGCCGCGGAATGGGGATAACCCGCCGCAGGTGGGTCACTACAAGCGTGCGAAGATCGCGTCAGACGACGCCACCCGCCACGGCACCCCGGAATCTCAGGCCGTCTGCCCCAAACCTCTGCAAATGCTTGACGAACCGTCGGCATGGTTCGACAATCTCTTTCATCCGGTACACTCGACAAACTGGCTCACGCAAGGAGAGCTCCGATGAGGATGGTCGCAGAAGACAGGTCTCTGGCTGTGGCGTTGGCAGCGGGGGTGGTTCTGTGGTCTGTGCTGCTCGGTGGCTGTCACGGGCAGCGAAGGGCCGCCAGAGCCAGTCAACCCTGTCCGGTCTGTCGGAACCAGACCCGGATTCTGCCGCTGGCGAAGCTGACCTACACCACCTGCGTGTGTCCGGCGTGCAGGACCGTAACCACGCTGAACGCCGCGACACAGGCGGCGGTCGAGGGCTACGCCGGCGCCGGGGTCGGCGACACCGTTGAGGTTTGCAGCCATTGCCAGATCATCGTCGAGCGCTGCGCCGCCTGCCGCCGACAGCAGGGCAGACCGCCCGTGGACCGAGGGGCTGCCCGACCGTAATCTCATCTGCCGCAACGTCTTGAGGAGCCCAACTGCTATGAGACCTTTCATGGTGATCCTGTCCGTGCTGATGATCTTCTCCCGACTCGCCGTGGGCGCGGCCGTGATCGACCTGTCGGGGACCTGGGCCTTCGAAATCGACCGAGACGATGTCGGCCTCGGCGAACGGTGGCATGACCGGATGCTGTCCGATCGCATCGGGTTGCCCGGCGCCCTGCAGAATCAAGGGTATGGCGACGATGTCACGGTCGAGACCGAGTGGACCGGGGCCGCCAAGAAGGAGACCTGGTTGAACGATCCGCGATACGCGCCGTATCGTCGGCCGGGCCATATCAAGGTGCCGTTCTGCCTCCAGCCTGAGAAGCACTACGTGGGTCCCGCCTGGTACCAGCGCCAAGTCGAGATCCCCTCGTCCTGGCAGGGTGATGCCGTCATCGTGACCCTTGAGCGGCCCCATTGGGAGACGCGTCTCTGGCTGGACGGCCGATTCATCGGCAGTGACAACAGTCTCGGCACGCCCCACGAATACGACTTGGGCGTCTTGCCGTCCGGTCGGCACGTGCTGACGCTCCGCGTGGACAACCGCATCATCGTGGACGTGGGAGACTGGTCGCACAGCGTCAGCGATCACACGCAGGGCAACTGGAACGGTGTGGTCGGTCGGATCGAGCTGACTCGCCGGCCCGCTGTCTGGATCGACGACGTCCAGGTCTTCGCGCACGTCGCGACCCGATCGGTGACCATCAAGGGCCGAGTCGGCAACCGAACGGGCAAGACAGGGCAGGGCGAACTGACCATCACGGTCGACGCCATGCGTGGCGATGACGCCACGCCGCTGCCATCGGTGACAAAGCCGGTCTTCTGGGACGCCAAAGGCGGGTCGTTCGAAATCGACTTCTCCGAACCAAGCGGTCTGGCCCTCTGGGACGAGTTCGATCCTCTGCTCTACCGCCTCACCGTCTCCCTCGATGATCGCAGGGCGGCTAAGACGGTTACCTTCGGCCTGCGCGAGGTCGGCGCCACGCCCGACAAACTCCTCACCGTCAACGGGCGAAAGACCTTCCTGCGCGGCACGCTCGAATGCTGCATCTTCCCGCTGACCGGGTATCTGCCGACGGACGTGGGGTCGTGGAAACGGATCATCCGCATCTGCAAAGCGCACGGGCTCAATCACATCCGGTTCCACTCCTGGTGTCCACCCCAGGCGGCCTTCGACGCGGCCGACGAACTGGGCTTCTACTACCAGGTCGAGTGCGGAGTCTGGACCAACCCGGGCAACGGCACGCCTGTAGACCGGTGGCTCTGGGACGAGGCCGAGCGCATCGTGCGGGCCTATGGCAATCATCCGTCCTTCCTCCTGCTGGCCAGCGGCAACGAGCCCCATGGCCCCAAACGCGAAGAGTACCTCGCCAGGTGGGTCACTCACTGGAAAGAGAAGGACCCCCGCCGGCTGTACACCACGGCCTCCGCCTATCCGCTGCTGCCCGAGAACCAGTACCATGTGGACTATCAGCCGCGCGGACCCAAGGGCTGGGGTGGCAACGACTATGCCGACTCGATCGAAGCGCACCAGGTCCCCGTCATCGTCCACGAGATGGGCCAGTGGTGCGTCTATCCGAACTTCGACGAGATCGCCAAGTATACCGGCCCGCTGAAGCCGAAGAACTTCGAGATCTTCCGCGACTCGCTCCGCGAACGCGGCATGCTGGACCAGTGGCGGGATTTTCTCCACGCCTCGGGCCGTCTCCAGGTCCTCTGCTACAAGGAAGAGATCGAGGCCGCCTTCCGCACGCCGGGCATCAGCGGCGTCCAGTTGCTCGACCTGCACGATTTCCCGGGCCAGGGCACCGCGCTGGTGGGCATCCTCGACGCCTTCTGGGACGAAAAGGGCTATGTCACGCCCGACGAGTTCAGGCGATTCTGCGGTCCCACCGTACCGCTGGCCCGCATGGACAAACGCGTGTGGACCACCGACGAGACCTTCAGCGCCGAACTGTCCGTCGCGCACTTCGGCGCCGAACCCATGCGGAACGTGACGGCGGCGTGGAGATTGCTCGACGATACCGGCCGCGCCGTAATGGCCGGTCGCGGTCCGGCACGCGACGTTCCCGTCGATCGCGGCGTCGAGCTGGGAACGATCCGATTCGATTGGAGCAGACTGCCGGCGCCCGCGAAGTACAGGCTGGTGGTCGGCGGTGAGCGCACATCCTTCGTCAACGACTGGGTCCTCTGGCTTTACCCCGCTCGGATCGAGACGCCGGAGCCGAAGGACGTGCTCGTCAGCTCATCCTTCGACGATGTCACCCTCGCGCAGCTCGCCCAAGGCGGCAAGGTCCTGCTCATGCTCACCGATACCCCGCCCGACTTCCCCAGAGGCTCGTTTGCGCCGATCTTCTGGAACCGCTACATGTTCGACACGCAGCAGACCCAGACGCTGGGCCTGCTGTGCGATCCGGAGCATCCCGCGTTGAAGTCCTTTCCGACCGATTCGTTCAGCGGCTGGCAATGGGCTCAGGTTCTTCCGGCCTCTCGGGTCCTGGTCATGGACACGTTGCCGCGCGAACTGCGTCCCATCGTCCAGCCCATCGACGACTGGAACACCAACCGCAAGCTGGGCCTGGTCTTCGAGTGCCGCGTGGGCGAGGGCAAGCTGCTGGTCTGCTCGGCCGACTTGCAGCGCGATCTGGACAACCGACCCGCCGCGCGCCAGTTGCGTCGCAGTCTGCTCGCCTACGCGGCCTCCGACGCCTTCAGTCCCACCGTCGAAGTGTCACTCGATGCGCTTCGTACGCTGTACCGCGAACCGACCGCACTCAAGCAGATGGGCGCGACCGTAACCGCCGACAGCGCCCAGCCAGGCTACGAAGCGCGCCTGGTCATCGACGACGATCCCGCCACCCTCTGGCACACTGCCTGGGACCCCGTCGCGCCTCTGCCGCACTCGCTCGTGATCGATCTGAAGAACCCTCGGGAGGTCTTCGGCCTCACGTACACGCCGCGCGCCGACATGGCCAACGGCCGGATTGCGGATTATGAGATCTACACCGGCGACGACGGCCAGGACTGGCAACGCGCCGCTGCCGGGCGATGGCCCAACCGCGCCGCCGCCCAGACGGTCCGTTTTGAGAAGCCCGTCGCCGCTCGCTATCTCAAGCTCGTCGCCCTTTCCGAAGTCAACGGCAACGGCTTCACCTCCGCCGCCGAGATCGACCTCCTGCTGGAATAGACGTTTCTGTTGAGTGCCCTCGAATGAACCAATCCACCGAACGCTGTACGACGCTCTTCTTCGATCTGGACGGGACGCTGGCCGACCCGAGAGAGGGGATCACCCGATGCCTTCAATACAGCCTGGAGCAACTGGGCCGCCCGGCGCCGCCGCAGGCCGAACTGGTGCAGTACATCGGTCCGCCTCTGCGATGGACGTTTCCGCGTTTGCTCGGAACGGACGACACAACGCTGGTCGAGGCGGCGATCGAGCGGTATCGGCAGCGTTATGCGACGGTCGGGCTCTTCGAGAACGAACTCTACCCCGGCATTTCCCAATTGCTCGGGGCTTTGCACGACACAGGATTCCGGCTGTTCGTCGTCACGTCCAAACCGACGGTCTACGCCGAGCGGATCGTCCAGCACTTTGACCTGACGGAGTACTTCGAAGCGGTGTTCGGCCCTCACCTTGACGGGCGCTTCGACGACAAGCGCGAGCTGCTCGCCCATATCCTGCACGAGCGAGCCATCGCGCCGGAGCGATCCGTCATGATCGGTGACCGCGCCAGTGACATCGCCGCCGGCAAGGTCAACGGTACGCGCACCATCGCCGTGACCTACGGCTTCGGCAGCACCGAGGAACTCGCCGCCGCCAACCCCGACTGGATGTGTCACAGCCCATCCGAGATTCGCCGGACCCTCGATGGTCCGCCTCCGACACGATGCCGGGCGGGTTGACCCATACGAACTCTGACGACGATTCGAAACCCGTAGGGGCGAGGCATGCCTTGCCCCTGCCAGGGAACGATCCGGACTCCAGAACAAGGACAATGAGAGGATAACAACATGTTTGCACAGGGCGACGACAGCGGCTACTCGACGCCCCTCGAGGGCATCCGGCAGAAGACCCTGGTCTACGGGGCCAGGACGCTGATGACCGAGTTCCGTCTGGAGGCGGGGCGCGTTCTGCCCCTGCACCAGCATCCCTACGAGCAGACCGGCTATCTCGTGCGCGGAAGGCTGCGACTGACGATAGGGCAGGAGCAGCACGACACCCGTCCGGGCGACAGTTGGTGCATCGCGCCCGACGTGATCCACGGCGCCGAGGTGATCGACGACAGTGTCGCTATCGAGGTCTTCGCGCCGGTTCGCGAGGATTATCTGCCCGGTGAGAATCGCTGAGCCCTCGTTCCGGCCGAGCATGTCACGAGTCCTCTGGTGCGAGAAAATACTGTGACGTGGGTTGACTCTTCTCGATGGATCGGGTAGGCTGAGCGAGTAGAGTGCGGCTCTGTTTGGACCCGACGGGAGGCTCTGAGCCGAGAGCATCGACACGACAGGCGGCGAGTGTGCATGGCGATTTTGGAAGCGCAGGAGATCAGGAAGGAATTCGGCCCTCTGGTGGCGGTCAACGATGTCAGTCTGTCCGTTGACGAGGGCGATGTTCTGGGTCTGATCGGTCCCAACGGGGCCGGCAAGACCACGCTGCTGAAGATGTTCGGCACGCTTGTTCGTCCCACGGCCGGCCGGGCACAGTTGGTGGGCCGCGATCTGACCAAGGATTATCTGCACATCCGAAAGCATGTGGGGTTCCTGCCCGACTTCTTCAACCTGTACAGTGACCTGACCTTGGGCGAGTGCCTGCGGTTCTTTGCGGAAGCCTACGGCGTGCCTCGCAGCGCGATTGCCGCGCGTGTCGAGGAGGTCCTGAGCTCCATCGAGCTTACCGACAAACGCGACAGTTTCATTCGCCATCTCTCGCGTGGCATGGTCCAGCGGGTGGGTCTGGGCATGCTGCTGGTGCACGACCCCCAACTGTTCCTGCTGGATGAGCCGGCCTCCGGCCTGGACCCCAAGGCGCGAATCCAACTGCGCAATATCCTCCGCAAGCTCAGCGCCGAGGGCAAGACCGTGATCATCTCGTCGCACATTCTCACGGAACTCTCCGGGTTCTGTTCGCACGTCGCCATCATGAATCGCGGGCGGATCGAGCTGTCCGGCGCGGTGGACGAGATTCGCCGCAAGGTCACCGGTTCGATGCAGGTCGAGATCTCGGTGCTCGGCGATCCCGAACAGGCCGTTGCGCTCCTGCGCCGGTTCCCGGATGTCAGCGTCGTCGGGGTGGACCGGGCGACGATTTCGGTCGAAATGGTAGGGGGGCCGCAGGAGTTGGCCCGACTCAATGCCCATCTGGTCCACGGCGGGATCGAGGTGGTCCGCTTCGCCGAACGAAAGACGGACCTGGAAGATCTCTTCATGAAGATATCGGGTGACGCACTGTGAGCCGGACGACCGCTTCGGACAACCTGGTTTGGAACAACCCGCTGATCCGGCGATACGCCCGCAGTCTGTTTCGGCGCAGCCATCTCTGGGTGTACCTGACGATCTACATCTCGGTCGTGCTGCTCCTGTTGTTCCTCAATGTCGTTGGCCGTGAACTGGACGAGGATTCGGCTATCGGAAGAACGTTCTTCCAGGGCCTCTATTCCCAATTCCTGATGGCGGAAATCGCGATCCTCTGGGTGTGGTCCGCGCTCAACTCCCGGTCGGCGTTGCGGGAGGAGGTCGCCAACAAGACTTATGACTTCTTCCGGCTGCTGCCGCTCTCGGCCTTGCAGAAGGCGGTCGGCATTCTGGTGGGAAAGAACCTGCTTTGCCTGCTCCTGGCTGTCGTGACTCTTGCGGCGATGACGCTTTTCGGTCTGCTGGGCGGCTTGCCCGTCTCGTTCCAGGCGCAGATCCTGCTGCTCGTATCGTCGGTCGCCTTCTGCGTCAATGCCGTGGTTCTGCTGTCGTCGAGCGCATCGCCAAAACGCCGAGGCAAAATGGGCGTGGGTCTGTGGCTTGTGCTTCTGGTCTTTTTCGGTCCGCTCGTCTTCGGCCCCGGATTGGCTCTGTTGCGCGTCGGGGCAGGGCTGCAGGAAGCTACAACCCATCATGTTCCGTTCTACAGTATCGAAGTCCCTGTCTTGATGCTGATCATCTTCCTCGCCCTCTACTTCGGCCTCTGGAGCCTTCTGGGTGTCCTGCGGAAGTTCACGTTTGAGGGCGCGCCGCTTTTCAGCCGTCCGGCAGCCGTCCTGTTTCTGCTCGGATATGAACTGATCGTGCTGGGCTTGTTCCTTCCCCATCTTCCCGGCGGCGAGAGTCTATTCTACTTCTACTGGCTGATTGTGTCTCTGCTGCCGGTCGTGTTCATCCCCGCCGGTGCCATCAACGACAGGGCCGGCTACCTTGAGGCCCTCGGCCGGCGGCCCGCCCATCCCGGTTCCGCCGGGCAGGGCATGCGCTCGCTTCTGTTGCAGCAGTGCAACCTGAGCCTTGGCATTGTCCTGTTCGCGATATGGCTCGTCTTCTTCGTGATAGCCAGCCAGGGCGAAAGGATCGCAACGGCGCAGCTCATCAAGGACGCCGTGGTGCTGGCCTCCTGCTATGTGTTCCTGCTGTTCCTGCTGGAACTGTGCGTGGTGTACGAACCCATCCACGGCAAGATCCGCGTCCTTATAATGTTTGTCCTGCTTCTGTACCTGTTCCTGCCTCTGATCCTGGCGGTGACTCTGGCGGTTCCGTCGCTGCATTTATACAGCCCTCTTGGCTTCCTTGCCGACTTCGTGAGTTTCGCAACTCCGCGACGCGCCGACTTCTGGATGGCCATTCTCGGCGTGAACGTCGCGCTCGGAGTCGTCCCCGCGCTGGCGATTCGACGGCAATACATGCAGATCCTCGCGCTGCGACGAACCATGTAGCAGTTGCCTGCGACCGTCGGCGTCAGCCGAAGTGCAGCTCGACGATGTCCCTGTCGTGCAGGACGTGGGTGAGATGGACGTTCTGCCCGTCGTAAACGCCGGTACCCCAGCACTTGGCGCTCTTGAGCTTCTCGGCCAGCTCGCGATGGATCGTCCGCGCCAGGTCGTGCACGGTCGCCCCGGCCGGCAGCGTGAACGGGTCGTTCATATCGGCCGGCTTGCCCGGCGGCTTCGCGTACACGCGAATGATCTCGAGCGTGTCGAACAGGTACTTCCGGAAGGCATCCAGTCCCTCGCCCGTCTCCGTCGAGATCGTCACGAACTCCAGCGGATGCTCGCACGATCTCTTCGCCAGCTCCAGCGCCCCGTCGGCCGCGATGTCGGCCTTGGTGCACAGGCAGAACGCCTTGCGCCCCAAAACGTTGCCCCCTCGACCTTGCTCGGGGCAGGCCTGGTCGTCCACCGCCGGCGTCTCCGCGCCGGCCAGCAGCTTGCGCGTCTCCAGGAAGTCGAGCAGGATCAGCAGTTGTTCCTCCACGTCCTGCGACAGGTCCACGACGATCGCGATCAGGTCGCAGTTGCGATAGGTGCCCACCTGGCCCGGCGCGATGTAGTCGGCGGTGATCGGCGGCATGTCCACGAGCTGGATCTGCACGTCTTCGTATTTGACCATGCCCGGCACCGGCGCGTGCGTGGCGAAGGGGAAGTCCGCCACAGTGACCTTCGCGTTGGTCAGCGCCGCGAGGATGGCGCTCTTGCCGGTGTTCGGCGTCCCCAGCAGGACCACCTGTCCGGCCCCCGTGGGCGGCACGTGGAAGACGTCCACGTGCTTGCCGCCTTTCTTCGGCTGCGTGGCCGCATCCTTGAGCTGGCTGAGCTTGCGCTTCAGGTCTGCCTGAAGGTGCTCGGTCCCCTTGTGCTTGGGCATTACCGCCAGCATCTCCTCCAGCGCGAGGATCTTCTCCTCGTTCGTCGAGGCACTGCGGTACCACTCTTCCGCCTTGAAATAATCCGGTGTCAGGTTCGCGGGCATAGAGACAACGCTCCGAAACCATGCTCTCTCGTGTATCACGTCGTTGACATTGTAGTGGGAACGAGCCGGAGAGAAAACCCCGTTCTTCAAGACACGAACCGAGCGATCGCGCCCGGATGAGACAGTCCTCATTGTGCCAAAGAGCCGGCGAGGTAATAGGCCTGGATGGCCTTCATCGTCTCTTGCGGATAGTCGGTGGCGAAACTGGCGCAGCCGAGGTCGAGGAGCCGGTGATAGGTCTCGGGCCGGTCGCCCTGCGTCCAGCAGAGCGTCTGGAAGAGAATCCCATGGCGACGCAGTTCTTCGCCGGTCCTTCTCAGAAACGCCTCACCGGGCGAGATGACGCCGGCCTCGTCGATCTGAACGTGAATCTGAAGCTGATCGATATGGGCGAATCTCACCTGCCGCAATGCGGCCAGTCGTCCGGCCAGATCGTCCTCCTTGCCGCCCATCCAGTGCAGCGTCTTCGAACGCGGCGCCACCCGCTTCCACTCTTTCAACTCGTCGTACTTCGTCGAGGCCACGATCAGCCGGGGATGATATCCCAGCGTCTGTCCTGCCAGGACGTCGAAGTCGATCTGTTTGATGTCGATATAGAGCAGGCGATCGGGGTCCGCATCGAGCGCCTCCAGCATCCGCGCCAGGCTGATGATCCTCTGGCCGGCAAACAGTTCACCGCGAAATCTCCCAATATCAAGCTGCTGCGTCTGTGCGAAGGTCAGGTCCTTGATCCCCTTGCGTTTCAGTTCCTCCGAGGCATCCGGGAGGATCCGGGCGAAGTTGTTGTCGTGGAACGAAACGATGACCGCGTCGCGGGTCATGCGGAGATCCGCCTCCGGAACCATATGGAGTTTCCAGGCCATCTCGAACGACTCCAGCGATCCCTCCGGCCCGGCGTTCCCATAGCCCCGATGCGCCTGAACGATGACCTCCTCCAGCCGAATGTGATCCCGCACGTTCCAGGTGTCCGCCGGCGGCTGCGCATAGTACTCATCCAGCGCCTGCATCGCGAGATCGGGTCGGTCGGTGCCCAGGCCCGCCGTCCCCAGATCCAGAAGACGCCTGTAGTGATCGACCCTGTCGCCGTGTTCGCCGACGCCCCACGGCATGGTCTGGAACTCGATGCGCCGACGACGCAGTTCCTTGCCGGCCTTCCTCAAGTACTCTTCCGAGGGTGTCATCGCGCCATCTTCATTGAATCGGACGTGAATCTGAAGATGCGTGACGCCTTCGAAGTCCGATGCCCGGAGTGCGGCGAATCGTTCTTCAATGTCCTCGTCCGTCGCCTTGCCCAGCCCCATCCACAGCAGCGCCCCGGAAAGCGGCGCCATCTTGCGCCATCGCCGGGCCTCCTCGTCCTTGCCGGTTGCCAGCACGATCTGTTCGTGAAGCCCTTCGGTCGCCTTGGCCAGAAGCTCGAAATCGACATTCTTGACATCGATGTAAACCCGGCGCCAGCGATCCTGACGCAGCGCCTCACAGATCTCCTCCAGACTGACGATGCGCTGACCGACGAACGCGGCGCCGCGAAACGCCCCGATGTCGAGCCGTCGCGCCTCCGCATACGTCAGGTCTTCCAGCCCCTTCTTCTTCATCTCCTCGGAGGCATCCGGCAGAATCCGCACGAAATCCGCGTCGTGGAACATCATGATGACGCCGTCTTTGGTGGTTCGGACGTCCACCTCCGGGGTCCCGCCCATGCGCCAGGTCAATTCGAGCGCCTCCATGGTGTTCTCCGGC
>ENA-UOUL01002278-UOUL01002278.1-bioreactor-metagenome-genome-assembly--contig:-NODE-2278-length-22858-cov-4.491111_pt1 | contig 22858 bp, 24 predicted proteins | sample MGYA00249838_ERZ747220 | MGnify/ENA primary metagenome ERZ747220 (study PRJEB28778, sample SAMN05720191) | bioreactor metagenome | isolation source: Anaerobic biogas reactor | place: USA:Washington...
ATCGTGCTTCTCCTTGTCTGAGACGGACATCAGGCCGCTACGGCGCCCATCAGGTTATCGGACGTGGCCGGTTTCCGCAACGGCAATCCCTCCGGGCCGATGGGCCGCCAGCCGCCGGCGACGGACGGGCTTGACACGCGCCGTTCCGGCGGTTACGGTGCATTGGAAGGCGGCTGTCGTGCGGAGAATGGGTGTGTTGGATCGTGGTAGGACAGGCATGATGCGGGATGGACGGGCCGGTTCGGGCTTGGGCCGACGCCTGCGGGCGTTTGGGCCTCAAGCTGTGTCGCATGCCGCACTCCGTCACCATCCGCTCCACCTGTCTGGTTTCGATCCCGCTGTACCCTAGGGAGATTTGCCTTTCATCGGCAATCGGGCCTCCCCGGGTGCAGCCAACCTGGGGAGGCCTTTTTCATTTTTCGACCTTTGGAAAGGAGGCGACCGTGAGCCATCGTCAGGACCGTGAAACGGCCAAGGCCTTCCTCTCGCCCGAGCGTTTCGCCCGCGAGCAGACCCGCAAGATGATCTCGCCGCGAGGCCAACTGGTGATCGCAGCGTGCCGCAACGGATCGGAGCTCTCATCGCACGTGGTGGGGCGGTATGAGCAACTTCTGGCTGAACAGGACAGCGGCAACCACCTGGTGCACCTGGTGGACATCGACAGTCGCTTTTCCGACACGGAGACCGTGGTGCGGCTCGCACAGCACGTGGGCGGCTCGGACGTGTACCTTTTCCAGGCCCTGCTCGATCCTCGCAGCGGCGCGCCGATCGACCAGAACTACATGGCGTTCCTGATCGCGGCCCGCGCGTTCCGCGAGCACGGGGCGAATCACGTGACCGGCGTCCTGCCCTACGTGGCGTACGCCCGGCAGGACAAGCCGACCAAGTTCACCCGCGAGCCGACCACGGCCAAGCTGATGGCCGACCTGAGCGTGGAGGCGGGGATCGACCGGTTGATCGGGTGGCATCCGCACAGCGATCAGATCCGCGGCTTCTACGGCGGCATTCCCGTTCACATGCTCGAAGGGCTGACGCTCTTCGAGGACGAGTTTGAGCGGTTCGCCGGGCGCGAGGACGTGGTCGCGGTCGCTCCGGACGCCGGGGCGGGCAAGCTGGTGACCCATTTCGCCCGCGACCTGAAGCTGACCAGCGCGATCGCCTCGAAGTTCCGGCCGGCGCCGGAGAAGGCGGAAATTTCGGAGATCATCGGCGATTTCGCGGGCAAGACCACAGCGGTCATTCTCGATGACATGATCAGCAGCGGCGGGACGATCTACGCCCTGGTGCGCAAGCTGGTCGAGGAAAAGGGCATTCGTACGGTCCATCTGGGCGTTTCGCACAACCTGTGCATGGAGGTCGCCCGCGAGCGCCTGGCCGACATGCACGAGCGGTGCGGCCTGGAGGAGATGGTGGTGACCAACAGCATTCCGCAGACCGATGCGTTCGGCGAGTTGCCGTTCGTGAGGATCCGCTGCCTCTCGGACGTTCTGGCCCGCACGATCAACCGGGTGCACTACAACCGGTCGGTGAGTGAGGTGTTCGCGCGGAGCTGATCGGCGTGGCGGACTTGCGTTGGCGGTGGACTTCGGCGGGTCGGGCGGGTACACTGATCGTCTGGTCAATGCGATACGATTTGACGGAGAGTGGCAGGATATGGCAAATCTGCTGGTGACGGGATCGATCGGGATCGACAGCGTGGATACGCCGCACGGTTCGCGGCGGGACTGCATCGGCGGCTCGGCTGTGTATTTCGCCCTGGCGGCGAGCAAGCTGAATCCGGTGCGGCTGGTCGGCACGGTGGGTGACGACTGCCCGCCGCGGTTCTTCGAGGTGCTCAAGGCGCACAACATTGACGCGGGCGGTCTGGAGGTTCGCAAGGGCAGCCGGACGTTTCGCTGGCACGGGCGGTACAGCGAGGACATGAACAGCCGCGAGACGCTGGAGGTCCACCTGAACGTCCTGGCTGAGAAGGGCCCGACGATTCCCGAGGCGTTCCGCGACAGCGAGTACGTCTTTCTGGCCAACAACGATCCGGCCTTGCAGCTCGAGTTTCTCGACCAGGTGCGCAACCCGCGGCTGGTCGTGTTCGACACGATGGACCTGTGGATTTCGCAGCATCGCGAGCGGCTGATGAAGGTTTTCGCCCGGACCGACGGCGTCGTGCTCAACGATTCGGAGTCGCGTATGTTGACCGGCAAGAGCAACATTTTGACCGCGGCGATCGAGATCAGCCGGATGGGCCCCAAGTACGTGGTCATCAAGAAGGGCGAGCACGGGGTGGTGCTGTACACCCGCGACGGCCTGCTGGTCCTGCCGGCGTTTCTGACCGAGCACGTGGTCGATCCGACCGGGGCGGGCGACAGCTTCGCCGGCGGGCTGATGGGCTATCTGGCCAGCCGCGACGCGACGGTCGATGACGCCGACGCCTGGCGCAAGGGGCTGGTCTACGCCACCGTCGTCGCCTCGTTCACCGTCGAGAGTTTTTCGGTCGAGGGCCTGACCGGCCTGGACAACGGCAGCATCGAAGGGCGCCTGCGGGCCTTCGAGCGGATCATCCAGCCGTAGAAGACCATCGCCCACCGCCTGCCTAAAACTGGTGGCAAACCGGCGGGTTGTCCGATAAAGACAACGCGGAACTACATCGGCAACCGGGACGTAGTGTAGGTTTGGTGAGGTGATGTTGCGTTACAATGCTATAATCTTAGTTTTATTCATGGCTGTGGCCTCTCTTGCGGGGTGTCAGCAGATCCGGATGCAGCAGGCGACCGAGTTGACGGTGCGCGGCATTGATCTGCTGGAGGACCAGGAGTACGAAGCCGCCGTCGCCGAGTTTCAGGAGGCGATCGCGCTGAACCCGCAGTTGGCCATCGCCCACTCGCGGATGGGGGCGGCGTATCTGGCCATGGGGCGGATCCACCAGGCCCTGGAGTGCTATCAGCACGCGGTCAAGGTCGATCCGTTCAGCTTTGAGGACGCCTTCTGTCTGGGCCAGATTCACCATCGACTCGGGCAGGTCCGCGAGGCGATCCGGGCGTATCTGCACGCCGCCGACCTGAACGAGAACTCGTTCCAGTGCCAGTTGAGCCTGGGCGTCTGCCACCTGCAGCTTGGAGCGGTCGATCAGGCCGTCGAGCGATTCCAGGCGGCGCTCGCGATCGATCCGGACAGCGCGTTTGCCTATTCCAATCTCGGCGCGGCGTACGACATGCAGGGCCATTACTACGAGGCGATCGGGGCCTACAAGGAGTCGCTGGAGCGCGATCCGCGCCAGCCGATGGTGCTGGTCAATCTGGGCACCACTTACATCAAACAACAGCGGTTCAACGCGGCTGAAGGGGCTTTCGCCCGGGCCGTCGAGTGCGATCCGACGTGCGCCGCCGCCTACGAGCGGCTGGGCTATTGCCTGTACCGCCAAGCCAAGCTCGACGAGGCCGAGCATACGTACAAGAAGGCGCTCGATCAGTCGGAGAAACTGGCCTCGGCCCACGCCGGGTTGGGCGTGGTTCTGATGACGCGTTACCTGCAGGTCCAGAAGGCGGCTGAGACACCCGGTGACAGCGACGAGACGGCCGATCTGCGCCAGCGCGGCCTGGAGCACTGGCACCGGAGTCTGGAATTGGATCCCGATCAGCCCAAGATCCGCCGGCTGCTGGAAAAGTACTCCCCTAAACTGGCCGCCAAATCGCTTCCGACGCTGTAGGTCTTTGGCACCGTGGGTTACTGCCGCATTCCCGGTGACCCAAGTCTCGGAAGAGGTGTCTTGACGGCAGCCCGACGATTGACAGTATCGAGACCTACGATAGGATTGAGAGATGAGTAGTCACCTCACTTACGAACGGCGATGATATCTCAGAAGTGTCAATATGCACTGCGGGCGGTCTTTGAGTTGGCTAGGCAGGCCGGGCAGGGACCCGTCAAGATCGGGCGGATTGCCGAAGCCCAGGCGATCCCGGTCCGGTTCCTCGAAGCCATCCTCAATCAGCTCAAGCAAGGGGGCTTCGTGAACTCACGGCGGGGCCAGGAAGGCGGCTACTTCCTGGTCCACGACGCTGGGAAACTGACGGTTGGGCAAGTGATCCGGTTCTTCGAGGGGCCGATCGGCCCGGTCGGCTGCACCGACGGCAAGAACAAACCGCCCTGCCCACTGTGGGGCAGTTGCGTCTTCTTGGGGATGTGGGAGCGGGTCGGGCAGGCGATCGCCGAGGTTTACGACGGAACTACCTTCACTGATCTGCTGGAGCAGGAGAAGGCCCTCACGTCAGCCGGCTGCAAGATCAAGTCCCGCTGACCGGCAGATTCCGCAACAGATGACTTGACAGGGGTCTGCACGCATTGTCTACTATGTCAATTGACTACGTGTATAATTCTGCAGAACCCTTGAACAGGAGGTTGGCCAATGGGATCGAGCAACGGTCGGTTGTTTCACGAGGTCCGGGAGCACGAAGTGACGCGAGCGATTATCCGGGGGTTCGCCGAGCAGATGGAGCAATATGCCCAGTGCGACGTGCTGATCGCCGGGGGCGGTCCCAGCGGACTGATGTGCGGCCTTCGACTGGCCGGGGAGGGGGTGCGAACCATGGTCGTCGAGCGCAACAACTACCTGGGCGGTGGGTTCTGGGTCGGTGGCTACCTGATGAACACGGTGACGGTCCGCGCCCCGAGCCAACGCATCCTGGACGAACTGGGTGTGCCGTACCGGCAGGTGTCGGAGGGGCTCTTCGCGGTTGGGGGGCCGCACGTGTGCTCGAAGTTGATCGCCTCGGCCTGCGACGCGGGGGTGGCGTTTCTGAACCTCACATCGGTCGATGACGTGGTGCTCCGCGACGGGCGGGTGGAGGGGCTTGTGGTTAACTGGAGCGCCGTCCACTCACTGCCGCGGCAGATCACGTGCGTGGATCCGGTGGCCCTGGAGGCGAAGGTGGTGGTGGATGCCACGGGTCATGACGCGGTGGTTGCCGCGTTTCTGGCGCGGCGCGGGCTGCTCGACGTGCCCGGCTGCGGCGCGATGTGGGTCGACCAGTCAGAAGATGCCGTGGTAGAACGCACGGGTGAGGTCTACGCCGGGCTGGTGGCAACAGGCATGGCGGTCTCATCGCTGTATGGGCTGCCCCGGATGGGGCCGACTTTCGGAGGGATGCTGCTGTCGGGCGAGAAGGCGGCCGCCAAGGTCCTGGAAATCCTCAAGGACCAACCTATCCCGGTCGGGGCCTCAGGCTGACTCGGAACAAACGGAAAGGAGCGGACGCGGTGATCGACGGGACAATTCGCAGCAGTATCGAGCGACTCAAGGATGCTCGCAACGCGGTGATCCTGGCCCACAACTATCAGCCGCCGGAGGTCCAGGAGATCGCGGATATCGTCGGGGACTCGCTGGAACTGAGTCGCCGCGCGGCAAGTACGGCGGCCGAGACGATCGTGTTCTGCGGGGTTCGCTTCATGGCTGAGACCGCGGCGATCCTGAGCCCGGACAGGGCGGTGCTGTTGCCGGATGAGTACGCCGGTTGCCCCATGGCCGAGATGATCACCGCCGAGGCGCTGCGGACCCTGAGGCGAGAACATCCCCGAGCGATGGTGGTCTGCTACGTCAACAGCACCGCCGAGGTTAAAGCCGAAAGCGATATCTGCTGCACCTCGGCCAACGCGGTGCAGGTCGTCCGATCGCTGGCAGACGTCGCCGAGATCATCTTCGTTCCCGACCGCCATCTGGGCGATCACGTGAGCCGCCAGGTCGGCCGCGAGCTGATCCTCTGGCCTGGCTACTGTCCCACGCACGCGCGAATTCGCAAAGCCGACATCGACCGAGCCCGGGCCCGCTACGGCGAGGTGTGCGTGATGGTCCATCCCGAGTGCCAGCGGGACGTGCGCGACGCGGCCGACGAGGTCCTGTCCACGGGCCAGATGTGCCGGTACGCGCGGCAGTCCTCCCTGCGGCGCTTCGTGGTGGGCACCGAACCGGGCCTCCTGCACCGGCTGGCGCTCGAGAACCCCCGCAAACACTTCTACCCAGCCAACCCGCAGGCAACCTGCCCCAACATGAAACGCACGAGCCTGGAGAAGATCCTCTGGAGCCTCCAGGACATGGCGCCCCGCATCGCGGCGCCCCGCCAGGTCGGGGACCGGGCCCGCAAGGCCCTCGATGCTATGCTTGCCGTCACAGAGTCTTGTTCTCCCACGTAGTCTTGTTCTCCCACGTATCGGCTGACTCGCCGAACTGAAACGGTCACTTCTACAAGTCGAGTGCTGGATCGGTGTAAGGCAACTGCAGCCCTTCCGTCTGGCTCTGGGCGACCAGCAGCCGGTCAAACGGGTCTCAGTGGTGAAAAGGCAGACCGGTGACCCGCAAGGCATGCTCGACCTGAACGGGAAGAATGTGAAAGCCCCCAGCGAAGACGTGCTTACGCAAGAATGTTTCCAGGTCGGGCTTGAGATCAAGGCGCTTGAGGCTGTACTTGATCGCGATCTCCCAAATGGACGCGACGCTTACGTGGATGGCGGAATCGGGCCGGTCGATAATCTCTCGGAAGGCCGTTGGAAGGTTCTCATCTCCGGCAATGTACCAGAGCGACACGTTGGTATCCAGAAGATACTTCATCCCATGTACTCTCTGAACTCCTCCAAGGGTTCGTAGAACTCTGGACGAATGGATATCTCGCCCCCCGCGGAGCCAAAGACTCTGGCATGCTCATGGGGCTGATCCTCAGCTTCGATCAGCACCTTGACTCGTTTGTATCCAGGGGGCAGCGGCTCCTCCAGGCGGATCGTTTCCTTATCGATCAAGACCCCACGGGCGACTATGGCGTATTCCATCGCAACCTTTCCTTTCGGCTCTGGCTTTGCCGATGGTTTCCTGAGTTGGACTGATATATGTATATTGGCTATCTATCGTTCACTGTCAAACACATTCACGGGTGCCGCATCAAGCCCATTGTCTGTGAGGATGCGGGTTTTCGTTGAAACTCACGGCACAATGCGTTATGAGCGGATCGTGCAGCGGGATCCCGGATGACCGACCGAAGCGGCTTTGCTGAGAGGCGGCTATGATACCACGACTGCCAAGAGGGTTCACACTCATTGAGCTCCTGGTTACAGTGGCCATTATCACCGTTTTGTTTGCCCTGATCGCCCCGGCGTTGGGTGAGGCCAGGGCCGCTGGTTCTCGGGCGGTTTGCGGGTCGAATCTACGACAGGTATTTGGCGCGTTTGGGGTGTACATGGGCGATCATGACGACACCTACCCAGCGGCGGACGATCAGGCGTCGCCGTGGCTGTGGATGGGTCGCGGCTTTCGCAGCGTGCTGATGCCGTACATCAGCGATGGGATCGACCGGGACAACCCGTCGATCCTCTGGTGCCCATCGGACACCACCGAACCGGCCAAGTACGAGAACACCAGCTACGCGTGGTCGATGAGTTTCTATCACAGCCCGGAGCAGATCGACGCGATGACCGGCGTGGCGTCTTGTTACAGCAATCCGGTCGAGGCGGTGGGCGTTCAATCGCAGGACGTGGCGTGGCCGGCGGCGAAAATATTGGTCGGCGAATGGTTCAGCAATCACCGGCGTTGCGAGAACGAGAACGGCTGGTGGTGCTGGGAAGGGTCGCGGGTGTTCGCCTTTGCCGACGGGCATGGCGAGTGGCTGGCCGCGATGAGCATCCTGCCCGCCAACGACGGCATGCCGGACGCCAATCTGACGGTCCACGGGGTCAAGGGAATGGATCGGTAGGCCTCGTCCGCAGCGGCCGTCGTCTAGCCGGGGTCGTGGCCGAGTCTCGCGGTCTCCAGGCGGGTGTAGACCGCTCCTTCCGACCGCAGGTCGCTTCGAAACAGCGTGATGCTGTTGACCTGTTGAAGACCGGCTGAGAACTTGCCGCGGTCGATGATGACCTGGCGGTAGGCCTGGGGGTTGCGGACGTCCTTGATCCGGCCGAGGGTCAGGTGCGGCGAGAATCGCCGCTGTTCCGGCGGGCAGTCGAACTCGGTGCAGGCCTGCTGGAAGAGGTCGTTGAGTTGCGAGAGTTGCCCCGGCGCGTTCACGCCGGCCCAGAGGATCTTAAGCTGCCTTCCAGCGGGCGGAAACGAGCCCAGCCCTTCCACGCGAAACTCGAACGGTTCGACCTTGGCTGCGTTTTCGCACAGCACCTCCTTGAGGCGGTCGATCCGGTCTTCAGGCACTTCGCCGAGGAACTTGATGGTCAGGTGCATCTGCGCCGGCTTGGTCCACTGAACCTTGCCGTGCAGATCCTCAAAGAAGCCCTGGGCCCGCTGAAGCTCGGCCTTGATCGACTCGTCGAGTTCGATGGCGATGAACGTGCGCATGACCTGAGGGTACGCCGCCGGCCCTCCGGCGTCAATAGGCGGTTGCTTCGCCCGATGCCGGCGGTGTCTGCGTTTCGCATGAAGAAAGGCGGCGGCCGCTGGCGACCACCGCCTTCCGGAACACCCAGTGATTGGGTTTTTCGTCTTATTTGCGGTCGAGGATTTCGAGGGTGTCAAAGGGCTTACCGGTCATGAACTCGAGGCTGGCTCCGCCTCCGGTCGAGACGTGGGTAACCTTGTCCTTGAGTCCGGCCTCCTGGACGGCCGCGGCCGAGTCGCCGCCGCCGATGACGCTGGTGGCGCCCTTGCCGGTCGCGTCGGCGATGGCGTGGGCGATGGCCATGGTGCCCTTGTCGAACGGCTTGATCTCGAACGCGCCGACCGGGCCGTTCCAGATCACGGTCTTGGCGTTTTTGATCTCGGCGGTGTACTGCTCGATGGTCTTGGGGCCGATGTCGAAACCCTTCCAGTCATCGTCGATCCCGCCTTCGCAGACGGTGGTCGGCGTGCCTTCCTCGAGTTCCTTGCCGCAGACGTTGTCCGGCGGCAGGACGAGTTTGTCGCCGGCCTGCTTGAGCAGGTTCCTGGCCAGGTCGAGCTTGTCCTCCTCCACCCACGAACCGCCGGTTCGCCGTCCGGCCGCCTTCATGAGCGTGTAGGCCATCCGGCCGCCGATCAGCAGCTTGTCCACCTTGGTCAGCAGGTTGTCGATCGCCTCGATCTTGTCGGAGACCTTCGCTCCGCCCATGATCCCGATGAACGGGCGCTCCGGGTTGTTGACCGCTTCGTCGAGGTACTTCAGCTCGCGCTCGATCAGGAAGCCGATCACCTTCGGCCCGGTCATCTGCATCGGCGCGCCGTAGGTCGAGGCGTGGTTGCGGTGGGCGGTGCCGAAGGCATCATTGACGTACACATCGCCCAGCTTGGCCAGCTTCTTCGAGAATTCCTCGTCGTTCTTTTCTTCCTGCTTGTAGAACCGCAGGTTCTCCAGCACCAGCACGTCGCCGTCCTTGAGTTCGGTGACGGCCTTTTCGACCTTCTCGCCGATGCAGTCGTCGACGAACCGCACGTCCTTGCCCAGCAGGGCGCTCAGGACGTCCGCCGCCGGCTTGAGGCTGTATTCCGGCGTCCGCTCGCCCTTGGGCCGTCCCAGGTGGCTCATCAGGACCAGCCGCCCGCCGCGGTCGGTGATGTTCTTGATGGTCGGGACCGCCTCGACGATCCGCGTGTCGTCGGTGACCTTGCCGTTCTTGACCGGCACGTTGAAATCCACCCGCATCAGCACCCGTTTGCCCGCCACGTCGATGTCCGCCACGGTTTTCTTGGCCATGATGAGCCTCCCGAAATCCTTGTCCTGTTCTGCCCCGGCCGGCGCGGCGCCGGCCTGAATTGAAAGAGCCGGTCCGGCCGACAAAGCCGGACCGGCCCATTGCTTACCACAACGTCAGACCGATCGCTCGAACTACACCATCTGGCCGAGTTTCTTGATCAGGTCGGCGGTCCGGCACGAGTAACCCCACTCGTTGTCGTACCAACTGATCACCTTGACCATCTTGCCCTTGTCCTTGGGCATGGTGGCGGTCGAGAGGGCGTCGAACACGCTGCTGGCGGGATTGCCCACCACGTCGCTGCTGACGATCGGGTCTTCGGTGTACTCGAGAATGCCCTTGAGGCTGCCGTTGGCGGCCTCTTTGATCGCCGCGTTGATTTCGTCGCGGGTGACTTCCTTCTCCAGTTCGACGGTCAGGTCGACCACGGAGCCGTCGCTGACCGGCACGCGGAGGGCCATCCCGTCGAGCTTGCCGGCGAGGGCCGGGATGACCTTGCCGACCGCGCGGGCGGCGCCGGTGGTGGTCGGGATGATGCTCAGGGCGGCGGCGCGGGCCCGGCGCGGATCCTTGTGGATCAGGTCCAGGATCCGCTGGTCGTTGGTGTAGGCGTGGCAGGTCGTCATCAGGCCCTTGACGATCCCGAACTTCTCGTGGAGCACCTTGGCCACCGGGGCCAGGCAGTTGGTCGTGCACGAGGCGTTGGAGACGGTTTTGATGTCTTTGGTGAGCGCATTGTCGTTGACGCCCAGCACGATGGTCGCGTCCGGCTCGTCCTTGGCCGGGGCCGAGAGAATCACCTTCTTGGCGCCCGCTTGGAGGTGGGAGTCGTATCCGGCCTTGCCGTCCTTGGCCTTGGCGGTGAAGACGCCGGTGCTCTCGAGCACCACGTCCACGCCGAGAGCCTTCCACGGCAGCTTGGCCGGATCCTTCTCAGCCAGGATCTTGATCGTCTTGCCGTTGACGGTCAGGGTGTCGGCGGCGCCGGTGACTTCGCCCTTGAATCGCCCGTGGACGCTGTCGTACTTGAGCAGGTAGGCCAGGGTCTGGCCGTCCGAGAGGTCATTGATCGCCACCACGTCAAACGCCTGCGGCTCCCGCATCATCGCCCGGAAGGCCAGGCGGCCGATCCGACCAAAACCGTTGATCCCTACTTTCACTGCCATTGCGTTTCCTCCTTATAGGCAAACACGTGCAAAGGGGGTTCGACTTTGTTTCCATACCCGTCGGGTACAGATATAAAATCGTAGTTGGCCCTCCAGGCCTCGTCAAGGCAAATCCGAATTTCCCTCGCCGCGCGTCGCCGCCGGCCACGCGGCATAACGGGCGGCGCTGTAGTAGTTTATGGGCTGCTCGCGGTTTTGGACGCGTGGTGGGGCGGAATTACTGGAAAAGCGCGAGCCGGTGCTCTATACTCGACGACCGTGTCATGACAGTTGTGAGGACGGCTGATGGCTTTTGAAGGTTTCTATCCGGCCACGCTGGCCACGTTCCGGCACATCCACGACCGCTACGGTCGCGAGGTGCTCGAACAATACTGGCGTGAAATGGCGGTCGAGTACTACGGACCGGTGATCGAGCAGTTTCGCGCCGGCGGCCTGGACGCGGTGGCCAAACACTTCCGCGACTACTTCGCCCGCGAGCCCAACGCGGACGTCGAGGTGGTGCGCAAGGGCGATCGGGTGGTGGTGGACGTTCGGCGGAACCCAGCCCACCACTGGCTCAAGCACTTCGGCTGCGAAATCCCCGAGTGGTACGACGACCATATCGGCATCATCGGCGGAACGATGGCCCAGAAGGCGGGTATGGCGTTCGAATGCACCGGCGGCGGCCCCAGCTATACCATGACGTTCATCCGCAGCGGCCAATAGCCGTCGCGATCGTGAGGAAAGACCATGCTCGGCGTCAACGACTTCATCGGTTACTACGATTGGACCTTCCACTTTCTCCAGCGGAACTTCGGCCAGGAGGCGCTTGAGAAATACTGGGAGGAGGCGATCGCCAAGGACGCCCTTCGGCCGTTCTTCGACGCCATCGCGGACAAGGGCATCGTCGCCATGGCCGAGCACTGGGCCTACAGCGCCATCGGCGAGGAATGCGACTGCCACATCTGCTTCTCCGCCGACTACTTCCGCTACGACATGCACGGCTGCCCGAGCCTCGGGTTCGTGCTGAAGCGCGGCAAGTGCTACTATGGCGACTACTGCACGCACTGCATGGGCTGGATCAAGCACGTCCTGGCCAACGGCGGCTGGAAGGCCTGGCACGAGCACAACCATCGAGGCCAGTGCTGGATCGAGATCCGACGCAAGGACGATCCCGGTCCGCCCAGCGAGCCGGGCGAACTGGCGGGCCAACGCGACGTGCGCCTGCGGAAGGACTGGCCGGGCGGCGAGCACCACTACATCACGCCGCAGGAGTGAGCCGGGCGCTTCACTGTCCGCCTACTTGTACCGCCCCTTGAACCGCTCCGCCGGGTACTTCTCAGCGTTGCGGACCATCTTTCGCTGCATGGCGTCGGCGATGTCGATATCGAGGGCATTGGCCAGCGAGACCGCGAACGCCAGCACGTCGGCCAGTTCCGCCGCCACCTCGTCGTGATCGTGACCTTCGCGGCGAATCGCATCCAGTTCCTCGCTGCGGACCCACTGAAAATGCTCCATCAGTTCCGCCGCCTCGATGGCGATGCTCATCGAAAGGTTCTTGGGATCGTGGAATTGCTGCCAGTCGCGCTCGGCGACGAAGTCCGCGACCAATTGCTTGAGCTCCGCCACGGTGGTGGTCTTGTCGTCCATGTTCATCCGGCCTCGCTGGGTTCGGGTTCGACGTTGATCCGGATCGCGTCGGTCGGGCATACCTTCTCGCACTCGCGGCAGACCCGGCACTCGGCCAGCCGCTGCGGATCGACCGCCGCCTTGTCATCGGTCATGACCAACACCTCGCGGCCGCACTGGATGCAGCAAACGCCGCAGCCGATGCACTCGCGCGGATCAATGCTCAGCGTGACCTCGCGGCCCTCGCGGTTGAAGACGACCAGACGGTCGGGCTTGCGTGGTTCGGCCTGCGGGTCTTCGGCATAGCGTTCGAGCAGGTCCTGGACCTTGATCTGCATCGGCCAGTGGCGGCGCATCCGGTACATCGACTGGCCGCAGTTCCGGCAGATCTGCAGGCGTTCGAGTTTTTCCAGATAATCGACCACAGCGGCGGCGAATTCGGCGTGAGCCCAGAGGTCCGGCTGATCCGTCCGGTCCTTTGAATTCGGGTCGAGTCTTTCAGCCAGCAGTCCGGTCGGACTGGCCGCTGAGACCGCCCACTCCAGCAGCGGCAGGGCCTGCTTGAGTTCGCCGAGATTCGACGCCCGCCCGATCAGGTACTGGGCCAGCCACATCGTCGCCGTCGTCGACGGGCGGCCGGGAATGCCCACGGCCAGCTCAGCCGACGCGATGCCCTCGACGTCCTTCGCGAACCGGGCCAGTCCGCCCACCGGCGTGTTGACCCAGAGCTTCTCGCAGATCGCGGTCACCGTCGCGGCCATCCGTTCGTCGTCCGGTTCGAACATCCCGAACCGCGCCAGTCCCAGCATGGTGGCGTCGAGCCGGCTGTCGAGCTTGCCGTGCCCGGCGGATGTCAGCCACAGCACCGATCCGAACCGTCGAGCCCGCTCGTCGTAGAGTTTCCGTTCGGCTCCCAGTTTGATCCGGTCGGCCGCCACGGCGTATCGCTCAGCCCGCTCGCGATCGCCGAAACAGACGGCGAAATTCCTGGCCGCGGCCAAACCGCCGAAGGCGGCGCCGACGGTGAACGCATCGACGCCCGATCCGCGGCGCCATAGGTCGGCGCCGGCGGTGGGCAGTTGCAGATGTTCATCGTAAGTTTGACAGATCGCCTCGGCCGCCGGACCGATCAGGTCGGTCCAGAACCGCCGGATCTGCTCGATGTCGCGAAATCGGAAGTAGTGCCGCCAGAGGCTCCAGAGCACGGTTCCCAGCGCCGCCGGGTGGACCGGTTGGATTGCCTCATCCTCGTTTCGATCCGCACGCAGCCGCGCGCGGATGCTCGACCGGATTCGCCGATAGAGCCGCCTCGACGCCTCCGGCAGTCCGGCCCGGTCGAAGGCGTGGGCGATCAGGGTGGTCGGCACGAGGTCCAGCCCGTCATCCGACGCACCGCCCGCCGTCACTTCCGGCATGCTGCCTCGAAGCGTCAGCAGCGAACGCTTGAACAGGTCGATCACCGGCCCGGGCAGATTGCCGAAATTGATGTTGGCCCCGGTCACCCAGAACCGCCAGTAGGCGCAGCTGCGGTCCAGGACGGTCTGAGGGCCCGTTTCAATCAGGTCGGCTGCGAGCGCGGCCAGCTCTTCATCGTGGCCCGCCCCCATCAGGACCATCCAGACCGACCGTTCCTCGAAGCCGTCGAGCTCGAGGTCGACTTTGATCAACCCTTCGGTCGGCCTGCCCTCGCTGTCTTCGCCGCCGCCGTGAGCGTCCAGGAATCGGACCAGCCCCTCCTTTACCGCCACCGACACCTGATCGCCTGGATTGTCGGTCAGAAAACCGATGAATACCAGATGCTCTCCGGTCGGATGGACCAAGCCGCCGAGCCCGCCCTGAAACGAAAACCCGCCCGCATCCGATGCGTCGTGCGACAGTTCGACGTGATGCACCACACAGAGCTTTCGCGGGTAGTCCACCAGGTTCCGCACGCGGACCTGCCGGACGATCAGCGGACGCTCAATGTCCGCCGCCTCGGTGCAATAGCAGACCGCCTGCAGAAGCGGGTTGCTCAGCGAGACCGAACTGGCCAGCGTCTCGTGCACCGGCCGGATCTTAAGCCGCCAGGACGGGTCGTCGGTCCAGATCAGCCGCTGGCCGTCGGCCACGCCCATCCGGCCCGGGCGCGACGCGACCAGGTTGGCCCGGTGGTCGCGGGGAAAGTACAGGTCGGTCAAACGGTACGCCTGATCGAACTGCGCGAGCAGTCGATCGTTCCCGATGATCAGTTCGCGCGTCATCTATTCCATGCCGTCGCCGTTCGCGACGAAGGGGTCGAAAACGGCAGTGCTCCCACCTCGTGCGGCTCGGGCGACTGAAGCTGGCGGATCCGGTAGCGGATGTTGTCCAGAACGTTCATGAAGTTGATGTACGAGTCGTACGGCGATTCGTACGGGTTGAAGTACTTGTGCACGTCGCCGTCCGAGAAGTACTTGGTGCACATGTAGTAGAAGTGGTCGGAGGTCTGGAGCTTGCGCCAGTCGGCCAGGATGCCCGGGTCGCCGGCGGCTTTGACCTGCGGCTCGAGCCGGTACAGCTCGTGCAACGCGTTCGACTGCATTGCGTTGCCCAGCCACGCCGACAGGTCGCGCTCGGTATCGGCCCAACTGATGGTGTGCGGAATGTCCAGCTCCGCCGAGACCGGGTGCGCCGCGATCACCTCGGAAGGCGTCTTGAAGTCATTGGTCCCGTATCTCAGAACCTCCTGCGGCAGGTGGCGCATGAAGTCGAAAATGCCCGTGTCGGCCCACTGGTGCTCGCCCAGGGTCTCGTAGTCCATGAACAGGTTCACCACGTAGCCGTTGCCGTTGACCTGGTTGACCCACTGGGCGAACTTCTCAGCGGTCAGCGGCCATTCCTTCCACTCGCGGTTGCTGAACCGGAACGCGATGTCGTCGCTGAGACGGTAGTTCTTCAGCAGCAGCGTCACTTCCGGGCACTTGGGCGGGCGGTACAGAAAATTCGGCGACCGCAGACCCAGGATGTGATCGGCCCCTTCGCAGACAACCGCGCTGAACCCCATCTGCGTGACCAGGTGGGCCAGCTCGTTGTTGTAGATCAGCTCGGTGTTCCGGAACACCTTCGGGTACTGGCCGAACTTCTCGCGGATCATCTGGCGATGCAGATTGACCTGCTCCGCGAACTCCTCGCGGCTGTAGAGGAACGAAAGGCTGTGATAGTAGGTCTCAGCCAGGAACTCGACGCAGCCGGTATCGGCCAGTTCCTTGAACGAGTCCATGACCTCCGGGTGGTACTTCTCGAATTGCTCAACCACCACCCCGGTCAACGAATACGCGATGCGGAACTGCCCGCCGTGAGCCCGGATCAGATCCAGGAGCAGGCGATTCGCCGGCAGATAACACTTATTGGCGACCTTGCGGCAGATCTCCGCGTTCTTATAGTCATCGAAGTAGCCCGGGTCGCTGTCGAACACGCTGTACCGACGCAAGCGGTTCGGTTGATGGACCTGAAAATAGAAACAGACCGATGCCATGCTTTCCTCGCTCTATTGCAATTCTAATGATGTTTTTAAATTAAAAGTGTTAGAGCCCCATCCCGAGGGGCGCGCCTCTCGGCGTATTATAGCATTGAGCGCGAAAAAAGCGTTCTATATGCGAAAAATTCTCTTGATCAGCGGCTTTCGACGGTTTCGGGCGCGCCGGTCACGCTGTTATAGATCTCGAGGCAGCCGCTGGCGGCGTCTTTCCACGACAGCTTGCGGACCTCAAAACTGCCCTGTTCGCGAAGCGTGCTGTGCAGCGGGGGATGCTTCAGGACGGCGATGATCTTGTTGGCCATCTCATTGACATCCCAGAAATCCACCTTCAGCACGTTCTGAAGGACCTCGGAGACCCCCGATTGCTTGGAGACGATGACCGGCACGTCGTGCGACAGGGCCTCGAGCGGGGCGATCCCGAAGGGCTCGGAGACGCTGGGCATCACGTAGAGGTCGGCCATCCGGTAGATTCGTTCGACGTCCTTGCCCCGCAGGAAGCCGGTGAACAGGACCTTGTGGCCGATTCCCATCTCGGCGGCCAGTTCGATGATCCGGCGGATCATGTCGCCGCTGCCGGCCATGACGAAACGGACATTCTCCGTCACGTCGAGAACCTTCTTGGCGGCGGCGAGGAAGTACTCCGGCCCCTTCTGCATCGTGACCCGGCCGAGGAACAGAACGATCTTTTCATCCTTGCGGATGTGCTCGAACTCCGTCGGCTGACGGGCTGCGGGCAGATCGATGGCGTTATAAACTACATTGACTTTATCTTCGTTAATGCCATATCGGGTGGTGATGATGCGCTTGGTCAGGTAGCTGACCGCGATGATCCGGTCGGCCCCGTGCATGCCCTGGCGCTCCATGTCGTAGATCCGCTGGTGGACGTTCTCCCCGGACCGGTCAAACTCGGTCGAGTGGACATGGACGATCAGCGGCTTGCCGGAGATGGCGGCCACCGCCAGGCCCGCTGGGTAGGTCATCCAGTCGTGGGCGTGGACGACGTCAAACTGCTCCTGGCCGGCGATCTGGCTGACCAGGCGGGCGTACCGCTCAACCTCGCCGAACAAATCGCCCGCGTAGTGGGCGCCGCCGCCGATAAAGCCCTGGGTTGCCCCGGGCGCCGGCGCGGGGGCCGACTGGGGCTTGCCGTTGGTCGAGGCCCCTTGTGCCGATGCCTGCTGGACCCGCTTGAGCTTCGTCTGCCGCTGGGTCTCTTCCTTGACCGAACGCTCATATTCCTCCGGGGTCTGGTAGGGCTGGATGCCCGCTCGGATCGTCCGGAACTTGACGTGCTTGAACTCTTCGAGCTGGTAGACCTCTTCGCTGACCGCCAGAGGCGACCCCGGCTGAGGGGCCACCAGGCGAACGTGGCTGGAATACTCGCTGGGAATGGGCTTTGGGAGCACGAACACCACTTCGATCCCCAAGCCGCTCATCGCCTTGGTCAGACCGTAGCAGGCGGTTCCCAGCCCTCCGCTGATGAACGGAGGGAATTCCCAGCCCAACATCAGGACTCTCATCTTGACCTACGCCTCCTCAGGTGCGGGAGAATGGCAACTCTCTTGTCAACCAAGCCGGCACCAGCTATCCAAGGTTCCCACAGCCGCTTATGGGCGTACCCCCTCGCGCTTGATGCTCGGCAGACCTATGTATCATACCAATACTTACTTGTCAATAGCGATACCTTGTATATCGGTAATAATACGCCGTCTCCCCCGTTTCCTTCCAGCGAGTCAACGGAAAAAGTGAGATTCTGTGCCAAAACCGATGGGTTTGTTGCCGACGGCGTTAAGCTGGGCGACTCCAGCGTTGGTTCCGCAACTTCTCAACCGCTTTCAGGCGAGCCGGGAACGCTCGGACAAAAAGAGAACCCCATCCACCGGGATGGGGTTCCGTGACTGCTGAACACGATGTCTGCGCCCGCCGATCCGGTCCGTCGGAGTCCAGGCGGGCGGGACTGCCTCCGTCATCGGCGACTCGATGCCGGACTATTTCTCCACAGCGGGTGCCGCGGGCTGAACCTTGGCCGCCTCAGCGGCTTCGGACGCCTCGGCGCCGACCGCGTACTCGGGTACGAGGTAGACCTCGACCCGGCGGTTCTGCTGACGGTTCTCGGAACTCGTGTTCGGCACGGCCGGCCGGAACTCACCGTAGCCCATGATGCCGACGCGTTCCGAGCTGACGCCGCCGTTGGTCAGTTCGTCCATCACGCCGATCGCCCGGGCGGCCGAAAGGTGCCAGTTGGTCGGGAATTTGGCCTTGGTCGCCGCCTTGACGATCGGAAGATTGTCGGTGTGGCCGACCACCACCACGTCGAATCCCTGGGCGGCGGGCGAGGTGATAATCCCGGCAAGCTCCCTCAGCTCGTCCATCTTATCACTGCGGACGTCGGCGCTGCCCAGGTCGAACAGCAGGTCCGTTCCGAACTTGACCACGCCGCGTTCGGAATCGTACTGGACCATGTCGGGATATTTGGCGGCGAATTCCTTGAGGGCGGTATCCAGCTCAGCGGGCAGGGCCACCGTGGCGCCCGGTCTGGGAATGCTGTTGGCCAGTTGCTCGTAGGCGCTGACCATTTGCTGCATGGTCTGCTGGGCGGTCTGGGCGTCGCCCTGGAGGGCCCGGATCATCTGGTTCTTGTTCGTTAGATCGGCTTGTATCTCGTCGATCTTGTTCTGAAGGTCGCGGTTCTGGACCTGGCAGGTGGCCAACTCGCCGCTGAGACGCTCGCGCTCGGCCTGGCAGTTGCGCTCGGCGAATTCGAGCTGACGGTACTTGTCGAGGGAGACGCACCCGCCGGTCAGGAACAGCAGCAAGGCCAGGGCCCCGGAGGCCCGCAGGACGAAGGCAAATCTCTGGTTCATCGTGACAACTCCTTTGTCAAAACAGACGCCAAACAGGCTCGCACTACCATCTGAGCCCATAGAGTACCAACGTCAAAGCCGTTTGTAAAAGGGCAATCCCGCGGCTCGCGCGGCCCTAGCAATCTCCAAGCACCCGCCGCCAGAAGTAGTCCGACATGGAGCGTGGAAAGCATCCGGTCCCGACGGGCATGGTCGGAATGACCACCGCCCGTTCGGGATGGGCCAGGCCCTCGTCGATGAACCGCTGAGTCTCAGCGATCATGTGGCCTCGCCACACGATCCAGTCCAGCTTGGTCAGCTTCGTCGTCAGGCCAAGCCGCCGTCGTTTATCGAAGCTCGGTGCAACCACGGGAAATCCAGTCAGACGTTCGCCAATTCGGCTATCATACTAGCCCATCGACGGCGTTCCTGCAAGGTCAGGTCCAGTTCCATCCGACAAAAGTCCTGCCAGTGCCGGATGGCGCCGGCGTCGCCGGCCAGGGCGCTGGCGCGGAGTTCGAGCTGGTGGTGGTTGGCCAGTCCGGCCAGGAGTTGGCCGGGAATGGCCCTCAGGCCGTGCAGGGCGCCGGCCAGACCGCCGGTCATGGCGGCGATGGTATCGGCGTCGCCGCCGGCGTTGACCGCGGAGACGACGGCCTCCTCCAGCGAGTCGCGGTGGTGGAGAACGTGCCAGAAGGCCACAGGCACCGAGCAGAGGCAGAAGGCGTCTTCAGCCGGCGTCCGCCGGCCCGCGATATGCGAGGCGAAGCCGGCGACCGCCGCCGAGGCGACGGGATAGCCTTCTTCGATGACTTCGACGAGGTTGGCCAGGGCGTCGATGACCTGTTTGGCCTTGGTGCGGTCGCGGCTCGAGACGGCCTCCGGCCGCGATCGCAGGCTCTCCGTGAGGCGGTGGATCAGATCGCCCAACTGCGTCAGAAACCGCTGCGGGTTTTCCAACCGGTCGGTTCCGACGAGTTGTGCCGCCGCCATGGCGACGGCTGAGGCGCAGAGGCGTCCGCGGATATCGCCGTGGGTCAGCTTGGACAGATCGTAGGCCTCCATTCCGGCCAGGAGCGGGTCGTGGTGGAAGTACAATCCGACCGGGGCGATGCGCATGGCCGCTCCGTTGCCCGCGCTGTCGACGGCGCAGCGATCGGCGTCGCAGCCGTGCAGCAGGTTCGCCGCCACTTGCCGAAAGCCCTCGCCGTAGCCGCGGAAGGGGCCCAGGGGCAGTTCATCCGAGCGGTGTTCGAGGCACCGGCGAATCCGCTGGGCCAGGGCGTGGCGGTCGGCCCGCCCGGTCTCCAAAAGCACCTCGATTACCAGCAGCGACTGCTGCGTGTCGTCGGTGTAGAGGCCCGGCTGACGCCAGCGCATCAGGTGCTGTTCGCGGCGGGCGGCGTCCAGGTCGCGACGGTGCTTGATCTCGTCGTAGAATACCTTGATCTGGGAAAAGTCGCGAAGTTGGCCGAAGTGCTCAGCGATTTGGCCGGCGGTGAGCCCTTCCACGGCTGCGCCCAGCGCGTCGCCGACCGCCGATCCGAGCACGGCTCCGCCGATTCGCAGCGGCAGATCGTCCACGGTTGCCCCCTCGCCTCTCAGGCGCTAAGGTTCTGGAATTCCCCCTTCGGTTCGCGGACCATCAGTTCGGTAATGGCCTGGCCGGGCGACTGGCCCTCGAAGATCACGCGGTGCACAGCTTCGGTGATGGGCATTTCGACCCGGTGTTGGCGGGCCAGGGCGACCATGCTGCGGGTGGTGGCCACGCCCTCGACGACCGAGTTCATCGTCCCGCAGGCCTGCTCGAGGGTCATGCCCTTGCCGATCAGTTCGCCCAACGTGCGGTTGCGGCCGTGAGGCGAGATGCAGGTGGTGACCAGATCGCCCAATCCGGCCAGACCCGAGAAGGTCTGCTGTCCCGCCCCCAGGGCGACTCCCAGCCGGGTGATCTCCACCAGTCCGCGGGTCAGCAGCGCCGCTTTGGCGTTGTCGCCCGCGTTGATCCCGTCGATCACGCCAGCGGCCAGGGCGATCACGTTCTTCATCGCTCCGGCCAGTTCCACGCCGACCACGTCGCGGTTCGTGTAGATCCGCAGGCGTTCCGACGAGAAGAGCTTCTGGACGATCTGGGCGTCGGCCAGGTCGTCCGAGGCCGCCACCAGGCTCGCGGGCAATCCGCGGGCCACCTCGCGGGCGATCGACGGCCCGGAAAGCACAGCCATCCGCACCGTTCCCAGCAGCTCCTGGAGTATCTGCGTCGGGCGAAGCAGCGTCTCGTTTTCGATGCCCTTGGTCACCGATACGTACAGCGCCGATTGGTCCGCTGAGGCGGCCAGCTTCTCCCACACGCGGCGCATGTACTGGCAGGGCACGGCGTTGACCACGACCTGCGGCGAGCGGAAGGCCCGCTCCGCGTCGGCGGTGATCGTCACCTCCGGAGGGATGCTGAAGCCCGGCAGGTACTTGACGTTTTCCCGCTCCTGGTCGAGCTGGCGGGCGTAGTCGGGGAACGCCGACCAGAGGGTCACCCGATGGCCGGCCTTCTGCAGCAGAACGGAACAGACGGTGGCCATCGCCCCGTCGCCGATCACTGAGATCCTCATCGTCCGATCGCTCACCGAATCACCCGATTGTCCCATGACGCCTCAGTCGCCCCGCGCCAGTTTGCGTTTCTGCTCGACCACCTTCTGAACGTCGTTGACGTACGTTTCCAGCTTGGCCCGTTCGCCGGGATTGGTTTCCTGGACGAAGCGCTTGTAGGCCCCTTGCGGCGAGGTCGGCACGTGCCGGCTGAGGCGCGATCCGCGGGCGTCCATTTTGGCCGCCCTTTCCTTGCCCAACGTCCCTTCAAGGTCCTTGCCGGTGACCATGTTGTGGAAATCGTCCCACTCCTTGATGCGGCTTTCGATGAACTGGCGGCGTTCCCGATCGTTGGTCAGCCGTTCGTACTCCTGGGCGTCAGTCACCGCCTGTTCGATCGCGACGTTGGTCAGGTTCTTCTGAAGCCGCAATATCTCCATGTCCGATCGGCGGTTGATCTCCTCGAGGAATTGCACCCGCCGCTCGACCGGGCGGAACTGCTCGATGACCTTGTGCATGTACGGCTGGCGGTCCTGAGCGGGCAGGGCGCCGGCAATGTTGTTCTCGCAGAGGAAATCGACCATCTGCTCCGGCGTCGCGGTCTCGGGATTGGGCACTTCGTGGCCCACCGCGATGCGGTACAGCAGCGCCGCGCCGCCCGCGATCACCGCCAGGCCCACCACGTTGGCGGCAATGATCTTGATCAGCCGGTCATGTCGAAACCAGATCGTCGCCAGGTCCATATCTGCAAACCTCCCGCGGGTGCGTCAGGGTTGATCCATCGTCGCGAGGGCGTCGACGTGGAAGTCCGCGAACAGCACCTGCCAATTCATGTCGTCGTCGTTGGTTTCCCCGTGAAACGCTTCGAACTCGCGGACCAGCTCGATCCGGGCGGCGTTGTCGATCAGCTCGGACAGCTCGCCGATTTCGCTTTGCCACAGGGCGCGGTTCTCCTGGCTCAACATCCAGTAGCCCTCGGTGCTGACCACCGAAAGACCCGGACGCGGCTCGTAGCTGGTGCCTTGCCACTTGTAGTAGACGGTCTCCGGTTCGGCCCCAGACGCCATATCCGCATCGCGAATGGAGTCGGAGGGGCATCGGAAGACCTCGGTCTGCCCCGAAACGTGGGGCGAGAGGATTTCCGACATCGCCGGCCGCGGGTTCAGGGGGTTGCTCACCGCCTCGATCGTCGGCATCGGGGCCATCGGCGGATAGAACGAGTGGTTTTCGCCCAGGTACGCCTGGATGGCTTGGCCGATCGACCGCAGGTTGGTGCCGCAGAGCATCTTTCTGGCCGACTCGCGGGCCTTGCCGACGGTCGGCACGATGATCGCCATCAGCAGCGCCATGATCGCGATGACGACCAGGAGCTCAATCAGCGTAAAGCTCCGGTGGTGTCTGGCGTTTCCTTGTTTCTTCATGATTTCGCCCGCTCCATAAGCAGCACTTATTCAGCCTATTATACCGCAGAGGCCGAGGAGGGTTTAAGCAATATATCGGCCCCGTCGGCGGGTTTT
>ENA-UOUL01002280-UOUL01002280.1-bioreactor-metagenome-genome-assembly--contig:-NODE-2280-length-22844-cov-4.619888_pt1 | contig 22844 bp, 11 predicted proteins | sample MGYA00249838_ERZ747220 | MGnify/ENA primary metagenome ERZ747220 (study PRJEB28778, sample SAMN05720191) | bioreactor metagenome | isolation source: Anaerobic biogas reactor | place: USA:Washington...
TTCAACTCGATGCCGTAAGGCCGAACTCGCAACGCGATCGACTTCGCGGTCACCGGATCGGAGTCGATGCACAGTAGTTTCAGCTGCCGCGACGAAGATGCGCGAGCCGCCGACTGGCCGCGCTCGCCGCGTTGGCGGTTGTCCGACCGTCGGTCGAACGCCTCGGCCGGCAGGGAATGATCGGGCAGGGCGGCGTCCGGCTCTGAGTCGCCGAGGGGGATAATCTTTGTCAGTTCTTGGCGCACGCCCTCCCAGCCGAGCGCGGCTTCGACGAAGCGGATGTTCTTCGTGCTGGTCAATCCCCAGGTCAGTTCCGCCGCTTCGATTCCGCGTCCCTTCAACAGCAGGATCGGCAGGTCTTGCGTGGCCGGATGGTGCGTGAAGCGGTACAACGCCGCTTGGATTTCCGGCAGCGGCAGGTCGGTGTGGATCAATACGACCTGCGGTTTTTCGGCGAAGCAGGTCCAAAAACCCTCGTCGACGTCGTGCGTTTCCAATACTTCGATCCCCAAGGCGGCCAGCCGCTGTTCGATCGGCTCGACCGGACGGCGTTCGCCATTGATGCAAATCACGCGGGGGCGCTTGCAATCGGGGACGGTCAATCGCCGGTCTAAAGCCGGCAGCAAAGACGGCGGCAGGCTGCTTTCCATCGCCCGGCCGCCGAGAAGTTCAACGACGAGCGATTGGATTGCTTCCCACGACTTGGGCGATTTCTCCACGTATCGCGCGCCCAACTCGCGGCAGCGAGTTTTGATCTCCTCGTCGTTGCGAGCCGTATGGACGATCAGCGGAATCGAGGCATACTCGGGGGCGGTCGTCAGCATCTCGCAGACGGCCAAGCCGTGCCCGTCCGCCATGTTCGCATCGAGGACGACCAAGTCGGGCTTTGTTGTCAGCGCTCCGAGGATCGCGTGCGCGGAGTCGGGCGACCGCAGCACCGCATAGCCCAGCCGTTGCAGGCGCTGCTTCAGGGCGAACGCCATCATCGGATCGTTGTCGGAGATAAGGATCGTTTTCGACGGCGCGGGAAGCGATTCGCCGACGGAGTGTGCCGAGGCGCTCGTTTCCCTACGGCCGGCGGTCGCCGCATCGCTGCCGTCGGCGCCTGTTCGGGGTTGCTCATTGCCGGCCTGCCGATCGGCGCGGACGGGCGCCAGAGCCGCTTCCTCGATTCGCTGTTCCAGCGGGCGAGGCAACATCCCCGCTCGCTGCCACCGGATCGCGCGTTTGCGGTAATAACGAACTGCCAGCATTATGGCGCCGACAAGGGCGATAATAGCCAGCCCCGTTGAAACATTGCCCGACAGCCAATTAGCAACATCCACGACAGTTGCCCCGTTATCGAAAGAGTGACCCCTACTAAGAAAAGCATAGGTCGGTCAAGAGGGGACTGTCGGACTACCGACCGAAAAAAACCGCATGTCACAACCGGCACATTCGGCAGATTCAGCCGCACCGCCCGGACGCGTCGCCGGGGGTCTGCACACGCAAACAAACGCCCGCTGGCTGCGTCGCCGTCGGTCTGCACACGCAAACACAAACGCCCGCCGGCTGCGACCGGCGGGGTGGAAAATGCCGCAATATCCCCCGCGAGCGCAGTTGCGGGGCGTTTCGATTCTCCAGCGTTCACCGCTTGTTTCGAGCACAGTCGCGGGGCGTTGCGATTCTCCAATGTTATCAAGCTGACGCTCAATAAACCACAACCTAAGTCGCGGTTACTTTTTCGCCTTGATCGACGCCTGGGCGGCGGCCAGTCGGGCGATGGGCACCCGATACGGACTGCAACTGACGTAGTTCAAACCCGCGCGGAAACAGAACTCGACGCTGGCCGGATCGCCGCCCTGCTCGCCGCAGATGCCGATCTTCAACTCGGTACGAGTCCCACGACCCTTGACCACCGCCATCTCGACCAACTGGCCCACGCCGCCGCAGTCGATCGTCTGGAACGGATCGGCCTCGAGCACGTTGTCTTTCAGGTAGCAGGGCAGGAAACCGCCGATGTCGTCGCGGCTGAAGCCGAAGCACATCTGCGTCAAGTCGTTCGTGCCGAAGGAGAAGAACTCGACCGTCTTCGCCATCCGGTCGGCCAATAGGCAGGCGCGGGGAATCTCGACCATCGTGCCATAGAGACAATCGACCGCCGCGCCGGCGGCCTGCTCGACCTCGGCTTTGACACGGTCGAAAACGACCTTTGTCGCGTCCAATTCGCGCACATCGCAAGTGACCGGCACCATCAGTTCGGGCTTGGGCGTGCGGCCTTCCTTTTTCAGTTCGGCGGCGGCCTCGAACATCGCGCGAATCTGCATCTCGGTAACTTCCGGATAAGTGATGCCGAGGCGGACGCCGCGATGGCCCATCATCGGGTTGGTTTCGTGAAGGGCTTCGCCGCGTTTTTTGATCTGAGCGGGGCTGATGCCCAACGCCTTGGCCAATTCGCCCCGGTTCTTCGGGTCTTGCGGAACGAACTCGTGCAGCGGCGGATCGAGCAGCCGGATCGTGACCGGCAGGCCGTCCATCGCCTCGAGCGTGCCCTTTATGCTCTTCTTCACGAAGGGGGCCAACTCGTCGAGAGCCGCTTTCCGCTCGTCGGCCGTCTTGCTGAGAATCATCTTCCGCAGCAGGAAAAGCGGCTCGTCCGAACTGGCGCCGTAGAACATGTGCTCGGTACGGAACAGGCCGATGCCCTCCGCGCCGAAGCCGCGCGCCACGCGGGCGTCCTCGGGCGTGTCGGCGTTGGTCCGCACGCCCAGCGTGCGGAACTTGTCCACCATTTGCATGAACTGCTGGAAGCGCGGATTCTCGGTGGCGTCGATCATTGCCAGGGCGCCTTCGTAGACCGCGCCCTTCGTGCCGTTGAGCGTCAGCAGGTCGCCTTCCTTGAGCTTCACGCTGCCGACGGTCATGCGTTTCGCGCCGGCTTCGATCTTGGCGTCGCCGGCGCCGACGATGCAGCACTTGCCCCAGCCGCGGGCGACCAACGCGGCATGGCTGGTCATTCCGCCGCGAGCGGTCAGGATGCCCTCGGCGGCGCGCATGCCTTCGACGTCCTCCGGGTTGGTCTCCTCGCGGACAAGGATCACCTTTTCGCCCTTCTGCGCCCAGGCGACGGCGTCGGCCGAGGTGAATACGATCTTGCCGCAGGCACCGCCCGGGCCGGCCGGCAGACCGCTGAGAAACGGCCGTGCGCTCTTCTCGGCCTCGGGATTGACGATCGGATGGAGCAGCTCGTCCAACTGCGCCGGCTGCACCCGCATCACGGCCGTCTGCTCGTCGATCAGTCCCTCGCCGAGCATGTCCATCGCCATGTTCAACGCGGCGGTGCCGGTCCGCTTGCCGTTGCGGCACTGGAGCATGTAGAGTTTGCCCTCCTGGATCGTAAACTCGATGTCCTGCATGTCGTGGTAGTGGCCCTCGAGCTTCGAGCGGATTCCATCGAGTTGGGCATAGAGTTCCGGCCACTCGGTCTGGAGCGACGGCAGGTGTTGGTTCTGCGGGTTTTTGGTCTGCTCGTTCAGCGGGTTGGGCGTGCGGATGCCGGCCACCACGTCTTCGCCCTGAGCGTTGACGAGCCACTCGCCATAGAACTTGTTCTCGCCGGTGGCCGGGTTGCGCGAGAAGGCCACGCCGGTGGCCGATGTCTCGCCCAGGTTGCCGAATACCATGCTCTGAACGTTGCAGGCGGTACCCCATTCGCCGGGAATGCCCTCGATCTTGCGATAGGAAACCGCACGGCGACCCTCCCAGCTCTTGAAGACGGCGCCGATCGCGCCCCAAAGTTGCTCCTGCGGATCGTCGGGGAACTCGCGGCCGAGTACCTCTTGGACCTTCTTCTTGAAGTTGTTGCAGAGCCGCTTCAGGTCGGCGGCGTTCAGGTCGGTATCCTGCACGTCTTTCGGCGCTTTGCCGAGCGAGCGGGCCTTGTTCTTTTTCGCGCGGGCCATGAGGTGTTCGAGCTGAACGCGGACGCCTTTGCCCTCGGCCGGTTCGATGTCCTCGGCCTTCTCCATCACCACGTCGGAGTACATCATAATCAGCCGGCGATAGGCGTCGTAGACAAACCGCTCATTGCCCGACTTCTTGACCAGGCCGGGGATCGTCTTTGAGCAGAGTCCGACGTTGAGGACGGTTTCCATCATGCCGGGCATCGAGGCCCGGGCGCCGCTGCGGCAGCTTAGCAGCAGGGGGTTTTCCGGGTCGCCGAACTGCATGCCCATCGCTTCTTCGGTCTTTGCGAGCGCGGCGGCCACTTCATCGCGGAGCGACTGGGGGAATTGTTTCCCCTCGGCGAAGTATGCGGTGCAAAATTCGGTGCTAATGGTAAAGCCGGCTGGGACGGGCAGGCCGAGTTTCGCCATTTCCGCTAAATTAGCCCCCTTGCCACCAAGGGTGTTTTTCATCGTGGCATCGCCCTCGGTCCCATCGGAACCGAAAAAATAAACGAATTTCGAGGTCATGGACATTTTTTCCTTCGCAAACAGACAAAATTACAATCTATTCAGTTTTTTAGCGTGCAAAATTAAAACAAGCTCAGAAGTCTATCAGTCTACCCCCGTATCGTCAAGGATTTGAACGTGACAAACCGCTAGGGTTGATGTCGCGCAAATAGACAACAACATATCTATTGATTCGATACGGTCCGAACATGTATACTGCCGCCCTAAGTCTGGGGCGTCTTTCCTTTTGCGCAATGGCGAAAAGACGCTACCGTTCGAGTGCGCCCGCGGTTGAGCAGGGAGGCTCATGTGACCGGTTATTTTTCGGATATTTGGCGGCTGCGGCATTTCTGGATGGCCTTGGTCAGGATCGACCTGCGCCAGCGGTATCGCGGCACGATCATCGGCATCGGCTGGTCGCTGTTGCAGCCGATCGCCATGACGGCCGTACTCTGTGTGGTTTTCAGCGCGGCATTGGGGCAGTCGATCCGCGAGTTCACGCCGCATTTGCTGACCGGATTGACTTTTTGGGCGTTCATCACGTCCATCGTGATGCAAGGCTGCCAGTCCTTTTTTCAAGGCGAATCGTACATTCGCCAACACCCCGCCCCGCTGGCGATCTATCCGCTTCGGGCGACGTTGGGGGCAGGCTTCCACTTTCTGCTCGGAATGCTCATCGCACTGGCCTTTGTCTGGTGCGTCAAAGGATTCGACAATCTGCCGGCGCTGGCCGCTCTGATTCCCGCGCTGCTGATCTTGTTCGTCGTCGGCTGGGCGCTGGCGATATGCATGGGCGTGGCCAACGTCCTTTTCCAGGACTCGCAGCATCTGATCGGCATAGTTCTACAGATGCTGTTTTACTTGACCCCGATCTTGTATACGCGGGAGTTCATGCTGGAAAAAGCGCCGCGATTCGCGCCGATTTTCGATTGCAATCCCTTCGCCGTTATGTTGGAGCTGATCCGCAAGCCCCTGCTCGACGGCCGGCTTCCCTCGACCTGGGCGATCAGCGCAAGCTCGATCTTCGCCCTGCTGATCGTCGGTTTGGCCGCGCTGGCTCTGTATCGTTACGAGAAGCGGATGATCTTTTACCTCTGATGCAATGTCGCTGATAAAACTGGAAGACGTAGGGCTGAAGTTTCATGTACGGCGTGCCGGCCGCGTCAGTCTGAAAGACTATCTGCTGCACGGCATGTTCCGCCGCTCGAAACGCAATTCCTTTGAAGTCCAGGCGTTGGAGCACGTCAATCTGACGGTGGACGAGGGCGCCCGGCTGGGAATCGTCGGCCACAACGGCGCCGGCAAGAGTACGCTGCTGAAGCTGCTGGCCGGCGTCTATCCGCCCACCACCGGCAGGCGCGTGGTCAACGGGCGAATCAGCTCGTTGTTCGAAATCGCCCTGGGATTTGAGCCGGACGCCAACGGCTGGGAAAACATCGCCTATCGCGGCTATTTGCAAGGCGAGACGCCCCGCTCGATCCGCGCGAAAATCGAGCCGATCGCCGAGTTCAGCGAATTGGGCGACTTCCTCAACATGCCCGTCAGGTACTACTCCTCCGGCATGAAGGTCCGCTTGGCATTCTCCATCGCCACGTCGATCGAGCCGGAAATTCTCATCGTCGACGAAGTCCTTTCGGCAGGCGACATGGCGTTCCAAAATAAAGCCCGGGAAAGAATCAAAACACTCATGTCCGCCGCCAGGGCGGTAATCATCGTCAGCCACGACATGAAAGCGCTCGAATTGCTGTGCGAAAGCATCATCTGGCTCGATCACGGCAAAATACAGGCAATCGGCCCGCCCGAGGATATTATCAAATCCTATACGCGGCAACAAAACCAGTCGAAAGAAAAGCGGCAAGCGGCTTGAGAGGCTGAGAGGAGAGGGAAGAGGGAAGAGGGGAGAGGGAGATGAGGAAGGATAAAGGATCAATAATGAAGAAGGATGCCGGCCGCTTTTTACCCCTCATCCCTCGTCATTCATCTCTAGCATTATATGCGATTACTATATTTTTCACCCGTCGCCGCCGATAGTTACGCCCAGCGGCCGCACTTCATGGTGCGGGCGTGGCTGGACTGGGGCGTCGAGTCGGTGCTCTGGGTAAATCCGTATCCATGCCGCCTGCCCAGATTGAGCGACCTGCGCCGCACGCCGACGGCCGCCGGCCAGAGTTCGCCGGGCGATCCGCGCGTCGAGACGCTCAACGTGCCGGCTCTGCCAATCGAACCCCTGCCGCTTGGCCCAAGGCTCAATCGCCAAATCGGCCGCGCCGCTTGGCAAAAAATCGAACGGTTTGCCGCCGCGGGCGATACGATCATCGGGGTCGGCCGCCCCTCCGCGCTGGCAGTCGCCGCGCTGAACGAATTGCCTCGCTTGGGCAGTTTCTACGACGCCATGGACAACTTTCCCGAGTTCCACACGGGTCTCTCGCGCAAGGCGATGATCGGAAACGAGTGGGCCGTTGCCGAACGAGTCGATTTGATTACCGCCTCCTCGACTTTTCTTGCCGACAAGTTCGCCAGACGCTGCCCCCGCGTGGAAAAGCTGCTAAACGCCTGCGAACCAATCGAGGGCGAGAGCCTGGGGTGGGAAGGTCGAGGAACTATATGGAAGTCGCCGGCCGGCGGGTTGGGCAAAACCGCCGACGGCAAATACGCAACCCCGCGCCACCGCATCCCCGAACCCCCGACGCTCGGATACATCGGCTGCATCGGCCGCTGGTTCGACTGGCCGCTGGTGATTTGGCTGGCCAGGGCGATGCCCGAAACGCGGTTCGATCTGGTCGGGCCGTGCGCGGTCAAACCGCCGGAGCGGCTGCCTCGCAACGTGCGGTTGTCGCCGGCCTGCAAACATTCGGACACCATCGGACGGATGTCGCGTTTTTCGGCCGGGCTGATCCCTTTCGAGGTCAACGCCCTGACCGCCGGCGTCGATCCGATCAAGTATTACGAGTACCGCGCCGCCGGCCTGCCGGTGTTGAGCACGAGTTTTGGCGAGATGGCGTTGCGCGGCCTCTCCGACGGCGTTTATTTTATCGATCAAGACTACCCGGCGGAGAGGATTCGCGCGGCCGTCGAACGGCGATTCGAGCCGGCCGAGACGCTCGAATTCCGCGAGGAAAACAACTGGCGCCGCCGCTTTCAGGGGAGCGCTTTACTCTCGCTGCTCTGCGCTTCGCGGCGAAAACAAGCGGCGTAAACGGACTTATACAATGGACTCACTGACGTTGACGGTTGTCGCGGTCTTCCTGGCGTCGCTAGCGCTGACGGCCGTGGTCCGCGCGGCGGCACGTCGCTGGGGAATCGTCGATACGCCCGACGGACGACGAAAATTGCACGGCCGGCCGGTTCCGCTTTGGGGCGGGCTAGCCGTCTACGCCGCCGTGGTCATGGGCCTGCTAGCCACACGGCTCGGCGCCCCGCCCTCGGCCGAGTTCTCCGAACTGTGCATCGCTTGGATGATCGCCGCCGGTTTCGTCTGCCTGGTCGGCTGCGTCGACGACCGCTTCGACATGCGCGCCAGAGTAAAACTGCTCCTGCAAATCGTATCGGTCCTGCCAATCATTGCGATGGGCTACTACGTCGATCGGATCGTCGCCTTCGGCGTGCCCATCGAACTGGGATGGTTCGGCGCGCCCTTGACGATCCTCTGGCTGCTGGGCTGCATCAACGCCTTGAACCTGATCGACGGCATGGATGGGCTGGCCTCGATCGTCGGACTTTCGACCGCCGCCATGCTCGGCGTTATCGCCGTCGGCGAGGGGCATCCGCACGTCGCCGCAATGGCCTTCATCCTCGCAGCGTCGCTGGCCGGATTCCTCGTCTACAACCTACCCCCGGCAAGCATCTTCCTCGGCGACTCCGGCAGCATGGTCATCGGTCTGAGCATCGGTCTGCTGGGCATCCAAGGGACGCTGAAAACCTCGGCCACGCTGGCCATCACCGCCCCGGTCGTGGTGATGACCCTGCCGATGTTCGACATCGCCGCGGCGCTGGTCCGCCGCCAACTGACCGGGCGGAGACTCGACGCACCCGACCGAGGGCACATCCATCACCGTCTGCTCGACCGCGGATGGACGCCCTGGCAAGTCCTCTGCCTGCTCGGCGCGCTTTGCTTGACGATGGGCGCCGCCGCCACGGCCGCCACCATTTTCCGCCTCGACGCCCTGGCATGGATCGCCTCGGTCACGCTGATCGTGCTGATGATCCGACTGCGGCTGTTCGGCCACCACGAGTTCGCCTTGGTCAAAATGGCCGTGGTGCGGACGATTAGGAAATATTTACCCACGCCGAGCGAACCGAGCCGGCAGCCGCAAACCACGGCCGTCGAACAACCCTCGGCAGCCGATAAACCGCCCGGAGATGACACCGCCGCCGACCAACGCAAGGCAGCTTGACCGCGCCGACAATGTTACTAGCCACTCAACCGCCACCTCTATCCACCCATGCCCTACGACCTCGACATCGGCGTAATCTACACGCATGAGCGCGAGCTGATGCCGCGCCTGCTGGCGACGATGTCCGCATCGGGCGAGGGACTGCGAATGAGGCTGCTGCTGGTCGACAACGACTCGCCGCGGGGCGTCGATGTGTGGCGGGAGATTGTTCGCGACACGCGCGTCATTCGCAACAACCGCCGGCTGTCTTACGCCGCGAATCTGAACCGCATTCTCGACGCCTCCACTGCCCGATACGTCCTCCTGATGAACACCGACATGTACTTCGACCCGGCCGAACAATGTCTCGCCCGAATGGTCGAGTTCATGGACGGGCGGCCGCGATGCGGGCTGTCGGGCTGCCGCATTCTTCACGCCGACGGCACAAACGCCCGCTCCGCCCGAAGGTTCCAAACCCTGCCGCTGATTATCGCCCGCCGTTGCGGCCTGGCCCGGCTGATGCGGCGGACGATCGACCACCACTTCTACGCCGAACGCGCCCCCGACGACACGTTCGAGTGCGACTGGCTATCGGGCTGCTTCCTGCTGGTCCGCCGCGAGGCGATCGAGCAAGTCGGCCGACTCGACGAAGGCTATGGCAAGTATTTCGAGGACGTCGATCTCTGCCTCCGCATGGCCCGGGCAGGATGGCAGGTCTGCTATCACGGAGCGGTTTCCTGCTACCACCTCGAACGCCGGGCGAGCCGGAACCCGTTCTCGCCCGACGCCTGGATCCATCTCCGCGCCTATATCCGCTGGCTGCGACGCTGGGGACTGTCGCCGACGACGTGATTGCCCCCGTCCCTTTCGCCGGAGGGGGGCTGGACGAGCCGCAGAACACGCCCGATTCGGCGGCCGGGCCGGCTTTTACCGAGCAATGACCCCCCCCTTGAAAATCACGCCCGCTTGCTTTACAAAATATATATGCCGTGTGCGCGACACCCGCGCCCACGCGCCGAAGTGGCGGAATTGGCAGACGCGCTAGGTTCAGGTCCTAGTGGGGTTCATCCCCCGTGGAGGTTCAAGTCCTCTCTTCGGCACATTACAAAACAAAATTACGGCGGAATTCGGCAGTCGGCAGTACTATTTCTTGTCCGCACAACCTCTGTTTTGGGCGGCCGCGGGGACGGTTTCGTAAGTCTACCCCGAGACGCTTTGGCTATCGGTCAAGACAGACCCGTTCGCCATACGGCAGGCCGATCGAGTTGGTCTGAGTGTAAATCAGCCTGGTCAGCCGCCCGAGCAGATCATACCTCGGGGGTGAAACGGGGACGCAGCTAGTTTATACGCCCCCGTTTCGACTATGTTTTTCAAAACACGTTCTGAATATACGCCCTTGCGGCAGACTGGTCAACACCCCTCTGCAGGCGATGCTTATAAGTTACTCACCGTTTCCGCAGGCACCAACGTGCTCTTGAGGATGCGTTCAAGGTAGAACGACTGAATTTTCCGCTGGGGCATTCGCTTGTCCCATCCGCAGGCAATAGCCTCGCGCACATGGAAATCCCGTGCTTCGCGGCTTTCCACCGGCATCAGCGCGCGGTAATGCGACCAGGAGAGTTGCGGTGAAAAACCTGGGTCAATTCAACAAAGCCAACGATTCTCTTCCCGCCGGAGAGAAAATTGTCTCCAAGGCCGTGCGGATTCGTCGCTCGACTCTCCGAGTCGAGGCCGTGTCCGGGAAGTTCACGACTGGGAGAGTCGAAGCCCTGTCCGTGAAGTTCACGACTCGGAGAGTCGTGCGACGTGATGAACCGCACGCCACGAATCCAAAGCAATAGTCGCCTTCAGCCGGCCACGGAAATCCGATCGGTGAAATGGAGTTCGTAGCGGAACGGCGCAAGCCGTCCGGTATTTGAAATGTCCCACGCGGTCGTTACCGGACGGCTTGCGCCGTGCCGCTTTGGTTTTCTGGTACCGGACGGCTTGCGCCGTGCCGCTTTGGCCGTGCCGCTTTGGCCGTGCCGCTTTGGGGATGTTGTCGTGATGACAAGTCCGGAAAAATATTGGCGTCGTGCGCAATGACAATCTGCGCGATGACAACTCGACTTACGTCGCGGCAAGGGGGTTGGGAGAAATGATGCAAGTCGATATTGCCATAGCGTTTGTGCGATTGGCAGATTATGGTCGAATCGACGTAAGTCATTTCTGACATTTTGCGCATTTTTAGGGTTTAATTTTTGTCGATCGGAAACGACGCAACACGTTGCAGGATAGGCAGTTGCGTCAATTATCCGCCGTTTTTTCGCCGATTAAGTGCGCGGTGGCCCGGGAGTAATTGCGCGGTCATTATAGTGCAAAAAAGCCTTTGTTTATAGGCTTTTTCTTGGACGGCGGGCCGTTTTGCGCGGTCTGCGCGTTCGAGCAGATTCGGGCGGGGGCGCATTTATCGTTGTAAAAGAATCAGGCACCGAACTGTATGGTATCCCGCACACGCCTTGTGCTGGATACTATATCGCCGACGGAGGGGGATAGTCCCATTTTCGCGGTAAATCGCCGAAAATTGGGACTGTCCTCTGTTAACGGTTACTTAAAAAATCCCCCGGGTTAAGTGCTTTATTCTTAACCGAATCCCAATTAGACTAGAGGCTTAGGAACAGTATTCTTATCTCCGGCCCGGGGACGAGCCGCCGCGCCGAGTGAAGTTATCCGAGTAGGGAATCCGCCGATTCGAGCGGCGGGGGATGTTATATTGTCAAAGTTCATGCGCACAACGGCGGCTGTTTGCTGCCTGCTGATGTCTGCCGTCGCGGCCTCCGGGCGTCCGATCGGCGAGCCGCCGATGCCGATGTTTTTCAGTCCCGGTCAGGGGGCGGCCGCGCCGGCCGCGCCGCGCGTCGAGGAGTCGCGGCCGACGATTTTTTATCTGCCCGACAAGCAAGGCAACCTCCAGCCGGTGCTCGACTTCCGCTTCGAGGAGTTCGAGGAGTTGTACAAGCTGAAGCATGGTCTGGAGCGCCGCGTCGAGCCGCCGCGCTACGTTATCGAACGGATGGCGATTGCCGGCCACGCCGCCGACGGCCGCGCCGAATTGAACGTCGAGTTCCAGATAACGCTCCGCGACGACCAATGGACGCGCGTCCCCTTGCGACTCGATCGCGCGCTGCTTCGCGGCGAGGTAAAATACAAAGGCGACGGCCGGCAGTTCATCTCCTGCGAAGCCGACGACGGCGGATACGTCTTGTGGATCAGCGGCCACGCCGGCTCGCCGCACACGATCGCTTTCGCGGCAATCGTTCCGTTGGAGCCGGCGGGCGGCGAAACGCGATTGAGGCTTTCCATGCCGCGCGCGACCGCGTCGGAATTGACTTTGACCGTACCCGTCGCCGGGGCAATCGGGGCGGTTTCCGAAGGCGCCGCGCTGCTCTCGACCCGGCCGGCCGACGGCGGCGCGACGGAGTTTGTAGTGGCGCGGTCGACGGGCGAGTTCCAGTTGGCGTGGCACGGGCCGGACGCTAACGGCGCGGATGTGCCCGCCGTCTTGGAAGCGGTCGGGACGATCCTTGCGCGATTCGACGGTCGCGGGGTATACAGCGAGGCGGCGCTTTCGGTGCGGAGCCTCGGCGCGGCGTTCGACCGCTTCGTGGTGCTGCTTCCGCCCGGCGCTGAGCTTGCCGCCCTACCGGTGGCGGCGGCGGGTTACAGCGTCGCCCCGGCGGCGGCGGACGGGCGCGACGGCGATCCGCGCAAAGCGGTCGAGGTGCGTTTGGCGAAAAAGACGGTCGGCCCGGTCGAAGTGCGTATTGCCGCGCGGCGCGAGGGCGAAGCGCCCGGCGATGATTCATGGCTCGAATTGGCCGGATTCGAGGTGGTCGGCGCCGTCCGGCAATGGGGCACAATCGCCGTGGCCGCCGACGGCCGGCGGCGGGTGCTGTGGGGCGAATGCCGCCGCACGTCACAGATCGAACAACTCCCAGACGGTCTCCGCGGGGAAAACGTGCTCGCCGGGTTTGAATACCACGGGCAGCCGTTTTCGTTGACCGTTCGCCCCGCGCCGCGTAAGACCCGCATCGCCGTCGAGCCGGAATACGTCCTGCTCGTCGATCCGTGGCGAGTCCGTCTGGAAGCGAAGCTGTCCTATTCGATCCGCGGCGGCGAGGTGTCGCAGTTGAAGGTCGGTTTGCCCGGCTGGCGGCTGATCGAGGCCGGCCCCGATCGCTTGGTTACGCCCGAGGGGATAGCTATCGAGGAGGGCGCGGCGACGATCCCGCTGGCGCGTCCGACGTCTGGCGAGATCGAGTTGCGCATCAGCGCCGAGCGCTCGGTCGATGCCGCGTCCGGCGAGTTGTCGATTCCGTTGCCGGCGCTCGAGGCCGACGCGATCCGCCCGGCGTCGTTGACCGTATTGCCGGCCGGGAACGTGGAATTGATACCCGACGAAACCCGGCTTGCCGACTTGGCGTTGCGAGCCGGTCCGCCTTCGATGAATCTTGATGAATCGGGGCGGCAACCGCTCGATTATCGAGCGACGGGCGACCGGCCTGTGTTCGCGGCCGCGTTGCGGGTGCTGAAGCGGCAGATATCGGTCGCCGTCGCCGGACACGTTTCGCTGGCCGACGGCACGGCCTCGGTGCGGCAGAAGTTTTCCTACACGATTCGTCACGAGCCGGCCGGGCGGTTGACGCTGAACATTCCCCGCAAGTTGACCGCGCCAGGCCGAATGCTGATCGTTTGCGACGGCGTGCCGCTGGCGCCGAGCGCGGCCGATCGAGACCCGGTCGGCGGCGACCCGTTGGAGGCGGTTCCGGTCGGGGTGGCGCTGTCCGAGCCGCGAATCGGCGAATGCGAGCTGCTGCTGAGCTACACGGTTGCGGTCGAGGAGCCTTCGGCCGATCGGCCCGCCGTGGTCGCAATCCCGTTGGCCATGCCGGCCGACGGCGATTTGACGGGCAACGAATTGATCGTCAAGACGCTGCGTAACATCGATCCGCGTTTACTGAACGAGGGCTGGTCGGAGTCGCCCGGCAATGGACTGCAAACCGGCTTAAGATTGACGGCCGCGGCGCGGCGTTATTCGCTCGATCTCGACTTGCATCTTCGCGGCGGGGCGGCCGGCGGCGCGCTGGTCGTCGATCGCGCCTGGACGCAAACCCGGTTCGACGCGGGCTGGCGACAGGATCGGGCGGTCTTCCGGCTAGCCACCGATCTGCCGGAAATCGAGGCGGTTCTCCCCGGCGGGGCCGACGTCGAGCAGGCTTCCGTGTTGGTCGACGGCCAACCGGTCAAGCCGAGGCGTATGGGCGAAAACCGGCTTTCGATCCCGCTGGGTGAACGCGGGTCAACGCGCCGCGCGACGATCGAGTTGCGTTGCCATTACCCCGCCGCCCGCCCGCCGCGCGGCGCGATGGACGTCAAATTACCCCGGCTGGCAGGTAAAACCTGGATGCGCCGGGCGTACTGGCAACTCGTGCTCCCCCCGAACGAACACCTGATCTCCGCGCCGTCGGGCTGGACCGGCGAATACGTTTGGAAATTCAACGGCACGTTTTGGGGACGGGAACAGTCGATCAATCAAGCGGAACTGGAAAGCTGGGCGGGAGCGACCGCCGACACGCCAAACTTCGGCAGGGCAAACCGATACCTGTTCAGCGCCATCGGCGAGCCGTCGCCGACAAAGGTCCGGACCGCCGGGCGGACCTGGATCGTGCTTTGGTCCTCGGCCGCGGCGTTGATAGCCGGGCTGTTGTTGATCCACGTGCCCGCGCTCCGCCGCCCGCAGGTGTTGTTTGCCGGGGGCGTGGCGTTGTTGGCCGCGGGGTTGATCGCGCCGCGGCCGGCGTTGCTGGCCGCGCAGGCCGCCGCGATCGGCTTGGCCCTGGCCCTGTTGGCCGGCCTGCTGCAGCGGGGCCTTGTCGGAACGAGAGCAGCGTCCGCGAAAAAGGACTTTTCCAGTTCCCGAATCGACTTGGGGTCGTCGCGCATCGCCACGCCGGCCCAGGGCGAGATTCCTTCGACCCGACCGATTCAGCCGATTGCGCCGCCGGCCCCGGAGAACTCCGAGCGATGACCACGTCTGCCGCCAATATGCCGTTGCTGTTCGCCGTGGCGGTCGTTCTTACGGCGGGGGGGCCTTTGTTTGGCTTGCCGCCGGAAAAAACGGGGCAACCGTTCGATTCCCCGCTCATCTTTCCCGAGCACGTTGAACAACCCACCGAGCGGCCCGCGCCGACGCTGCGCTTCCGCCGCATCCTGGCCCCGCTCGACCGCATGGAAGACTGGCCGACCGCCGGTGGCAAGTACATGCCGATGGACGCAGCCGAATTCGAGCGGCTGGTGAATTTGCTGTCGTCGCCGGAGGAGTGGAAACGTCCGCCGGCGGCCTCGATCGCCACGGCGCGTTACGAAGCCCGGCTGGTCGGCGACCGCTTGATCGGCCATGCATATTGGGACGTTGTGCTTGCCCGGGACGGCCCGGCCGCGCTTCCGCTCGAGCCGTGCGGCGCGGCGGTTACGGCCGCGCGGTGGCAATCGGCGGACGCGGGGGGCAGCTCTCCGCCGGACGAACACAAAGACGCGGCGCCCGCCGCAATGGGCCTCCGCGCCGACGACCGGCTCGCGCTGCTGGTCGAGCGGTCGGGCCGATTGGAGTTCGATTGGTCTCTGGCCGCGCGGCGCGACTCGGGCGACGCCGCTCTGTTCGCCTTCGAGATGCCTCCGGCGGCGGCGAACGGCTTGTCGCTCGATTTGCCCGAAGATTACACCCCGTCGGTCGATCGCGGGATGGTGCTTGACAGCGAGGCGTCGGCCGCGGAGACACGGCGATGGCTGATCGAGTTGCCCCGCCGAGGCCGGATCAATCTCCGCGTGGCTCCGGCCGACGCTCCGGTCGGCCGTCCGCTGGCGCTGCTGCGCGAGTCGCGGACCTACGATTGCTCGCCGCGAGGGCTAGACGTCGCCGCGCAGTGGAAATTGAAAGCGCATAACGAACCGCTCGAAACCATCTCAGTGCTGCTCGACCCGGGACTATTGCTGGTCTCGGCGCAGTTGGGCGAAACTGCCGTGCCCTGGTCGATCGACTCGGTAGCCGACGGGGGCGAAACCCGCGTCGTATTGCGCTTGCCCGAGCCGATCCGCGACGCCGAGCGGACCCTCCGCCTTGCCGCGATCGGACCGGTGGTTCTCGGGCGAGCTTGGCGGTTGCCGCGGATCCGCGCCGAGGGTCTTTTCTGGCAAGAGGGCAATCTTTCGATGCTCACGCCCGCACCGCTCAGCGCCGACCGCGTCGAGCCGCTCGAATGCGTTCAGACGGCGGCCGGTCCGCTTTCGGCGCCGCGCGAGGGGCGCTCGGCTCAATTCCAATGTTTCGATCCGGGCGCGACCGTCGAAGTGGTGCTTGCCCGCCGTCCGACGACGGCGCGGCTGCTTTCCATCGCCGAGATCGAGTTGGGGTCGAATTCGGCCTCCGCTCGAATCGCCGCCGAATTGCACGTCGCCGGCGGTGCTCGATCCGCGTTTTCGGCCGATCTCGCGCCGCACTGGACCGTGGATTCGGTCGATTCGAGTCCCGCCGGAAACGTCGCCGATTGGGCCGTCGCGCCGTCGCCCGACGGTCGCCGGCGGCTGATCGTCAGTCTGGCCCGGGCGATCGGTCCTAATGGGTCCGGGCGGTTGGAAATCGTTTGCAGTCGCCGCTTCGAGCGGGAAAACGAAAAACTGCGGCAGGCCGACCTCGCGCCGCTCGACTTCAGCGAGATTGACCGCGCCCGGCAATTGACGGCCGTGCGACCGGTGTTCGGCCGTATTTTGGACATAACCGGCGGCGAGCAGCTTTCTTGCTTGTGCATCGACGATCTGACGGAAGCGGAGTTGGCGCTGTGTACTTGGCTGCCGTTCGATCTGTTGCTCGACAGCGGCGTTCGCGCGGAAACGCTTGCCGTCGGGTTGCGGCCTCCGCGCGTCGAGGCGCCGGCGACGGAGCGGGGCGATGCGCCGGCCGATGCGGCCCTGCCAGACGCCACGGCCCCGGCGGCTTGGGTGTGGAACCAGCGGTTGGAGTCGTGGTATCAGGACGATTCGGCCGCGCGCCATCTGGCCGTTTACGATATCCGCAACATCGGTCGCGGCCGGTTGATATTGACCTTGCCGCCGGAGGTGAAGGTCGAGCACGTCCGCGGGGCGTGGATCGACGGCGAACCGGCCGCATGGCAAGCCATCGGCGGCGATCGAGTGTCGCTCAATCTGCCGGCCGATAAAACCGATCTTCGGGCGGCGATCGAGTGGACGACCGCCGAGCCTCGATTGGGCGTTTACGGGAAGCTGCGGGCTGTTCCGCCGGAGCCTGATTCGCCCGTACTCGCTCGGCAATGGATCGTGCGTCTTCCGCCCGGCCGCGAAATCGCCGATCCGCTCGGCGGCGAACCGACGGCGGCGGTTCCGCAAGGCTGGACCGCCTGGCGCATCGACTTTTCCGAGCCTCTTCCGCCCGAATTGCGATACATTTGCCGCGACTCGTTTCGGCTGTTCGGCGTGGTCGCGTTTCTGTTGGTGGTAGCGGCGGGTTGCCGGCGGCGGGTCGCGGATGCGGAAAACGGCCGCGCGACGCGCTTCGCTTTGGCCGCGTTGGCTTTGTTTTCCGCGGCGGCGGCGTTGTTGCCCGATGCCTTCGCCGCGCCGGCCTGGGGAGGCGCGATCGGGGCCGCCTTCTGCCTGGCGTGGCGGTTGCCGAAACATTCCCAAGCGAGAGCAATCGAGCCGCCGCGGCGCCCCCGCTCGGCGTCCGACAGCACCTTGACGATGGCGTCGCCGTTCGAGCCGCTCGTGCTGCTGATAATCCTGGCGCTATGCGGGGCGGCGTTCGGCGGCGCGGCCGACCGCGAAAACGCCCGCGACGAGCCGGTCTATCGCGTAATCGTGCCCATCAATGCCGATCGCGAACCGACGGGCGGCCGCGTCTTCCTCCCCGATGAGTTCTATCGCCAGTTGCACCGGTTGGCGGCGTCGGCCGATAAACCGCCGGCGTGGATGATCGTCGGCGCCGAATACCACGGCACTCTTTCCCGCGACCCCTCGGGCGGCAGAATCGCGGCCGGCAACATCCGGGCAAAATACGATCTGCACGTTTTCGAGCCTGGCGTCCGGGTCCGCTTGCCGTTGGTTTCCGAGGGATCGGCATTTATCGCCGGCAGCGTTCGGCTGGACGGCCGTGCGATCGAGACAGTCCGCAACGCCGGCTCCGTGCCATCGATAGAGATAGCCGAGGCGGGTCAATACCGGCTGGAGTATTCGCTGCGGCCGGCTGCGCGGTCGTCGGGGGGCGCGGCGGGTTTCGAGCTATCGCTTCCCCGCGTGCCCGCCGCTCGTTTCGAGCTGGCGTTGCCCGACGGCGCCCCGTCGGTGGAAGTCGTCTCGGCGCGTGGAGGCGTTCAACTCGACGAAACCGCGCGGCGCTTGTCGGCCGAGCTTGGCGCGATCGATCGCTTGATCGTTCAATGGCCTGAAGAAGGGTCGCCGGGAGGGGCGGGCCGCGCGGCCGAAATCGAGCAGTTGACCTGGCTAAAAGTTCAGCCCGGCTCCGTGCTGGCCGCCGTGAAGTTCAACTTCCACGCGGTCGAGGGCCGCGTCCAGCAGATGCGGCTATCGGTCGATTCCCGCCTGCGGCTGCTGCCGATTGCAGGCGATAATCCCCCCGCGGTGCAACTTGGCCCCGAGACGGGCGCGTGGCGGACCGTCGCGCTCCGCTGGCCACGGCCGCTGCCGCCCGAAACCACGCTGGCACTCACATTCCTGCTTGGCGGGGCCTCGGGCGTGGGCAACGTGCCGCTGCCGAAAATCGAACTGCTCGATTTCACGCCCGGAATAAATTGGACCGCCGTCGCCGTCGATCCCGCCTTGGACTACGATCAGCAGCATCAAATTCCGCTCGAGCCGGTGGCCGCCGCCGATTTCCTCCGCGGTTGGGGCCAACCGGACATGGCGCCGCAATTCGCCTTCCGAACACCCAGCTCGCCGAACGGCTGGAAACTCTCGACTCGCCCCCATCAACCGCGCGGCACGGTCGAGCAAAGCCTCGCGCTCGGCTTCGACGAAAACCGCGTTGAAGCGGCGTTCGATGCCGCTATTTCGGTGGCCTCGGGCTACGTTTTCCAGCATCGGTTGACCGCGCCGAGTGAACTCAAGGTCGAAAGCGTCTCGGTGGTGGAAAACGGCATGGAAATGGCGCAGCGCTGGTCGCGCGGCGACGACGGAACGATTGTCGTGTTTCTCAACGGCCCGGCCTCGGCCGCACAGAAGCTGTCCGTGCGCGGCAGCTTGCCGCTGGATATGGATCGGCCCTGGCCGCTGCCTGTATTTCGCGTCGAGCGGTGCGATTTACACACGGCGCGCATCCACTTATTCCGCCGGCCGGGCGTGTCGCTCGACGTTCGTGGCGAGGAAGGCGAGCAACTCATCCTTGACGACGTTGCCGCGGGAACTCGCTTCGACGCCCCGCATCAAGGCTTTGGACGGCTGGCGCGCACCATCCGTTGGGACGGCGTCGGCCGCCCGCCCGCCGAGGTTCTTATCGCGCCGAACCGGCCGCGGATTGCCGCCAAAGCAACGCTGCGGCTGAAAGACGACGGCCGAGCGTGGTCGGCCGATGCGGACATCGGCCTGGAAGTCGCCGGCGGGATTGTCGATGAAATCGCCCTCCGCGCGCCGACGCCCTGGAACGGACCGTATCGGGCCGACAAACCGGGCGACCTATCGACGCGCGAGATACCGGGCTGGGGTCGCTGCCTCGTCTTCCGCCCGGCCGAGCCGGTATCGGCCGATTATTCGTTGACGGTTTCCGGCCCGCTGGAACCGAGCGGCGAGGGCCGCGTATGCCTGCCCGACATCCGTCCGATCGGCGTCGACGCGGCGAGCATAAGCGTCGAACTCCCCCGCCGTGCCGGCAAGCGAATCTACCGTTGGCAGACTGCGGGATTGCAGCTCGCGGAGCAAGCCGCCGGCCGCCGAGGACCGTCAGACCTCGACAACCGGCAATCGCCGGCGGGGGTCGGTCGCTACACGGTCGCGGGCGAATCGTTTCGAGCGTGCTTGGAGTCGATCGAAGGCGGCGAGGCCGCGGTCGAGCTGGCCGACGTGGCATTGTCTTGGTCGGCCGACGGCCTGCTGCGCGGGGCTGCCCGCTTGGACCTCGATCCCGGCGGCAAGGCCGAGCTTTCCCTGCGCCTGCCCGCGGAATGCGAGTTGATCGGCGCGTCGAGCGCGGGGCGGCCGATCGAGTCGAGCCGAACCGACGACGGCCTTTGGCAGATGCGGATGCACTCGTCCGACGCCCCGCAATCGCTCGAAATCGTTTTCAGCGGGCGCGTGCCGGCCGCGGGCAGCCTCCGCCTCGACGCCCCCGCGCCGGACGGCGCGCCGGTCAAGCGCGTCCGCTGGACGATCGCCATTCCGGCGGGCCGGATAATCACCGCTCCGCAATCAGCGGCGGCCGCCGAGCCGTGGACGCCGGACGATCTGCTGCTCCGCGCGATCGGCGGCGCGGAAACGCCGGCGCTGCAATACGAATCACCCCCCGGCGAAACGACCTTGACCCTCGACTGCCGTTCGCCGGGTCCGAGCCGCCTGCCTCGTTATACGGCCGCCGCCGTCGCCCTGGCGGCGCTGGGGTTGCTGGTATTGCGAAGAAAACGGTAGGCGGCCAAGGGGCCGAGCCGCAAGACCGCGATAATAAAATCACTCCTCCTCTTCATCCTTGACCAACAAGGATCGCGGCCGATCGGCCAAACTGGCGGCGGGCTTGCTCGGCTCGGCCGCATCGGGCTGCGGATCGAAGGAAAATCGAAAAGCCTTGACCGCCGATCGCCAATCGGCGTCGGGCAGCAGGCCGGCGATGAACCGATCCCACTCGGCGGCCTCGGCCGGCGCGAGCGAGCAATACCAGAATACGTATTCACCCAACGATTTGCCCTCCAGCACAACCCCGCCGAAATGCCGTTTTTGGAAGTCATCGTTCGGCTCGCTCCACGTTGCATAAAAATGGCTCGCAGGCGCCTCGTTCGATGCGATGTTGCTAGACCATGCGACGGCCGAAATCTTTTCGTCCCAATCGCCATTGGTCGAATAGGGTTTTCGGGCGGCGTACAATTTTACGTCGAGGCTATCCGGCGTACCAAATGTCATATCAGACAAGACTTTCCCGAGAAGCTCTTCAAAAAAATTCCTCATATTTCCCCTCCGCTCCCTTGAGATTTTCCCGCTTTCAGGAACAACGGCCGGTCAGTTTTCCGGACACGACTCAACGCTCGGTTCCGGCGCTCTCTTCCCGACGCTATTCTCTATTGTAGCCTAAACTGCGGGCCATGCGCCATTTTTTTCCGTTTTCCCATGAACCGGGACCTTCGGACTGTCCCGGTTCACGGGAGAACGGTTCTCCGGACGTATGTTTTCTGAAAAAACAGCGAATACATCATGGAGAATCGTTGACGGCCCGGGGAAAGGGGGATATAATGTTTCATACAATAAGGCGACGTCTTATTCAGTGAGACATAAGGAGGGCCCCATGGATCCTTCGAAATATCTCAACCAGTCAATTCTTCGATCTCTCCAGATTTTGGAGGCTTTTGCCGAACCCCATCCTTCCCTCTCCATTCCGGAAATTTGCCGGAAGGTGGGACTCCACCGCAGTACTGTCCACCGCCTTGTCATCACTCTAGAAAGTGCCGGATGGCTACGCAAGCTTCCCGGCACGGAAAAATATACCCTCGGCATCAAGGTTTTCACCCTCGGGCGTGTCGCCGATCATGGAATCTCCTCCTGCGAGACGGTTCGCCCCCTTCTTGAGGACCTTGCGGCGAAAACAGGGGAAACGGCCATCCTTTCCATGTCGGACAACGTGGCGGCGGTGTGCGTGGACAAGATCGAATCCTCCCAGCGACTGAAGATCTCCTCGGAGATAGGGCAGCATTTTCCTCTCCATGCAGGGGCCACAGGGTTCGCAGTTCTCCTGGGCATGCCCGAAAACCAGGTCCGCGAGTTTCTTTTTCGGGGCAGGCTTCCCTGCTTTACCCCGAAAACGGAAACCGATCCCGAGAAAATTCTTGAACGATATCACTCCCTGAAGAATGCCGGGTACGTCGTCTCCACCGGAGCGGTTGATCCGGGGGTGACCGGTATAGCCGCTCCTCTGTTCTTCGCCGCCGAAAACTCCTACGGCAGCGTGGGCATCACCATGCCGGAACACCGGGCCCAGGGGGATACCCTCAGGAAAGCAGTAGATGCAGTGCTGAAAACAGCCTCGGCTATGGCCGGAAAGATCGGTTTTGCCGGAAAGGGAGGCGAACACTCGTGAACAGGGCTGAAATTGTTCTCAGGAACTGCCTCGTCTATACCCCGGGAGGTTTTTTTGATGGCGGGGTTGCCATCTCAGACGGAAAAATCACGGCTATGGGAGGGAGCGCTTTTCTCCCTCCAGCCGGAAAAGAAATAGATCTGCACGGTGCCGCACTTCTCCCCGGCGGAGTGGACACCCATGTCCACGTACGGGATCCGGGAAGACGGGAGCGAGGTGACTTCGCCACCGAATCGGCCGCTGCTGCTGCCGGAGGGATCACCACCATACTGGAGATGTCCATTTCGAGCCCTCCCCAGTACACTGCGGATATTCTGGCACACAGGAGCCGCTGCGCTTCGGAGCGTTCTTCGGTGGATTTCGGTTTTTACGGGGCGGCGGGGAACCGACTTGTTTTCAGCAAACAAAACAATCCCGCCCGATAATACCGCCGGCCGGCAACTTGGACCCGTCCCCTCTCCCGCCGCCAAGGGGGCAACCTGCGGCAAACACTTACAGTGTTCTATCACGCCCTCGCATAGACCGGAAATGTTTGGAATCGCAGCAAAATGCTGAAAGCGGCCGTGACGACAGTATAGGCCGCAACCCCCTATTTCACTATTTTAATGTTATGAGGTTTCGGGGGGGGAATTGCTAGACTGCCCGCGACACTCTAAAATCCAGAATTTGCAATCGGATATATTGTCTGCCGTCACCTGG
>ENA-UOUL01002281-UOUL01002281.1-bioreactor-metagenome-genome-assembly--contig:-NODE-2281-length-22821-cov-9.324173_pt1 | contig 22821 bp, 15 predicted proteins | sample MGYA00249838_ERZ747220 | MGnify/ENA primary metagenome ERZ747220 (study PRJEB28778, sample SAMN05720191) | bioreactor metagenome | isolation source: Anaerobic biogas reactor | place: USA:Washington...
GCCGATCGCCGCCACCGTCCCGCTGCCCGACATCCCCAGGCGGCGGGACGGTGATGTCCCCGCCGAGTCTACCCGCCGCCGGTCGCTCCCAACTCCTGCGCCAACTCCTGGGCGTAGTCGCGCAGCTGCTTCAGAGCCAGCAGCTCCTCCTCCACAAACTCCGGGTTCCCCACCCGGCAGGTGAGGCCCAGCCGCAGCCCGCGCGTCGCCAGAAAGATCTTCGCCGAGCGGGGGTACTTGTGGCTCACCAGCCGGTCCGCCACGCCGAGGAAGCGCTGCAGCCGCAAGGCCCTCTCCGGCTGCCGCTCGAACTCGCGGCACAGCCACACGTAGAGCTCGGGGAAGTAGTTGGCGGCGATGCCGCTGTAGCCGTGTCCGCCCGCCTGCATCGATGCGAGCAGGGTGGCGGTATTGGCGTTGTAGAAGCGGAAGGGCGTGCCCCGCACTGCCGCGATCTTGGCCCGGATGGGCTCGGTCATGCAGGAGGTGTCCTTGTGGAAGCGGAAGCGGCCGGTGCGCGCCGCCCAACCGATCAGCTCCGGCGAGAGCAGGCGCTTGTACGGCTGCGGGCACTCGTACAACCCCAGCTCCACCTCTCCCGTCGCCGCCAGCAGGCGCTCGGCGTTGGCCCGCCAGACATCGTCGGCCTCCTCCGCCGCGGCCAACTGGCAGGTGAGCACCACTACCCCACTGACTCCGGTATCCGCCATGCGCCGCACGAAGCCGGCCTGCTCCTCGATCGGCCCGCCGAAGGTCCCTGCCGCCACCACCGGCACCCGCCCGGCCGTCAGCCGCACCACCCGCGTCGCTACCGCCAGCCGCTCGGCCTCCGTCAGGTTGTACATCTCGCTCGACTGCGCCACCGAGAACAGCCCCGCCACCCCGGCGTCCAGGTACCACTCCGTCAGCTCGTCCAGCGCCGCCCAGTCTATCGCGCCGTCCGCCTGGAACGGAGTCAGCATCACCGGCCACACGCCCCTGCCCTGCTCGTCCGCCGCCATTCTCGCCTGCCTGCTCCCTGAGATGTCCTAGAGCGTACACTGCCGCGCTCGCACCGCCAACCCCCCTGTCCGCTTGACCGCCGCGCCGGGCTGTGGTTACTGCTAGCCATCACCGCCGTCGGTGGAGGAACGCCATGTCCCTGCTCTCGCCCGAGCCGCCCCAGCCGCCCCGCTCCCACTGGCGATTTGTGGATGAGCTGCAGAGTCCCCTCTGGCGCCCGTTCGCCTGGCGGCGCCGGCGCCGCCGCCCTGGTGAGGCCGACCTCTCCGGCGGCGTCACCCTCGACCTGGGCTTCCCCGACGAGCGCGGCTTCCTCGACACCGCCTACGACGACCTCCGTCGCTTCCTTGAGGCGGGCGGCATCGGTCCCGGTGCCTATCGCTTGGCCTTCCAGCAGGCCGACCTAGGCGAGCGCGAGGCCTACTCCCTCGCCGTCGCATCCGACGGCTGCACCCTCAGCGCCGGCGATGCCGACGGCATCCGTCGCGCCGTCTACTACCTCGAGGACGAGCTGCTCCGCTCGGGCGGGCCTTTCCTCCGTCTGGGCGAGACCGTCCGCCGCCCGGTGATCAAGACGCGCATCTCCCGCTGCTTCTTCGGCCCCATTCACCGGCCGCCCCACAACATAGACGAGCTCACCGACGACATAGACTACTACCCCGACGAGTACCTCAACCGCCTCGCCCACGAGGGCGTCAACGGGCTCTGGCTCACCATCTACTTCGCCGAGATCTGCCGCCAGTCGGTCCTCCCCGAGTACGGACAGGACGCCGCGCGCCGGGTGGCCAAGCTGCGCCGCACGGTGGAGAAGTGCGCCCGCTACGGCATCCGCATCTACGCCTTCGCCAACGAGCCCGCCCCCATCGCCGTGGACAGCGACGTGGCCCGCGCCCACCCGGAACTTCTCGGCCACGGCTACGGCGATTGGCGCTACTTCTGCACCAGCAACCCCACCGCGCAGGCCTATCTGGAAGAGGCCATGTACAACCTCTTCACCGACGTGCCCGGCCTTGGCGGCCTCATCAACATCAGCGTCGGCGAGCACGGCTCCCACTGCTACTCCGGCTACCTGGCGGGCAACAACTGCCCTCGTTGCGCCCCGCGCGACCCGCAGGACGTCCTCAACGACACCCTCGCCGCCATGGAGCGGGGCATCCACGCCGCCAACCCGGAGGCGGAACTGATCCACTGGCCCTATGGCCAGTACATCCTCTGGGGCGACGACAAGACGGTGGACAGCGCCGGCCGCCTCATCCCCGGCGTCACCCTGCAGCACAACTTCGAGTCCTCCGGCGAGGACGAGCAGTGCGGGCGCAGGCACAAGATCCTGGACTACTGGCTCTCCTGGGTGGGCCCGGCCCAGCTCTTCGCCGACAGCGCCCGGGCCGCCCGCGCCCAGGGTACCCCCATGGCGGCCAAGCTGCAGGTGGGCTGCAGCCACGAAGTGGCCACCGCTCCCTATGTGCCCGTGCCCGGCAACCTCTACCGCAAGTACCGGGCGATGCGGGACCTGGGAGTCAGCGGGGCGATGCAGTGCTGGTACTTCGGCAACTACCCCGGCCTCATGACCAAGGCGGCGGGCGAACTCTCCTTCGACCCCCTGCCGGACGATGAGGGCGACTTCCTGCGCTGGCTGGCCCGGCGCGACTGGGGCCGCCACGCCGGGACCGTCGCCCGCGCCTGGGAGCTGTTCCGCCGCGGCTACGCCCACTTCCCCCTCAACCACGTCTTCGGCTGGTACGGCCCCCTCCACGACGCCCCCACCTGGCCGCTGCATCTGGAGCCGGCCGACCTCCCCATCGCTCCGTCCTGGCAGATCGCCTGGCGCCAGACGGGCCGGCCCATCGCTGCCAGCGGCGACCGCATCGGCGAGACCTTCACCTATACCCACAGCCTGAACGAGGTGCGAGAGCTGTGTGGAGCGATGGCGCGCGACTGGCGCCAGGGAGCGGCTCTCCTGAAGCGTCTGCTGCCTCACTACGCCGCGGACGAAGACCGCCGGCGCGACATCGGCGTGGCCGCCGCCCTGGCCCTGCAGGCGGAGAGCACCCACAACATGCTTCGCTTCTACTCCTTGCGCGAGCAGCTGCCCTACCTGTCTCGCTCCCGCCAGCTCGCCCGCCTGGCGCAGATGCGCCGCCTGGTGGAGCGCGAGATCGAGGTGGACGACGAACTGCTGGCGCTGGCCCGCGCCGACTCCCGTCTCGGCTTTCACTCCGAGGCCGAGGGCTACAAGTACTTCCCGGCCAAGATAGAGTGGCGCCGCGAGGAACTGCGCCGCCTTCTCGGTGAGGACTTCCCCCGGGTGGAGGCGCAGGTTCGCGCCGATGAGCCGCTCTGGCCCACCTACACCGGACGACAGCCCACCGGACCGCGCTACCGCTGCCTCCGAGTAGCTGCCCCACCGCCGCTGGACGGCGTCCCCGACGGACCGTACTGGCGCGACCTTGCCATCCAGTCCATGGACGCCCAGGACATCGAGGGCGGCGGGCGGAAGTCAGCCTCCGCCGACGCCTCCGCTCCCGGCGGCCCGCGCTCGCTGGAAGGGGCGGCCGACGGAGATAGCGTGTCGGCGACGACCGGCCGGGCTTGGTGGCGCGCCTGCCACGACGGCCAGGCCCTCTACCTCGGGGTGCACTGCTCCGGCGCCGGCGCCCCCGCCCCAGCCGGCGGACCGGGCCGCGATCCCTTCGTGGACGAGGCGGTGGCGCTGCTCATCGAGCCGCGGCGGCTCTGGCCCAACCAGCGCTACGAGGTGTCCCCCGGCGGCGAGCAGCGCTGCGTCAAGTACCCCGCTCCCGACGACCGGCGCTGGTCCGTCACGGTGAAGCGGCGGGACGACGGCTGGAGCCTGACGGCGCGCATCCCCTTCGCCTGCCTTCGGGACGACCCGGAACTGGAGCGGCCCCTGCGCCTGGACGTGGAGTGGCGCCGCCGCCAGGGCGACACCGTGGTCACGCGGAGTTGGATGGCGCGCCACCCGCTGCCCAACCGTCTCGTCTTCGGTCCCGCCAACCCGGCGGACTTGGGGTGGCTGGTGCTGGGATAGGCGGTTCGGGCAGGGACCACCTAACCTCCGGAGCCACTTCAGCTGGGCCGGAGCGGTCGGACGCCTTCGGCTGAAGCCGGGGCTCGGGGATTCGCGCCGCGAATCCCCTGGGGCGCTGGCGCGCCGGGTGTCCGCAGAGGCGGACACGAGGAGGCGAAGCCGCCATTCTCGCCCCGTCCGCGCAGGCGGACGGCCAGCCGAAGGCTCCACAGCCCCGACTTGAGTCGAGGGACCTGCCGCGCACCCCCGCGAGGACAACGTCGTGTGGTCAGCGCGAGGAAGAAGGGTGGTAGGGGTTTTGTGGGCCGCCGCTCCTGCACTCGCTCGCCGCCAGTGCTACACTCCCTCCACGCCCGACTGAGGTCATCCATGCATGCCGACATAAACGAATCGGCCCTGCCGGCACGGACAGGCCGCTTTGTATCGCGTGCCGCCGGTCTGGTTACGGCGCTGCAGCGTCTGCCTTCCGTGCTGCTCACCCTTTTGGCGGTGGTCTTCATTGCCCATACCGTCCTCTTTGCTGCCTCCGGCGTGCCCTGGCTGGAGGCGTTCCTGAGGGCTCTGCGTCGGACCTTCGTCTACCTGAGCCGCCTGGCGGTGGGCGACCTGGGCGCCACGGCCACCGGCACCTTCGGCTCCGCCGCTCAGCCGGTAGCCGCCGTCCTGCCCGAGATGGCGAGCAAGAGCCTCGGCCTCCTGGCAGCTGCCATCGCCTTCGCTGCCTTGCTGGGCGTACCCCTGGGCCTGGCGGCCTCTCTCAGGCGTCACGCTCCTTCCTCCCGCCTTGTTGTCCTGCTCTCGGTGGTCGGCGTCTCTTTGCCCAGCTTCTTCCTCGCCTTCCTGCTGCAGCTGGCGGCCGTCCAGGGGACGCGCCTCCTGGGCCAGCGACTGCTTCCCGTGGGTGGCTTCGGCTGGGACGCCCACCTGGTGCTTCCCACCCTGGTACTGGCGGCTCGACCGCTGGCCCAGATCACCCGCGTCAGCTTCATTGCCCTCAGCCAAACGCTGGAGCGCGACTTCATACGCACTGCCCACGGCAAGGGCCTCCCGCCTGCCACCATCCTGACCCGGCACCTGCTGCGCAACGCCGCCATCCCCATCCTCACCACTGTCGGGGTCTCGGTGCGCTTTGCCCTCAGCAGCCTGCCGGTGGTGGAGTACTTCTTCGGCTGGCCCGGCCTGGGTGCCGGCCTGTTGCGGGCCCTCTCCCGCGGCGACGACAGCCTCACCGTGTCCCTCGTCCTCACCCTGGGCCTCATCTTCGTGCTCACCAACCTCGTCCTCGAGTCCTCCTATCGCCTCGTCGACCCCCAACTGCGCCGACCGGTGGGCCGCGTGAGCACCGACGTCGCCATCTCCCTACGCGACGCCCTGACGTCGCTGCCAGCCGACCTGCGCGACTGGCTCCGGAGCCTGGCCGGCCTGCTCCCTGGGCGCGGAGCCGCGCCCCGGAGAATCGCCCCTGAGGTGGAGGTCCTCCCCCACGAGGCCAGACGGCGGCGCGCCCGCCTGCGGCTCGCCCTGGGCAATGTCGAGTTCGTACTGGGGACGCTCCTGGTGCTGGGTCTGATCGCCCTCGTCTTGTTCGGCCCCCAACTGGCCCCCCAAAGCCCCTACACCACCCGCGGCGTCACCTTCAAGGACGGAGTACTGTCAGTGCCCCCCTTCGCCCCCGGCGGCGAGTTCCCCTGGGGCACCGACAAGCTGGGGCGCGACCTGCTCAGCCTGATCATGGCCGGGGCGCAGCAGACGCTGGTGGTGGCGGCGGCGGTGGTGGCGGCCCGTCTGGCCGTGGGCATGCTGCTCGGCCTTCTCGGCGGCTGGCACCAGGGCGGCCGGCTGGACCGCTTCCTCACCGGCCTTTCGGAGACGGTGGCCGCCTTCCCCGCCCTCCTCCTCGCCATGGCCCTCATCCTCGCTCTGGGCATCCGCCGTGGCCTGCCCCCATTCATCATCGGCCTGGCTTTGGTGGGCTGGGGCGAGGTGATGCAGTACGTCCGCGCCGAGACCATCGCGCTGCGGCCGCGCCCCTTCATTGAGGGAGCAGTCGCCACCGGCGTCCGCCCCCTCCGCCTCATCGTCACCCACGTGGTGCCCAACCTCGTGCCCGGCCTCATTTCTCTTGCCGCCCTGGAGATGGGCTCCGTCCTCATGCTCCTGGGCGAACTGGGCTTCCTCGGCATCTTCATCGGCGGCGGCTTCTCCGCCGAGATGATCGTGGACCAGCTCTGGGCCTACAGCGATGTGCCCGAGTGGGGCGCCCTGCTGAGCAACCTGCGCGAGACGGCCCGCGCCTACCCCTGGACCGCCCTCTACCCCGGCCTGGCCTTCTTCGGAGCCATCCTCGGCTTCAACCTCTTCGGTGAGGGGCTCCGCCGTCTGGTGGACCAGATCGGCCTGAACGTATCGCGGCTGGTGAACCGCTACACCGTGCTCGTCCTCGTGCTCGTCCTGGTGGGTGGGCGCTGGGCCGAGGATAACCTGGGATCGGTGGCCGTGTACCGTCGCCAGGCCGCCCAGTTCAGCGGCGCCGCTGCTCTCGCGCAGGCCCAGGCCCTGACCGCCCCGGAGATTCAGGGGCGGGCGCTCGGCAGCCCGGGGGCGGAGGCGGCCGCGCAGTACATCGCCGATCAGTTCCACGATCTCGGTCTCCAGGCCGCGGGCGAGGGCTTCACCTACTTCCAGAACCAGACCCGCTCCTACTTGGGGCTGGACGCGGTGCCGTCCCTCGCGCTCGACGACGGCGGGCCGGAAGCGGTGTACCGCCAGGACTACGCCGAGTACGCTGCAGCCTTCAGCACCGCCGGCCTCGCCGAGGGCCCGGTGCGCTTCCTTGCCTTCGGCGACCTGACCGAGGCGCCCGGCTCCTTCGGCCCGCGGCACTCCTACCTGGCTCTCCGGCACGCAGACTTCACCGGCCAGGTGGTGCTGGTGCTCTCCGAGGAACAGGCGCAACTGCTGGAACGGGTGACGGTGGGCGGGATACTCATCGTGGCGCCGGACGACCAGGTGCTGCAGCGACGACGCACACTCTCGCCCCGCTCTCCGATGAGCGTCGGCTACGCTCAGCCTGCCGGCGGCCGGCCGGTGCTCCGCGTCAGCGAGGCGCTCGCCGACCGGCTGCTGGCCGGCTCCGGCGAGACGGTGGCCGGCCTGCGGGCGCGCGCCGAGGGGCTGGGGCTGGACGAGGTGCTCGACCTGCCGCTCGGGACCCAGGCGCGCGTCCGCGTGCCGGCGACGGTGCAGGAGCGGGTGCCGGCCCTCAACGTCATCGGACACCTGCCCGGCGTCTCCGCCGAGTACGACAGCGGCCTCATCGTCGTTCTCGCCCAGTACGACGGCCCGCCCCTGGGGCCGGGGGAAGAGCACTACCCCGGCGCGAGCGCCAATGCCGCCGGGGTGGCCACCCTGCTGGAGATCATTCGCACCTTCCGCGACTCCGGCTACCAGCCCTACAAGACCTTCCTCTTCGTGGCGTACAGCGGCGAGGGGTATGGCCCCCTGGGAGCTGTCTACCCGCCGGTGGTGAAGGACCTGCTCACCGCCAAAGCGGGCTTCTCGAATGCCTTCCAGATCGAGGCAGTGGTGGACCTGCGGGCGCTGGGAGCAGGCGAGGGCGACGGCCTGGTCATCGCCACCGGCGGCAACCGGCGCCTAGCGGAGGAGTTCGAGACGGCAGCGCGGCAGACCGGGGTAGCCACCACTCGGGCGCGCGAGCAGGCCGAGCTGCTGCTCTCCTTCGATGATGACGCACCTACCGCTCCCAGCCGCGGCCCCTCCCCGCTATCCATCGGCTGGGACGGGGCGGCAGCCCTGGCGGGGATGCCTACAGACACGGCCGCCGCCCTCTCGGCAGATAAGCTCGAGGACGCCGGTCGCGCCATCGCCCTGGCGCTCATGAAGATGGGGCGCGACACGTCCCAGTAGGGGACGGCCCCCGCGCCGTCCCCGCCAGCGACCGCCTCCCGGTAGGAGACGGCTCCCGCGCGGCCCCAGCGACCGCCTCCCGGTAGGGGACGGCCCCCGCGCCGTCCCCCGCTGGCGAGCGCTTCCCCTAGTACACGCACTCCCGTGCCGCCGCCGCGTAGGCGGCCAGGTTCTCCTCCCTGGTGTCGAAGAAGTGGTCCGACGGCGAGATGATGAAGCCCCCGCCCGGCCCGAGGGCGTCGAAGAGGCGGTGCACCTCCGCCCGGATCTCCCCCGGTGTGCCGTCCGTGAGCACGTTGAACTGGTCCAGCCCGCCGATGAGGGCCACCTGTCCGCCGATGCGCCGCTTGATCTCGGCCGGGTCCGCGTCGCCGCCCACGCCCGCCGGCGCCAGCGTCTCCGCCGCATCGCAGCCGTTCTCGACGATCAGCTCCAGAATGGGCATCATGCCGCCGCAGGTGTGGTAGACCACCCGGTGGCCGACGTCGTGGAGCAGCTGGTGAATCTCGCGGTCGTACGGCAAGCAGAAATCCCGGAAAATGGCGGGCGAGATCACGGTAGATGAGGCCGCCCCGCCGCCCATCTCGATCAGGTCGAAGGGCAACCCCCGCAGGCTCTCGTCTACGTAGCGCAGCTTCTTGTCCGTCAGGGAGCGCAGCAGCTCATGGACCCAGGCGGGGTCGTCGTAGGTGGCCATGATCATCTCTTGCGTGCCGTAGAGCTGGCAGGCGTGCTGCCAAGGGCCGCCCTGATCGCCGAACACGAACCCGCGCAGGATGCCGTCCTGCCCCAACTCCTCGTAGGCGGTCTGGATGGGGGCGGGGTGCAGCTTGGGCACCGGCATGTAGTCCCGCACCAGAACCATGTCCTCCGGCCGCTTGATGATGGGTTCCACCACCCACTCGGTGCGCTCGTCGCCCTCGCGTCGCTGGGTCAGCGTGCCACCGGGCGTCTCGATGGTGGCCTCGGTGACGCGGTTGCCCTCGGCGTTGACGTGCGAGCGTTCCGTCACCCGCCACTGGCTGGTAGAGAGACGCGACATCTCGATCGGAGGGATGATGGCCGCGTCCAGCCCGAAGCGTCGAAACGCATCCAGGGCGGAGATCCCGCCAAGGAAGTGGTTGAGGTGATAGGGCTGCCACTGGTGCACCGACGCCGGCAGCCGGTCCGGCACGTCCATGGCCAAGGCGGCCAGCATGCGTTCCTTGGAGGTCATCGGCTTGCTCATGGGCCCTCCTGCGCGCGGCTATCCCGAAGTATAGCGCACATCCTTGGCGGAGAGGACGGCATAACCCAGAAAAGGCTACAATGACGGTGACTGAGGAGACGGGTCGTGGCGGTGGATCGTGGCATGTTCGCCGACAGGAGGAACCCATGTCAGTTAGCGTGCAGGTATCTACGACAATAGACCGACCGATAGCCAAGGTCTTCCGCTTCTACGCCATCAACCACGTCGCCAATCACCCGCGCTGGGATCCTGACATGCATCTGGAGCAGGTATCGGCGGGGCCCATCGGCGTCGGTACCATCATCGCTAGGCGCAACACGCACTTCGGTACCCCGATTGAGGGCACTATGGAAGTGATCGAGTTCGAACCCAACTGCGCCATGGGGGTCGTCATCCATGATGGTCCGAACGAAAGCCGCGGACGGGTCACTTTCGAGGCCGATGGGCCGGAACGAACCAGGCTTGCCATCAACGCCGAGATTGGCGATGTTGATGAGTCCATGGCGGACGTGGTGACGAGCATGGTGGAGCGGACCGCCGCCAACATCAAGCGCCTGGTGGAGTCTGAGCCGTAGGTATACATCGGCGGATCGCCGCATGCTCGCAGCGAACGACGCCACGCCAGAGACGCATCCGCGAACTAGGACGGGAAGCATGCCTGTCAGCGAAGCGATTCTCTTCGACCTCGGCGGAACGCTGGTGGAGTACTTCACCCGCGAGCAGTTCCCGCATGTCCTGGCGAAGGCACTGGGCGAGGTGAGCGCCTGCCTCGCGGAGCGGGGCCTGCCACTACCGGCAGAGGCGGACTTCCGCGGCCGCGTAGAGGCAGAGGACCACACGGCGCCCGACTACCGCGTGCGCCCACTGGCCGACCGCCTAGCACGCATCTACCGCCTGACCGATCCCCCGGCCGACGCCGCCCTGCTGGACGCAATCTGCCGCCGCTGGTTGCGGCCGGTCTTTGCTCTCGGCCGGGTGTACCCCGACTCGATTCCGCTGCTGCAGTGGCTTCGCCGGGCCGGCTTCCGCACCGCCATCCTCTCCAACTCCCCTTGGGGCAGCCCGGCCGCGCCCTGGCGGGAGGAAGTGGCCAGGTTGGGGCTGACGCCCCTGGTGGACGAGGTGCTCTTCTGCGGCGACGTCGGCTGGCGCAAGCCGGCCTCGCCCATCTTCCTGGAAGCCATGCGCCGGCTGGACCTGCCGGCGGAGCGGTGCGTCTTCGTCGGCGACGACCCGCGCTGGGACCTGGCCGGCCCGCAGGCGCTGGGGATGCCCGCCCTCCTGATAGACCGCACCGGCCAATCCGGCGACCTTCACTCGCTCGCGGAACTGGAGGCACGCCTCAGCCGCTGACGGCGGAGTAGGTCAGCCCCTGGCGCAGGTGCGTCACCGGGATCAGCGGGAATCGTTCGCCCAGGAAGCGCGCCAGTGTCGCCATGCCCGGCTCCTCGGAGACGGCGTGGTTCACCACCACCAGCGGCCGCCCGGTGTCCCGGCACCACTCGCCCGCCACCCAGGCGCGCACCACGTCGTCCACCGAGATGGCCAGGTCGGCGCCCAGCCCGTAGAGGGCGAAGGGGTCGCTGATGCAACCCGTCCCCAGCCCGACCGTGCTCACCGGCCGTTCCGGGTCGCCGTAGAACGCTACCTGTTCCTGCCCCAGCGCGGCCGTGCGCGCGGCAATCCGGCGGGCGACTGCCCCCGCCGGCTGCATGGGGACGCGATAGACGTTGTAGTGCCGCACCGAGGTCACCAGCTCGCCTAAGCCAAGGAACTCGCCCCAAGCGAACGGGATGCCGATGCCGGGCATGGCGTCCCAGACGTCATGGCAGCGCACCACGGTGATGCCGTGCTCATCCAGTAGACGCTTCTTCGCCTCCACCTGGGCGGCGTCCACCGGCTCGGCGTCCAGGTCCCAGTGGTGGTAGAAGGTCGGCTCGTGCACCACCAGCAGGTTGGCGCCCGCCTCCGCCGCGGCCACGATCGTGCTGCTGTAGGGCATCCAGGCGACGGCTATCGCTCGCACCGTCGCCGCGGGATCGCCGTAGATGACCCGGTCCACCGATCGCTCCGGCAGGTCGTCGATCAGGCTCCGGAGGTGCTCGCTCACTTCCTGCGGTGTCATGTCACTGCTCCTGGCGGTCGTGCCGCCGGTCCCGGGCCCGTCAGCCAATCCACTCCGCCGGATGCCAGTACCGTTTGTACTCTTCGTCCGTGACCTCCACGCGGCCATCCTTCATAACCAGCGCCACGTTTGCCTGTTCGGTGAGGGCCTCGATGTCCTGGAGCGGGTTGCCCCGGACGAGCACCAGGTCCGCCTTCTTTCCCGCTTCCACCGTGCCCACCTGGGCCAGCCGGTCCAGGCAGTGGGCGGCATTGCGCGTGCCCGCCACGATGGCCTCCAGCGGGGTCAGGTTGCAGTGCACCAGTTCTACCATCTCCTTCATGGCGTCGCCCGGGCCGCCGTCGGTGCCCACGCCGATGGTGATGCCCAGGTCCCGCGCCTTGCGCACCCCGTCACGGTGCACCGGATGCGCTTCCTCCATGCGCCCGCGCATGAAGGGCGGCAACTGGGCGCGGCTATACGACTCCACGCTGGTGATGTAGAGGGTGGGCACGTAGAACAGGCCTCGGCGCGCGATCCCCTCCAGAGCCTCGTCGTCAATGAGCGCCCCGTGGGTAATGATGTCGCAGCCGGCGCGGATGGCGTGGTTGAGGCCGGGCTGCACGTGGGCATGCACCGCCACCCTCTTGTTGCGGGCGTGCGCCTCCGCCACCAGCGCCTCCAGTTCCTCCTCGGTGTAGTCCTCCCAGGTGATCTTCTGGTGCTCCCACATGAACCCGCCCGACGCCGCCGTCTTGATGAAGTCGGCCCCGGACATGATCATCTCCCGCACCGCCTTCCGCACCTCCCAGGGTCCGTCGGCGGCCCTACCGCGGACGTGACCGCCGGTGGCGTTGACCATGGCTCCCACCACCAGCCGCGATACTCCGCGGATATGCCCATCGTCGATGGCTCGGCGCAGAAGCACATTCTCCGGGCAGCCACCCACGTTCGCCACGGTGGTGGTGCCCCAGGCGAGGCACTGGCGCAGCTTCCCGATGCCTCGGAAGCTCTGCACCAAGTGACCGCTGGCATCCAGTAGGCCGGGCATGGAAGTCACGTGCATGTGCGTGTCGATGATGCCGGGAATCAGGGTGAGTCCCGCTCCATCGATGACTTCTGTCCCGGTGGGAACCGCAACCTCGGCCGCCGGCCCCACCTGCAAGATCTGCTCGCCATCGATGAGCACAGCCGCACCTGGGAGCGGCGGCCTGCCGCTCCCGTCCACCAACGTGGCGTTCGTGATGACCTTTGTGGCCAATCCTATCCCCCTCCCAGAGAAGCTTGCCGGTTGAGGGCGCCCTCACCGTCGCCCGGCACGAAGACGGGCCGCCTAGGCGTCGCCGGCGGCCCGCACACAAAGCTAAGCGGTGGCTAGGACTGTCGCCGCCACACTTGCCACGGCCAACTGATTTGCTCGTGGTTGGTACGGTCCTGGGCGGGGGCCGAGCCGAGCACGTTCACTAAGTCGTTCTTCTTGATGCAGGGCTGGAGACTGAGAGCGCAGATCCCAACCATGTACACCTGCTCGCTGTGCTGGGCCAGGATTTTCGCACCTAGCTCCAGCCGCTTCTCCCGGTCCAGCTCAGACTTGAGCGCCTCGTACCACTCGACTAGCTGCTTGAACTCGTCGGGAGGCTCTTCACCCGACGCACCGCCGGAGGCCACCCACTGCCCATACGCCGGGGCCCAGTAGCAGTTCCCTACGTTGGGCACGTACCAGCGAGCATCTACCTCCCACACTGCCGGAGCACAGGTGTACGCCGGCATCATGCTCTCGTTGCCAATCGCTCGCTGCAACCAAAGAGTCAGCTCCATCTCCTTCAACTGAGTCTCAAGGCCCACGGCGCGCCAGTACTCGGCCACCTGGCCGAAGATGTCCACGTTAGGTGCGCCACTCTCGCCGGGGTAAACGTCCAAGAGCAGTTGAAGTCGTTGCCCATCCGGGCGCAAGCGCCAACCATCCCCGTCGCGCTGATCTAGCCCAATCCCGTCCAGAAGCTCGTTGGCCCGATCCACGTTGTATGCGACGGCCGTCTGCCCGAATCCCTCACGCCAGAAGTAGTCGGTCTTAACACTGGGAGGATTGCCCGGCATCGCCAGCCCATGCCAGAACAGGTCGTTCATTGCGTCCCGGTTGATACTCCACGACAGAGCATGACGGAAGTCCTTCGTCTGGAAGATCTTGCGCAGCTCTAGGTCCGAGACGCTTTGGTTCACATAGACGGTTGGCAAGCCGCCACCGATCCACTCCAGCACGCTGTAGTCACCAGTCTCCTCGTTCTCCTTGAGGAGCGAGTAGTCCGTGAAGCCCATATGCCGCCATTGGAAGTCCACCTCACCAGCAATCGCCTTCATGAGCACGAGTTGCGGGTCCTGGGCAAGTTCGGTGACCAACCGATCGAAGTACGGCAGCTGCTTGCCGTTGGTGTCCACCTTCCAGTAGTAGGGGTTACGCACAGACACCATCCGCTGGGCGGGAAACGGTGTCTCGAGCTTCCAGGTGAACAACACCGGCAGATCCGGATTGTTGGTGTAGTCGTTGCGGTTGGCGAGTAGCTGGTACCAGTGCTCGAACCCGGCGTCCTTCACTTTGGACGAGAGCTCATCAGCATCGGCGAAGTCGGGATGGAACTGGCTCAGGTAATGCCTGGGCGTCAGAATCTGCTGACCGGAGAAGCAGAGGTATTCCAGCAGGATGCCATAGGGTGCGGCGAACTTGAAGGCGACGGTGTAGTCATCGATCTTCTCGATCACTCCGGGCTCTCCGGCAACTGTCAACCAGCCGGGGAAGGTTGGCGTTAGTTCCTCGTTGAGCACCATGTGCTCGTACCAGAACATGATGTCGTCGGCGGTAAAGAGCTCACCGTCCGACCAGCGTGCCCCCTTCCGAAGGTGGAAGACATAGGTGGCGCCGTCGTCGGTGATGTCCCAACCGCTGGCCAGGTTGGGGATGACTTCCACTTTGCCGCTGCGGTAGTCCCAACCGGCAAGGCTCTCGCGCACGATAGCTCTGTAGCCACCGATGTCGGCGGGTCCCGTAAGGGCCCGGCGCAGGTCGCCGGAGTACTCGCCCGGCTCTTCGATGCACTCGACTACCAGCGGATCAGACGGAAGGCGCTCCTCGACGGGAGGTAATTCGCCGGCAGCTACCTTCTCGGCCAGCATAGGTGCTTCCGCGTACTTGGAGGCGGGGGCGGCAGGTTCGGCAGGGGGAGAAGGCGCGGCGGTAGCGGGGGGAACTGCTGTCGGCTCGGCTGGTGCGGGTGTGGCCCCGGCACAAGCCGTGGCCGCGGCCAATCCGGACCCAAGGGCTAGGACGCGCATGAAATCGCGTCGGTTCACACTTGCGGTTGCCATTTCGTGTCACCTCCGTGACAGCCTGCGACAAGTCGCGATCGTCCGACCCGGTAGACCCTCCTTGTATGAAGATTCTCTCCCATCGTTTCGGGATGGAAGAGGCGAACCTAGCCCCATTATACGAGTGGCGGAGTAGGGTATCAAGCAGGCCGGCCAGCGGACGTGATCGATCACGGGCGTGGCTGAGGCCCGGCCATTCGATGCGCCGCCGCGGCGACAGAGGAGCCCTTTGGCAGGGCCCCCCTGATGCGGTCCGCTGTACTGGCCCTCGAGAGTGGCAGGAGCGCCGGCCGCCTACTCGGCGTAACGGAGGACCATCCTGACCGGTTTGTCGGACTCCTCCCCATAGTAGTAGAGAGCAACATCGCGAGTTGCCGGGGGAGACTTCGAGTCTCCGTACGTCCAGAACACGCGGAAGTCGCCTCGAGCCGGGCCGAACACGGCCTTGACGTGGTTGTGCGAGTACTGGGACCCCGAGGTGATGTGCTTAGTGTTCCGCCAGGTCACTCCGCCATCGCGGCTCTGCCACTCCTCAATCTCGCCGCCGTCCTCGTGAGGCTGGGAAGGCGAGGTGGGGCCCCACACGCGCAGGTCTTCCGGGGCCAGGGGCAAGACCACGCCCACATCGTACATGTGGTCGCTGGTGGCCACTTCATGGATCCGCCACTCGCCGGTCGACCTCTCCGCTAGCTTCCAGTGGCACTCGTAGGTGAGCGTGTTGCCGTCGATGAACAGGATGTAGGGATTTCCGAGGGCGTCCATCTGGATGTCCTGTAGCCACACGCCTCGGTCGGGCACCTCGGACTCGTAGAGCATCTCGCTGGTGGGTTCGGTGATCGGCCCCTCGTATGGCGTGCCATCGCCACGGCGCCAGGTGTCGCCGCCGTCGTCGGAGTAGGCGTAGAACAGATGGTACCTTTCCCACCAATCGCCGCGGGTGAGCGACCAGGCCATCTGCAGCCGGCGGGGGTACGGCCCCGTGTCCGCGATGGTAACAGCGTATACCCCGTTCTGCGGTGGCGGCGTGACGATGTCCACCGGCTCGTCCCAGGTTCGGCCACCATCGTGCGAGCGAATCAGTGACTCGACCGCGTTGTGGGTGGTACCGCGGCGGTAGAACACCGTGACCTCGCCCTCCCGGAGTTGCCAGGGCTGCGGGTAGGAGACCTTGTCCGTGACCACAGCCGGCGTGGTCCAGCCGCTGATGTCGTACGGCCGCAGGGATTTGGTCAGGTACACCGGGGTATTGTGGCAGCCAAAGAAGACGTACAGGTACCCGCCCTCGTCGATGAGCAGGTGCGGGTTCTTGTGGGCGTCCATGTTGTCATTGCTGCCCAGCACCACCACCGGAGCCAGAGCGCCGCTGCGGTGGTCGTAGCTGCTGATGGCGGGGCTGTTGTCGGCGTCCCCGAAGACAAAGAACGTCTTCTCTTGGCTGGGAGCGTAGACAGCCATGGGGCGAGTCCAGACGCAGTAGGTGGCGTGGCCCCCGCTGTAGACGACGTTGTTGCCGGGATAGGCGCGGCGAGCAACGTTACTGGCGTGCCATACTCCCTGGACTGGACCTTGCGGTTTGTTTCTCTCGGAGTCGTTCACTGGAGAGTCTCCTTGACGCACTCAGGCCCTCTTGGCCTGGAGTGGCGATCTCTGAGCAGCCGGGAGGCGGGAGACTGGTCCTCCCGCCCCCATGGATTATCGTGTCGAGACGTCCCTACGACTGCCGCCGCCAGAGCTGGAACGGCCAGCTTAGCGACTCGACCCGGGCGCGGGAGTCCATTAGGCCCCCCGGTAGGGCGTTGACGATGTCGTTCTTCACAATGAGAGGCGCGATGGGGACGCGGCAGGTGCCTATGATGTAGATCTGCTCATTGTGGTGCGACAGGATCTTGTGCCCCAGCTCAAGTCGCTTGTCCGCATCGGGCTCCAGTCGCAGCTCCTCATACCAGGCAACCAACTGCTTGACCTCATCTGTCGGTTCGACGCCGGACTCGCCTTCGGTCTGCAACCAAGTGGCGAAGCCTGGGGCCCAGTAGCTGCGGCCGGCCCAGGGCACGTACCACATGGGATCGAGGATCCACATGATGAGAGCGACAGAGTAGGTGGGCAGCATGGCCTCATTGCCGTCCACACGCACCTGCCACAGCGAGCGCTCGACGAGCCTGGGCTGAGCGTCTATGCCGAGTTCCTGCCAGTGGCCGGCCACCTGCTCATTGACGTCCGCGTCCTGGAAGTACTCGAGCACCATCTGCAGGCGGGCCCCGTCAGGCCTCAGGCGATACCCGTCGCCATCGCGCTGGTCGAGGCCGACGGCATCGAGCAACTCGTTGGCCTTGTCCGGGTCGTACTCGATGGCGGTCTGTCCGAAGCCCTCCTGCCAGAAAGGGTCGCCCCTGGCAGCTACTGGGTTCATGGGCTCGGCCAGGCCGTACCAGAAGAGCGTGTTCAGTTCGTCACGCTTGATCCCGTAGGAGAGGGCGTGCCGGAACTCTTTCGTGCGGAAGAGCGGCAACAGCCCTGGGTCCTGCGCGTAGCTCTGGTTCACGTAGACGGACGGAAGCAGAAAGTTCTCCCACTCGAAGACGCGATATCCTCCGGACTCCTCCTGCTCCTTGAGCAGGGAGTAGTTGTCAAAGGTCAGATGCCGAGTCTGCAGGTCGATCTCGCCGGCCAACGCCTTCATCAGGACGATCTCTTTGTCCTGGGCAAGCTCGTTCACCTGGCGCTCGAAGTAGGGCAACTGCTTGCCGCTGCTGTCTACCTTCCAGTAGTAGGGGTTGCGGGTCGAGACCATCCGCTCGCCCGGGAAGGGGGTCTCCACCTTCCAGGCGCCTATCACTGGTAGGTCGGGGTTGTTGTTGCGGTCGTTCTTGGCGGCGAAGAGCTGGTACCAGTACTCGAGGCTCGCCTCCTTGACCTTTGCGGCCAGCTCATCTGGGTCCGCGTACGCCGGGTGGAACTGCTCGAGGTAGTGCCTGGGAGCGTAGACGCCGCCACTGGAGACGCACATGGCCTCCAGCAGGATGCCGTAGGGCTGGGCGAACTTGAAGGTGAACGCGTAGTCATCGACCTTCTCGACGATAACCGGCTCACCACCGATTGTCAGCCAGCTCGGGAACGACGGGCTCAGCTCCGCATTGGAAGCGATGTCCTGATACCAGAAGAGCACGTCGTCCACGGTGAAGGGCTCTCCGTCGGACCATCTCATCCCCTTGCGTAGCTGGAAGGTGTAGGTGAGTCCGTCCTCGCTGAGCTCCCAGCTCTTGGCAACGTTGGGGACAATCTCCAGGTTGCCGGTACGATAGTCCCAGCGAAACAGGTTCTCCTCGATGACGTAGTTGTGGCCCGCCATATCGGAGGGGCCCAGGAGGGCGCGGTGGAGATCGTCGCTGTACTCGCCCGGCTCTTCGAAGCACTCGACCACAAGAGGCTCCTCGGATACGCGCTCGTCCACCGGTGGGAGTTCGCCGGCAGCGACCCTGGCGGCCAGGCTTGGAGCTTCCGCGTACTTGGCGGCCGGAGCCGCGGTAGCGGTCGGGGGGACGCTAGTCGCAGTCGGAGCCGGTGCGACCGCAGTGGCCGCGGGCTCTGCCGGAGCTGGTGTGGCGCCGGTGCAGGCCGCTGCTAGCGCCGTGGTCGCGCACAAACCGGAGACACGCAGGAAATCACGACGGTTGAGATGTCTGGGAGCCATCGGTAACCTCCTTAGCTCGTTCTCAGGCAGGATGCTTCCGTAGAATTGGTCTGACCACTGGCTTTCCGTTATGGCATCGACGCCCTGTTTCGCCTCCTCCCCTCCTTCAGGCACGTCGCATGCCTCGAGAATGCCTAGTACCGCATCCGTATTCTCGGGAGGCACGAGCAGCAGAGCCGGCTTGCCGCCGGCACGCACGAACAATGGTTGGGGCCCAGCCTGGGAGATGAAACCGAGCATCTGCACTATGGACTGCATGGAGACGCCGGCGCGGCGCAGCGACGCGATGCTCACCGCCTTGCGCAGGGTTCGTTCCGAGAAGAGGTGCGGCCGGAGGGCGGAGACGCCCGCCACCGGAGCCGCCGCCGGTTCAGCAGTCAGAAGACCGATCTCCTGCCAGCGTCGCACGAGCCAGTACGAGATTCCGGCCGCTCGCGCCACCTGCTGGCGTGTGTACAGCCCATCCGGAGCTGAAGCCCCCATGGAAGTAACCACCCCCGGCAGTATTTCCGTATTATAGTACAGGGACCAGGAGCAATCAACGCCCTGCACGGATTGCAGGATACAGTACAATGAACGAGACCGACCGCCGGCCGCACGTGGATCCCGATCCCGAGAAGCGGTGACCTCGGGCTCCTTCCTCACCTCCGATCAGTCGTCGCCGTCCGCTAAGGTTGCTCCGGTCGATGGATGCCGGCCGTCCACTGTGCTATCATTAAGTGCCGAAGTGCTTTGTCGGTGAGCGTCGCCAGGTAGCGTTACCGTTAGTAGCTGTCGGGAGTGCCGATCCATGTCCGCCTTCCATGACCGAACTCAGGCCGGGCGACTGCTCGCTGCCCAGCTGACCCCGTACGCCCAGCGCGACGACGTCCTCGTGCTCGCGCTACCACGCGGCGGCGTGCCGGTTGCCTACGAGGTCGCTCGCGCCCTCGACGCCCCCCTGGACGTGTACGTCGTCCGCAAGTTGGGCGTCCCCGGCCAAGAGGAACTGGCCCTGGGCGCCATCGCCTCCGGTGGCGTCCGCGTCCTCAACCCGGACGTCGTGAGCGCCCTGCGCATTAGCGAGGCCGAGATCGACGCCATCACCGCCCGCGAGCAGGCCGAGCTGGAGAGACGCGAGCGGCTCTACCGCGGCGACCGGGCTCTGCCGGCGGTGTCGGAGCGCACCGTCATCCTGGTGGACGACGGCCTCGCCACCGGCGCCACCATGCGCGCCGCTGTCCAGGCGCTGCGCCAACTGAGACCGCGCAGGCTGGTAGTCGCCGTGCCTACCGGCGCACCGGAGACCTGCGCCGACCTTGAGCGCGAGGTGGACGAGCTCATCTGTCTCATCTCCCCCGAGCCCTTCTACGGCGTCGGCTTCTGGTACGACCACTTTACCCAGACGCCCGACACCGAAGTGACCCGCCTCTTGCGGGAGGCCGCTTCGCCTCGTCCGCAGTGACCTGATCAAGAGCGTGTTAGCCGTTTGAGGAGCGTGACCGTTGGATAGACTAAGTCGTTGGCGTGATGACGAGGGCCTGGTGCTCGTCCCGGTGGGAGAGGCCGCCCTCGAAGCCGAACTGGAAGTGCCGGAGGGAGCCACGGGGCTGGTTCTCTTCGCCCACGGATCCGGCAGCGGACGCGGCAGCCCGCGCAACCAGCAGGTGGCGCGCGAACTCCGTGCCGGCGGGCTGGCCACCCTGTTGCTCGACCTATTGACCCGCGCCGAGCAGGCCGAAGACGCCCGCACCGCCAAGCTGCGCTTCGACATCCCCCTGCTGGCGGAGCGATTGGAGGGAGCCACCCGCTGGGCGGCGCAGCAGCCCGAGTCTGCCCACCTGCCCATCGGCTACTTCGGCGCCAGCACCGGTTCCGCCGCCGCCCTGACCGCCGCCGCCCGCCAGCCCGACCGCATCCGCGCCATCGTCTCCCGTGGCGGCCGCCCCGACCTGGCCAAGGAGCATCTGGCCGGCGTCCGGGCGCCCACGATCTTCATCGTTGGCGGCGAGGACCTGCTCGTGGTCAACTTCAACCAAGCGGCGCGTTCCCGTATGACGGCGACGTCGCACCTGGAGATAATACCGGGGGCGGGGCACCTGTTCGAGGAACCCGGCGCCATGCAGCGGGTCTCGCAGTTGGCGCGAGACTGGTTCCTTCGCTACCTCGCCCGAGACAACAACGCGACCTAGACGAACCCGTCGAGGCGGAGGACATCGTTGAGCCACGGGCACCAGCACACGCACGAGCACGGGCACGGCCCGGCCGACAGTGCCGACAGCCGCCGCCGGCTGCTTATCGCCCTCTCCTTCACCGGCACCATCTTCCTGGCCGAACTGATCGGCGGCCTCGTCACCGGCAGCCTGGCGCTGCTCTCCGATGCCGCCCACATGTTCCTCGACGTCCTCGCCCTGGCCATGAGCTATGCCGCCATCCGCATCGCCGGTTTGCCCGCTGACGAGCGGCACTCCTTCGGCTTCCACCGTGTCCAGGTGTTGGCCGCCCTGGCCAACGCCGTTACGCTAGTGGTGGTCGCCGTGGGCATCTTCCGGGAGGCCTGGCACCGCTTCTCCGAGCCGCCCGAGATCATGGCCGGGCCCATGCTGGTCATCGCCCTGATCGGCCTGGTCGCCAACGTGGCCTCCGCCTTGGTGCTGCACGGGCACGACGAAGAGGACATCAATGTGCGCGGGGCCTTCCTGCATGTCCTCGGCGACGGCCTGGCCTCGGTGGGCGTGCTTGTCGCCGCCGCCATCATAATGGTCACCGGCCGCACCGAAGTGGACGCCATCGTGAGCGTGCTCATCGGCCTCATAGTGGCCTACAGCTCCATCGGCCTCCTGCGCCGCTCCGTCCACATCCTTACCGAGGGTGTGCCGGAAGGAGTCTCGCTGGACGCCATTGCTGCCGCCATGGGCGCGGTACCCGGCGTCACCGACGTGCACGATCTGCACGTCTGGTCCCTCGGCCCCGGCTTCACTGCCCTCTCCTCACACGTGGTAGTCGAGGCCGCCACCCTCCCCGAGGTGCAGCAGATCATGGGCGAGTTGGGGCGAGTGCTGCACGACGACCACGGCATCGAGCACCGTACCATCCAGGTGGAGTGGGCCAACTGCGGCCAGGGGGAACTCACCTGCTACATCCCCGTCCTGCCCGGGAAATAGGTTAGCCACGGAGACACAGAGGCACAGAGGTGCCTGGATCTCTACGGCAGGTGCCCTTCTCCGTGTCTCCGTGCCTCTGTGGCCAATCTCCCTGCGTTGCCGGGCGCGGCGGCAAGCGCCATACTGAGCCCATGACTGACAAACCGACGATCCCCACTTGCCCCGACGCGTGCGGCGACCGCCAGTGCGACGGTTGCGCCGCCGAGCCGCCGTCCCTCGCCCGCTACCAGCACCTCAACTGCCTGGTGGCGACCGCCGAGGGCGAGTGGTGGGAGTGCGACTGCGGCCTGCCCCTGGATGAGCCCCCAGAGGCGCCTGCCACCGTAACCTGCGCCTGCGGGCAGGAGTGGCGCTTCGACCGCTGGCCGGTGGGCGGGGGCGGAGACCAGGCGGACACTACGGAGGTAGAGCCGCGCCGGGTATGACCCGCGATCCCGGGAGGAGAGTCCCATGGCGACAACGATGACGTCTCGCGAACGGATGCTCGCCGCGCTCCGCCGCCAGGACGTGGACTACGTCCCTTGCTGCCCCGCCTTCAGCCCTTCCCTGGTGGGCCCGCAGTACACCTGGAAGAGCCGCGCCGACAGCCTGGACCTGATCGTCAACGGACTCGGCCTCGACGCCTGCGTGCACTTCGCGCTGGAACCCTCCCGCCATCCCGAGGTGACCGCAAACGTGTGGCAGGAGTCGGTTGCCGGCGAACGCTGGCCCATCCTCCACAAGCGCTTCGACACCCCGGCCGGTCCCCTGACCGCCGCCATCCGCCTCACCGACGACATGCCGCAGCGCGAAGACGTCCTCATCTACGACGACTGGAACGTCTCCCGCTTCGTTGAGCCCTGGTTCAAGACGGACGACGATCTGGACCGCTTCCAGTACCTGCACCTGCCGCCGACCGACGCCGACATCGCCCGGGCGAAGGAGCGCTTCCTGGCGGCCAAGGCCCTCGCCGATCGCTACCAGGTCGTCACGTACGCCACCGTGGGCAAGGGCCTGTCCGGCACGCTGCAGCTTTGGGGCGGCACCCAGGCCATCCTGACTTCTGTCGACCGGCCCGACCTGATGGAGCGCTACCTGGAGATCGAGCACCGGTCCAACCTGCGCATGGCCGAGGTGCTGAGCGGCTGGGGCGTGGATGTGATGCGGCGCAACGGCTTCTACGAGACCACCGACCACTGGAGTCCGGCCCAACTGCGGCGCTTCGTCGTGCCTCAGATCAAGGAGGAGATAGAGGCCATGCGCTCGGGCGGGGCCGTCACCGCCTATACCGTGGAGACGGGCATCATGCCCATCCTGGACATCCTGGCCGACCTGGAC
>ENA-UOUL01002282-UOUL01002282.1-bioreactor-metagenome-genome-assembly--contig:-NODE-2282-length-22820-cov-4.458779_pt1 | contig 22820 bp, 18 predicted proteins | sample MGYA00249838_ERZ747220 | MGnify/ENA primary metagenome ERZ747220 (study PRJEB28778, sample SAMN05720191) | bioreactor metagenome | isolation source: Anaerobic biogas reactor | place: USA:Washington...
AGGACAGCGATGCCAAGAGCGTGTTCAGGTCGCTGAGCAGCCTGCGGTTCGACGACGTCAATACGCCCTCGGCGCTCGGCGAGCTGAGCTTTGACTATCTGTACGTCTGTCGCCTCCACGACTCTACCGAATACAGGTTCAGGATCGCTCGGAAGGATGGCAAGGCGTATCTGACGTGTGAGGCGGAGTTCACCGACAAGACCCCGGTCACCATGAAGCCGGGGCAGGTCGAGTCGGAAGAGGAGCTCAAGAAGAAAGAGGCCAAGCTCCAGGCCCAGGAGCGTGCCCAGCGATTCACGCTGCGACACCGGAGCTGGATTTACGAGATTCCGGAGTGGAAGGCCAACTACATGACGAAGCCACAGGCCGACTTGCTGGACGACAAGCCGGCCCCCGCCCCCGCCGAAACCACGGTGACGCCCGAAGGGGATGAGCCGTCGTCCCCGCCGGCCGAAGCGGCCGATCCTAACGTCGGATAGACTCCGTCTGGTGCATGGAGACTCATGAAGATCGACCGTCTGATACTTGGGGACTTCGAGACCAACTGCTACGTGGTCCGCACGGATGAATCAGCTCAGGACTGCGTCGTGATCGACACGGGGCTCGACAGCCGCGAAATGATGGCGTTTCTGGCCGAACACGGGCTGACGCCTGTGGCGGTGATCCTGACGCATGGACACGTCGATCACATCGCGGGCCTGGCGGCGCTGCGATCCGCATTCCCACAGGCAAAGGTCTACATCCACAAGTCGGACGCTCCCATGCTGACCGATTCTGAGGCCAATCTATCCGAGCTGGCCATGCAGCCCTTTACCACCGCCCCGGCCGATGTTCTGCTGGCCGACGGCGATACGATCGACGAGGCGGGCGTCGTTCTGAAGGTGCTCCACACCCCAGGGCACACACCGGGCGGGATCTGCCTCTACGCCGAGTCGGAAGGTGTTGTTTTTGCAGGAGATACGCTCTTCGCCGGCGGGGTGGGGCGGAGCGATTTCCCCGGCGGCGACCCCGAGCAGTTGCTCGAAGGCATCCGGTCCAAGCTCTTTGCCCTGCCCGATCGGACGGCGGTTTACCCGGGCCATGCCATGAGAACGACCATTGGCCGTGAAAAGGCCTCGAACCCGTTTCTTGCCTCGAATCCATGAAGAAAAAAGTGGAGATCGGCCTCCGATCCCGTTATACTGACATTATCGGCACCATCGAGTCTCCGGTGGGGCTCTTCGTTGCGTCCGGCAGGAAGGCTGTGCGATGACGGTGAGTCTTCATCCCCATGCACGCGACCGCCTGGCCGAGCGGGGCGCCACCGAGGAAGAGGTGAAACTGGCGGTGGAAGCCGGAGAGCAGTTCGATGCGAAATTCGGGCGCATCGGTTTTCGCCGGAATGTGCCATTCAAGAAACGCTGGAGGGGCAAACGGTATGCTACCAAGCAGATCGAAGCCTATGCGATTCGGCGGTATGATGGCTGGTTGGTCATTTCGGTAGTAACGAGGTACTTCTGATGGATTGGAAAGGTCCGGCGGAATGAAGTTTACGTACGATCCCCGCTACAACGTCGGCTATATCCGTTTCAAGAACAAGAAAGCGGATGCCGAGTCCATCAAACTCAGTGAGGAACTGGTGATCGACCTGGCGCCGGACGGAACGGTATACGGCATTGAGTTGCTCAATGCCAACGATCAGATGCAACGCGACGATACCGGACAGTTCGCCGTGATCAACGAGGAGACCGGCGAGGAGACCAAATTCGCGCTGCAACTGAAGAAGGCCAGGCGCAAGTCACGAACGGCGTCTGCAGCCCGCTCCAAGCGTCGTCCGCCCGGGTCATAGACCGGATGTCTACAGGCCAGAGTGGCGTTTCTGCTCCGGCTCATCCGCATGCCGGGGAGTGTTGCGTGCCCGTATGAACGGGCGCAACCGGCCCCCACATCGCGCTGCCCTGACGAGATTGAGGTCTTCTCCAGGCACTTTTCCCTAACAAGGGCAATCGCGTCCCTTCTTTCTGGTGGATATTTGGGTTGGTTTGCGCTTGCTTTTCTCTGGTATTTAGGGTAAAATCCAGGCTTGGGGTGTGTAGTGCGGCCGAGTTGTGCGCGCGATGGCATGCAAGTCGGCGGCACGAAACCACAAGCGCCGCGGGGAACCGGATGACCGCGAGAACTTCTTCTTTGCCCAAGACTTAGGGACGGGCGAGGGTGGGACAGTGAGGTTCAGAGAGGAGTCGGGATGAAGGGTTCGAGCGGATCGCGCCGGGCGGGTGCTCTGGTCCTTGGTGCTGCCGTTTGTCTTTTGGCTTCGGCGGCCCTGGGACAGAGTCTCAATGTGACAAGCGGCGTTCCGATCAGTGGCATTTCCGGGGCGGTGGGAAGCGAGCAGTTCTTCGCCATCGTCGTTCCCGAGGGGCAGGATGACCTCGTCATTCGTATTTCGGGTGGTTCGGGCGATTGTGACCTCTACGTGCGCAAGGATGCGGAACCCACGGCCACGGCCTATGATTATCGGCCGTATAAATGGGGCAGCGAAGAGAGCGTCACCATTGAAAGTCCCCAGGCGGGAACTTGGTATGTCATGCTCCAGGGGTTTACCGACTACGCCGGCCTGACGCTGGAGATGACCTATTCGTCCAGTGCGGTGGCGATCCCGCTGGCCAGCGGTACCGCCATGCCGGGCCTCTTCGGAGCGGCCGACAGCGAGCAGTTCTACCAGATCACGGTCCTGGCCGATCCGTCCACGCTGGAGATCGGCATCTCCGGTGGGACCGGCGACTGCGATCTCTACGTCAGACAGGGCGCCCTGCCGACGACGACTGACTACGACTATCGACCGTTTCTCGTGGGCAACAATGAATCGGTCATCATCAACGATTGCACCCCTGGCATCTGGTATATCATGCTCAAGGGCTACCGAGCCTATACAGATGTTACGCTGCTGTCTGTCGCGTCGCACACGCCGGAGAGCCGATTGGCACACGCGGCCGTCAAAATCGCCGGACAGGGGAGCCTGCGAATGGGCGGTTGGTATCCGTATATCTATCCGTCCGAGGCCGGGATTGCCACCGGGCTCTGGCCCGACGTGGTTGCCGAAGGGGTTGTCGGCGGAGAGGCCGATGATGACTCCGCCAGCCATCAGATGCAGTGGATGCTTGACTACGTTCCGGGCTTCCAGACAACTGTAACCGCCGATTTCGCTGTCAGCCTGGATTTGTCCGCCGGCAAGATCGGCGATGCGGCTTGCGCTGAGTATTGGATCAAGCTCGAATTGCTCAGTTGGTGCGGGACTCTGATCGATTCGGACATGGCTCATCCTGAACCGAGAGTTGTTGCCGACGGGGCCGCTTGTACGGAGCCCATAACAGTCTCCCTGAGCGTGAAGACGCCCGACCACATCATCGACGGTGTGAACAACTCGCTCGTTCGCCTGACCGCGTACGCCCAGGCGGAGGCCTTCACGGCGGACCCGCCGAACGATGAGCCGGTTGACGGTGTGTTTGCTCTGATCAGTGGCGTGCCCCTGGGCGGACTGTCGGGCGCCGTCGCCAGCGAGATATACTACAAGATCGAGGTGCCTGCCAAGCAGAGCCGGCTGGAGATCGCCACCTGGGGCGGTGAGGGGGATGTCGATCTGTACATTCGCCGAGGCGCCAAGCCGACCCTCAAGACGTGGGACTACCGCCCGCACCTGGTCGGCAACAATGAGACGGTTACGATCAACAATCCCAAGGCCGGGACCTATTACATCATGCTTAAAGGCAGCCAGGAGTACTCCGGAATGACGATGCGGGCCCTGCTTGGAGCATCGAAGTAGGGGGGCCATAAGCAGCAGGTCCGCTTCGATGTCCCGTGCGGTCCGTCCGGCGATTCGGCAGGTCACGGGGTGCTGTAGTATTCCGGACGACCGTCGTCGCTGTCGTACCGCATGTCTTCCTCATGATCGGCGTCGATGCGGATCCGTTCGATCCGTTCGGCCCGTCGGGTGTTGCTGTCGATCGTGACCACGATCCCATTGATGCGGACGTCTCCCGTGGCGATCTCGAACGGCGCCGGCATCTGCGTACGGAACGACTTCAGAACGCTGTCGCTCCTGCGTCCGAGCACGGAATCGTGCGCGCCGGTCATGCCGACGTCACTGATGTAGGCCATACCCTTGGGCAGCACCCGCTCATCGGCGGTGACGACATGGGTGTGCGTCCCAAAGCAGCAACTCGCGCGGCCGTCGAGGTGATAGCCCATCGCAATCTTCTCGCTGGAGGCCTCGGCGTGGAAGTCCACTACGATCAGGTCCGCCTCCTTCTGAAGCCTCGGGATCCATTTGTCGGCGGCGGCATAGGGGCAGTCGGCCGGCTTCATGAACAGCCGGCCAATCAGCGTCAGAACCCCCACCACGGGGCCCTTGCCCGTCTTGTACAGCGCGGTGCCCCGGCCGGCGGCGTGTTCGGAGAAGTTCGCCGGCCGGCAGATGTTGTTCGTCCGTTCCAGGGTCTCGATGATGTCGCGCTTGCGGAACGCATGGTCGCCAAGAGTGATCAGATTCACGCCATATCGCAGCAGCTTGTCGTAGATCTGGGGCGTGAGGCCCGATCCGCCGGCGGCGTTCTCGGCGTTGGCGATCACACAGTCGATGGATTGCTCGCGCACGAAGGCTTTGAGCTTGTCGGCCAGGACCCGCCGGCCCGGGCGGCCCACGATATCCCCGATGCACAGTACGTTCAGTCTCATCGTTTCCTTTCGGCGACGGCCTGGGCCTTGGCCCGTATCATCGCTTACCTGGCGTATTCGATGCAGCGGACTTCCCGCAACAGCGTGATCTGGATTTCGCCGGGATAGGTCATCTCATCCTCGACTTTTTTGGCAATGTCTCGGGCGACCTTCATCGCCGCCTCGTCGTCGACCTGGTCGGCGTTGGCGATGACACGAATCTCGCGTCCGGCCTGAATCGCATAGGCGGTTTCCACGCCCTTGAAGCCCGTGGCGATCTCCTCGAGCTTCTCGAGCCTCTTGATGTAGCGTTCGAGGGTTTCCCTTCGGGCGCCTGGGCGCGAGGCGCTGATCGCATCGGCCGCCGCGACGAGCGGGGTGTAGGGATTGTCCGGCGGTATGTCGCCGTGGTGGCCTGCCACCGCGTTGAGGATGATCGGCGATTCGTTGAACCGCTTGAGGTAGTTGGTTCCGATCACCGGGTGGCTGCCCTCGACGTCGTGGTCGATGGCCTTGCCGATGTCGTGGAGCAAGCCGGCCCGGCGGGCGATCGAGCCGTCCAGACCCAGCTCGTCGGCCATGACCTGGCTGAGGAAGGCGACCTCCACGCTGTGGCGAAGGACGTTCTGGCCATAGCTGGTGCGGTAGGCCAGGGCGCCGAGGAGGCTGATAATCTTGTTGGAAAGACCTCTGACGTTGGTTTCGACCGCCGCGTCTTTGCCGAGTTGGAGGACCTTGGCGTTGACGTCGTTTCGGGTCTGGGCCACCAGTTCTTCGATGCGGGACGGGTGAATCCGGCCGTCCTGGATCAGCCGCTCCATCGACAGGCGGGCCACCTCACGCCGGACGGGATTGAACCCGCTGACGACGACCATGCCGGGGGTGTCATCGACGATCACGTCCACGCCGGTGGCCTTCTCGAAGGCCCGGATATTGCGGCCTTCACGACCGATGATCCGGCCCTTCATGTCGTCGTTGGGAATGTCCACCGTCGATACCGTTACCTCGCAGGTCTGCTCGGCCGCATAGCGCTGGATTGCCGTGCTGAGCACCTCGCGGCTCTTGACGTCGGCCAGTTCCTGGGCCTCCTCGACCTTCCGCTGGATCAGCGACGACATCTCGTGCTCGCACTCGTCCTCCAGACGCTTGAGCAGTAGGGTGCGGGCCTCCTCAACGTCCATCGCGGTGATTTTGAGCAACTGGTTCTTCTGCTGGGCGATCAGGACCGAAAGCTGTTTGTCCTTCAGTTCCGTGTTGCGGAGCCTCCGCTCGACGTCCTGTTCCTGCTTCTTGAGCGTCTGTTCCTGTTTCTGGAGCAGGTCTGTCTGGCGATCCAGGGCGTCTTCCCGTTTGGAAAGCCGCACCTCGTTTTCCCGCAACTCGGCCCGAATCTGGTTGGCCTCGGCAGTGAACTGCTCCTTCTTCTTGATGGCCTCAGCCGCCGCCTCGATCTGGGCGGATTTGATGATGTTTTCCGCCTCGCGTTTTGCTCCGTCGATTTGCCTCTGAAGGTCCTCCGCGATAGTCCGGGCCCGGGTTCGGGCGAGCATCTGCTGGACGATGAAGGCCAGACAAACGCCCAGAATGAAGGTGACGAGACTTGCGATGCCGGCCCCGATAGTGGATATCTGCATCAATAAGGCGTCCATATTCCGTACCTTTCCACACCACAGTGTCAGTTGATAACGCTCACTGCGGACGGAATACAGGCCGATGGCAGGGAAGCTCCAAAGAAACGACAGCGAAGCACGAAACCTTGTCGATTGAGGCAGACAATCAGCGGCTTAGACGAGAATCACTCGCGGATCCGGAGTCCTCGGGCGTTGCAGAAGCCTCAAGGCCCGATTATTCGCTGACGCTGTCCTCAAATCTCTCACTCCCTCGCTGAAACGCGATTGACGGCTGCGAGTCGATTTCGTTTCACTGGAAATCCACGCCCGATCGCCGCATTCGACCCGATGAAACCGAGTGGGTTTCCATCGGAACGCGACAGCCCAAGCGTGTCTTTGCAACTTGAACCACCGTTTGAAACGGGCCTCGAAACACCCGTCTCATGTACTGTCATGCAGCGGGGTCAATCCACGCTGCAGGAACGCGGGGCAATCCACGGCCCCATTCGTCCACAGTTTCTAACATGATCGTCCAAGTTAGGGAGTCATTAAACCCCCGTCAAGAAAAAAAGCTCCGAAATCGTCAGTGCAGTGACGCTTGTGGGTTCACCGCCCGGTGAAAGGGTCTTTCGCTTTGGATTATAGGACGGCTTTCCCGGTGCGGTCGCAAGAGCCACAGGGGGCTACGGGGCGGCCAGTTCCCGGATGACGATGTCTTTGAACCGTATCCTGAGCCGGTCGGCCTTGTGGATCTGAAGGGCGATGTGGCCTTTGAGGCCCACGTCGTGCCCCTGGTGGACGGAATCGTCAAGGATCCCGGAGCCATCGCAGTCGGTCACGATGACGCCGTTGAGCAGGACGATGATGCGCGGGCCGACGGCCCGGATCTCCAGTGTGTTCCAGCCCGGTCCTTCGTCGGCATAGTAGAAGACCAGATCGGGGTTCGCCATGGTCGGGTTCACCCATTGCCCCTGGGGTCTGTCGGGGTAAAGCCAGCGCCCGACGCCTCGGGTCTCGTCCCAGATCATCCCCGTCCGCCAGGGACCCGGAGGATGGATGTCGATCTGGGGGCCGTCCAGCCATCCCGCTTCATCATCGTACCGGCTGCGGATCTGGATGCCGCTGTTGCCCGGGCTGTCGCGGTACGCCTGGAACCGCAGACGCAGGGCGAAGTCCGCATACTCGCGGTCGGTTACCAGCCAGACGTAATCGTGCCCTTCATGGTCCATCGAGTCCGCCAGGAGGGACCCGTCATCGACCTTCCAGAACTCATTGTCGCGATCGGCGGGCCTGCATTTGACGGTCCAGCCTGTCAGGTCCGTGCCGTTGAAGAGCGGTTCCCAGGTCCCTGCGGTCGTACCCACGCCCCCGCAACCCGACAATACGGGGATGGCCGCCAGCAGAAGAACTGACAAGACTTCTTTTAGGGGATACCAGTTGCTGATTCGGTGGCTCATGGTGTTCTGCTCCTTTGCATTGCCGTGTCGATCCGGATGAGGTCTCCTATCGTACGAGAGAACGCGTGCTGCGACAAGTGCCCTGGCGCCAGATGCCGGTCGATGTGCCGATGCCGCGATTGTCTTCAGCCCGGCTGGGATGGCCCCTGCGGCGCAAACGGCCTCAAGTTTTCTGAAAAATCGCTATAAAGCGGCGTGCTGTGGATTATAATACGGAGCTTGGATGACTTTGTGATCGGGATTGAGCTGCTACGGGATTCTTGAGGAGTCTATATGTCAGGCCATTCACACTGGGCGGGTATCAAGCACAAGAAGGCCGCGAACGATGCCAAACGCGGCAAGATGTGGAGCAAAATTGCCAGAATGATCATCGTGGCGGCCAAGAACGGCGGGGGCGACCCGGCGGCGAATCTGACGCTGCGCTACGCCGTCGACAAGGCCAAGGCCGCCAATATGCCCAAGGATACGATCGAAAAAGCCATCAAGAAGGGCACGGGAGACCTCGGCGGCGTGCATTACGAGGAGGTTCTTTATGAGGGCTATGGCCCCAGCGGCGTGGCGGTGATGGTCGAGGCGCTCACGGACAACCGCAACCGCACCGGTCCCGAGATCAAGCGCATCTTCGAGAAGCACGGCGGCTCGCTCGGCACCACCGGATGCGTCAACTGGATGTTCGGCAAGAAGGGGCTGATTACCGTCGGGACGTCCAACGCCCAGGAAGACGATCTGCTCGAAGTGGCGCTGGGGGCCGGGGCCGACGACATGGAGAATACCGGAGAGGTGTTCGAGATCACGTGCGACCCGGGCGCCTACGATGAGCTGAAAAAGGCACTGGAGACCAAGGGCATCGAGATCGAGGTGGCGGAGATCTCAATGGTGCCGCAGAACACCGTCGCGATTGAGGAAGAGGCGGTGGCCAAGAGGATCATTTCGCTGATGGAGGCGTTCGACGATCACGACGATGTTCAGAACGCGTACGCGAATTTCGACATTCCCGACGACGTGATCGCCAAGTTCTCCTGACGGTCGGGTCAGCGTTACATCACCTGCTGAGTTCCTTGATGCGCCGCCGGGCCAGTTCGTAGTCCTCCTGCCCGAGCCGGCTGACCACCTCTGTCTGTTCCGGGTACATCTGCCGGAACTGCCTGCGGAACGCCTCCTCGATCTCGACTGCTTGGCGGTAGTGCCGGCGGGCGGCATCGTCATCGCCGAGTCGCTCGGCGGTTTGTGCGAGACGCAATTGCAGTCGTCCCGAACCGGGATATCGTTCGGCGGCTTCGAGATACCGCGCAAACGCCTGGTCGTGGTGTCCCATGAGCCGTGCGACGTCGCCGGCCCTTTCATGGTTCTTGCAGTCGGCCGGATCGCGTTCGATAGCTGTGCGGAAGCTGTCGGCGGCCTTTTCCAGAAGCGGGGACTGTCCGACGGAGACATGTTCGGCCCGTTGCAGGTACAGGCGTCCGTTGAGACTCGACGCGGCCGGAGACAACGGATCGGCGGCTGCGGCCGCCTCGAGAAGGGCATGGGCTCGATCGAAGTATCCTCGGGCGGCGGCCTGACGGCCCTGATGGGTCAGCACGGTCATGGCGTATACGGGACGCCAGATGAAGCAAACGTATGCGAGCACGAGCAGAAGGGCCCCGGCCAGTGTGATCGCCTTGAGTGCGACAGTGGGAGGCAGGGTGATACAGCGGGAGGGCTGCCGGTGATGACCGATTGCGATGATGCAGGCCATCATGGCCCACAGGGTCATCCAGATGCCGGGCTCGAAGAGGGCGAAGTCCACGAGATTGTGTACGAGGACGCCGACGACGGCGCAGCCCAACGCTGCACAGGCGGGGGCCCCATAGGGGTGGGCCGGCTCTGCGTTTCTACGAAGCAGCGGCGCCGCGAGGAGGAAGAAGCCGATGAGAAACGCGGCCACCGGTGCGCCGTAGAGTGCGATGATTTCGTAGAGGACCACCTCGAAATCACCTGTCCATGAGGCAGGGATCAGGAAGGGTCTGAACAACAACAGCGACGCGGCCACGACCCCCAGCGTCGCGACGGCAAGCGACTTCGCCTTTGCCTGGCATTCGCCTGACGCCGGCTCCGAAGCGGCACCGGCGGCCGCGCGCCAAAGGGGGACCACGATCATGGCCAGAAAACCCAGCAGGCCGAGGGGCCCGTACTGGGCCAGCAGACTCAGCGGGAGACTATGCGGGTCGGATACCGACTCAGGCGCCGATGCCGGCTTGTATCGCGTGTAGTTCTGTGCGTAGTTGCCGGGGCCGACCCCTGTGAGGGGACGATCGGCGATCATCTGGGCCGTGGCGTGCCAGTATTGCCAGCGGACCAGCATGGAGTTGCCCCCCGGCAATCGTCCGTGCTTGAGGCCGTATGAGACCGCCACGCATCCCACCGCCAGCGAGCCCATCAGCAGAACCGCCGCCGAGACAGTCCATACGACCCTGCGGTGCTCTGCAAACCGCCTGCGCAGGAGAAGGATCATGGCATACAAGGCCGCCGCAATGATAAACGCCAGGATGCCTCCCTTGCTCCGCGTCAGAACTAGGCCGGCGACGATGATCGCCACGGCAACGATCGGACACCACCGCGACAGCCGTCGCGATCGTTGATCGGGATTCGTTTGGTGGTGATGCCGCAGCAAGGCCAGGGCGGCGAAGGCGGCGAGCATTGCAAAGGAAGCGGCTGAGTTGCCGGTCGTGAAGAACCCGCGCACGCCCTGGCCATACAGCCGGTGTTTGAACAGGAAGTGCTGGAAGGTGCCCGGCTCGATGCCGAGAGGCCCCAACAGGGTCTCGGGGGCGTTGGCATACTGCTCGATCATGATCCTATTGCTGACGAGGAACTGCTCGGCGCACTGATATGCGCACGCCACGGCCAAGGCCGCGACCGTCAAGAGCACCGCCTGGATTCTGGACGGGCGATCGAGAAGTTGGACCAGCAGCACCGCCGCCAGGATTGGCCCGGTGAGAGTGACGATGCTGTTGATTGCCATGCGTTTTTCGCCGGCGGTGATCGCGGAGATGACACCACCGAGGAGAAACAGCATCAGGCCGACTTCCATGCCGGTGACGCGATACGTCATCTGGCCCCGCCACAGGCCGCTGAGAAGCCAGAGAACCAGAGCCAGGCTCAGCAATCCGGAGAGCGTGAGGCTGTAGATCGTGTCGGACAAACTGCCGGGCAACGTGAAGGTCTGGATGAGAGGTCCTTCCGTGTAGGTCGTCCGAAGGGCGAGAATGCCGAGGCAAACGAACAGCAGCACCTGTTCGATGACACCGGCAAAGGTGCCTTCGGCCACGTTCAGACTGGCTGGTCGATGCGTCGCATTCTTCATAGGGTGGCCCGGACATCTTCGGAGGGACTATCTTTCCGCGCGACGACGCGGACTTCATAGGCCGGTCGGGCCATGTGCACCGCCCGTCGGATCCATCGATACCCCCACTCGCCCAGCCCGGTCCTCGCCGCCCAGACGGCGGCGAAGCGATCGTATCCGAAACGTCCGATTCCGGCCCGCAGAATGTCAAAGCCGGCGTCGGCCGTAAGGTTCCCCAAGGTCTGGACGTTCCACGAATAGAGATGATGGTTGGGTTCGTCTGCGTCGTAGCGACGGTATCGCCGTTCCCGCTCGTAGGGCACGAACAGCAGCAGCTTGCCGCCGGATCGAAGCAATCGGGCGATTTCGGCGATGACTCGGGGAGGCTGCGGAGTGTGTTCGATGGTATGGTGACAGACGCAGACATCGACTGTACCGTCGGCGAGGGCGGCGGTGTCGGCGATGAATTCGATCCCATGCCGGCCGAGGATTGGCTGTACGTGATCGGCCAGGTCGAACCCCAAGCGTCTGCCGCAGCGCAAGCGGGCGAGGTTCCAGCCGGTGCCCACGCCGTACTCGAGGACGACGTCGCCGTCGGCGACCTCGGGCTGTATCTTGCGGGCCCTCAGCGAAGCGACCCAGGGATAGGCGCACTCGGGGATCATGCGTTTACTCTGGTGGTAGTCCCTGCCTCGCTCCTGGCGATAGCGTTGCTCCACCTTCTCATCGAAGTTCATTGTCATTGGGTGTATCTCCCGGCCACCGCGCCTGGCCGATACCATGGAGGACGCCGCCGCGGCGTGCCGAAGGATCGTACCAGATCGGCGCGCCTGTGCATAGCGTCCCGCGCGCAGAGGCCGTCAGATTTCCCGTTCTCGGCGGGTGCTTTCGAAGATGGCGATGATGGCCAGAATCAGGAACGTCTGGAGCACGATCAGGGCCGCGCCGACGAGGTTGACCTGGTAGAGAAACGTCGCCCCCAGGCCGCAGCAAAGTGTGGCCAGATAGAGCATCAGCACTGTCTGCATGTCGGTCAGGCCGCCTCGCCGCAGGCGGTGCGAGAAATGCTGCGTGTCGCCGACGAACGGGCTCTTGCCCTGGCGCAGACGCAGCAGGGTCACGCTGGTCAGGTCGTAGAGCGGCACCGCCATCACCACCAGCGGCATCAGGACGGGATACCACGGCCCACTCTGGTCTTGCTGGTAGTAGGTTGTGCGCAGCGTCAGCAGGGCGACGAAGAAACCCACGACGAGGGAGCCGGCATCGCCCATAAAGATCGAGGCCGGGGGGAAGTTGAACAGAAGGAAGCCCAGAAGGGTTCCGATGAAGACGATGGCCAGGCCGCCCACAAAGACCTGCCCGTTGAAGGCGGCCGCGACGAACAGGATGGCGGTGGCGATCGCGGCGATGCCGGCCGAGGCCCCATCCATGTTGTCCAGGAAGTTGAAGGAGTTGACGATCACCACGATCCACAGGGCGGACATCGCCGATGTGACGATTCGGTTGTGGATGAAGAATTCAACGCGGATGTCTGCGATCGTTGCGGCCAGAAACGCCACCAGGCACTGCACGCCCAGTTTGATGAAGGGGCCGAGGGCGCGCTTGTCGTCCCAAAGGCCGACCACGAACAGGATCGCCGCACAGATCAGTACGACCGCCAGTTCGTCGCATCGCCGCAGGAAATCGGCCGGCACGATATTCAGACGGTCTATCGGCCATCCCAGGTGACCGGGGGCGACCAGGAAGCGGACGGCGCCGACCGCACCGAGGATGAAGATCGTCAGCGTCCCGAAGATGGCGATGCCGCCGCCGAGAGGTACAACGGTTCGATGGTAGCGATCCGCCTGAGGATGGGCCAGAAGCCCCAGGGGTGGCGCCAGTCTCTTGGCGCCGGCGGTCAGCAGAGCCGAGCAGATACACGCACTGACGAGCAGGGCAATGGCCGATAGAATCAGCATGGTTTCCTCAAAGCGGCCCGTCCGACGGGCGCGGCGACCTCATTCCTCATGCCTCTGTGACCTCCGCTGCTGCAAGAGCCGGATTCGCACTTCACTGAAGAAGTCGAAGTACACCTGCTGGCGGTAGTCCGGATAGGTGTATGGTAGGGGACACCAGACGCCCCTGTCAAAAACAAGTGTGACCTCGGCATACATTTTGTGGCCGATGTAGACGCGGTGCGAGTAGTTCTTCGTCGTGGCCAGGACGAGCTTGGACGGCTCGATGATCCCCGGATCGAGGTTGACCGGACGCGGAAAGGGGCCCGCCAGCGTGGCGGCCAGTTCCTGCTCGATCCGGTTCGTCCGATGCTTCATCGAGGCCAATGCTCCGGGATCGGCCAGTTCCGCAAGACAGATGAACTGCCGGACAATGGCCGGGCCCGTCTGCTCCCGGTAGTAGTCGGTTTTCTCGAATGGCCAGATGTCACTGACGAGGTCCAGCGGACCGAATGCGGATGTGAGGGCCTGCCGCGCTGCCGTCAGGCTGCGGTCGTCGGACGCGAGGATGCCGATGATGATCTTGACTGGATTGGGCTCCTTGAGTTCCCACATAGGATACGGCGATCACCCCGTCTCACCGGCTGTGTCCCGGTTGGGTACCCTCATCGTCCAGGCTCATGTCGGACGCGGCCGGGTCGGCATTTGTTGCCAGGGTCCTCATCTGCAGCTCGCTCTTCGGGGCCTCATAGACATCCGCAGTTGCACCGTACCGCTTGATTGTCTCGGCCCGTATTTCGTCCATGATGACAGCAAGGTGCTTTGTCGGATCGATCCGATTACGGCGCGTCTTCGGATCGGGGTAGGCTTTGCGCAGGATCGCCCCCTTCTCCCATTCTCTTGGTTGGATCTCGACGTGCACGCGCATGCGGTGTTTGTCCATTGCGTTGAGAGTGGGAACCGGACAGAGCCAGGGCTCGCCATCGGGGCAGTCGGCCATGCCCGGCACAAGCCACGGCGTGATCGAGCCGGTGTCGAACCCAATGTCCAGATGCCTCTTGACCATCGTCACGATGACGAATCCACCTGTGAACCACAGACCGCGGACGGCTTCCCCCGCCTGACGCGCCACCTGTCGGGGCCGGCCTCCGAGACTCCGGATCGTCTGATCCAAGTACAGAGTCACCGCCTCCTCGTACTCGCGCTGCCGATCGCGCAGCGCCAGGGCGGCGATGTAGCTGCCCATCGCATTGGAGTAGTTGTCTTCCCACGAGAAGGCCGAGTGGTATTCCGGATAGACGCCGGCCCCTTTGAATCCGTGCCACGTGAGGATCTCATGCCAGACGCTGGCCGTATAGGCGAGGTAGGCCGCCAGATCGATCGCCGCCTCGCGTGCGATGGCGTTACGGCTTTCCGCCGGAAGATACTCCCAGCCGGGCGGGTAGTCGATCTCGACGTGGTAGCGAGACGGCTCCCACATCTTGTATGACATCTGCGTTTCGTTCTTCAGCATCATCTCGCGCAAGTGATAGGCGAGATAGGCCGTCCAGTCGGCAACCTTGCGCAGATGCGTGACGTCCACGTGTCCGCCGCGACAGGTGTAGACGATGCCGTTGCCTTCCCACAACGTGAATCTGATCGAGTGCCGGCCCAGGTCGTCCGAATCCAAATACCGCGTGCCCATTGTCGGACTGGGCAGACAGGCGATGCGGCCGCGCGGAGGGCGACGAGCCTGCCGGGCACTGAGAAACTCGGCCTCGACCGGATAGGCCGCGCAGAGTACAGCCAGCAGGCAAATCAGAGTTTTTCGCGGAAGATCGACGCGAATCATACAGCTTTCTCTACATCGACGAGAACAACTCAAATCGGGCACAATGCATCCTATTATTTTACCACATTTGCCCTGCATCTGCAAAACCCGAGGCGGATTCATGGTGTCCGCCGTTTGCTGCAATGACCGATGGAAGTGATTCGGGGCCGCCCTCGACGGACGGCCCCTTCGTGTGTGTGGCGTCGTGTGGTGTGTCCGGAGCACCTACACGTCGCAGATACGCGCCGCGTAGGTCAGCGCCGCCAGCGGATCGCCTTTCGGAACGAACTCATGGGCGACGTACCCGGTGAATCCGGTCTCGGCGATGGCCCGCAGGATCGCCGGGTAGTACAGTTCCTGCGTCTCGTCGATCTCGTTGCGTCCAGGATTGCCGCCAGTGTGGTAATGTCCGATATAATCGGCATTCTCGCGGATCGTGCGAATGATGTCGCCTTCCATGATCTGGGCGTGGTAGATATCGTAGAGGATCTTGACGCGATCGGAGCCGACGCGTTTGCAGACCTCGACGGCCCACGCCATGTTGTCGAACATGTAATCCTTGTGGTTGACCTTGCTGTTGAGGTACTCCAGGACGATGGTGATCTTCTTCTGCTCGGCGTAGCCGGCGATCTTCTTGAGCGCTTCGACTGCGTTTTCCACCCCGACGTCGTCGGGAATCCCGCGACGATTGCCCGAGAAGCTGATCACGTTGGGAAAGCCGGCGGCGGCGGTCGCGTCGATGGTCTCCCGCAGTTTGGCCAGGCACGTCTCGTGATATTTTTTGTCCGCCAGGCCGTCCGTCAGGGAGTGGCTGTTGACCAGCGAGCAGATCAGGCCGTGCTTCTTGACCGTTTCGAACTCGCCGGGGCCGAGCAGGTCGATGGCCTTGAGGCCGAGGCGTTTGGAGACCTCGCACAACTCGTCCAGCGACCATTTGCCGAAGCACCAGCGGCTGACGGACTGCCTGATCCGGCCCTTCGTGGCCACGTGCTCGACTTTGCTCATCTCGATGGCACTGGTCTTGCCTGTCAGATGAGCGGCGACGGCGCCGGCCGCCAGCAGGCTGGTCTTATGCATGAGACTCCTTCGAGAAAGGCTGTTCTGGTCCATGAGGCTTCTCCTGTTCTGTGTCGTTTGCCGTGATCCGGATCGCGATGAACGACGGTCACGCATCCAGTTGTTTCCTGAGCGATTCCACGAGTTCGACGACGGATTGGCATGCCTGTGCGATCGGCGTCTTGCGGCTTTCGGTTTCGGACCGCAGCTTCACCTCGACGTTGCCCTCGACGACGGATTTCTTGCCGACCGTGACACGGATCGGGATGCCGATCAGGTCGGCGTCTTTGAACTTGACGCCGCCGCGCAGGTCGCGGTCGTCGATCAGGACGTCGATGCCGGCGGCCTTCAGTTCCGTGTAAATCCTCTCGGCGGCCTCGGAGACGGCCGGATCGTCCTGATTGACCGGCGTGATCAGCACCTCGAACGGCGCGATCGAGATCGGCCAGACGATCCCGTTCTCGTCGTGGTACAGTTCGATCGCCGAGGCCATGATCCGATTGATCCCAATGCCGTAGCAGCCCATCAGGCAGGGCTGTTCGACCCCGTTTTCGTCGAGGAAGGTGGCCCCGAGCTTCCGGCTGTACTTGGTCCCGAGCTTGAAGACCTGTCCGACTTCGATGCCTCGCTTGAAGAGCAGGGGCTTGCCTTGGTAGGTGTCGCCCTGGACCGCGTTGCGGATGTCGGCCACCACGACGCTGTCCCCGTCGAGCGGGAAGTCCCGACCCGGCACGACGTTCTTCGTATGGTAGTCGCTTCTGTTGGCGCCGGCGACGCCGACGGCCATCGCTGCGACTGCGTGATCGACGATCAGCTTCGCGACGCGTCCGGCCAGACCGACCGGCCCGGCGAATCCCACCTTGGCGCCGGTGACCTTCTGGATCGTCGCTTCGTCCGCCAGTTCCGAATGCGCGCCGCCGAGCACCTGTGTGAGCTTCTCGGCGTTCACATCGTGGTCGCCCCGGACGAGGGCCGCCACGGCCTCGTCGCCGACGGAGTAGATCAGCGTCTTGATCATCGCGGCTGGCCTTGTCTTGAGGAAGTCGCAGACCGCCTCGATCGTCCCGACGTGGGGCGTGTGGACGTCTTGGGGGGCCGGGGTGTTCGGGTCGGCCGGCTGCTTCGGCAGCGGATCGACGGCGGCTTTCTCCAGGTTGGCGGCGTAGGAGCCGTCTTCCGTGTAGACGGTGGTGTCCTCGCCCGAAGCGCAGGGGACGGTGAACTGGTGCGAGCCGGAGCCGCCCATCTCGCCCGTCTCGGCCTCGACGATCACGTACTCGACGCCGCAACGCTTGAAGACGCGACAGTAGGCGTCGTACATCGCCATATACGACTTGTGCAGGCTCTCGGGGTTGGCGTCGAAGCTGTACGCGTCTTTCATCATGAATTCGCGCGACCGCAGCACGCCGAACCGCGGGCGAAATTCGTCGCGGAACTTCGGACTGATCTGATAGAGGTTGATCGGCAGTTGCTTGTACGAGTTGATCTCGTGCGACGCGTGGAAGGTGAACACCTCCTCGGCCGTTGGGCCCAGCACGTTCCAGCGGCCGTGGCGGTCCTGAAGACGGCACATCGTCTCGCCATAATCGGCGTCCCGGCCGGTCTGCTGCCACAGCTCGCGAGGTTGCAGGCACGGCACCAGGATCTCCTGGGCCCCGGCGCGGTCCATCTCCTCGCGGACGATCTCAATGATCTTCTTCAAAGTCCGCCACCCCAGCGGCAGGTATGTGTACGTCCCGCTGGCGACCTTGCGAATCAGGCCGGCTCGGATCATCAATTGGTGGCTGGGGATCTCCGCATCGGCCGGCACTTCTTTGACCGTCGGGATCAGCATCTGGCTGCTTCTCATCTACGACGCCTCAAACACGCACAATGGTTCAGTTGTCAAGAAGGGTAGTTTATAGCCCATCCAGAGAGGCGATTCAAGGCAATTCCGGGCAACGAAGTGACGGCATGGAGGATCAGCCTGCCGCTGATTTGAGGTCAACCGCGATGTCTGTCTCAATCGCACGCCCGGTGGTTTGGAGCGTCCGCTTCTCCGACGCCATCGATCCGATGCGCCGGTTACGGCGGCAAGCTCTCCCGGTAGCTCTGCCAGGCCTCTCGGGCCGAGTCGCCGACGACCTCGGGCGATGTCTCCCCTCGTCTGAGTCGGGGACCCATCTGTGAGTGGGTCGGGTCCTTCAGGAACAGGATATGCCGCATGCGATTCTCTGCCATCGTCGCCGAATGCTCTCTCTGTCGGACCTCTGCAAGATCGCCTTCGCGGCACAGGTCGTACCACACGTGGTGCAGCTCGCGCGTCAGAGCAACGAAAGGGTCGGGGATTGACGTCGGATTCCAGTCGAGCGTGTCGGTATCGAAGTCGTAGTGGCTCGGGCCCTCGGTCGCACGGATGCACACGGTCCTGCCCGAGCGCTCGATCATGTCGATCTCGTTGACGAAGCTCTCCGGGTCCAGGCACCGCAGCGCCTGGATGCTCCAGAACAGACGATCGCGACCGTACGCTGAATTGCCATTCTCCACCAGCCATCGACTGATTTGCCAGCCGCTCTGGTGTTCGGCCACCCATTGTCTGTCCTGCTCGAAGATAGACGGAGCCAACCCGTGCCACTGGTCAATGCTGTCGAATTGCCACGTTGCCCCCTTGCAGAGACGCCTGTCTGTGAACCGCCCGAGCGTCAACGTGCCTCGCCTCGCCTCGACCTCGTTGGGAAACAGGAACCTGTACGTGATCGAATCGGCCGACTGGCGCTCGGAGGCAGAAGGGGAGGCCAGCAGCTTCCGTACGAATGCCAGCGGGCCGGTTGCAGGGGGGTGCACCAGCCAAACGACCATCGCCCCGGCGGCCAGGATCAGAACAACAGCCCAGACCGATAGAATCCATTGCCTGTATCGTTCCATATCTCGCACTTCCCTTCCGCAGAATGCGCTTCTTCGCCGTCCTCTGCGATACCGCTACCTCTGCGCGCTCTCCGCAGGCCACCAGTAACTCTGCCGAGCAGAAAATACCTGGCCTCTCGACCTGAGCCCCGCCAGTCCGGGCCGGGTGATGCTTATGCTCTGAAGGTCCGGCAACGCGGCCTGCAAGCGGGTGACGGCCTCCGGGTCGATCGGCGCTGTCGAACTGATGTGAAGCGTTTGGAGCGTCTGGAACGGGTGCAGAGAATCCAGACCCCGTCCGCTGATTCGACTCTGGTGGATGTGAAGGCCGTTGAGCCGCTGCATGTTCGACAGGTGCTTGAGTCCCTCGTCCGTCAGATCGGTGCCGCCCCCGATGTCCAGTCGCTTGATCTTCGTCAAAGACACCAGATGCGCGAGGTCCTTGTCTCCGATGCCGCGGCCGTGAAGGCTGAGCGTTTCGAGTCCGGCCAGCTCGCTCAGGCACGCCAGGTCGCCGTCGTAGAACATCTCGCCAACCGTCACGAATTCGTTCCTGACCGTTCTCGCCTGCTGCCGCATGATGATCTTCAGACTCTTGAGATTCTTCAGTCCCGACAGGTCCAGCCCCCGACGGTCCTGGCGGACGTCGACAGCCGACAGGCTTTCCAGGCCGACCAGGTGGTTCAGTACGCTCAGCCCCGACAGCGTCACATGGTCCGAGCAACCCCACGACAGCTCTCGTAAGGCCGGCAGTTCAGCCAGCAGCCGCAGCGTTTCGTTGTCCAGCCCGGGCCAGAAGACCAGATGCAGGGCAGAGAGGCGATCGAGGTCTCGCAACAATGCGATTCCCTGGTTCGTGAATCCCGCGCCCGCAATGTGCAGTTCTTCGAGCTCCCGCATCCGGCTGATGGCCGCCAGCGCCGCGTCCGTCAGCGGCGAGTCCTGCGAGCAGTTGACCCAGAGGTACTTGAGATGCTTCAGCGCCGCCAGCCGGCTGACGCCTGCGTCCGTGAAGGTGCGGCGAGGCAGGACCAGGTGCTCCAGATTCGCCATGGCTGCAATCGCCGCCAGATCGGCCTCTGTGAATGCGGCGCTGCTGATGTCGAGGGCCTTCAGTTGCCGGAGGTTGCCGAGGCGGGCGACACCTCGCCCCGTGATCCTCTCCTGTCCGTGAAGGTCCAGCCGCTCCAGGGAACGGCTTGCGGACAGATGGCGCAGCCCTTCGTCGGTGATCGGGCGAGCGTCCAGGCGGAGCGTCTTGAGCGAGGGCAGGGCCGCCAGGTGCGTCATCGCCCGATCGGTGAGACGGCTTGCCGCCCCCAGTCGCAGGTGCCGAAGTGAGTGCAGACTCCTCAGGGCACTGAGACCCTCGTCCGTTATGCCGGGATTGCCATATAGGTCCAGGCTCTCCAGCGAGGTCAGCTTGCCCAGCGATCTCAGTCCCTCGTCGGTCAACTGGTCCCGGCTCACGTGGAGAATTCGCAGCGACGGCATTCTTGCGATCTCGGCCATCGCCGCGTCGGTCAGTCCCGCCGGCGCGGTGAGTTGCTCGACATGAGGCAGCCCTGCAAGAAGCGAAAGGACCTTCGGGCGGATGCCGACGCCGCCAAGGTCCAGGGTCCGCAACCCCGTCAGCTTCGCAAGAGGGGCAATCAGGCTGTCGTCGAGGTGGATCGGCTGGGGACTGAAGAACCGCAGGCCATAGAGGTCGTCCGGGCCGAGCGATTCGATGGCTGCGAGATAACGCTCAGGGGTCACGCCGGGGCCTTGCAGGCACAGGGTGACTCGTTTGCCGGCTGGGATGTGGATCTCGCCTTGTGCGCGACAGAACTCCTCCATCTCTGCATGCGCGCAACCCGGATCGAAGCCCTTGACGATCTCCGGGACGATGAGGTCTTCATCCTGGAGATACACCACGCCGATCGAGGCCTCACCCGCAAAGCGCAGCATCCTGGCGGGTGTCGGCGGCTGCTCGGGCGCGGGCGGCCTGGCCTGCGGTGTGCTCTGCCTCGTTGCCGCGCCGGTCGAAGGGGGATTCTCTGCCGGCGTGCCGAGCGGGTCGGGACCGGACTTCTCCTCAGCCGCCGCCCCCTTCGCGTCGGGCGCCGTCGCCCGTGTATTCTCACGCGACGCGGCCGCCGCCATCGTGCGATCCGGTCCGGGCGCCGACGTGCCACCGACGCCGGAGACAGGGCTTATCTGGATGGAGGGGGGGGCGAGCGGCCGGGCCGGTCGCCCAAGGTGCATGTAGACGCCCATGGACAGAACGCCGACGACGAGGGCCCCAACGAGGACCTCCGCCAGCCCCGCCCTGGCGCCGACCGTTGCAGCCTGGGTCGTGCCGACCATGGCCATTTTGCCCAGCCCGTGCAGGGCTGTGGCCGACACCGCCTGCGAGGCGCTCTCGGTCAACACCGTCGCCACCGCTCCGGCCGCGACCAGAAGGCCCTTGCGCCGCAGAATGCCCCGAAGCTGCATCAATCCCGCATTGATCCGGCGAGAAATCGTCGCCTTCGAGCCGCCGCGCTCCCGTGCAATCTGCGCGGCGCTCTTGCCCAGCACGAAACGCTCCAGCAACAGTGATTTCGTCGCTTCATCCAGTTCGTCCAATGCCAGATCGACGTGGCTCGACAGGTCCTGCCACGAGCGGGCCTCGACCGGCTGGGTGCGGGCATAGACCTCCTCGCGACGCCGTCGGCTCGCGCAGCGGCGGAGCAGATCGATCGACTTTTGTGTAGCGACCTTGTGGAGCCATCCGGCCAGCGACCCGCTGATGTGGCTGGCGTGCCGGGTCAACTCGAAGAACGTCTCCTGCGTCGCATCGGCCGCGTCCGTCTCGTCCTTGAGCACACGCCAGCAGGTCGAATAGACCAGGCTCGCGTAACGCTGCACCAGTTCGGCGAACGCCTCAGCATCCGCTCCGGTGCAGAACCGTCTCAGCAGCGCCGACTCCTGCGGTCCCATGACAAAACTGCCCCGCCAATGCCATCGTTGTTCTGACTCCACAAGTAAGACGTGCCTGTGGCCTCAATGTTTCAGAAAAATGCCTCCTCATTGCCGGGCAATCGACCCGATGCTCGGACTCGCCACCCCACCGGGTGTCGGCAAAAAGGGTTGACGACGCCGCCGCGACCCGATATAGTGCCCCCACCTCGGTCGCTGCGCCCGTAGCTCAATTGGATAGAGTCGCGGACTTCGAATCCGAAGGTTGCAGGTTCGAGTCCTGCCGGGCGCGTTGAACAACTCCATAGGAAGCAAGGACTTACGGAAACAAAGCCGACAGAGGCGGTCGGCAAGGCCGAAAAGTTTGGCGAAAGTTTACGCGGGTCCGACCTGGATCGGGTGATTGCGGCCTGGCCCGGACTGTCGGCTGAGCTGCGCGCCGCGATCCTGAGGATGATCGGGGTTGACCGATGACGATGTTGTGATTACCATGCTGCTGCCGGGTCGCTCCCGGCGGCACAAACCACGTCCGGCTTGGCCGGCAGTTCTACATCTTCCTTCTGCCGGCCGGGCCGGGCCAGTCAAGGAAGATGATGATGGCCAAGACGCAATCGCAGAAGAGCAAGCAGACGAGGCGGATCGCGCCCAACAGCCCCGATGGTACCTGGACGCCAGTACCCCGTGAGGCGTATACCGTCCAGACGACGTCTATTGAAGAAGCCCGGCTGGAAATGCCGATCCTCGATGAGATCGTTCCTGTGGACCACAGAACCCCGTGGGGGTCGGAACTACTGGGATTCGCAGGACTGGAGATTCTGAAAGAGTACTTCAATTGCCCGTTCTTCATGCGGAACATTCGCCAGTGGACGCGAGAGCACGGCATCGACTGGCGGGAGATCGAGGCGACCCCCTTACCGTGGACAGAGTTCCTGAGTATTCTTCGAACAAAATGCGACGGGGAAGGCCAGAACGACGGCAGACAAAGTGATCGCAAGGCTGGCCGGCATGTCACGCATGACGACAGGACGCTATCACGCATGAAGACCGCCTACGAGAACGCCCTGGCAGATGGGCTCGACAGCAAGGCGGCCTATGCGAAGGTGGCCGAGACGT